>Ga0315545_1004839_pt1 | contig 10993 bp, 8 predicted proteins | sample SalMarSW160210MG_FD_203096 | JGI IMG/M metagenome (GOLD analysis project Ga0315545, IMG submission 203096) | Salt marsh sediment microbial communities from the Plum Island Ecosystem LTER, Massachusetts, United States - Salt Marsh Sediment SW1602-10 ...
AGACCTAATAGCCAGGGGGGAGTGGACCTGGGAGATCAAAGCACGAAGATCTCCCACAAGTTGCGGAGGCAGCTGCCCTCTCTGGAAAGCATGAGCTATCTGGTCATCTCGCATATCGGAATAGGAGATGTCATGCAAATTATTGTTTTCTAGGAAGAGATCAAAAAAATTTGTGGCGATGACTGTTGATGTAGGTATGTGGATCTCGATATCTGTTGAAAATTGGGATTTTAAATCAGCTAAAGCATTTTTGATGTCAGCCAGACCCTGAGCTTTCCCGCCGACCGAACACTGTCCGATATATGTAAATTTTTCCTTACCTGTGAAAAAATGTCGATCGAACAGTGTTAAGCTTTCTTGATAAAATCTTTTCATCTATCTTGGCGTATCATGATTTCTAAAAAACCGGGATGCATTTGTCTCTCCTGTAAATCACTTCTGAAAAGTGAATGAAGTGGCGGCCCAAAGTTTGAAACCTGATTGCGACCAAGCCCTTTCTCACAATGGATATTCACAAATTGAAGTTTTCTGAATGAATTTCTAGGTATAAATGATTAAACCCAACCTCTGTCTTTACAGGCCTGTGCTACACGAATGACAGCAATATAATAGATGGCGTCACGCATGTTCAGCTTTTTTTTCTTTGCTAATTCTAAAACAGACATAAAAGCGTTGGTCATTTTAACATCCAGCTTGCCCAGGATTTCATCTCTTTCCCAATAGTAGTTCATGTTGCTCTGCACCTGCTCGAAATAACTGCAGGTTACACCTCCGGCATTTGCCAGGAGGTCGGGAATCATGAACATATTTCGCTCGACAATGATTTTGTCTGCTTCGGGAGTTGTAGGGCCGTTGGCTCCTTCAGCGATGATTTTGACTTTATTGCTGATTTTCCTCACATTATCAAGGGTGATCTGATTCTCTACGGCGGCCGGGATCAAGATATCCACATCTTGCTCTAACCAGGCTTCTCCGGGAAGAACCTCATAACCTAATTCGGCGGCCTTGTCCTTATTGATTCCTCCGAAGATGTCTGTGATACTGAACAGCTCATCAAAATTTATACCCGATTCTTTTCTGTAACAGTAGGAAGCCTGATTCTTCTGATCCCAGCATGAAATACTGATAACTTTTCCACCAATCTGTTGGAAAAGCTTGACCGCATGCTGTCCCACGTTGCCGAATCCCTGAACACTGGCGGCAGTGTCCTCAGGGCGTATTCCCAGTTCTTTAAGAGCTTCACGTACAGTAAAAATAAGCCCAAATCCAGTGGACTCTTTCCGACCTTGAGAACCTCCCATCCCAATGGGCTTTCCTGTGATAAATCCCGGATACTTCTCGCCTCTGATAGTCTCGAACTCATCCAGCATCCATAACATATGCTGTGCGCTGGTCATGATATCCGGAGCTGGTACATCCATCAAAGGGCCCAGGTCTTTTGCCAACTGGCGCACCCATCCCCGGCAGATCTGTTCTTGCTCTCTCATGCTGAGATTGTGAGGATCGCAGGTAACTCCTCCATAGCTTCCCCCCAGGGGAATATCGACGACAGCACACTTCCACGTCATCCACATGGCCAAAGCCCTTATAGTATCGATTGTTTCCAAAGGGTGAAAGCGAATTCCTCCTTTTCCAGGACCACGGACATCGTTATGAACTACTCTGAAGCCACGAAATATCTGGACATTTCCATCGTCCATCCGCACAGGTATGGTGAACTGGTGCTCCCTGATCGGATATTGTAAAAATTCTCTCGTAGCTTTATCCAAGTCAAGTAGGTCAGCAATGTGATCAAATTGAGCCTGGGCCATCTTGAAAGGATTAAAGGGTTGAGCGCTCATCGCATGTTTCCTTTCATAAAACTGTCACTGAATATTTTGTTATCGAAGTGACGCTTTATAATTATCCACACTCTTTATGAATGTCAAGGGAGCGGCGAACTTGTTGAAGAAGCGGACTGAGACATGCTGAAATGCTGTGTTTTCAATAATACATTATAGCACAAAGGGAGTGACAGCATGTCTTTTTTCCAAATTCTCCCCCCTGAATATTTATTAGAATTATAACAGAAAACAAACAGATTTATAACAATCCTGTGGTAATTGAATTTTGTGAAGTCAATACATCTCGGATTATTGATCTCAAGGCTACAACATCATCACACGATTTTAAACAACAGACTGAAGAAAATACGGCAATATTTTTTAAAATTAAAAAATTAATAAGAGAGGAGAGTCTTAATGTCTAATTATGTATCCGATTTTATGGGTGAATTAAAGACAAAAAATCCGGGTGAATCCGAATTTCATCAGGCTGCTGAGGAAGTGGCCAAGTCACTTGCGCCGGTTTTCGAAATGCATCCAGAGTACAGGAAAGCCAAGCTCCTGGAACGGATTGCAGAGCCAGAGCGTGTTATAATGTTTCGTGTCCCCTGGATGGATGATAAGGGAGAAATTCATGTCAACCGGGGATACAGGATTGAGATGAACAGCGCAATCGGGCCTTACAAAGGAGGGCTTCGATTCCATCCTACCGTGAATCTGGGAATCTTGAAGTTTCTCGCCTTCGAGCAGGTCTTTAAAAACAGCCTGACTACACTTCCAATGGGAGGAGGAAAAGGAGGTTCCGATTTTGATCCCAAGGGCAAGAGCGACAACGAGGTCATGCGGTTCTGTCAGGCTTTCATGAGTGAGCTTTTCAGGCATATCGGTCCCAACACGGACGTTCCTGCTGGAGATATCGGTGTGGGAGGCCGAGAAATCGGATTTCTGTTCGGGCAGTACAGGAAGCTGAGAAATGAATTCACTGGAGTCCTAACCGGAAAAGGGCTGGATTGGGGAGGATCGCTCATCCGTCCCGAGGCCACTGGCTACGGTGCCGTTTATTTTGCTGCTGAAATGCTCAACACCAAAAACGACACCATGGAAGGCAAGGTGTGTCTCGTATCCGGAGCTGGCAATGTTGCCCAGTATACAGTGGAGAAAATCAGTCATCTTGGCGGAAAAGTTGTCACTTTATCCGACTCTAGTGGATTCATCTACGATCCTGAAGGTATCGATGCGGATAAGCTTGCCTTTGTTATGGAGCTGAAGAACGTGCGCAGAGGGCGAATCAAGGAATATGCGGAGAAATACAAGAATGTTACTTATATTCCGGTTGATCCTAATCTGGATTATAATCCATTGTGGAATCAAAAGGCTGACTGCGCTTTTCCCAGTGCTACTCAGAACGAAATCAATGGCAAGGATGCTCAAAACCTTCTGAACAATGGAGTCTTCGTTGTCTCCGAGGGTGCGAACATGCCCACCACCGCAGAGGGAGTTGACCTTTTCCTCGATAATAAGATACTCTTCGGTCCAGGAAAAGCCGCGAATGCCGGGGGTGTCGCTGTTTCAGGGCTTGAAATGACCCAAAACAACCTGAGGCTCAACTGGTCAAAAGAGGAGGTCGACAACCGCCTTCACAACATCATAAAGAGCATCCATCAAACAGCCAAAGAGGCCGCCGAAGCTTATGAAACGCCTGGGAACTATGTCAATGGGGCTAACATAGGAGGATTCCTCAAAGTCGCCAATGCGATGATAGAGCAGGGATTGGTTTAAAAGAATTATTAATCCATGAAAGAGGGGACTGTCTGATAAATTAAATATACACAATTCCCATCGAGGATTGTTTTACCTTGGAAAAAATATTCGAAAAAACTGGAGATGTCAATATCTTTGGCACTGGCTCTCTGGGAGGAAAAGGGAATGGTTTAGTCCAGATAAACGAATGCAACATTCCTCAATGCAGGAAATTAAAAACACGTATACTCACCACCGTCTTTTTTGACAAGTTTCGAGAAAAAGGGGGAGCGTTTGAAACTGAAGAACTGAATCTGCTTGGCGCAATCTTGAAAGAGCTGGGAGATGTTCCCCTTGGAGTGCGTTCCTCAGCGACCAACGAGGCTTGTCTCTCACCAAAGAAAATAGGTCCTGTTCATGCCGGAGAAAACATCTCGTTCATGATTCCAAATAATCATCCCGATGACAGGACTCGGTTCGACCAGTTGAAACTGGCCATCTATCATATATACAATGACTTCATCCAGAAACAGTCGTCAGAGAGTGTAGAAAAAATGGCCATTGTCATCAACCCTATTCCTGGAATTTTTGATGATACCCTTGCCGGACCCTTTTATTACCCTTACATCTCAGGAGTGGCAAACTCCTTTTTTCCTTACGCACTGAAGACACAGGACACAAATGAAGGCTTTGCCCGAATCGCTTTTGGACACGGATATGCCACGGTTTTGGATGAATTTCCGGTCATTTCCATGGCCACGATAAAAAAACCGATTCCTCTGAGATTCTTGAGGATGGGGAGAGGGCAGCAGTATTTTTATGCACTGGATATGACAAAAAACAAAGGACTGAGCGGAGAAGAGCTGGAGACCATGAAAACACTCCATGTCCGCTTTGCCAACTATCATAAAATCAAAAAATTGGGCATAAAACAAAATTTGATCACTATAGAAGAATTGATCCAAAACAACCATTTCGGCTTCAAAAGCGGTCTGAACAAAATAATGGAATTAATTTCTGATAATATATCTTCTCATTTCCAGATAGAGTTTGTGTTTAATATCGATTTCGAAAAAAAAGATAGAGAAGTGGGCTATTTTCACATTGTTCAGCTAACAGTATTGCCCGAATTGAAATTCGAGACAATACAGATCCCCCAGGATGTGCAACACACCTACCTGTCTATCAATAGCCTTCAAGGACATGGTATTAAGGCAGGTATTAAGTATGCGGTTGTTATCTCTCCTTTCATATACACAAAAGATAAGTATGATGAAGTCAGGAAGAAAATCTCAGATGTTAACCGCTCCATGCGTGAACAGAAAGAGAACTACATCATGATCGTCCCAGGGAGACTAGGGAGCACAAACAGAGATTGGGGAATACTGGTCAATTACAGTGATGTGGACAGGGCTGTTGCCATCTTTGAGTATGGGGTTGACATTGCCGGTCGAGCGGAACCTCTTCCAGAAGATGATAGCCTTTCCGGTGGTATTTATGGTAGCCATTTCCTGTATATGATTCAGGGAGGCTACGATGAGGAGCAGAAGAAGCTCCAGACAAGAATGTACGGCACACAAGGCACACATTTTCTCACCAATCTGGTAAGCAACAATGTCATTTATGGTTTTATCGCTCCCTTAGAAGATAAGGTTGATCCCTGGTTTTTTACCCAGTCGGATAAAGGTGATGCTTTATACGTGCTGGCTTTTCCTAAAAGTGTTACAATCTATGCAGACTCCATAAATCAACGCTGTGCGGTCATTACCTAAGTCCTGACAGATCAATGCAGGGGAGAGGAAAAAAATCAAAAAACAGTTTTAAAGAATTTCCTTTCCTGCCCAGAATCATAGACCCTGTAAAAATCAAAGATGCAGTCTTTTTTTCTGCTGATGAATGTGTACGAAATTCAAAAAAGACCCTCGAGGAAAACATGCCATGGATAGTCGTAGAAGTCTTTTCTGACCCCATATCAGTATCGAATTATCGACCAGACAATGCATCAACATTTATCTTCGATGATACAGCCCTGAATATCGTTGATGCCAAAAAAATCCGTCAAAACAACAAAAATACAGTTTTGATCCTTCTTTCTTCGAATGAATTCCTCCACTGCTCCCCGCCTTCTGTGGCACAAGAAAAATTCCCTTATGCTGCCAAGGCGGATCTCGTGTTTGCCTATAACAATACAGACTGTACTCCGAACGATATTATTGTAGCAGTGGTGAGAGCTGCGGAGGATCTCCTGAATATCACAAAATATTCGAAGGCTCGCCGTTTCATCTTCTTAATCGTGGATGATGAGCCGCGCTGGTTCTCCCAGTTTCTACCCGTCCTTTATAACATCATAGGACAGAGAGCCGGTGTCATGCTGGTGCGAACTTTTGAGGAATCGCTAAAGTTCCTCTTTGGGGTAGAGATAGAATCCGAAATTGATGATGAAACCTATCGTTCCCACGGCTATGGAGATGATGTAGTCTGTTTGATTACTGATATATTTTTTCCTAAAGGTAATGACATGAACAGTACTGCAGGAAAAGACCTCATCAGGCTCACGCGCAAATACTACCCACGTATCCCCATCATCGTCGCTTCCAAGACAAAAGAAGCCGATGCATTTAGAAATATGGCCTTCGTTTTGCCTAAAGGAGACCCTGGAAGCCTAAAATCCTTGAAAAAACATATTCAAGACTCTACAGGGATCGGAGAATTCATCATTTTCGACAAACGGGGTAAGGAACTGTTTCGGGTTAAAAATATAAAAGAGATGATGAAAGTCTTGGACCAGGCCGGAAAAGCCACTAAAGAAGCCAGGGAATTGAGAGAAATACTGGAAAACTACGGTGATAAGGATAATTTCTCTACCTGGTTATATATGCACAGTTACAGGGAGCTAGCAGACGAATTAAGGCCTATGCGTGTACACGGCCACCGTTTGATTACTGTTTTGAAGAGATGTTTGTATAGAGAAATCCTTCGTATGGACTGCACTCCCTTAATCATAGACGATGTTAAAATTTTCAATCTGCAGTGGCTGCTTGACCTGCTCAGATCTGTTAATCCCTTTAAAATACAAGAATATTCTGACAACGACATCTTCTCCTCCTGGTTAGATCGTAAAGGATATACAGAGCTGGCGGATGAGCTGCGGCCCATTCACGGCAGCGGTCTAAAATTGGCACAGACTCTGGCCGATATTGTGGAAAGATGGATGAAAAAATACTGAACGAACGAGCAAGCCGAAGAAGAAATCAGGGACATGTACCGATTTTCTAAAATCTGTAACGTGTCCCTTGATTTCCCATAAGTGTTGTAGGGAATTTATAAATAGATAAATGTCACGGAGTGAGTGGGTAGTACAAAGACCGCAGTTGTGATTTATTTCTTCAGACATAATAGCTTCTAAAATAAAAGAAAATCAGTCGAGAGATCTCTACTTTTTACGAGATGGGTCAGCAAGTGTACTGTAAGTATTGTAGAATGCCGAAAGTTTTTGGGCGAAATTTGTGTAATCCATGAAATGATATTTACATCCTCGTCGTGAACAAATTTGAACTGTGCCGCCGTTTTTCAATTCAAGAAAAGCTAGTGGTGCTTTACACTCTTCACATAAGTCCTTCAACAGAAGAGAGGCGTTACATTCGGGGCAAAAGAATAGTACGATTTCCTCTTTAGGTACATATATATCAGATGTTATGTTGAAACTGCCGAATACTGCGCTTAAATACAAAATGCCAGTCTTTTCACGATGTTGAATTTTTGTCTTCACGCCAGGATAGCCATCGATTTGCTTTCCCTCATCCATAAGACTTTTCCTGCAGTAGGGGCATTTTACATTAACTATCAGTTTCTTCATTTTTTACCTCTTTCTTAATATATGATTGACTTTTTTTTACACATTCAATGCATCCATTTCATTCCATATAAATTGTTTTTGATAGATTTATTGTTCGACCTGTTTTCCACTTTTTATGAATTTAACCAAGTGAGCCTGTGCACTTTCATGCAAGACTATATCAGCACGATCGAGGCCTGAAAACGAAATAATCTCCTCGACCTCCGTATGCGTCGATTCGAACATTTAACATAGGATTGTTATAAATCCATTTGTTTTCTGTTATGATTTTAATAAATATACAATGGGAAAATTAGGTGGATACTGACCCTGCCTAAGGTTGAGGATGCCCGAAAAAGGATGACGGGGTTGAAAAGCCGCTTATTACTTGAGACTTTAATAATCCGAAGTGTGAAGTTCCACAGGCTTACCTATAAGTGAATGATTAGGCGGCGATATGGTATGATGGGGAAGTGAATATCGAACGGACTATCACATCATATGAATTCCAGAATATCGCCGCCGTATCCTATATCCTGGAGTGCAGGGATATTTCAGTGTGGGATATTGTGGGTAAAGTGAAAGGCATGACGGCGAGTCGGTTTTATTTCATCTTTAGGAGGGATCTATATGCCAGTAAGCCAAAAGAAAACGGTCATTTGTGAGGTGTGTAAGCAACCGACAAGAATGAGCGAGTTGTTTCCTTTGGAGGTGGTGCATGAACCTGTAATAAGGATTATCCAGGAAGAACATCCAGACTTACCAAAAACAGGTTACATATGTTTAAAGGATCTCAATAAATACCGCATTGAATTCATAAAAAAAGTGCTGGAAGAGGAGAAGGGTGAACTCTCCGCAATCGAAGAAGAGGTTCTCAAAAGCATAAAAGAACAAGAGACGGTATCAAAGGATATCAATGCCGAGTATGAACAACGTGTTACGTTTGGAGAACGGGTATCTGATAGGTTAGCAACGTTTGGCGGGAGCTGGAAATTTATCATAAGTTTTTTTACAACACTCTTGGTATGGATTATTTTAAATTCAGTAGTGATCTTATCTAAAGTATTTGATCCATATCCCTTCATTCTTCTGAACCTTGTTCTGTCATGCCTCGCGGCTATTCAGGCACCAATCATCCTGATGAGCCAGAATCGCCAGGATACAAAGGATAGACTGAGGTCTGATTATGACTACCGTGTGAATTTGAAGGCCGAGCTTGAAATCCGCCATCTTCATCAAAAATTAGATCATTTCCTCAAGAGAGAGTGGCAAACACTACTTGAAATTCAGCAGATACAAGTGGAACTTATGGATGAGCTATCTGAACGTAAAGAAAAAAAGATGTAATTTCTGAAACACGTGAATCCGCTAATAAAACTGGAATTGAGGATTTGCATAATTGTGTTATTTCATTATTTTAGCTTTAATTGTTGAAGTGATTTATTTTGGTGCACAATAACGTGGCTTAAGCAATCATAAGAAGCAAAAAAAGGGAATAAGTGCAAATAGACACTCCATTTTCTTAGATAGCTCCTTATATTGCGGAGCAGCTTGGATATCAAAACGATCGTGGAGTTATCGTGGCTGATGGGATGGCCGGGAGTCCTGGGGAAGAGGCGGGCTTACACTGTTTATTACGCTTTTGAGCCAATAGTGATGTCAACCGACCCACCCACGGGAATTTTTGAATCTGAACCTGGATTTTGATCGATTACCTTATCAACCTTTGCCTGATTTTCAACCGGCTTATGATTGATCTTACCTAAGTTCAGCTTGACTTCCTTCAGCAGAGTCTCCGCCTCGTCTTTAGTTTTGTCTTTCAGATCAGGAACTTTTGTCTCGGAAACCGGGGATATTCTGAATAGCTTGTTGACCTGTTCATCCAGCCATCTGAATACCTTGTGGGATCCATATCCGGCAATTGCGCCAACGGCAAAGGCTGAAAATGCTTGAGTATCGCCTGCCTCTGCTGGGATAGCAAATCCGCCTCCAAAAGCGGCAATGCCTCCTCGTATGATGGCGTAGACTATGGCTGCCAGGACCACACCGAGCAAGGGAAGAGTTATATTCTTCCATACAAATCTCCAGCCGAACGCCCTCCGCTCGCAATGCCAGATGATAACGCTTCGGATTCCATTGATGGTGCCTCCGAGCCCTCCGCCTATGACTGTATATGCAATAAGGCGGAAGAGAGAAGATCCCAGGATTTTAGCATTCTGTGGAATGAGAAATTTCAGCAACGATCTGTTCCCGGTACAGAGGTCAAAAAGCAGCCAGGAAAAGAAGATCAACATGGCAATCGAGTACAGGATGCCGATGGTTGCAGCTATCGTATCCCTGCACTTTTCAGGTTCCAGTTTATAGACTTTCCCGGTTTGTTCGTCTTGAGCGTATTCTGGTCCTTTTGTTTTTTCTTCCTTTTCAATTGATTCCTTTTTTTCCATTTTAATTCCTCCTGAAACGGTTATATCTATTAGGAATCAAAACCTGAATTTTTGTCAAATTTTTCAGGGAAAATGTCGTTTTATGTCGCTTTATGTCTTTTTATGCCGCTTTGTTCCAGCATCGTTACTCCTCGATTAATTCAGTTCATCCTTGGATATTTTACTGTTTGCAGCAAAAGGAGGTTGATGCTAGAAATGGCTTTTATTTGATCCTGATATGAATTTGCTCGCGGAGATTGCCAGCTCTCCAGCCCCTGATGTACGAAAAGGTTTCAATCCTTTTATGGCGGTTTCTTATTGGGTAATTGATAAAGATGACAATATCGTTTATGGCTATCCAAAGGACTATGAGTTACAGATAATCAACCCAGAGGGTGAGATGATTAAGAAAATCACCAGAGAGTATGATCCGGTAGAAATCACAGAAGAGGAAAAAGAGGAACGGACAAAAGATGCCCCGCGCCAGATAAAATTCGAATTTTCCAAGTATCATGCTGCTTTTCGTCAATTTACACACGATGACGAAGGAAGGATGTTTGTCCAAACTTGGGAGAAAACTCAGGATGGAGAGGGATATTACTATGATATCTTTGACTGCGAAGGAAGATATATCGTTAAAATTCCTCTAAGGATGAGACCGATAGTTTGGAAAAAGAATAAACTCTATACCATAGAAGAGGATGAGATGGGATTTCAGATTGTTAAAAGATATAGAATCAATTGGAATATTGACAAAGGAAATTAAATCAAGCAGGTAGCAAAGAACCTGCCCTCCAGGCTCTTCTGAATAAGCTAGCTGTGCGGGTGGGGATATCGATATTTATGGTTTGGATTCAAAATACCGGCCGATCCGGTGGATGCCTTCCTCGATGTTTTCAGGAGAAGCGGCAAAAGAGATTCTCAGGAAACCCTCACCGCCCTTGCCGAAGGCTGTACCGGGAATAGTGACTACCTTCTCCTTTTTGAGAAGGCTCAACGAGATTTCCAGGGAAGTTCCGTATTGGGCGGCTTTATCTGATACATCCACAAGCATATAAAATGTTCCTGATGGTTGCTTGTATTTCAGGCTGGTGTATTTTTCGACACAACTCATAGCCAGCTCTTTTCGGCGGCGGAGGTCTTCGATGTTCTCTGCTTTTTCTCTGTCTGCA
>Ga0315545_1004842_pt1 | contig 10983 bp, 16 predicted proteins | sample SalMarSW160210MG_FD_203096 | JGI IMG/M metagenome (GOLD analysis project Ga0315545, IMG submission 203096) | Salt marsh sediment microbial communities from the Plum Island Ecosystem LTER, Massachusetts, United States - Salt Marsh Sediment SW1602-10 ...
GGCTCTGGTGCCCATATTTAGAATTTCTTCGAGGTTCCTTATTAAACTTCTCAGTCCCGGGTAATCACTAATCCCGGGTATAATCACAAACTGATAGCCAGGCTTAATGGCCAAGCCTAATCGCCAAGGGTGTTTCCCGGACTTATCTGCCGGATCAGCTCGGTCCCGTAGCTTCCCTTCCCGAGCTCGAAATCCAGGACGATTTTCATTCTCCCTTTGTTGAGCTCGTCCCTGGCAAAAACATACTCGAGGTTCTTTGGGAAGGACCTGAAGTCCCTGGCTGAGCCGGCTGAGGAAAGTTCAGGGATTTTTTTGTTCCTGAAGCTGGCAGTCTTGACACCCTCGGAGACGAGGATGCCCTCAACGATCCCCTTCACAGCGGGGTATTTTGCCAGATTCGTTTTGTAGCCGACTAGCGGGATCACGGCAGACTCCTGTTGCTGCTTCTTTGGGGATTTTGCAGAGTTTGAGTATTCCATGGCTGCCATGTTCCAGATGTGGGCCTGGTAGGCATGAACAAACATCTTCAGTAACCGCAACGGTAACCTTCTCACAGCCCCGTCATAGTCTCCCGGATTTTTGGCAAGATGCGAGATCAGCACCGATTCGAACCTGAGACTGGCAGGGAATTTATTCGCAGCGAGCCTGAAATTGGCAGATTCCAGCACCATTTTTCTGGCCGCTCTGGTCCGGTCCGGCTCCAGGGCCGACTGGGTGGTGAGAAAGCTACATACGGCATTTTCGACATCGCCCATTGCCAGATATTTGCCGGCGATGTGATTCACACGCCTTACAGAGCCGAATCTCTGCTCGCCGAAAAGATTAATCATACCATGCCTTTTCAGCTTTTCCAGGCGTTGCTTGACGCCTTTCATCCCGCTTGGCGTGACATTCCTCACCGTTATGGCGAACCTGTTAGCATGATGCTCACCGAGCCTGACAGGCCTGTTCCGGGGCCTGAAATCGCTAAACTCCAGTCCAGGTATCTTCAGATCCAGGATATCCTTTTCTTCCGCTCCAAGCACGGAAATGGTCTGGCTGGTCACAGCCCTCTTGTCCTTTGTGCCGGAATAAGAGACTAATCTGGTGCTTACGTGCAGCTTTTTCGCCATAATCTCGATTGTCCTGAAGAAATCCATGTTCCTTTTCGTCAGGGTAAACCAGAGATACCTGGCTGACTTTTTGACAGGCGGTCTGCCGTGTATCTGCCTAATCTTGTTTTTCCAGCTGGCTTCGATCTCGTCGGGAAGGACCTCCCTGACAATGAAATCCTCAGGCTTTTGCTTTATCCGCCATGCCATATTGACCAGAGAGCCGCTTGAGACCACTCAACTTGTTGGGTGGTAGTTTACATGGGAAATAATGCCACGAGAATTAAAATAGTATTGAAATTCCACCCACTATTTCTTCTCTTCATGCTTGGCTTCTTCCTGCTCTTTTTCCGGAGATTTTTCCTGATATTCCCCCTTTGCAGACTCTCCCCCGGGTTTTTCGATATTTCCGGCAGTGGGTTCTTTCTCTTCTTCTGCTTTTCCCTCTTCTGCCTTTTCTCCAGACTTTTCAAGCTTCCCCTCTTTTTTCTCGGCTTTCTTCTTCTTGAGGAACTTTTCCTTTTCCTCTTCCAGGGTGATTTCTTCGGGCAGCTTTACGCTCGCCAGTCCCTCGGCATCGATGCTGGCCTTGATCCTGATTTTCCCGGGAGGCTTTTTCGCCCCGCTACTCCACAGGGCATGGTTGAGCTTTGGGGAGATTTTCACATCGTTCGCGTGCATATGCCTTGAGATGAAGTTCCGCACCGCATTGACCGACTTCTTGGACCTCATGATCCGGCCGCTCCTGATCCAAGCAGATCTCAGCGGGATGGTGTATACACGCTCCTCAAGAACGTCCGGTTTTTTCTTCTTTGCCATAGAATTCACCTATATCTTGAGTCCATTTTAAGTCCACTAAATCTTGAGCTTGTCCCTTCTCCATCTCTTGGTACTGACCCTGATCCTTCTGCTCCTGGCCCTCTTCAGGCCGAACGTCTTTATGTCAGCCCATCTTGGAGAAGGCCGGATCTTGGCCTTCGCGGTGAGCTTGAGCTTCTTTCCAGCCGATTTGTTCCTGCTCATAACCACACCCTTTTACACCCTCTTTATCCTGAAATCCTTTTTTTGTGTCAGCAGCCTGAGTATCTCTTTCATCTTTTCGTCGCCTATCTTCTCCTTTATTTTCCCGGTCTGATAGATCTGTATCAGGTACAATTCCACCTGCCCGGCAAGTTGCTGATTGACGGACCTTATCCGGCCGAGCCTCTCAAAGGCTTCCTTGCTGAGCGTTTTTGACAGCAGCTGCCTCTTCAGCTCTTCTATCTGCCTCATTTGCTGCAGGTCTTGCGGATCCAGGTTTTCTCCGTTCATTTTGATTTTTCCTTTATCTCTTTTGCAGCCCCGCTTAAAAAGGACTCGCCTTTTGGGGTTATCATCCTACCCTTGTTCTTCTTTTTCGCGACGAAGCCGGCAGACTCCAGCTGTTGCAGTATCTTTCTTATCACGGATCCTGATGCCTTGTATTTGTGCTCCGGCTTGTGCCCTTTGTTCTTTCTGCCCCCGTACTCCTTCCTGAGTTTCGCCACGCCCAGACTGCCGGCAAGCTCGATCTTCCTTAGAACGGCGGCTGCCCTTGTCCACCACCAGTCTGGTTTCTGGGGCGGCCTCTCATTGTGCATGCCCGTCTTTACAAACCTTGACCATTCGGGAGGCTTGAATTCGGACATCGCTTTCATTTTTTCCGCGGCTTTCCCGATCAGCTTATCGGGAGCCGATTCTTTTAACATTGCCATGCAATCACTGATCCGGTATATTTTCAATAATATAGCACATATGTATATAAAAGGCTTTTAAACGGACCGTGGTAGAGCCTTACACTTCCCAGCCAGTCAGCACCATGTAGAGAGCGCCGATGTCCAGCAGTATGAAAAATCCAACCAGCATCAGGCCCATGATAATGTCGATGTTGTATCTTTTTATGTTGCATTTGACGATCTGCGGGTTTTCCGGTCTGCCCAGACAGGATATGTTCGCCTTCACCAGGGTGTCGAAGATAAGCACTATGAAAAGGGTCGAGATGAATATTATCACTATACCAAGCATAAAGACAGACTTCATTCCTACCACACCTTTAACAATTGTTTTTTCAACTCAGTCAACTTTATCTCGATCTCCAAAATCTCGGTATTATATTTTTGTTTCAGCTTCTTAAATGTCTCCTCCTCTACCTGCCGGTTGAAATATTTCTTCTGGGCAGCTTTTTTGGCATCCACGATTTCACTTTTCTTCTTTTCCAATGACGCGATTGCGCTTTTCAGCTTATTTTCCCTGGCTTCGCTCATATGCGCAAGCATTTCCAGCCCCTTGAACATGAAGTAGATCGTGGTTTCGATGACCAGTATGAAAGCAATGACGAAGGAAAAGCTGAAGAGGAACAGCAACAACAGGTTCGTGGGCAGGCACAGGTCGCCCCCCTCTACGGCGCAATACTCGGTCAGGCTGATGAAGTTGTTGAAAGCGTAGTGTATGAAGAAAACAGAAGTGAAAATTATCAAAAGACTCGACAATGTGACGACCTTTATATCTATCATGCCCTCTTCTCCTTTACGTACGGGTACCTGTGGACTTTTCCGCATTCAAGGCATTTTATTTCCATGGACTGTGACATGCTGTTCGACCGGACGACGCAGTTTTTTCCCGGAAAAAGGTACTTATGACAATTGTTGCATATCCTTCTTTTTAACTGTTTTGGCATCTTGACATTGTACCTCATCGAAATTTTCCTGGCGAGCTCGACATACCTGTGAGACCTGCCTGGATGCCGGTCGAACTCCTTGCCTGCAAGGCCGAACAATATCATGATCCTCTCCTTGGCCATCTCCTGCTGCCATCCGGGCTTTGATCTTTTACCCCCCCGCGATCCTTTCCCTTTCATTATAAGTTAATCCTGAGGTTTTTCCTGGCCAGCTCTACATCACTTCTGACCACGGTCTTTCGGCCGGCATGCTCCGCCATTATGGACGCGTTCTTCGATATCTCCCCTGCTATCTCACCAGCGATCTCGGCCAAGGCCTCCCCTGCAGAGAACGAGACCCTTTTGGCCCCGTTTTCTTTAAGAATCTTCTCGAACGGCGCTATCGGCAGCTTCGCCATCAAATCACCTCACATCAACCATAAAACCATATAATTGCTTTATAATTGGTTGCGGGAATTAAAAAGCGTTAGAATACAAAGAGGCAGGAATCAATAGGCCCTTGCGATGTAAACCACGGACTTGGTCTTTACTGCAGTGAATGTATCTTCTCAGCAAAAACTCTGATAAATTGTGTAAACTAACTCCCAGCCTGTGGATTTTGTTTATTGTCAGAAATTGCTACAGATGAGCAATAAACTTATACATTTAGAGTATTAATATTCTATTATGAAACAAGAGATACAAAAAAGATTTATCGAGACATTTAACCAAAAGCAGAAAATATATTTTCACGACTATGTTAAGGCCAGAGCATTGATTGAAAGCGGTAAAGGTCCAACAGAAATATCTAGAAGAACAAACATACATATACACAGAATTGGTAATTGGACTAGAAAGGATAGAAACAGACCCTTTTCAATTCGATGCTATCTTAAAGCAGTTAATAGAGGATATTTTGAACTAGATGACCCCAAATTTGAAAAGTTGGCATATTTAGTTGGTTACCAGATGGGTGACGGCAATATATCTAGAGATTGCTGCAAATCATGGTTTTATGGAGTAGATAGTGATCTATCTATTTTAAATGATTTTATTGAGGATTTTGGGGTAAGTGGTAATATCAAAACTTATAAGATAAACAATGGCAAAATGGCGGTATGTGACAATGCCTTTACGAGACTTTTAATCTCCCTCGGGGCGCCGATTAGCGACAAAACCAAGCAACGCACCGAAATTCCCAAATGGATAATGGCAGGAAATGCTGGAATCAAAATAAAATTTCTACAAGGCCTATTTGATAGTGAACTAAATGGGTTTAAAAGGGTTAACAGAGGTTTCTCTTTTCAAAATCTAAAATTCTACACAGTTAAAGAGAAGCATTATGTAAAAAGTGGCATAGCATATTTGAATCAGATTAAAAAAGTTTTGTGGGATTTTAATATTAGCACTTCTCCAGTAAAAAAAGACAGGATTTACACTAGGAGCAGAGACAATAGTATAATGATACAAATTTACTTTGTCATACATTCTAATTATATCAATTTACACAAATTCTCAGTAAGAATTGGTTTTTTATTCAATACCAAAAGAAAAGAGAGTGTTGACAAGGTTTTTAATGAGATAGAGATTTTAGCCAAGAACGAGATCGATAAAATAGAAAAGTACAAACAAGCTGTAAATCTTAGAAAAACGGGTATGTCGGCATACAAAATTTCAAAGGAGCTGGACTTGCCTATACACTCTGCCAAGAACTGGCTGTACAGGAAACACAAACCAAGGTTGTTATGCAGTTTTGAAGGTCAATACGACATGGCGAAATAAACCAATTTTTTGGACGACTTGCCACAACGGATACATTTAGCTTTTACCTTCTCCTGCTTGAGCGGTATGCAGCGTATAGTAGCGCCGGTTTCCTCCTTTATGGTCTCTTCACATTCACTAGATTCACACCACGCTGCCTTTACCATACCACCCCTCCCCCGCAAGATGGTCTTGAACTTCTCGTATTCTTTTACATGGTGTGTATTTTCTTCGAGGAACTTTTTGGCTCTTGTAAAAAGATTTTTCTGTATGGCATCAAGTACAGGCCCAATTTTCTCCAAAAGACAATCAATACCTACAGCATCCTTTTTGCCGTTATCCCTTCTAACAAATATCACTCGTTTCTTCTCTACATCACGTGGCCCTATCTCTATCCTCAACGGCACGCCTCGCAGTTCCCAATCATTGAACTTAAATCCGGGAGAATAGCCTTCTCTGTCGTCAAGCTCCACGGAGAATTTTTTTGATATTTTTTCAGCAATCTCACCAGCTTTTTTCAGAACCATCTTCTCCTTTTCTTTGATTATTATAGGGACTATAACTACCTGGATTGGGGCCAATTTAGGTGGCAGTATCAGACCTTTATCGTCCCCATGGACCATTACAAGCGCTCCTATCAGCCTTGTGCTGACACCCCAGCATGTCTGCCAGGCGTATTTTTCCTTTTTGTCCTTGTCTAAAAATTTTATACCGAAAGCCTTGGAAAAATTCTGGCCTAAACTGTGTGAGGTTCCCATTTGCAAGGCCTGTTTGTCCTGCATCAAGGATTCGACTGTCATTGTATATTTAGCTCCGGCAAATTTCTCGGATTCTGTCTTTTTACCAACGATTACCGGGATTGCCAACAATTCTTCCACCAAACGCTTGTATATTTCGAGTATTTTTGTGACTTCGTCGTCTGCCTCTTTTTCAGTCCTATGGACGGTATGGCCCTCTTGCCAAAGGAACTCCCTTGTTCGCAAGAATAGTTTTGTCATCTTGGTTTCTGATCTAAAAACAGAATTCCATAGATTATAAAGGAGGGGTAGGTTCCTCCAGCTTCTAATCCATTTTGAATATATGTCGTAGACTACGGTTTCAGATGTAGGTCTTAAAGCCAGTCTTTCTTCTAACTTTCTTGAACCAGCATGTGTTACCCAGAACACCTCGGGAGCAAATCCCTCGACATGTTTTTTTTCCTTAATAAGAAGCCTTTCCGGTATTAATGCTGGTAAGTACAGGTTTTTGTGGCCCGTCTTCTTGAATTCCCCATCGAGAAACTCCATTACACTTTCCCAGAGTGCGTAACCGTGAGGTTTGATAACCATAAATCCCTTCACTGACGAGAAATCGGCCAGCCCCGACTTAAGGACGACCTCGTTGTACCACTCCGGGAAGTTCTCGGACTTTCGCACCGTTATCCCCTGGGTTTCCTTTTTCACGCTTTCCTTCTTTTGCTTCTCGCTCATGTCCAAAACCACCGGCCTTTCAACTTCTTCCAAATCCTTGTAACTTATCTTTATGCTTAATTTATTGGTTGACGGACTAAAAAATATGGACTCGTTTTTGGACAGATCCCGGTCGGTGTAGGTTTTCATATTGGCAAGGCCGCCAAAGGGGTACACGGACCTTGGTGCGCAGCCGCAAACCTTTTTGACCTCTGCGGGGGTTGCCATCGCTATTTCCCCGTGCATAATCTCGCCCAGCTTCTTCCTGCTCACTTCCTTGTTTCCGGGCAGGACGTACAGGAAAAACCCGCTTTTCCCTTTTTTCAGGACTATGGACTTCGCTATCTGTTTCTCCCTGCACTGAAGCGCCAGCGCCATTTCCCGGCAGGTGCGGACGGGCCTGTGCCTGAACTCTTCGTATCCGATCCCCTCCTTCTCCAGCATCTTTCTTATGTGAGCCAGCATCATGACCACCTATATTTTTTGTCGCCTCTCTTATTTATTAAGCCCCCTATGGAATGAAAATCGTTCCAGTGTAGTCCCCTCTAAGCGCCCTCTGGATTCGCATGTCGTCATAAGCGCAGTCCTTGTAGTTGATCAGCACCGTGGGCCTGCCAAAACGGCCTACGTCCCTTGCGGCAATAAGCTTCGAGTGCAGGCCCCCCTTCCCCCATTCCCCTGTCCCGTTAGCGCCATCGAGCATCTCCTGTGTTATCTTGTAAACCGGCATCGCTTCCAGGTGCTTGGCATCGCGGTTCTTCCTCGGGTCACTGTCGTACATCTCGGAATCGGACAACATGACAAGCAGGTCGGCGCCGATGGCATTGCACGTCATCGCTGCCAGTATGTCATTGTCTGAAAATGATATCTCATCGTAGCTTAACGCGTCGTTCTCATTGAGTATTGGGATCACATCATCAAGCAGCAAACCTTTCATGACCGTGCTGTAATTTTCGATGTCATTTCTGGTTACAAGCAGCTGGGCAACCCTTCTTCCGCATCTGCCGAATGCATGCCTGTAGCTCTCCATGAGGCGCGGCTGCCCCTCGCCAGAAAGCAACCTGAGGGAAAACGTGTAATCATCATCGCTGACGAATCGCTCCCTGTACGTCCCCCTGTCGATATTTCGTTCCGACATTGCGGCAAGTATGGCACCGCTGGTTACATGGACAACCTGCCTGCCTTCATCTAGCAGTCCTGATATGTCTCGAGAAAGCTGGCCCACCCTTTTTTCATCCAGTTTACCGTCAGTGGCAAGAGCGCTGGTGCCCATCTTCGTGACTATTCTTTTGGCTGAAGAAATAGCTCTATTCGTCGAGCCCTGTGCTTGGCCCTGGAACTGATTCACCCTTCATCTCGACCGCCTATCTGATTTTATTGAACCAAAGTTTTTAAGCTTTACTGCACCCGGAATTTTTTTATATTTTTGGCTTATAAACCGATAGCAAGAGAGTCAAACAATAACCTTATAAATCCTTAAATCAAAAATAGGGTGGGAAAAGTGGCAAAAAGCCCACATTCCAGGATCGAAGAAGGACATACAATCAGGAATATAAGAAAACTCGGCGGCTTCTGCAGTTCGCTTTACAGGGACAGCATAGGTTTCTTGGGCACTTGTTATGCTAGGACCGGGAAAAAACTTGCAAACAGGAGCGGATACAAGATAGCCCTGGCTGCCATGCCGCTTGGAGTAGGCGCGTACTTGGCGAGCCTCGGCGTTGAAGACCCGACCATCAGCGAGTTGTTGAGCGGCACAGGCTACGGCTCCATGGGCGCCGGCGCCGTGTCCTTTGCCGATGAGTATCTCAACGGAAGGCAAAGGATAAAAGAAAGAGAGCAGATGGAAAAGGAGCTGGAAGGTTCCAGGAAACAGGAAGAAGAGAACGAGAAATTGCTGAAACAGCTTTTAAAAGAGGAAAAAAAGCAAACACAGATACTAAAAGAGGAGCTTGTAGCAGGTTGATGCAGATACATAAAGCAATGTAAAGGCAGCAGCGATCGCCTTGCCTAGCTGCTAGAATAAAATTTTATAGGTTTTAGCCCTTTTTGTCCTCTATCGCCGCATGCGCCGCCCATTAGCCTTGCTATTCAATTGTTCCCATTATTTGTGAATAATATCCTTTGTTTTATCAATAATCTCTTTACAGAACTCACGCATTCTGTTAAATTCCTCTCTTTCCCTGAATTCTACTTCAACACCATACTGGAAATCTTCCCTAGCCTTTATAATAGAACTTTCATGCACTTCTTCCACTTTAGTAATTTTTAAGGCATTTATGAATTTGTAATCGATGTCTATTTCCCCAGCTTCGTTTAACATTTCAATCACGGCAATGGTGCATTCCTGATTTCTCGATTCATAGCCGAATTTTCTCAAAATTGCCAAAAAGCAGGGTATATCGCGTAAAAGAATGCAGCAACAGACCAGTCAGAGAACCCGGCTTTATCAAATTCGATTGCAGCCTTTAAATTGTGTTCAGCCTTGGTTATGTGCCTTTCTGCCAATCCTATATTTTCTTCCAGTTCAACCAAGCCTCTATGCAGGTCTGATTCCAGTAGTTCTCTTTTAGCCTTATTCAGACACCATTTGACCTTGTTAGAAGCTTGTGACATTCTTTACAATCTCCAGTAATTTATCATAACCATGCAATACGTATCCATTTTTTATTGCATTCAAAATCACTTTGTCCCCATTCTTCAAATTCTTGCTCAAATCATCAGGTGTTTGTTTTATTACGTGGATGGTTTTCCGGGATATCTTCCTTTTTTCTTCTATTGTCATGTTTACTGCGGTGTTTCTCTCTCTTTTTAACACCAATAGCAAATCGATATCCCTTGCCTTTTCTGGATTTCTAACAACAGAACCGAATATGACTGTTATTTCTGTGTGATCAAATAAATCTTTGAATTCGAATATCCACCTAGGAGCATTGATCCTCGCTTCGTTTATCAGTAAAGTCTCTATTGTTCTAAATGAATAATAGTCATCCAAATTTGCTTTGTAAAATTTGGCTTTTCCCATTTTTTTGCTTACAGCCAGTTTCTTTTTCTCTAAATTCTTTAACGATTTAAAGGCACCAGCCGGAGTTATTTTTATCTTGTTTGTAATATTGTTTGCATTGTAATCAGCTGAAAAATCCTTAAACAAGAGCAATAAAATCTCTATTTCTTTATCGCTTAACCCTCTCATATTAACTCCCAGTTAATATATATTAACTCCCAGTTAATGATTATAATAAGTAGTCCGTGTTTATAAATATTTTGGTTGATTATCCTCCACTAGGGCGGGGGTGGTTCACTTCTTCTCCTCTATCGCCGCATGCGCCGCCGCAAGCCTCGCTATGGGTACCCTGAAGGGCGAGCAGCTGACGTCCGTCAACCCTATCCTGTGGCAGAACTTGACCGATTCGGGTTCGCCCCCGTGCTCGCCGCAGATCCCTATCTCCATACGCGGCTTGACGCTTCTGGCCTTTTCTATGCAGATCTGCATGAGCTTTCCGATGCCGTTCTGGTCTATCGCCTGGAACGGGTCGAACTTGTATATGCCCTTTTGGACGTATATGCCCAGAAACTTGCCCGCATCGTCCCTTGAGAAGCCGCATCCCATCTGCGTCAGGTCGTTTGTCCCGAAGGACATGAAGTCGACTTCTTTCGCTATCTCGTCCGCGGTTATGGCGGCCCTCGGCACCTCTATCATCGTCCCGATCTTGTATTTTATCTTGCCCTTGACCTTAAGCTCAAGCGCAACCTTTTCTATTATGTCCTTTATCAGCAGCAGCTCTTTGACGTTGCCGACCAATGGAACTTCGATCTCCGGCAGGGGGACGTATCCCTCCTTTTTTGCCTCAAGGGCCGCTTCAAAAATCGCCCTGATTTGAATTTCATTGATCTCCGGATACTTCACGCCAAGCCTGCATCCCCTGAAGCCAAGCATTGGGTTTAGCTCGTGCAGGGTCTGGATGGTATCCAGTATCTTTTGTGGTGAAACGCCCATCTGGCTGGCGACATG
>Ga0315545_1004846_pt1 | contig 10980 bp, 6 predicted proteins | sample SalMarSW160210MG_FD_203096 | JGI IMG/M metagenome (GOLD analysis project Ga0315545, IMG submission 203096) | Salt marsh sediment microbial communities from the Plum Island Ecosystem LTER, Massachusetts, United States - Salt Marsh Sediment SW1602-10 ...
TTCGCCCTCGGAAGGATGCTGACCGAAGGGTTCATTTCTGTGCAACGATACCGCGAGGCAATCGCCAGCCCCCTGGACGCGCTTGACGCGGACACCTTGCACGACTCGGCCTGTGGAGCTTGGTTCTTCGAGCACATCAGGCGCAGCGCGCTTGAGATATTCAAAGCCCCATCGGACGAACCGGCCGATGTAGAAGAGGCCGAAAGCCGACTGTTTGGTACTTCGGCCAGCGACGTTGTGTATCGCGACGGTCTGAACATCTACTCAACGATAGACCTGAGTTTGCAGGCGGCCGCGGAGCGCGCGGTCGAAAGAGGGCTGCGGGAGCTGGACAAGCGGCAGGGCTTCCGCGGACCGGTCGAGGACGAAGAGCTCGACGACAAGCTCGACCGGGCGCATCTTAGGCCCGGGCTGGTATCGCTCGCCAGAGTGACCGGACTTGGACCCGAGGCGATCACCGTTACATTGGGCAACGACATCTCAGGCGTCATCGCTAGGAAGCGTTTCAAGTGGGCGCTTGACGAGAAGCACGAGCTGCGCCTCGCGACAGGGTCCGTCATTGAGGTCAGGGTCGCTGATGACTTCAGGCCTAAGGAGGAGGGGCCAGTGCAGCTTTGGCTTGAGCAAGAGCCAGAGGTCGAGGGAGCGCTCGTCGCGATAGACCTTCAGACCGGCCACGTCAAGGCAATGGCCGGGGGGTGCAGCTTCAAGAAAAGCGAGTTCAACAGAGCGGTTCAATCATACCGGCAACCGGGCTCCGCTTTCAAACCAGTCATTTACACCGCAGCGATAGACTCGGGCATGATCCCAACCGACATAGTACTCGACGTCCCGGTCTATGTGGACGAGGTCGAGAAGGTCTGGAAGCCGCAGAACTACGGCGAGCGCGTCTTCGGGCCTGTCACGCTTCAGACTGGGCTGGAGAAGTCGAAGAACTTAGCTACGATCAACCTGATCAAGAGGCTTAGCCCGGAGCTCGCTGTCGAGTATGCCCGCCTGCTAGGTATCCAATCGCATCTCGAGCCAGTTCCCTCCTTGGCGCTCGGCTCGATTGGCGTCAGCCTCCTTGATCTGACTTGCCTCTATGGCGTTATCGCAACCGGGGGCAAGCGATTTACGCCCGTTTTCATCAAGGAGATAACTGACCGTTCAGACGGAGCTCTTTATACCCAAGAACCAGATTTAGAACAGATCATCAGCCCACAGACCGCCTACGTTATGATCCACATGCTCAAAGGCGTGATTCAACGAGGCACTGGCGTCAGGGCGAAGGGGCTGGGCCACAACCTGGCGGGCAAGACCGGCACTACAAACGATTTCGTGGACGCTTGGTTCATTGGCTTCAGCCCGGACCTCGTGGTTGGGACGTGGGTCGGTTTCGACGAGCTGAAACCAATTGGCAAAGGCGAGACAGGAGCTAGGGCAGCGCTGCCGGTCTGGATCGAATTCATGAAAGAGGCGCTGAAGGATGACCCAGAGACCGACTTTCCCGTCCCAGAGGGCATAGTGTTCAGGATGGTCGACTCCAAGAGCGGCGAGCTCGCGACCGACAAGACAACCGACGCAATTATCGAGGCGTTCGTGGAAGGCGCCGAGCCGCTCGAGGAGAAGGTCTCAGCGACACAGAGAACCCGCCGCTTCTCTGAGATCGATACGGGGCTTTGATCGATGGCCAAGAAGCAAGAGAGAAAAAAGGCGGCCGCACTTTCTTATGATCACAAGAGCCCTGACCCGCCAAAGCTGCTGGCAAAAGGCGCTGGACACCTTGCCGAGAAGATTATCAAGCTCGCCAAAGAGCACAACATACCGATCAAGGAGGACGCCGATCTGGTCGAGGCGCTGATGCTGCTGGATTTGGAGGAGGCGATTCCGCCCGAGCTCTACAAAGCGGTCGCGGAGATACTGGCGTTCGTCTATACTTTGAATCAGAAGTGGAAACAGTTCAAGTTATAGGATAGGCTTCCGGGTGATGGCTCAGAGGCGGTTTCAGTCGGTCGGAAGGAGACAAGCGTTGGACGAAAAGCGCATAAAGGATTCTCTCATCACGGGGCAGCAGGAGCAGCTTTGCGATCTTGTCAGAAGCGCACTTGACGAGGGAGAATCCGCCAAGGAAGTCCTGGACGTCATGATCGCCGGGATGCAGGTCGTTGGCGACCGCTTCCAGAAGAAGGAGTTCTTCATCCCGGAAGTCTTGCTGGCTGCCAGGGCGATGACCTCTGCGACCGGCCTATTGAAACCCATTCTCGCCGCCTCCGGCGTAGAACCGTGCGGGAAAGTAGTAATCGGCACGGTTCTCGGCGATCTGCACGACATCGGCAAGAACATCGTCGGCATGATGCTGGAGGGAAATGGCTTCGAGGTCATTAACCTCGGTCGGGACGTGGCCCCCGAGAAGTTTATCGAGGCCGCAAAGGAAACCGGAGCAGAAGTCATAGGGTTATCATCGCTCATAACCACCTCGATGCCGCAGATGAGGCGGACGATCGAGCTCCTCGAAGCAGACGGCCTGAAGGGGTCTGTTTCGGTTATGGTTGGCGGAGCGCCAGTTACCCAGGAGTTCGCAAACTCGATCGGCGCAGACGGCTACGCCGATGACGCTACGGGGGCCGTTCAAAAGGTGAAGGAGCTGCTACAAATTGGCTAGCAGATTGACCGATCTCATCGCCAAGAAGCGGTTGCTCATCGTTGACGGCGCAATGGGGACAATGCTCCAGAGCGCCGGCCTGGGGCTGGGCGAGTGCCCTGAACTGTGGAACATCGAGCACGCGGAGAGGGTCCAAGATATCCACGAGGACTACCTCAAAGCGGGCGCCGACATAATCGTAACCAACACGTTCGGCGGCTCGCCAAAGAAGCTCAAGATGTTCGGGCTCCAAGAAAGAACCCAGGAGATCAACCGCGCGGGGGCCGAGCTTGCGGTAAAAGCGCGCGGCGCGTGCAGCAGGAGCGAACCAGCTCTGATCTTCGGCAGCGTCGGCCCAACTGGGGAGCTTCTAGAGCCGCTTGGCACTGCAACCCCACACTCTCTGCTCGACCAGTTCACGGTCCAAATCAGGGCGCTGGTCGAGGGCGGCGTCGATGCGATTATCGTCGAGACGATGATCTCCCCCGAAGAGGCCATTCTGGCCGCAAGAGCTGCGAAGTCCGTCCTCAAGTCGCTCCCAGTCATCGTCAACCTCACGTACGAGCCGACGCCCCAGGGGCCGCGCACCATGATGGGAACAAGCCCGGAGCGTTTCGTGAAGATGCTCGCAGACCAAAACGTTAGCGTCGATGGCGTGGGCACAAACTGCGGCACCGGAGCAGATGACATGGTTTCGGTCGTCGCAGCGCTTCGAGGGTGCACGCGCATGCCGATCGTCGCCTATCCCAATGCAGGAATGCCCAGAATGCAGGATAGCGTCGCAGTCTATGACGAGGCTCCGGATGAGTTCGCCGAGAAGACGGCGAAGCTCGCGGACGCCGGCGCCGCAATGGTCGGCGGGTGCTGCGGCACGACCCCGGAGCACATAAACCAGCTCAGCAGGAGGCTGTCAAATGTGGCCTAAACAAGCCAGCAGAGGCGGCGACAGATGTTCTGCTTCTCTCGCGCAAGCACTTCGACCGCATGAACGCCTATAAGCTCTCGCTAACCGAGAATCCCGGTATCCGCGTCCAGCACCCAATGGGGCTGTGCCCCAGAGGTTAGCTATGCGCCTTAACAACCGTTTCGTTCTCGCCGCCGCGCCTTGTCTGATAAGCTTATTCGTCAGGACACTCGGCTGGACGATAGGATTCTCAAGACGTGGCTCCGAGGAAGTGGAGAGCCGATGGAAGCAGAAACTCCCGTCGATCTTTGCACTGTGGCACCAGCGACTCCTGATGATGCCGCTGGCCTACAAAGGCCACGGCCTCAATGTGCTGATCAGCAATCACAGAGACGGTGAACTCATCGCAAGGGCTGTCTCGCGTCTCGGCGTGCGGTCGATCCGAGGCTCGGGCACGAGGGGCGGAAGCGCCGGGTTCAGACTAATGCTCGAGACGCTGCGCGCTGGCGGCGACGTTGCGATAACGCCGGACGGGCCACGCGGGCCTAAGTGGAAGGCGCACAAAGGCGCGATTGTGCTCGCGAAAGCGGCCCGGGTCCCGATCTTTCCGGCTACGTACGCGTGCTCCAGACGCAAGGAGTTCAACAGCTGGGACAACTTCATCATCCCGGCGCCGTTCAGCCGAGGCGTATTCGTTTTCGGGGACCCGCTCGACGTGCCGGCGGACGCTGATGCGCAAACGGTAGAGACTCTCAGACAGGCTCTCGAAACAAGATTGATCGAGATAACGCACCAAGCGGAAGAGCTGGTGCGAGGAAAAGCGCCTTGACGGCGGCCAGAGCCGCTCTGGTGGGGCAGGGACATAATCGCACGCGGGTAGTGTAGCGGCGCGGTCTCGGCCCTGACAATTACGGGCATATTTGGCCGGATAGGGTTATTCAGACAGATGCACATAGATGTGGTCGAGGCAGTAATTCGCAGGAGCGATTTGTGCTCATGCAACGTGAGGTTATGCAGACTTGCGCATCCCTGAAAGGGATTAACATGAGTAGCCCCACGTGCAACGTGGGGTGGGTGCGCGTGCGTGCAGTTTTCATGCCCCGAGGGTGTCTGGCAATCTCTTCGAGATTGCCAGACACCCTCGGGGGGGCTGGCTTGTGGCTCGAATCCGTAGGCTTGGCCTGTGGCCTGCGCCTACGGCTACTATTGTCATTCCCCTTCAGGGAATCCAACACAAACAGACGGATAGAGCAATCACCTCGCCTCGAGAAAACGCGCGTAGCTGTTAAGGCTCTGACCCGCCCGCTTGAATTAAATGCCCCGTGGCGGACGCCGTATTTGATGAATCAATATAGGCGAGCGGCTCAAGAGCCCATCACTACAAGGCCGTTGGCCCATCCATGACACAAGCGCTTCACGGATAGCTGCACAACATGCTCTTTCTGTATAACCTGCTCCTTTACATCGCTCTCGTTGTCCTCAGCCCGGTCATTGTCCCGATCGTTCTGTGCTCAAAGAAATACAGGGCGAACTTATGGCACCGGCTGGGATTCATAGGCCACGCCCGAGCCTCAATTTCAGCTCTCCCCCAACGCCCGATACTGATCCATGCCGTTTCCGTCGGAGAAGTAGGCGTCGCCTGCCCCATAGCGAGGCGCCTCGCTAGCCTGAATATCCCGGTTGTTCTGTCAACGATCACAGCAACAGGCCAAGCGTTCGCCAAAGAACAGGTGGGCCAAGACGCCTTCACGGTCTATATGCCATTTGATCTGCCGATTCTGTCGAACCGTTTCCTGAGGCTGATCAACCCTCGCAGCGTGATCGTTCTTGAGACCGAGCTTTGGCCGAATCTCATCGGCGCGGCACATCGGGCCTGCATACCACTTGCACTGGTCAACGGTCGCATCTCGGACAGATCATTCAAGCGTTACATACTCACGCGGCCACTGTGGAAACGAATCCTGCCCAAAGTCTCCATAATGCTCACTCAAACTAAGCAGGACAAAACCAGGCTGATGCAGATGGGCGCTCCGGAAGAGCTGGTCAGTGTGGCGGGCACGGTCAAGCTGGACGTCCCATCACTCAAGACTTCAGACGCCGAAAGGAAGCGGACCGCCAGCGACTTCGGCCTCGACCCCGCAAGAACCACACTGGTCGCTGGAAGCACGCACCCCGGCGAGGATGAGATCGTCCTCGATGTCTTTCTCACACTCAAGGAGAAACATCCCGACCTCGCCTTGATCCTTGCGCCCAGGCACGTCGAGCGAGGCGGGCAAGTCGCTCAAATCGCGGCCAAAAAGGGCATCTCGTATGTGCGAAGAAGCGAGCAGGGGCCTGCGTCTGGTACATTCGACGTACTCATCCTCGATACAATCGGGGAGCTTATGCGGGCCTACCAGATCGCCGCTGTTGCCTTCGTAGGCAAGAGCCTTGCCCCCAACGTCACCGGCGGACAGAACCCGATTGAGCCAGCTGCCTGCGGCGTCCCGACGCTCTTTGGACCAAACATGCAGAACTTCCGGTTCGTAGCCGAGATACTGGTCTCAAGCGGGGCCGCGAGGCGAGTTAATGACGGACCAGAATTGCTCCAGGCAATCTCGGACATTCTCTCTTCGCTAAAGACGCGGGAACGGATGGCAAGGGCGGCCCAGGACGTTCTCGCCGCTAACCGAGGCGCAATCGACAGGATACTGTCGTATCTTAAGCGCGATGGCTTCCTAGAAGAAGGCCCAAAAACATTGAGAAACGCCAATTTCTGCGCCTCGTCCTTCTCGCGCTTCAAGGCAGCTGTGATGGCGCGTCTGGATCCGGGCCTCGGCGCGGCGACCGGCGCCGCTGATCGGAAGCAAGGGCGCTTTCTCGATCTGTGCGCCGCCACCCTCCTTGCCTTGCTGGAGCCATTCTCAATCGTCTATGGCGCCGCAATGGCCGCACGCACGGCGCTTTACAGACGAGGGACACTGAAAACGTATCGGCCGCCTTGCCCCACAGTCTGCGTCGGCAACATCACGACCGGGGGCACCGGCAAGACGCCGGCGGTTGTCCTCGTCTGCCAGCTGCTTCAAAAGATGGGCAGGCAAGTGGCGGTCCTTTCGCGGGGTTACGGACGCTCCGAGCGATCGATGCAGGTTCTCGCGCCGGGCGATCTTCATTCTCTCGAGCCGAAGGCAGCTCTGAACCGGTTTGGCGATGAGGTTCTGACGGTGGCGGCCCACCTCGAAGATGTTCCGATTATCGCGGCGGCAGATCGGGCGGCGGCAGCCAAACATGCTTGTGAGAGCCTCGCGCCTGACGTGCTTGTCATGGATGACGGCTTCGGCCACCTTCGGCTTCAAAGGGACCTCGACATCCTGATGTTCGACGCCAAGTATCCATTTGCCAACCGCCGACTTTTGCCGTGTGGAACGCTCCGTGAGCCGCTCTGGGCCATCGAGCGAGCCAAGGTAGCGATAATTTCACGCGCCGACCAATGTGAGCCGGATGAGCTTGCAGCGACCGAGGAGGGCATTCGCCGATACAACCCGGACATAAGTATTCTTCATTCTGTCCACCGGCCGGCCGGACTCAGACGCATTTCGGATTCAAAGGCGTTCAACCTGGACCATTTGAGGGGCAGAAACGTTCTGGCATTCTGCGGCATCGCGAGGCCCGAGAGCTTCTTCTCAACTCTCTCCGCGCTGGGCGCCTCGGTAACTGGCGTGCCATTCCCCGACCATCACGCTTATACACGCGAGGAGGTCGCGAGCCTTCTCTCGCAACGACAGGCCGGCGGATTTGACCTACTGGTTACCACGGATAAGGACGCGCCCAGGCTCGCCGGCCTATCTGGCGAGGAAGCCCGACAAGTGCTCGTCCTTCGCGTCGAAATGGCTCTTATCGGCCAGTACGATGTCGAGAGGCTGCGCGGCGCTTTGGATCACGCCCAGGTTCCGTAGGGGCAGGCCCCTGCGCCTGTGCCCTGTCTCATCAATTATAAAGGGTAACCACGGTGGATTGCCCCTACCCGGGCCGCCCTGCGCCAATGAGAATAGCGTTCAGGTTGGAGGGAACTCTACACCAGACGCCGTCGCGCAGCTGCCACCTCTCGGTCACTACGTTGGTGAGAGATTTTGGGATGAGCGGAATGCTGTATTCGAGCCAGACCTTGACCTCCGCCCGCTTGAGGTCCCTTTTGACGTTCAGTTCTCTGATCTCGAAGCGCTCGATGCTAATCTGGGGGGCGACGGGGTCTCGCCTGCTGGCCTCGCCGCCTGACTCCTCTGCCTCGACTGAGGCGCAGCACTGCTCGGTATCCTGCCAGACCTTGCCCTCGACCCTCGTCTGCCAATAAGCGTTGACGCACGCTTTCAGAGAATCGTACGCCTCCTGCTCCTTGTCCGGCTCGCTCTCGCAGCCAACCTGAACGGACGCAGCCAAGAATAAGAAAAGGAGGGAACCGGCAAGCGCCGATCCCCTCCTCGGTAGATTATCGTATTTCATCCGAACTGAGCGTTACGGCCTGAGCTCCATCGCTGGAATGTCCGAAACAGCTATTATGTTCCAGGTGGTGCCTGGCTCGACAAACGCCGCGGCCCAATAGTATGTGCCTTCCAGGCCCCCGACCTCTGGTATGGGTAGCCAGAACAACGGGAACGGCTCCTCGTGGCCAGACGGGAGGTATCCAGTCCAATACGGGCTCGAGACATCGAATGAAGGCCCAAACAGACCGCTTAAGAACAGGTAGCGACCGTCAGGGAACTGGACAACGACATACAGGTCAACATAAACAGGCACGTGGCTTCCATTTGTGTAGCCCACGCTGACCTGAAGCGTGTCGCCCGGATGGAAGATATATCCGTTGAGCTCAAGCTCTATCTCCAGAACGGCCATCGCCCACGTGGTTGAAGCCAGCTCCGAGACATTGCCAACATCATCCATCGCAATGTAAGCGACCTCGTAGGCGCCCGGCACTGCGATAGCAAACTCACCAGTCCAGTAGCCGCCAACCTGCCTGGCAAGAGCAACTGGCTCTGCTGTTGAGGCGCCTGTGAACGGCACGGCGCTAGCGTCATAACCCTCCGGCATTATCAGAGCATAGACCTGGGCAACCCTGAAGTCATCCTCAGCCTGGACCCACACATCAACGGTCGTCGGCGTAGCGCCGCTGTCCGCAAACGTGGTTCCCTCTGCATAATCCAGTATGACCGGCGCCATATCGCCGCGGATCGTCCAGCTGCCGATGCTTGTGGTCGGCGCAAGCCCACCTATGTCGAATATCATCGGCTCCTGCGGCTCGTGCAGAACCTTGGCTGAATCGTAGCCCATGTCGAACGCCACATCGACGCTCTTATCAGACGCGATCGCGGAGAAGAACTCAGCAACAAACAAGTCGCCGTGCTCCGTTCCTGGAACTGGATACGTATAGCCATCCGGCTCCACAGCGGTGGAGATGAACACGCTGTCGGCGATCATCCCCAGGTATTCTGCGAACCGCTGAGAGGCATCGAACGCCATGACGCCGACCGTCTCCATCGCTGGTGCGAGAGCCTTCAGCATGTTGAGGTCTGATCGGAGCTTGGTGCTCGACAGGGTGTCCGCCACTTGCAGCGTGAAGAACGCGCCCTCCTGCGTGGACTGACCCATCAGCACCACATACAGGTTCTCTGGCGCGTTGCCCGCCTCGATTCTATCGACGAGCTCCGTAATCACGTCGTCGTATTCACCCTCGTTGCAGCCCGCATCCGCATACTGCGACTGGTCCAGCATGTTCGTCAGATAGTAGATGTCAGCGTGGCTCAGGCCTCTCCTACGAAGCGTCTGATAGACATATTCCATCGTGCGGTGTCTTTCGTTGCGCGCCCTCGGTAGATCAGAATGACCGTGGATAAGAACAGCCACATCTCCGCCAGTAACCACTACCGTCACAAACTCGGATTGCGAGGCCGCATACTCGGCTGTTCCGTCGAACATCGCGACGATCTGCCACGTGCCCAGAAGCGTGAGCATGTCGAAGCCCATGAGCTCGAATGTGCCGTCAGGCAGCAGCTCGACTTCGATGCCCTCTGAACGTTCGCCGGCCGGATTGATCAGCTCGACATAAACAACGCCATCGTTGAACACCGGCACAGCGTTAAGCCGACCCGTAATGTCAACCGTCTGACCTACTCTGAGCGAGTGAGGCGTAACATCCAGCTCAAGCGCCGTGGTAATCTTTTCAACCTCGAACTCGACAATCGCGCTCTCAACTGGGCTGTAATCCTCGTTGCCAGCCCAGAACGCGCTCACAGACCACGGGCCGATTACCGATGCCGACGCCTCATATACAAAGTCACCGCCATCCGTCGTAACCGCCGTCCCGATGAATGATATCACCGGATTCGTCATATTGATCGCTATTGTCTCTTCTGTCGCACCGGTGCCCAGGACGCCAGAGATAACGAGCGTGTCGTGGACACTCGGCTCTTCTGGCAGAACCGAGCAAGACAGCGTCGTGGTCATCTCGGCATGAACCGTAGGACCTTCCTCGGTGCCAACCGCCGGCCATCTCGCCTGATCGCCGCCCTCCGTCGCAAACAGGAAGTAATACTCGTGGACGCCCTCTCCCAGTCCGTCAATCACGAACTGATACGTTCCATTCCACGCGTCGCCAGCGACAAGCTCCATCCCGTGGGACGCGCCGTCGATGTAAACACGCTTGGTCGTCGGAATGTCAGCGGTCGCGCTGATATAGGTGACCTCGTAGGTGAACTCTGTGTTGAGGGGCACGTAACCGACATCCGGCGTTACAGAGCCATCCGACAGTTGAGGCACCTGCCTCGCGGTAACGGAGAAGCTCCAAGTCTCAGGCGTCTCGATGCAGTTTTCGCAGTTGCCCGGCACACCGGAAGGCACCAGGTCGCAGGCTGTTACGTAAACAGTGATTACATCCTCGTATCCGTAAAGCCTACTTGGCTCAAATACCACATCAACACTACCGTCCGCATTTACATCCATTGAAATCGTCGAGGCGGTGATGTTCCGAGCGTAGGCATCAACCACCTCAATCTCGATGGTCGTAACGTCCACGCCATAGCCATCGTCCATCAACGTGAACTCGATGTTCGCGTCTCGCGGATACCCAGAACCGTCAGGCACCGGCTCGATGCTGCCAGCCACAAGGTATGGCGGCTCGCTGTCGAACATGAACCAAGCCATGCCATCGTCGGTCGGAACGAGTTCCTCAGCGTTACCCGCAGCGTCCTCCGACACCATGATGAAGTAGTAGATGCCGAACGCTTCAGGAGGCGTGAAGGAGAACTCGCCCGTCGCTCCAGACTTCCGCAGCAGACTGTCGGTCCAAGCGCCATCCTCGTACTTATAATACAAGGCGACCGTCTGGATCGGGCTGTAAGCGTCGTTGACGATATACGAGACGCCGATCGTCTCGCAGTCATCCAAGAGCCGCGCAGCCGGATCGGGAACCGTTGTAACCGGC
>Ga0315545_1004847_pt1 | contig 10979 bp, 8 predicted proteins | sample SalMarSW160210MG_FD_203096 | JGI IMG/M metagenome (GOLD analysis project Ga0315545, IMG submission 203096) | Salt marsh sediment microbial communities from the Plum Island Ecosystem LTER, Massachusetts, United States - Salt Marsh Sediment SW1602-10 ...
AAGCATGGTACAGCGATCGCAACGCTGGGCAAAAGTCGGTGGATTGGCAATTTACAACCCAAGATGCCCGCATCAAACTGAAACGTCTCTACCCACAAATTAAAACGACATAAGGTACTACCACTGTTGGTACTTTGCCCCCAGGCTTATATAGCTTATAATTATTTTTAGCCCTTGGCACTAATCTGAAGGGGTGATTTTAACGAAAGAAGTAGTATGAATATTCTGGGAATATCGGCATTTTACCATGACAGCGCTGCGACTCTTGTGCGCGATGGCGAAATCATAGCCGCTGCACAGGAAGAACGATTTACACGTAAAAAGCATGACAACCGATTCCCATCAAATGCCGTTGAATATTGCCTCTCAGAAGGTAATCTCACTGCAGAACAGATCGATTATGTTGTCTTTTATGAAAAGCCGCTTGTTAAATTTGAAAGACTGCTCGAAACTTATATCGCTTATGCCCCACGCGGCTTCAAACAGTTCTTGATGGGCATCCCCTTGTGGCTGCGCCAAAAACTACATCTACCCAGGGAAATGGATAAAGCCTTGAATTACAACTACAATGGCCGTTACGTCTTTACTGAGCACCATGAATCCCATGCTGCAAGCGCATTTTATCCATCACCGTTCAAAAAAGCGGCAATCCTTACAATGGATGGTGTCGGCGAATGGGCAACAGCAAGCTATGGCGTCGGTCATGGCAATAAGATTGAGCTCACCCATGTATTACACTTTCCGCATTCGCTCGGCTTGCTCTATTCCGCGTTTACATACTTTACCGGCTTTCGCGTGAATTCCGGTGAATACAAAATGATGGGCCTGGCTCCATACGGCGAGCCTAAGTATTACGAATTGATTTTGGAGAAATTGGTTGATTTAAAAGATGACGGTTCTTTTCGCTTGAACATGTCGTATCTTCCATATTGTCATAAAACCGTAATGACTGGCTCGAAGTTTGAAGAGTTGTTCGGCGGTCCGCCACGCAGGTCCGAATCACCTCTTACCCAGCGGGAAATGGACATCGCGGCGTCTATTCAGGCAGTAACCGAAGAGATTCTGCTTCGTGCCGCCAAACATGTCCATCGCCAGACCGGCATGAAAAACCTGGTGCTTGCCGGTGGTGTAGCTCTGAACTGTGTTGGCAATAGCCGAATCCTGCGGGATGGGCCATTCGAGAAAATTTGGATTCAGCCCGCAGCCGGAGACGCTGGCGGCGCTCTGGGAGCTGCTTTGTTCGTATGGTATCAGCTACTAAACAATAAGCGCAAAGTCGATGGCCATGACAAACAGCAGGCTTCTCTTTTGGGACCCGCTTATAACGACGAACAAATTCGACTATTTCTGGACTCAGTTAACGCCAAGTACCATACATATACCAACCAGGAAGAGTTGATCAAAAAGGTAGCAGAGCTGATCGGCCAGGAAAAAGTAATTGGCTGGTTTCAGGGACGTATGGAATTTGGGCCACGCGCGCTGGGAAACCGCAGTATTATTGGCGATGCTCGAAGCCAAAAAATGCAGTCGGTAATGAACCGTAAGATAAAATTTCGTGAGTCTTTCCGCCCCTTTGCCCCCTGTGTTCTAAGGGAGGATGCACATAATTATTTCGAAATGCCAGACGAGCAAGACAGCCCCTATATGCTGCTGACAGCTTACGTTTGTGATGATAAACGTTCGCCGTTAAATACGCCGTTGGAGAAGCTTAAAGGATTAGACAAACTGAAAGTTAAAAGAAGCTCCGTACCCGCTATTACACATGTGGACTATTCAGCCCGCATCCAGACTGTCGATGCCGAACGTCATTCTAAACTGCATCGCCTCATGAGTCGGTTCAAAGAAACGACCGGCTGTCCGGTGATAATAAATACAAGTTTTAATATTCGTGGTGAACCCATTGTATGCTCTCCGGAGCATGCTTATCGGTGTTTTATGGCCACGAATATGGATGTCTTGGTTATGGAAAACCAGTTGCTTTACAAAGAGGAACAGCCACAGGCTACCAAGCACGAGATTGACGAATACAAAGCTCAGTTTCAGTTAGATTAAATCGTTTTGGAAAGGCTAAATACTTAAAATGTCGTTAATCGAAATAAACTGGAATCCTAAACGAAAAGACCTTCGCAATTTTGGTATTATCGCCATAATTGCGCTGGTCGTTATATCTTTGTTGCTCTACATACTCAAGGGACTTGGAATTCATTGGGTCTTAGTAATCTCCGGCGTTGGTTTTGCAATCTTTCTAAGCAGCATAATTTCAGTTAAATTAACCAGGGTAATTTACATTGGCTTAACTCTGATGACAATACCGATCGGCTGGATAGTGAGCTTCATATTGCTGGCGACCTTTTATTTTCTAATACTTACGCCGCTCGGACTTGTCTTTCGCTTAATTGGCCGCGACCCACTCTGCCGCAAATCTGACTCAGCCGCCGACAGCTATTGGCTCACGTATCGACCGCCGGATACCACCGATCGATATTTCCATCAGTTCTGAAAAAACTGGAGGCTATGAATGGCTAAAAAGACAAAAAAGAAACAAAACACCGAGTTCAACAAGATTGCCCAAGAAAAACGTCCCTCTCTGCTTTCAGAATTCTGGTTTTTTCTTAAGCACAATAAAAAATGGTGGTTATTGCCGATACTAATCATTCTCTTGCTTATGGGATTACTTGTTTTGCTCGGCGGCACAGCCATAGCACCATTTATTTATCCACTTTTCTAAAGTGAACCCCTCAAATAAATTTGAGGGCTAAATCAACCGAAGGCTGATAAATATTTAGCTACTCAATTTATTGAGGGACGTGAGAAGAACCTTTCAACATTGCCTGTAATATATTACGCGCCTCAATGGAATTAGGGTCTAACTGGAGAGTAATACGAAGTTCTTTGATAGCAGCGTCTTTATGTCCCTGTTTATGTAAAAGAAGACCAAGACTGAAGTGTAAAAGTGAGCTATCCGGTATAAGCACCAAACCCTTGCGACATATCTCGACTGCCTCATCAATCTTACCCTGCCGATAAAGTACATCTGCTAAACTGTTGTATGCAACGACGGAATCGGGCCAGAATTGTATTGCTTTGCCATAATGCTTTTCAGCCTTTTTGATTTTGTTCTGCTTTTGGTATATCCAGCCGAGATAATAATGCGCCTCGCCACAGGTGGGCTTTATCCGTATCGCAGCCTTATAATAATCAACAGCCTTATTAAAGTTGCCTGTTGCTCTAAATACAGAGCCCAATGCGTTATACATTACATAAGAATGAGGTATGGACCTTTGAATAAACTGAAACTGTTCAGCCGCAGCTTTGTAGTCTTTCAAATCTTCGGCCAGTAGCCTGCCGTATTTCCATCTCAGGTATACCCCGAAGCCAGTTCGGGGCTCTGGGGCGTTTTGAATTGCCTGGCGATACTGTGCAGCGGATTCTTTGAGCGTCTCCGGAGTGAGGTTAGCCTTGAGAGCACTGCACTCCTGCTCCATTATTCTTATTCGCTCTTCATGGTATAGCTGATTAGTAAAAGGCGGCTTTACAATAAACCTTTTAAGAACTTCATCAGCAATTATATATTGGTCCCACTGTGTATAAGCCAAATGTTCGGCACATTCAGCTTCGGTTAATAAAGAATTATCGATTTGGCCAGTTGTCATCTTCTGAGGAAGTAGCTTTTTTACTTTCTCAAAAACAGTCTTAGCCAGCAGATAATTTCCCGAAAAATTCAAATGCACGTGCTCATAGAATATTTCATTACCGGGAGTTCCATAAGGGCTATTGCTCTCGAATGTCGTAACAGCATCAGCCAGATAAACACTTTTGCCAGCCCAAGAATTCGCCACACTTCGAATGATTTCATTGATCCGCGTATCAGCTCTGAACCGCAGCGTATCCAGTTCGCGCGCTTTAATATACCTTAGCTTCGCAGAATCATAATCCTGTAATGCCCAATAACAACGCCCAAGGCGAAACTGAAGGTCTGCATAAGAACTATCTATTTCAGCAGCCGCCAGATAGGATTCCACCGCCTCGGCGTATCTGCCTGCTGATTCATACTCCACTGTGTGGGCGTATAAATTATCCCACTTGGCCTTGTCCTGTTCGGTCAAATCCGGACGATGCAACGATGCAAATGGCGGATTATCTTTGAGATTACTGCCCACAGTACAAAGAATTATCTTTGCCCCTTCGTCACGGCCAATTTGGACAATATCTTGCAGATTTCTCTGGAAGTGCTGATATACTGTCTCCAAGCGTTGATCATCCGCCGGTATCTGCTTTTCGAGGAACATTTCTAATCCGCGCCAGGCTCTTGGTCTCCCTTTTTTGGTGCTCGCCCATTCTATAATATTAGTCAGCAATTGTCCCACCCCCGTAGCTTTAACAGCAATGCCCATCCGGATAACAGACAAACTCGGCGAAAGTGGCGCAAAGACCGTACCTGCTCCGTATGGGCCGGTAACCTCATTATTGCCAAGATATACGATGAAAAGGTCCGGCTCGTGCTGCGCGCAATCTTTTGCTATTTCCACAACCACATGGGAATTTATCGCCGCCGTCGCAGCTATGATAACTTCAAAATTCACGCCCGGATATTTATCCTGCAATATTACCTTCAGAAAACGGCCAAAACCAAAGGCACCGTCCGGCTCACCCTGAGCAGCGGATGCGCCTAAGATAAAAATTCGATAAGCATTTTCTGACTTGCTCTCAGAAATTCTAAATGGATTAAATTCTCGGGATATTTCTTTCGGAAAAAACCGCCAGCAGAACTTGACATTGTCACAATAAAATACCTTGCCGTTCTCCTTATACCTAATCATGGCATTGGTAGGATAACCGTAACCGGCGATGCGCAGTACCAGCCCCAGCAGAACAAATAGCAACGCTGGGATAACAGTAAGAGCAACAACGCGAAACAGCCAGAGACGCCAGCCGGTTATTCGCTTATCTGGTAATTCTTTGATATCTTTGTGTTTACCTTTGCCTGTTGAAGAGTGCCTGCCGCTTTTGTGGCGTTTGATGTTTTTTTTAAAATAACTTTTCGATCCTTTTCTCTGCTTGGCAGACACTTGCTTTCCCTTCAATTACGACTTTCGATAGACCTTAGTGCTCTACGCACTTTTGTGGAATTAGGGTCTATCTGTAAAGCTCTGAGGAGCTCTTTTACAGCCTCGTCTCTATGCCCTTGTTTTCTCAACATTATGCCCAAATTGTAGTGCAGATTTAAATCCTCCGGGACAAATAACAAGCCATTGCGATACGTTTGGACAGCCTCATCGAGCTTGCCCTGCTGATACTGCACTACCGCCAGATTATTGTAAGCTTGCGCAAAATCCTGTCTGAATTCAATCACTTTAGAATAATGCTCAGCAGCTTCGTCGAGCCTTTTTAGAAGGTGATATGCAAATCCTAAATTATAATATGCATCGGCGTAAACAGGATTGATTCGGATTGCATCTTTGTTATAAGCGATAGCTGCATCCAGATCTCCCTGTTTGCCAAATAATAAGCCTAATTTAGCACAAGCCTCGTAATGGTACGGCATATAATATAGAACTAAACGATATTGCTCGACAGCAGCGCTGTATTTCTCTAAATCTTCCAACAATAGGCCGTACTTCCAATGTAACCACCAATCTGAAGTGTCTTGTTGAATCGCCCGGTGATACTGAGCTTCAACTTCATTAAGAACCTCCGGAGAAAGATGAGCCTTGAGGGTCTTGAGTTCTTGTTCCATTCGCCTGACCCGCTGGTCATAATAGAGCTGGTTTGTAAAAGGTGCTTGCTTTATATAATCACTAAGGACCTGGTCCGCAATCCTGTGTTGATCCCAATCTGTGTACGCTAAATGTCGAGCACAATCTGCCTCGGTCGGAGTAGGATATTCATTTTCCTTGTAACATTTTATTCGCTCTGGAAGCATCTTTTCCACCTGTTCGAAAACTGACCTCGCCAGAAGATAATTGCCGGTGAAATTCATGTGAACGTGCTCATAAAAAAGTTCCTCTCCCGGAGTTTCATGAGGGCTGTTTTCTTGAAAAACCCTGACAGCATCTACCAGGTAGACACCGTCGGCAGCCTTATTGCCAGCTATGTCCCGAATAATTTTATTAATCCGCGTGTCGGCGCGAAACCTGAGCGTGTCTAACTGGCGTGCTTGGATGAATCTCTCTCGGGCCTTGTCATATTCACCCATTGCCCAATTACATCGGCCCAGCCGAAACTGCAGATCTGCAAAGCGATCATCAATTTCGCCCGCAGCCAAGTATTGTGCCACCGCCTCATTGAAATAGCCGTTTGTCTCAAAAATGACTCCTTGCTGGTAAAATTCGTCCCATTTTCCCTTTTCAGTATCTGCTAGATTCGGCCTATGGAGGGATGTGAATGGTGGGCTGTCTTTTAGATTGCTGGGTACCGTACAAAAAATTATATTTATCCCATTCTTGCTGGCAATGTAGCGAATATCCTGAAGGTTCCTTTGAAAATGCTGATAAACGATACCCAAGCTGGTGTCGTCTACTCTTACCTGCTTTTCGAGAAACATTTTCATGCCGCCCCATATCTTAGGGACATCTCCGACGCCTGCTGATTTCAAAAGATTTATTATAAATTGACCCAACTTAGTGGCTTTAAGCGCAATCTGCAGGCGGATAAGAGACAGATTAGAACTAAGCGGCGTAAAGACAGTTCCAGCTCCGTATGGTCCAACCACTTCGTTGTTACCCAGGTATATGATAAATAAGTCAGCATCGTGATGAGCACAATCTTTAGCAATCTTTAGAACAACGTGAGAATTTATGGCTGGCATCGCAGCGGTAATGACTTCGAAATTTGCCTGTGGATACCGCTGACATAGCATTACCTGTAGAATCCGTCCAAAAGAGAATGCATCATCTGGCGTACCTGCTGCAGCGGAAGCACCCATCACAAAAACACGATAGGTATTATTCATTTTGTCCGCAGGAAATGCAAATGAACTGGCTTCTCGGGCAATGGTAGGTGGAAAAAATTGCCAGGCGAATTTATGATTGTTACAGTAAAAAGCCGTGCCATTTACTTCGCATTTGATGGTCGTGGTAGTGGGAAAGCCGGAGCCGAAAACGCGTAGGACAATCTCCAGCAGCAAGAATAAAAGTGCAGGAATAACAACGATTGCTATAATGCGAAACAACCATAGTCGCCAGCCGGTTATCGACTCGCTTGATATTTTCTCCTTATCCTTCTGTTTTTTTTCACTCTTGAAGATTCTGGAGATTAGCGTTTTCTCTACCGGTAGGTGCTTCCTTGACTCGCTCCGGTGAAGACCTGTGCTGGGAGAAGTCCTTCGCTGTTTGATATCTCTCTTTGTATGTGATGATGGTTTCTTACTTTTTCGGCCTTTGGCACCCATTCATTGGTTCTCTTCAATCGCGTCCTTAAGAAGATGTTTTTAAGAGAACGTTTTATTACTACAGCGCCACTTGATAGCGAAAAATATGTTATCTTTTCTTGAAATACGAAGCACTAAATCCGAAATTCGAAACAATACCTAATGTTCAAAATCCGAATTTTCAAAACAAAAATACCTATTGTCTGTGAAAAACTGTTTTGAATTTTTGTAATTTGGATTTTGAATTTGTTTCGTATTTCGACATTCGTATTTCGGATTTTATATGATTAACATAACTTTTTATACAAAAAGATGTTATCAACAACAAATTAATCTAAGCAGCGCTGTAGAATTATGTTTCATCGACATTTGCATATTAGCCGATTAGCCGACAATAATTTTTTGTCTTTTTTTGTACTCACTCCTTCTTTTTTCTCAGATATGCGACTTCAGCATTTGTCAACGTTCTAAATTTTCCCACACCAAGCCCCCTGGCGGTTAGTTTGCCGATGCTTGTTCTTTTAAGCGACCTTACCGATAATCCTACTTTAGCTAACATTCGCCGGATTTGACGGTTTAGGCCCTGTTGAATTGTGATCTCGATCATTGATTCGGTACGTCCACGCTTCAATATCTTGACCGATGCTCTTTGCGTCCTGTCTTCGGCAAGCCAGACACCTCTTTTCAGCCTCTCAATGGTCTCCGGCTTGATTTGACCTTTCACTCTGGCGACATAAGTCTTGGGCACCTTGTATCTCGGATGGGTCAACCTGTTTGCCAGCTCACTATCGTTGGTCAGAAGGATTATGCCCGTCGTATCAGCGTCAAGTCTGCCGACACAAAAAACACGTTCACGGCAATTAATAAGGTCAATCGCTTTTTTCCTGCCTTTCGGGTCTCTGCTGGTGCAGATGACTCCTTTGGGCTTATTCAAAAGAAAATACACTTTTTGTACAGGCCGAACCCTCTTGCCAGCTATCATTATAGCATCTTTTTCGGGGTCAACGAATGCTGGCAGTTCATTTACTACTTGGCCATTGACTCGAACGACACCATCAAGTATCAGTTCTTCGCATTTTCTGCGAGAGTCCACACCGGCAGCAGCTAAGAATTTTTGTAACCTTTGTTCTGCCATAATAAGTCGATTGTTTGTAGTCTTAAGTCCTTAGACTGTGAACCACGAACCTACTCAAGAAGCCAGAATGTTAGGAAGACTGATACCGAGCTTATCGCCATATATAATTAAGACGCAAAGGATGACCCAGAGCACAAAGCCAATCTGAAACGGTAAATCATGGAGGATAAGCTCAACCGGCCCAGAGAATTTGCCTTTCTGGATGAGTGCACTGAAACGAAAAACACAGTACAAAACCAGCGGTGTAGTGTAGACTAAATGATTGGTGCCAAATATCCTAAAAGTCCTGTCATCCATCGCATAAAGAAGAAAACATACAACTGCCAAGCCGCTAGTGACATCCACCATGTGGCCCAGCAGTTCCGGCGTGTAACCTCCAAGCGTTTGCCGAAACAAATCACCATTCTGACCAAGCTGAGCTATCTCACCACGGCGTTTGGAAAAGGCAAGAAACAGGCACAAAGCAAATGTACAGATGATCAACCACGGTGAGATAAATACTCCTATCACTACGGCTCCGGCAATGGCCCGAAGACAAAAGCCAATTGATATCACCACACAATCTAAAATCATGACTTGTTTGAGCAAAAATGAATACGAAATCATCAACACAATATAGGCCAATATGACCAGGGTCAGTCGATAATTTAAAAGGTAGCTGCAGACAAGGGCTGTGAAGGCGCAAAGCATAAGTATTACTGTTGCAGATTCGACTGTTACAACGCCTGCTGCTATTGGCCTTCGGCGCTTCTGAGGATGAAGCTTGTCTGCCTCACGGTCGACTATATCGTTAAGAATATAAACAGCCGAGGCCGCCAGTGAGAAACAAAAAAAACCTCCAAGGGACCTGGATATAGCCAACAACGAATCTTCAATTGGTCCAAAAAGCTTTCTGCCAAAAATCAGTGCTGCAAAAACAAAAATGTTCTTGGTCCAATGCCAAGGCCGCATTATCTGCAGAAATCTCATATTCATGCCTTTCTACATTCGACCGCTATTAGCTAATCCATCAATAGTTTTGCAATTTACTCTGTAAAAATTCGACATATGGGCCTATAAACGATAACATTATAGCCATATAAAAATGCTTTGTATAGCATGTTAATATAGGCACATAACAACGCCCAAATACATGACGCTAACCAAGAGATGATTACAGTCGTAGTTTTTGATCTGGACGACACACTTTACGACGAAATTGAGTATTGCCGTAGCGGCTTTACAGCAGTCGCAAAACACTTGGCTGATACGCAAAGAAAACTATCTGTCGAGCGTATCTTCACTGCATTTTGGCAGCAATTTACTTCCGATAACCGCACAAAGACGTTTAACACTGCATTAGAACAGCTTGGAGTAACTCATGATGTTAAAATCATCCAACAACTTGTGCAGGTCTATCGAAATCATGACCCGCAAATAACACTGCCACAGGACAGCCAGGACGTGCTTTCACAGCTCCAGAAAAAATATACCTTGGCTCTGCTGACAGACGGTTTTCTGCCGGCCCAACAGTTAAAAGTAGGGGCACTTGGAATCGAGAAATACTTTAAGTTAATCGTCTACAATGAAGAGCTTGGAAGGCAATTCTGGAAGCCTTCGCCGGTCGGGTTTGAACGATTATTGGCACAGTTAGATGCAAGGCCCAAAACCTCGGCATATATTGCTGACAACGCGGAAAAAGACTTTATCGCACCGAATAAGCTTGGACTTGCGACGATCCAAATAATTCGGCCAGCACGCATACATACATCCTGCTCGACGGATCCCGATGCAGCCGCAGTGCATAAAATTGACAGAATAGACAAATTACCTGAACTCTTAACCACGCTTTGAAAAAATGGCTATTTCCCCACATGTGTTGCTTGTTACCATGGTGCACATTGTTTTTACTTGACTTAGAGCTATTTTCAGGCGATAATACAGGAAAAATAGTAGTGATGGGTAATTTTTAACTATTTCCAAGGAGTTTTACTATGCCGCCAGGCAAAAGACAACAAAGCAGTGCTATGCTCTACACGCTCATAACATTTGTCGGACTTTTCATTGCAGCGACCACTATTGCAGTTATTTATTATGTCAGAGCTGAAGAATATAGGACTAATGTAGCCACATTGGAGAACCAAATCAACGAGTTAGCAACCAAAGATGAAATCCGAAATCTGGGAACCTTAGTAGGAACAAGCATACCAGGTAAAAGCAGACTCGGCACAATGGTCGATTACCTGGATAAGACAGCGTCATTGATTATGGGCAGCCCTCTCGAGCCGACATCTGCTGAAGTGAAAATCAACAACGCTCAAATCCGAGCAAACGAAGCCCTCAAGCAAGCACAACAACATATTGAGTCGGAGGTACTCGATCCCAATACTACGGGACTCGTCTCAACAATTGACAAAATGTATATCGAATTAACAAACGTCATGAACACAAGAACTGCAATGAAAGAACAACTCACAAAATTGCAGCAACAATTTG
>Ga0315545_1004850_pt1 | contig 10972 bp, 7 predicted proteins | sample SalMarSW160210MG_FD_203096 | JGI IMG/M metagenome (GOLD analysis project Ga0315545, IMG submission 203096) | Salt marsh sediment microbial communities from the Plum Island Ecosystem LTER, Massachusetts, United States - Salt Marsh Sediment SW1602-10 ...
TGTGACCCCTCTTTCGCTGGGTATCGAGACCCTCGGCGGCGTTTTTACCAAGCTCATTGAAAAGAATACCACGATTCCCACGAAAAAGAGCCAGATATTCTCCACTGCAGCCGATAACCAACCGGCGGTGTCCATCCATGTCCTTCAGGGTGAACGGGAAATGGCGGCTAATAATAAGACTCTGGGCCGGTTTGAGTTGGTGGGGATACCACCGGCACCAAGGGGTATGCCCCAGATAGAGGTGACCTTCGATATCGACGCGAATGGCATCGTGAACGTTTCCGCCAAGGATCTCGGAACAGGAAAGGAGCAGTCGATAAGGATAACCGCCTCGAGCGGCCTCAGCGAAGAGGAGATCAAGGGGCTCGTCAAGGATGCGGAGCTTCACGCGGAAGAGGACAGAAAGAAGAGAGAACTCATCGATGCTCGAAATACCGCTGATTCTCAGATCTACTCGATTGAGAAGTCGATGAAGGAGGCTGGAGATAAGATCGATGCCGGTACGAGGTCTGAGATCGAGAATGCCATCTCCAATCTCAAGAAGGCAATGGAGGGTGAGGATGCGGCGGAGATAAAGCGACTTTCCGACGAGCTGACGCAGGTCTCTCATAAGATCGCAGAGATCCTGTATTCACAGGCATCCCAGGGGGCTCAAACTCAGGCCGGAGCGGAATCGTCCGCTGGAGCAGCCGGCTCGGCTAAGGCGGATGAGGATGTCGTTGACGCAGATTTTGAGGAGGTCAAGTGATCCACTTTGGCCAATCAGGGGGGTGTCTTTTTTTGCTATGCCCCTGGCCCAGACCTGGCTTGCTATAACTATGTTTAAAGCTCCAGAAAGTATATGCTCTTTACAAGCCAGGAAGGTAATTTGCAAGGTCGCGCCAGGGCAGGCCTTATCATGCTTTGACAATTGTCCCGAAAAACGGGATGAATCAGATCCGCATACTATTTGCATAGATTGGTTACAATTCATCCCGTTTTTCGGGACCTTGCAGTCCCTTATATTTAAAGGGCATATGGCAAAAAAGGCACCCCCTGTTCGGCCAATAATCGGCTCTTCACATCATAAGTCACAATACCTTTCACTTCCCCTACTATGGAGGGCTCAACGAGAAGGTGGCCCTCGACAAGGTTGTCGGGGGCCAAAGAAAATCGCGCTTTACCTCTGGGCCACCTCATAGTAAGATACAATCCATTGGTTTCCAGGCCCTGATTTGACGGTACCTCCATTTCCTATCGTCAAACAGACAGGATATCCTTGGAATCCTCATAGTGAATGAAAGCACACCGGATCATTCGTCTTGATAAGCTCATCGCTGTCGGTATGATCATGGGGGCCTTCTTTATGGTTTCCTGCGAGAAAAGGGTTGCCCTTAAGGAGCCACCCCCCAAGAGACCCATGGCAGTGAAACCGCCTTCGGAAAGGCCAGCCGAGGAGGAATTGCGGGCAAAGACGCCGCCTGAGGTAAAACCCCCTGAAGAAAAACCCGCCGAGGAGGAAGCGATAGCAAGGAAGGCGCCTGAAACGATACCACCTGAGGAGATCCCAAAGGAGGAGATACCGCCCGAGGAGATATGGCCTGAGCGGACCGTGGCCATCGATCAATTCTTCATGGCTGAGTATTACTTTCGGCAGCAGGAATACGACCTGGCCCTGGAGGCCTATGAACAATACCTCTTGGAATATCCCCTGGGGGATAAGGTCAAGGATGCCCTTGCCAGGATGGGAACCATCTATTACTACAGAAACCAGTATGGGGAGGCCTTGTCTCTTCTCGAAGAGGCCATCAAGGCATTTCCCTTAAACGACAGGCGGGCCGAGGTTCACCTGTTGATAGCCAAGATCTACTATCACCTTGGCAAGCATCAGGAATCGCTACAGACCGCCTTGCGGTGGCTAGAGCTTTATAAGGACTATCCCAGAAAGGCAGAGGTCTACTATCTGTTGGGCCAAAACTCGATGGAGCTCAATGAATATCCGAGGACACTGTACTGGTGGCTCAAGGTTCTCGAGTCACCGTACATCTCGGAGACAAGAAGGAAAACAGTGAGGTCACACCTGACCGATCTCATCTCCAAGGCAACGGAGGAGCAACTGAAGGAGATGGCTGACTATGCCAAGGGTAGCGATCTCATCATTCCCATTTACTCCCGTCTCGGTGATACCTTTCTCAGCTCAGATAGATTGGACGAAGCGAGGGAGGCCGCGATTGAGATCCTGAGGCTTTCGCCAGAGGGAGACTGGATCATGAAGGGAAGGCAGCTGCTCGAGCAAATCGATGAGAGGCAAAGGGTAAACCTTCATGTCATTGGGTGTCTCTCGCCCCTCAGCGGGCCATTCGCCATCTACGGACAAGAGGTTTTACGGGGTCTGGAGCTTGGCCTAGACCTCTTTCATAAGGGCACCGGAGGCCCTTCGTCTATGGAGCTTGTGGTCAGGGACACTGAAGGCGATCCACAAAGGGCAGTTGAGGCGCTGAAGGAGCTCAAGGAGGATGAAAAGGCAGTACTCGTGATCGGGCCTCTCATCAGCAAGGTCGCCGAGGCGGCAGTGGAGGAGGCGCAGGAATTGGGTATTCCCATCATAACCCTAAGCCAGAGCGAAGGAATCACAAGAAAGGGCGAGATGATCTTTCAGAATAGTCTGGCTCCGGAGGATCAGGTCAGAAGTCTCCTCAAGAAGGTTATGGATGAGATGGGCCTGAGAAGATTCGCGATCCTCTATCCAGCAAATCCTTACGGTACCTACCTTATGAATCTATTTTGGGATACGGTGGAAGACAGGGGAGGCGTGATCAATGCGGTGGAATTCTACGACACCGGTAGCACGGATTTCACTTCAGAAATTAAGAAGATGGTAGGCCTTTTCTACCCGAGGCCAAGCCCGGATAGGGAGGAGGGTGGAGGGGAATTGGGACTGATGAATCCGGAGGCGGGGGGAGAGGAACCGGAGGAAAAGCCGGAGCCTATCATCGATTTTGATGCCGTATTTATCCCAGATAACTATCAAGGGGCTTCCCTTATCGCAGCCCAGTTGGCCTACCATGATGTGGTGGGCGTAACCCTGTTGGGTACCAATCTCTGGAACTCGCAGGAGTTGGTGGAAGTCGCCGGAAGGTATGTGAATGGGGCGATTTTCCCCTCTGGATTCTTTCCAGGAAGCGGATATCCCGGGGTGAAAGAATTCGTTTCGCGGTACGCCTCAAGCTTCGGTCAGGAACCGGGACTCCTCGCTGCGATGGGCTACGATACGATCCGGATAGTCAAGAAGATCTTAGAAGAGGACTCGGAGCAGATAAAAACACGGGCAGACCTTCGCACGGCGTTGGCCGAGGGGAGAACTTTTGGGAGCGTGACAGGTCCTGTTTCATTCGATGAGCAGAGAAGGGCAAAGAGGGACCCCCTTCTTCTGACGGTGAGCGGCGGGCATTTCCTGCCCATGCCTTGATCTCTTTTACTCATGTAGATTCAAGATTACTAAAGGAAAAAACCTTTTGGGAGAGGGTCCGCATTCCGCTTTTCTAGCAGAAACATTATTTCACATATGTTTTTCGAAAATCTTTCGAAAATGGTATCCATATATCGAAAAGGTGAGCGCCAAAGGGAAAAGCATTGGTCGCCTGAATAGGGACCAGAAAAAGAGCCTCCAGTAATACAGCCTCTCTTTCCCGATGATACCCAGCAACAAGATTGATTTAAAGAATGCCCCGAGGTAGCTGATATGAAAATGAAAGGGCTTTCTTTGAAGCGGCCTATACTCCCTTAAAAACTCCCTAATCCTCGCATAGTAAGGCGCTGGGGAATAGATTCCGCTCAGAATATCTTTATACCCCTTGATGAGCAGTTTGTAGTCCATTTTCGGGATGAAGTTGATCGAAAAGTCCGTGTTGTCGCCTGACACCTCCTTCAAGAGCCTGCCCTCTCGTACAAGTCGCTGGTAGAGCCTGGTGCCCCGCGGGGCATTCAGCAGTCCCACCATGGCGGTGACAATTCCGGTTTCCTTAATAAAGCTGCTCAGCCGTTCGAAGATCGAAGGAGGATCATTGTCAAACCCTACGATGAATCCCCCCGTTACATATAAGGCAGAGCCCTGGATCTTCTTTACACAAGCCACCAGATCACGATTCTTGTTCTGGACCTTGTTGCATTCTGTGAGGCTTTCCTCGTTCGGTGTCTCAATGCCCACGAATACCGAGGCAAACCCCGCCTTCACCATCAACTCCATAAGCTCTTCATCATCGGAAAGATTGATGGATGCCTCGGTATTAAAGGTGAAGGGGTGTCGCCTTGCCTCCATCCATGTAATCATCGCGGGCAGGATATCCCTTTTCAACCTTCCCCTGTTTCCGATAAAGTTATCATCGACAATGAAGATATCCCCTCTCCAGCCTTGACCGTAGAGGGCTTCTAATTCGGCGACGATTTGTGCTTTGCCCTTGGTGCGCACCTTATGTCCGTAGAGGGCCGGGATATTGCAGAACTCGCAGTTAAAAGGACAGCCCCGGGAATACTGGATACTCATCATAGCGTATTTCTTCCTCGTGATGAGTTCCCAGAGCGGAATAGGCGTTGTTGCGATATCCGGCAGCTCTTGCGAGGAATACACATGGTGAGCGCATCCCCTTTTTAAATCCTCTAAAAAGGCCGGGAGTGTGATCTCCGCCTCATTGAGCACAAAATGATCCACCTCCTGATACTCGTGGTATCCAGCCGTAAACAGGGGACCACCGGCAACGGTCTTGACACCCAGCTTTTTACACCTGCTGAGGAGCTCTTTTACCGATGCGTTTTGGATGGACATAGCACTGATAAATACATAATCAGCCCAGGTAAGGTCTTTATCCCTGAGGGTGGTGACATTCATGTCGACGAGCTTCTTCTTCCACTGCTTGGGAAGCATTGCCGCTACCGTCAACAACCCCAGCGGCGGTTGAGTTGCCTTCTTCGAGATAAACTTTAGGGCGTATTTGAGGCCCCAGAAGGTATCGGGAAACTTTGGGTACACGAGAAGTATGTTCATATGATAGTCCTTGTTTGAAGCTTTTTGATGATTTGATTAATAACGATCGAAAGAGGCAGATTTCAGACTTTTTACGATTTTGTCAAAGGGTGAGGCCGAAAAAGAGTTTGCTTACATTTTTTTGTATCTGAACTTATTCAACTATACTACCAAGGAGGGTAGAGGCGAATAATGCGCATATTCTCTACAGGACCTTGAATCCTCCCTATGTATCATCATAAAAAAGGAGCACTCCATGATAAACTCAATGGAGGCCCCCTTTTCTGCTTAGACGTTTGCGAGCTAGACTACTTTTACATTTACTGCAGCAGGGCCTTTATTCCCTTGCTCTATGTCAAAGGTAACTCGGTCGCCTTCATTGAGAGACTTGAAGCCGGCTGCATCGATTCCCGAATGATGAACGAATACATCAGCACCGTCTTCTTGCTCAATGAAGCCATAACCTTTGCGGTCATTAAACCATTTTACAGTTCCATTGGTCATGGTGACATCCTCCTTTCCGATAAATTTTCATGGTTCCACACGTGAGGTTGCCACTTCTGACACATGAATATTCCCTCAGATCGAACCGGCCTGCCAACAAAGGCAAACCTTCATGATTGAATCTATTATAACCTTTTTTTTGCTAAAAGCAAGGTATTTAACGCTGAAGTAGTAAAATGCCGCTCATCATGGGAACCCCCAACAAATAGCGGATTTCTGTTTTGATATTATTCCTATATCCTCAGCATCATCAATCACTATTAGGTCATTCTAATCTGCTTTTCTTTTGATACATTTTGATTACCAGAGGCACTGTTGCCTTTGGAAGAAGACAAAGTCGTAAAAAGTCCCATTTCCCCTCCCCTTGTGGGAGGGGATTAAGGGGAGGGGGACGTAACTACATGACTTGCTGCTTTTTTCACCCTCACCTTCACCCTGTTAAATCCCCCAAAGGGGGCCGCCAGAGGCTGCATTTAACAGGGCAGGCCCTCTCCCATCCCTGGCCCTGGCCGGGCAGGCGAGGGAGAGGGATCTTTACGACTTTTTACGAAACCATCAAAGAAAGTAAATCTTATGTATTTGCGATAGTACTCAACACCTTTTTTCCGTTGGAGATATCCATCCAGCGAATTGCTTTTTAATCACTCTTTCGCCGGAGTACCGTCTGCCCGAAGGATTTTCACGTTCACATGATTGTCGAATGACCTACGATTTCAGTCCTAAAAGACTGGCAGCCTTGTCTCCTACGAGAACGCCGGATAACACGCGGGGCATAATTCCACCACCGAGCATGACAGGGCCCATGTCATTTGATGAGAAGAGAAGGGCAAAGAGAAACCCCCTTCTTATCACCGTGAGCGGCGGGCATTTCCTGCCCATGCCTTGATCTCTCTTTCCCTATCAGGCCTACTTTTATTATCGATATTTGTTAAGAACCTCCCTTACCCAACCCAAGCAGAAAAAAGTAAGTGAATTAATAGCTGTCTAACATCCAACCCAATCCGGGAATATAATACTCACCTCTTTTACTCATTTAGATTAAAGATTACTAGAGGCAAAAACCTCTTGGGAGTCGGTCTGTATTCCGCGCTTCTAGCAGAAATATTGAATCTGAGGATTTTTCAGGTTTCATCCGCGTTTGTGAAAGGGTCTGGGCTTGCCTTTTACGTCCCAAAGGGATATAATTACTTACCTCATTTTTAATGTTGCCACGTTCACAATAAAACTAAATTAAAGTGTAGATTTTCGCAATGGATAAGAAGCAATCATTTAAAGAGCTTGAACAAACAGTGGAAGCGTTAGGATACGATAAACGGAAGTTGCAAGCCTTTATAGAAATTTTTGATGACATCTTAGGTTCGGTTCGTGAACCCTTGGTGGTGCTTGATTCTGATTTGAGAGTTGTAAAGGCCAATCATTCCTTTTACCGGACCTTCAAGGTTGAACCAGGGGGAACAGAGGGCATAGTAATATATGATCTTGGCAACCGGCAATGGGACATCCCAAAGCTGAGAGAATTACTTGAAGATATCCTTCCCCAGAATTCCACATTTAATGACTTTGAGGTGGAACATAACTTTGAGACCATAGGCCGGAAGATAATGCATCTGAACGCCAGACGGATTTACAGAGAGTCGGAGCAAACCCAGATGATCCTCCTGGCCATCGAGGATGTGACCGAGCGCGAATATTATAAAAGACATCTTGAGGAACTTGTTGAAAAGCGAACGGCCGAAATCAGAGTAGCAAGGGAAGAGGCGGAAAAAGGCAAACAAATCGCTGAAGCCGCACTTTTCGAAATAAAGAAGTTAAAAGACCAACTTGAAGCTGAGAGAGCGTATCTACAAGAAGAAATCAAGCTGGAATACAACCATGAGAACATTATTGGCCAGAGTGATGGGATCAATTACGTGCTCTATAAGGTTGAACAAATTGCCCGCAGCAATACAATCGTCCTGGTTCTTGGCGAGACTGGAACCGGCAAAGAGCTGGTCGCCCGAGCCATTCACGGCTTGAGCTTGCGCAAAGAGCGAGCCTTGGTGAAAGTGAATTGCGCCACACTGCCTTCAAACCTTATCGAAAGCGAGCTGTTTGGTCATGAGAAAGGTGCTTTCACCGATGCCCATTCCAGACACTTGGGGCGATTTGAGGTCGCCGACAGCACCACCCTTTTTCTGGATGAGATTGGTGAGTTACCGCTGGAATTGCAACCCAAGCTGCTCAGAGCGGTGCAGGATGGTGAGTTTGAACGGTTGGGCAGCTCCCATACGATCAAGGTCGATGCGCGGATTATTGTGGCCACAAATCGCAATCTGGAAGAGGAGGTCCGCAGGGGCCGGTTCCGTGACGATCTCTGGTACCGTTTAAATATTTTCCCTATTACCATGCCGCCGCTCCGTGATCGGTTGGATGACATTCCACTTCTTGTGGATTTTTACGTCAAAAAGATCTCCAAGCGAATGGGCAAGTCCATTGAGATCATTCCGACGAGAGTCAGGAATGCCTTGCAGAATTATCACTGGCCCGGCAATGTCCGGCAACTGGAAAACGTCCTCGAACGTGCGGTGATCAACTCCTCGGGACCCGAGCTGCGCCTGGTGGATGAACTGAAGACTCAGCAAAAGGATGTATCGACTGCGCAAAAAACGCTCGAAGCGGTTGAGCGCGAACATATTATGCGAATCCTCGAGCAAACTCAATGGAAAGTCAGCGGAAAAAACGGGGCGGCCGAGATCCTTGGGCTCAACCGCAGTACGTTGCGGGCCCGAATGCGAAAACTTGGCATCCTCAAGCCATAGAGCCTGGGAATTCTGTTTTTTCATCCGATCCATGATCTACGTGGAAATGTAAAACCAGGTCATGCACCGACTTCCGAAGATAGAAAGCCGGGGACGATTTCCCTAATACTCGCCTGTTTTTTGTGACCAGTTTCAAGCCATCCTTTGTCCGTTCATACACCCTCTCCAAGCATCACTCACGGTACCTAAAAAGATACCAAAATCGTGGTCATATTTGACCATTTGCCATATTTGACCATTATTTCGCGTGAACCCGGCCCTCTTCCACCAACCTTTCGAGTTTGGATATTCATTGACAAATCAATATGTTAAATCAAATAAGGTTGCACTTATCCAGTCTGGCACGAAGTTTGGATATATAATAATGCAACGTTTGATTTTTTTGTAACAATTTAGCCGCCAAGGCACAAAGGCACAAATAAGAAATATGAAATTTAAACCTCTATCAAAAAGAGAAGAATCTATTTCATCAAGCGAATTCTATTATAATCTTGTACAATCTTGGTGGCTTAGTGCCTTAGTGGCTGAACTATTACGGTTTTTTTAGACGGCAGACAGGCCGGAGAGATTTCTGAATTTGGGAATATGCCGTGACCTAAACCTTTGATGGGACTTTCCCGGAGAGGAGGGCTTCCGTGATTATCGTGAGGATTACAATGAAGGCACTCATGGAAAAACGAACGGAGATGATGCAAACGCTTCTCTCCATGATTGAGCCGGCGGGAAAGGAGAAGGGTTGTCTGAGCTATGATGTCTTTTGTGATCTGGAAGACAACCACGTTTTCAGTCTTATCGAGGAGTGGGAAACCCGTGAAGACTTGGACCTTCATATACGGTCTGAAAGATTCAGTGTTTTGCTCGGGACAAAGAGCCTTTTAGTCAAACCTTTGGAAATGAAGATCCATACGGTCTCCCATTCGGAAGGGGTGGAGGTCTTCAATACCCTCAGGGGCAAGGGAACCTCTAAAAAGAACTTCTAAAAAGAAAGGAGAATATTTATGTCTTGGGATAATAATCCAGGAGGCCGGCAAGAGGGCCTTCCAGATCTTGCCGAAATAATCAAGAAGGTGGGAGATTCGCTGAGCCTCGGGAAGGGAGGAAAGCCGCTGTGGCTTATTGTGATCGTCATCGTTCTCGCGATCATTTTGGGTTACACCGCTTTTTACACTATTCCGCCCGGCAACCAGGGGGTCCTTCTGCGATTTGGCAACTATGTTGGCCTGGTCACGCCTGGCCTTCACTTCAAGATCCCCTTTGGGGTCGACACGGTTTTCAAGGTACACACGGCACAAGTGGACACGGAGAGCTTTGGTTTTAAAAGCATCCGCCCCGGTATCCGGACCCAGTATGAAAAGGGTGCCGCGGAGGAGCGAGAATCTCTCATGCTCACCGGGGACCTCAACGTCATCGATGTGGAGTGGATCATCCAGTTCCGGAGGGAAGACCCCCGGAAATACCTTTTTAACGTACAAGAGCCGATCATGGCAATCCGGGATATCAGCGAATCGGTGAATCGGCGCATCGTGGGGAACAGGAGCTTTGACTATGTTCTGCAAAACCGGGAAGAGGTGAACAAGATGGCCCAGGAGGAGCTTCAGAAGATTCTCGATGACTATGAAACCGGAATCCGCGTCGTCAACGTGAGACTCCAGAACGTGGTGCCACCCGATCCTGTAAAAGGCGCCTTCAACGAGGTAAACGAGGCCCAGCAGGAAAAGGAAAGGCTCATTAACGAGGCCCAGGAGACGTATAACAGACAGATTCCGCAGGCCAAGGGAGAAGCGGAAAGAGCAATCAACGGCGCCCGGGGGTTCGCGCTCGAGCGGGTGAACCACGCCAAGGGTGATGTGGCCAGGTTCTCGGCCGTTCTCAAAGAATACCGAAACGCGAAAGAAGTCACCAAACAGCGCCTCTATCTGGAGGCCTATCAGACGATCCTGCCCAACGCCAAGCAGGTCTACATTATCGACAGTGAACAGAAAGGCTTACTGCCGCTTCTCCAACTGAATCAGCAGGTCACGAAGGGGGGTGAGGTCCAATGAGACGAATAGGAGCTTTCATCGGCGTTGTGATCGTTATCTTTCTGATCCTCTTGTTTTCGGGCACCTTTTACACGGTTCGCGAATGGGAACAGGTGGTGATCACCCAGTTTGGAAGACCGGTTGGAAAACCAAAGACCGAGGCGGGCCTCAGATTCAAGATCCCCTTCATTCAGGACATCCATCGCTATGAGAAGCGGATTATGAGGTGGGATGGAGACCCCAAAGAGATACCCACCCGAGACAAGCGGTTTATCTACGTGGATACAACGGCCCGATGGCGAATCGTGGATGCGCAGAAATTCCTGGAGGTTCTTGGTACTTACACTCAGGCATACGCCAAGCTGGATGATATCATTGACGCTGTTCTCCGGGATTATGTTTCGGCGAATCCTCTGGTGGAGCTCGTCCGGACTACGAACGAGATGCCGACCGTGGAGAATGTGGAAGGCAAGGTCCTCTCCCCGTTCCAGGACGAAGCAACCGCCCCGGAAACCGTTCGCCTGGGCAGAGAGAAGATCACCCGGGCGATTCTGGCCGAGGCGTCAAAGGCCATGTCCGCCTTTGGTATGGACCTGGTCGATGTGCGCATCAAGCGGATTAACTATGTCGAGCAAGTCCGCAAGAAGGTT
>Ga0315545_1004856_pt1 | contig 10962 bp, 8 predicted proteins | sample SalMarSW160210MG_FD_203096 | JGI IMG/M metagenome (GOLD analysis project Ga0315545, IMG submission 203096) | Salt marsh sediment microbial communities from the Plum Island Ecosystem LTER, Massachusetts, United States - Salt Marsh Sediment SW1602-10 ...
CTGACTCCTTAAGCGAAGCGTGTGATGCAATGTGCAAGCTAGCTTTTTGGGTAAATTAAGGCGGCGAATAAGTCGCTCATTCTCCTCTTCGCTGAGACGGTAAGCAAGTAGACATAGATAAAGCAAGTGAAGCTGTCCAGGCTGATTGAGTTTGCGCGCCTTATCAAATTTCCCAGTTAACCAGCCATTGTAGTTGAGGCAGGGACTTATTTCTTGCAGCACTCCCAGCTGGTCCAGTCGCTCGATAGCATGTTCTGGGTACTTCTCCCTAAGAATTAGCTCTAACTCATGCCTTATACGGTCAGCACTTATAGTCCGTAGCATAGGGATATCTCGCTTAAGCAGTTGAGCCGTTTGTGTCTCGAGTTTGAAATTCAGCCGTTGCTCATAGCGGACAGCCCTCAAAATTCTGGTCGCATCGTCCTGGAAACTTCTGGTATGCAATACACGAATAAACCGGTGCTCCAGATCGCTCTTACCGTGATAAGGGTCAATGACTTCTCCATAGTTGTCTGGTGCCACGGAAATAGCCATCGCATTTATGGAGAAATCTCTGCGGAAGAGGTCATCGTCTAGGATGCCAGGCGTGACCCTCGGTAGTGCACCAGGCTTGGCATAAGTTTCTCCTCTAGCGGTAGCCATATCTAGAGTGAAATCGCCACAGCTCAGTTTAGCGGTGCCGAAGCGAGGATGTGTAATCAACTTTATCGTCCTAGTTTTGGCTATCTGCTGGGCCAATCCTATCGCGTCACCTTCAACTACCAAATCTAGATCGAAGTTAGGGTAACCTAGAAGCAAGTCTCGTACCACACCACCAACCAGATATGCCCTCTGCCCGAGCTGGCCAGCTTCTTTGCTGATGCTTGTAACCAGTTCTAGAACCTGGCCAGGCAAATATTGCTCAACCTTTGCAGCTAGGTTCATTTCCTCCCTTTTTTCAGCTAATTCAAATTCCATTACGATAATATCATAATATCCTGCCATTTTCTCCATACCTGCCACCTGGCTCCAAACGTTTGACTTCGCCCTTAGCCTCAGATACACTTCTCTGCTGAAGTTAAATAACTTGCCATTTGCTAAGGGGGAGGTTATGTTTACACAGGAGACTTTAAGGCAGGTACACGAAGGCAGGCGGCAGTGGGAAACAGAGGTGGAGAAGACCATTGAGCAGAAACCTGAAAGGAAGCGAAGATTCTCTACCGTTTCCGATCTGGAAATAGAGAGAATCTATACTCCGGAAGATATCTTGGACTTGGATTTCGCCCGGGATGTTGGCTATCCTGGCACCTTCCCCTTTACTAGGGGATGTCAGCCTACCATGTATCGAGGGAGGGAGTGGACCTTTCGTATGTTCTCTGGAATGGGTAGTGCCGCTGATACCAATAAACGATGGCACCTCTTGCTAAATCAGGGTGAGACGGGATTAAGCACTGCCTTCGACTTCCCCACCTTGATGGGCTACGATACCGATTCCCCTAAAGCTACAGGTGAGTGTGGAAAGTGTGGTGTGGCAATTGATACCTTGAGAGATTTCCAAACCCTGACCGATGGGATTCCGCTCGACAAAGTCACCACTTCCATGACCATCAATCCTCCAGCGCCTATACTCTGGGCTATGTATTTGGTTGTGGCCCAAAAAGAGGGGATAAGCTGGGATAAGATTGGAGGAACAATCCAAAACGATATGCTTAAGGAATTCATTGCTCAGAAAACGCTAATGCTTCCACCTGAGCCATCGGTTAGACTGATAAGCGACACTATCGAATTCGGCACTAAGTATGTTCCAAGCTGGAATACTATAAGCATCAGCGGCTACCATATTCGTGAAGCAGGTTCTACCGCTGCTCAGGAATTGGCTTTCACCTTGGCTGACGGAATAGCATATGTGCAGGACGTCATTGAGAGGAAGCACCTGGATGTTGACTCGTTTGCTCCTCGTCTCTCCTTTTTCTTTAACTCCCATCTTGATTTCTTTGAGGAGCTTGCCAAATTCAGGGCTTCAAGAAGGATGTGGGCCAAAATTATGAGGGATCGGTTTAGGGCCAAGAACCATCGTTCTTGGTGGATGAGGTTTCATACTCAAACTGCGGGTTGCTCGCTCGTTGCTCAACAGCCCTATAACAACATCATCAGAACTACCACCGAGGCTCTGGCAGCGGTTCTAGGTGGGACACAATCCCTCCATACCAACTCCTTGGATGAGACGCTAGCCTTGCCTTCCGAGTTCGCTGCCACTATCGCGCTCCGCACTCAGCAGATTATCGCCGATGAAACAGGCGTTACCAACACAATAGACCCACTGGCGGGCTCTTATTTCGTAGAATCCCTCACCAACCAGATAGAGGAGATAGCTTGGGAATACATCAATAAGATAGATCATATGGGAGGCATGCTTGTTGCTATCGAGAGGGGTTTCCCTCAAAGCGAGATTGCTGATGCTGCCTATCATTATCAGCAGCAAATAGAAGAGGGAGAAAAGGTCGTGGTAGGAATGAATAAATATTCTACTGGTGAACAAATCTATCCCCCACTAATACAAATATCTGATAAGTTGGAACAGGAGCAAATTGCCAGAACAAATGAGACAAAAAGAACGAGAGATAATCGAAGAGTGATCCAGACATTGAATGATCTTCGTGCTGCCTCTAAAACTGATAAGAACCTGATGCCTTATGTCATAGAGGCAGTAAAGGAATGTGCCACAGAGCAGGAGATTTGTGATGTATGGAGAGACGTCTTTGGAGAATACCGCGAGTCATCTGTCCGCCTTTAGGAGGAGTAGATGAGCAATGTCACTGCGAGCGAAGCAATCGGCGAGAAAGATTAGGATCCTAATTGCCAAGCCGGGGCTTGATGGCCATGACCGAGGAGCGAAGATTATAGCTCGGGCCTATAGGGATGCAGGGTTTGAAGTGGTCTATAGTGGTCTACACCAGACACCAGAACAAATTGTCAACACAGCTTTACAAGAAGATGTCGACCTAATCGGGTTGAGTTGCCTTTCTGGAGCTCATATGTATCTACTTCCACAAGTAGTCGAGCTATTGAAGGAGAACAAGGCAGACGATATAACAGTTGTGGGTGGTGGTATTATCCCTGAAGATGATGTTCTGAAACTCAAGACAGCCGGCATCAAAGAAGTATTCTTACCGGGCACATCGCTCAGTGAAATAGTAGATTGGACAAGAGCTAATGTGAAACCTCACCACTATGCAGAAAGAGAGTGAAGAAGGGCTTCCAATGGAACTGGCCAAAGAAGTATTGCAAGGCAATGTAAAAGCAGCGGCAAGATTGATAAGATGCGTGGAAGATGAGCTACCCAGCGCTATTGAAGAACTGAAAATCCTTTATCCTCATACTGGAAAGGCTTACATCATTGGTATTACTGGTTCCCCAGGCTCAGGAAAAAGCACTCTGGTAGATGTGCTAATAGATGCCTTCAGGAAGAGGGGTAAGACTGTCGGCGTTATTGCTGTCGATCCATCCAGTCCCTTCAGTGGTGGGGCGATACTCGGCGACAGAATAAGAATGCAGAGACATGCCACAGATGATGGCGTCTTCATCAGGAGTCTAGCTAGCAGAGGTTGCTACGGCGGACTATCCAGAGCTACAGCCAACGTGATTCACATTATGGATGCCATGGGAAAGGACATTATATTGGTGGAGACTGTAGGTGCCGGTCAGGCTGAGGTGGATATAATTGATTTTGCTCATACCTCTATAGTGACCCTGGTGCCCGGGACAGGGGATTGGGTTCAAACGCTTAAAGCTGGCATCCTGGAGATAGCTGATATTTTTGTGGTAAACAAAGCAGACAAGGATGGCGCTAACGCATTGAAAGTCGAGCTGCAAACTATGCTCCACATGAATGCCTATTCTTCAGAGGCATGGAAGCCGAAGATATTCTTGACCGAAGCGATCAACAATAAAGGAATCGATGAGCTAGTGGAAGGGATCTACCAGCATAGAGAATTTCTCGTTGCCACCGGGAAGTACGATGCGTATCTTAGAGAGAAGGGAAGGCTGGAGCTAATTGAAGTCCTTAGGAGTTCCTTGATGGACCACGTCCTTCGAATAGCCAATAGAGATGACTACCTGGATAAGCTAGTAGATGATCTAGTAAGCAGAAGAACCGACCCATACTCCGCTGCTGGGAATATCATTAACAGATTGATGCAAGAAGGGAAATTATGATCATGCCCCAAATGATATTGGGTTGATGGCTAACAATGCTTCGAGGGTATCTCCTTGCTCCACAAGGCAACATGCCTATCCTCAAGCTGCACTACCCCAAAAAATGCTCAGACTCTCATCTTTGCCCTGAAGCCATCAATAACTATTAAGAAATCATTGGAGATGTGTTACACTTCAGTCAAATCGGAAAGAAAGAAGGACATAAACGTGGATAAAGTCGCACTAATGGAAAGCCGGGGGCGATCCTTGGTTAGGGCTGTCTGTGCCGAGGTTCCACTCTCGCCGGACGTCAGAAAGGAAGGTCATCATGAGTCTTAGAATTTTGTCTAGAAATGAGGTCTTTGCTGAGACGCCTGAATGGAGGCGGCCCGGATGTTCAAATTACCTTGCCATGTACTCCAGCGTTTTCGGAGGCGTAGTGACAGATCCGGCTCTAATGGTCATCCCGGTGGATGACCACATAGTCAACCGCGGGGATGGCATTTTTGAATTCTTTGATGTCATAAACGGCTTCGCTTACAATCTCGGTGCCCATCTATCTAGATTTGAGAGATCGGCCGAGATAATCTCATTAAGTCCGCCCTTCGACATGAATACTATCAAGCAGATTATTCTAGAGACTATAGCCATATCGGGTGCTAAAGATTGTGGCGTGCGTGTTTTTCTTTCACGTGGACTGGGAGATTTTAGCTGTGACCCAACAACACCGAAGACAAGCCTGTTGTACGTTGTTGCTGTGAAGTTCCCTCAAATTCGTCCGCAGATCTACACCAAAGGAACGGCAGCCGTAACCACCCATGTTCCTGTGAAGCCAGGATTCTACGCTCAGGTTAAATCAACTTGTTATCTCCTTAATGCATTGCTCGACCTAGAGGCACGCCGAAACAATGCAGATTATGGTATTTGGTACGATCAGGAAGGACACCTGACTGAGTCATCAACCGAAAATGTGACTATTGTGAGTAAAGAAAAGATATTAAAATACCCTAGGTTTGACCATATGCTAAGAGGTACCACCCTACTCCGGGCAGTTGACCTTGCCACAGAGCTGGTCAGAAACGGAGAACTGGCAGGTGTCTCCCAAACAGATATCACCCAACAAGAGGTGTATGACAGCTCAGAAATGCTTGTACTAACTAGTAGTTTCTTTATAGTGCCGGTGGTCAAATATGATGGAACGACAATTGGTACTGGCAGACCAGGACCAGTCTTTCATCGGCTTTCGGATCTTTTTCAAAAGGATAGAACAGAAAATAGAGAGATGCTTACTCCTGTTCCCTATGCCTAGAAATTTGACTTTGCTTCAAAGTTGAGCAATGATGAGTATGCACTTTAAGAAAGTCAGAGTTTGGGCTGAGAAGCGTGAAGGAAGGGGAAAATAGACATAGATATGAGTAGGATACTCGATAAGCCGGTAGCGGTCCTTGGTGGAGGCGCCTGTGCCCAAGCTTTTGCCGCAGAGTTTGCTCTTGCTGGATATAAGGTACGACTGTATGAATTACCAGAACTTGCTCAACAGACCCTGGGAGAAGTTCTGAGCACTCATGAGATAGAGTTTGCAGGCACTCAGACCAACTTCAAGTGGTTCAGGAGAGCAGGGGTTGCCAGGATTGACGTTGTCACCACAGAGATAGCGGAGGCATTAGAGGGTGCTGGTTTGGTGCTGGTAGCTATCCCGGCCAAGGGCCATAAGCCCTTCTTTGAGAGAATCATTCCATGTCTACAGGATGGGCAGGTGATAAGCGTCTTCCCCGACAATTTTGGCTCCTTGATGCTCAGAAAGATGATGCGTGACGAAGGCTGCAATGTAGACGTCGTTATTGGGGGATGGAGTTCCATGCCATACGGGGTCAGAGTAGTAGGGCCAGGTAAACTTGACTGCCTGATGAGGACACGCGAGCTTCTTGGCGACGCTTTGCCAAGCAAGGACGGAGACAAATTCTTTGAGACCTTGAGAGGAATCCCGGCGTTCGATGGCGCAGTGGAACTCAAAAGAGGAGACACAGTCATCGGAGTCGACCTTTCCAATCCCAATCCTGTTGTTCACGTTCCTGGCTCAATCCTCAATGTAGGCGCCATGGAGGTCTCGGAAATGGAAGGGACTCTGGGCATTCCCAAGGGTCAATACTCAATGTACAAGTACGGAATGAGCCCGGCAGTCGCCAGGGTGCAGTTCGCCTTTCATCAGGAAGAGAAGAGAATCGCCAAGGCCATGGGGATACAGATGGCTGAGTTCCGCGAGGACCAATTCTTCTGGAAGGGCAGCATTATGGGTCTGGAGTTCTGGGGTCCATTTGTGGATGTCATTATGCCACCAATAGTCGGCCCCACTTCTACCGAACACAGGTACTTCACTGAGGACATACCGGTTGGAACGGTTATGCGTTACAATCTGGCCAGGAAATTTGGTGTAGAGATACCCTTAATAGAAGCGATGATATTGCTGGGATCGGCAATCTGTAAGCAGGATTTCTTCAAAGAGGGAAGGTCTCTAGAAGAACTGGGCATTGACAATTTATCCAGAGAGCAGATAATAAGATATGTTAGAGAAGGGGTAAGGCCATAGCACTTTACAGAAGCCCCTTGAAAGCGAACTAAGAAGGAGGTGTGGCATGTAATGAGAGCAAAAAGGAAGAACAGCACGTAGGTGAACTGAGAAACAAAAAGAAAGGAGGTGAAACATGTTTCGAAAGTGGCAAGTTTTAGTAGGCATTCTCGTGGTATTGGCATTAGCCATATCTTTGGCACCCGGCTGTGCCCCTTCAGCGCCAGCTAAGCAGGAATGGCGCTTGGCTCAGGTCCATCCCGTAGGCAGCGACCATGACCTCAGGATGGTGGCCTTTGCCGACGAGGTGAGAGAGAAGACCGACGACCGAATTGACATCACCGTCTACTCCGGTGGCACACTTGGAGACTGGGTGGAGAACAACGAAATGGTGATGAGAGGTGCCCTTGAGATGGCCTGTGTACCCACAAGCCCCGACTACGACCCCAGGTTGAACATAGCTTATTATCTTCCCTATGTCGTGACAAGTTACGAGGACGCCAGGAAGATCTATACGCCGGGTGGCCTCATCTACGAATTGACTGCTCCCATGTTTGAAGGAGTCGGTTCGCACAATTTGGGCTTTCTGCCTATAGGGATGTCGGGGTGCACTCTAAGGGACGTGCCTCCCAGCCCGGGTGACCCTTACGTGCCCAAGAACATGAAAATAAGGGTCATGCCGCTCAAGATGTGCGAGATTTGCTGGGAGTCGTTGGGCTACATTCCCACCGCTATCCCTTATGCCGAGGCTTACACTGCCATCGCCACTGGCATTGTTGATGGGGAAATGGGTGGCCCTCCTTTCCAGGGCTACCAGTTCCGCGACATCCAGGGCTGCTGGATCCAGTACAATGAATATGTTGAGCAGTGGTGCTGGGTCATAAACAAGGACCTGTGGGATGGACTCAGTGAGGCAGATCAAAAGGTTATTACAGATGCCGCTAACACACAGATAATGGGTCGCTGGGATCTCGTAGAGGCGGAAGACGAACAATACCGACAGGAGATGGAAGACTTCGGCCTCGAGATAATAATGCTCACCGATGCAGAGCTGGAGGTAATTGCTGAGAAGGTCCGTAAGGAGACCTGGCCTCTCATGGAGGAAGTTGTTGGCAAGGCTATCATGGATGAGATTTACACCGCCTTAGGTACAGCGCGTTAAGGCCCGAGGAGTAGATTTTCAAGATGAAGAAGGTTGCGCTAGCTGCCTGGCGTGCTCTGCTACACGTGCAGAGAGGCATCCTGGTTGCTAGCGCAACCTTTCTTATCATCCTGCTTACTTCCGAAGTAGTCATGCGTTACGTCATTCATTACCCTGGTATGGAAGTTGAAGAGATAGCCACGTTGCTCGCCTTTTGGCTTTACTTTATGGGAGCCGCCTACGGCACTTATGACCGCAGCCATATTAAGGCAGACATAACTTACCTTATGTTTAAAGACCCAAAGAAGCTAGCCATCGCCAAAGCTTCATCTGTCGCTATTGCGCTTGTCTTAGCGGGAATCATGCTTTCCTGGGGCCTCAACTATTTCATCTGGGGCATTACCCGGGGAGAGCGCTCACGAATTTTGTACATGCCTATGGTCTTGTCCCAGAGCAGTATCTTCTTCGGGGCTATTTTGATGTTCCTCTACTTCGCCACTGAACTGGTCGACATGGTGCGCCAAGTTATGGGAAGAGGCCCTATTGTCAACAAGGAGAGCTAGAAAGTGGATATAGTTGCCGACACGGTAGTTCTGGTGGGGCTCCTTGTCTGGGGAGTACCGATCCCTCTTTGCTTTATGGGAGCTGTGTTACTTATGGCGCTAGTACATGGTTATGACTTCAATTTCTTACTGCCTGTCGGCTTCTACAAGTTGAATTCAATAGTCCTTCTGGCTGTCCCATTCTTTATTCTGCTGGGGGAGCTCCTGAGCACCACGGGCATCGGCAAGCGTCTGGTGGAATTTGCCAATGCCTTGTTGGGCAGGGTCAGAGGCGGGCTGGGGGCAGTCTCGGTAGTATCCTGTGCTTTGGTTGGAGCTATTGCTGGCACTTGCAGTGCCGCTGTCGCTGCGGTAGGCAGTATAATGATTCCTCGCCTGCAGGAGAATGGCTACCCAAAGGGATATTCCTCGGCCTTAGTAACCTGTGCCTCGATTTTGGGACAGCTTATCCCGCCCAGCGTGCCCATGATTTTCTTCGCCTGGGCGACCTTTCAACCAGTGGGACCTTGCTGGCTGGCAACTATTGTTCCAGGGATTCTGTTGGTAATAATATATAGCTTCATTAACTACATGCTTTGTCGCAAAATGCCAAGCGTAAGGGTTGAGCCGCCGACTAGCCGAAGGACGTGGGCCGTGGGGGTAGGACACGCCAGCTACCGGGCAGCTATTGCCATACTGATACCCCTTGCTGTCTTGGGAAGTATCTGGGGTGGTATTGCTACCCCCACTGAGGCAGCAGCCATAGGACTCGTGGTCAGCATCTTAATCGGTTTTGTTATTTACCGCAGCATAAAGTTGGGCGAATTCAGGAATAGTCTAGTAACGGCAGGCACTACTACTGGAGTGATTATACTCATGGTCTACTTTGTCATGATTTTGTCCCGCATCTATACTATGGAGAATGTGCCGCAACGCCTTATCGTGCTTCTGACTGGCATCTCGGACAACAAGTATGTAATACTGCTCATGGTGAACCTGTTCTTGATTATTATCGGAATGCTCATGGACGATTTCAGCGGTACCCTCCTCAGTGCGCCCTTGTTATTTCCCCTGATGACAGCGATAGGAGTGCATCCCTTCCACTTCGCAGCTATCATGGGTACCAATTTGGGGCTGGGTAATATGACGCCGCCTTGCGCTCCCATCCTTTATTTAGGGGCGCGAATTGGGGGTGTCACCATTGATAAAATGATGAAAACAACAGCGATTTACCTCCTCCTGGGCTCTCTGCCAGTAGTGTTGATCACCACCTACTTCCCTCCTCTTGCCTTGACCCTGCCTCATTTGCTTTCTCCTAACTTGGTTCCCACAATATGGGGGTGAGGATAACATGAAACCAGCCTCTGAGATTGCTCTGCACGCGGCTGGATAAGCTCTTGCAATGATGAATAGACTTACGATAAGGCCCACCAGAGTAGAGATAGACCTCAATGCCATTGCTCATAATATTCAGGCAATACGCAGGAAAGTCGGTGGCGGAGTCAAGATTATGGCCGTAGTAAAGGCTGATGGGTATGGGCATGGTGCAACAGAAGTAGCTAAGGTAGCTTTACAAAGCGGAGCTGAGTGGTTAGGGGTAGCTATTCCAGAAGAAGGCATAGAACTACGCTCGTCAGGAATTGAAGCACCTATTTTAGTTTTAGGCCTGACTCCTCCCCACGAAGTCCGGGAGATCATAACGCATGATCTTAGTCAGACTGTCTCGACCACGGAATTGGCTGAAGCTCTGTCAACTGAAGCTCAACAACTTGGCAAGGTAGCCAAGGTGCACGTCAAGGTTGATACCGGCATGAGCAGGATAGGAGTCCCCCCTGAAGATGCCGTCAACTTCGTCAAACAGCTATCACAATTGAAAGCCGTTGAGATAGAAGGAATCTTCACCCATTTTTCTGTATCAGATTCCATAGACGATAGCAAAGACAGGAAGTTTACCGAGTCGCAGATTGGCAAATTCAAACAGGTAATCGCTAGGCTAGAAGATAATGAGATACAAATTCCCATAAAGCACGCAGCCAATAGCGCCGGAGTGCTAAACTTCCCTTCTTCCTATTTCGACATGGTACGCCCCGGCATCATGATCTATGGCTTGTATTATTCCAGGGAAGCAGCAGTGGCCGAGAATCTTCAGCCAGCTATGAGTTTCAAGACGGCCATAATCCATCTGAAGACCGTTCCACCTGAAACCAGCATCAGCTATGGAAGGACTTTCATTACTGAAAAAGAAAGCATCATCGCCACTCTGCCCGTTGGCTACGCCGATGGTTACAATCGGCTGCTGTCCAATAAAGGAGAGGTACTTGTTAAAGGCAGAAGAGCTCCTATAGTGGGCAGGGTGTGTATGGATATGACTATGATAGACGTGAGCCACGTTCCCGAGGTCAAAATGGGTGATGAGGTGGTCTTGTTTGGCAAACAAGGGGATGCTGAGATACCTATGGATGAAATAGCCGACAAGACAAACACCATTGTAAATGAAGTGGCTTGTAGTATAGGGAAACGAGTTCCAAGGGTATATTTAC
>Ga0315545_1004860_pt1 | contig 10958 bp, 16 predicted proteins | sample SalMarSW160210MG_FD_203096 | JGI IMG/M metagenome (GOLD analysis project Ga0315545, IMG submission 203096) | Salt marsh sediment microbial communities from the Plum Island Ecosystem LTER, Massachusetts, United States - Salt Marsh Sediment SW1602-10 ...
TGGATGCCCCAGATACCTTTCTTCAAGAAGTTTTACCGGGTAATTACCTTTGATAATCGGGGAGTCGGCAAGTCGGACAAGCCGCCCGGGCCCTATTCAACTAAAATGATGGCTGACGATACAGTAAGACTGATGGACCTGCTAGGGATAGAAAAAGCTCATATTATGGGCGTTTCCATGGGTGGCATGATTGCCCAGGAGCTGGCTATAAATTACCCACAGAGAGTCATGAGGCTGGTACTGGCGTGTACCTATGCCTGCCAGGATGAGACTAGCGGAGATACTCCGGAACAAGCCAAATTGTCGCAACTAACCCCGGAGCAAATAGCCAGCGCTATGATCGGTCTGGCTTTTAATAAGCCATTTTACAGATTCACCTTCGGCCTCCTTGCCAGGATTCAGACCAAATTCATGGGGGCTTCAGGTAGGGTAGGGATTGCGGGACAGAGTGAAGCTTGCCTGAAACACAATACGTTGGAGAGACTACCCTTAATCACGGCTCCCACCCTGGTTATCGTGGGAACTAAAGATAGAATTATCAACCCCGTTTCTTCCGAGGTGATAGCCGGCAAAATACCCAACGCTAAACTAGTCAAAGTTGAGGGTGGTTCTCATACCTTTTCCCTTGAGATGAAAAACGTATTTAACCGGGAAGTGCTGAATTTTCTGAAGAATGATACTCCAGGCATTAATTGACTTAATACTTAGAGTACTACAGCCCCATTCGGCTTCTTAACGGATAAGAAATTTCACCTTGTGACTTTTTGCTGAATGGAGTGGGATTGCAGGATTGTCAGTTTTGTTCAAAAGAAGCATACTGAATCACCATCTGATAAGGTGACTCGGGCTGTTACCATGTCAGTCTCTTCGGCAGTTGTTACTGGGCTTCCACCAACGTACCAGCCATCGAAGGTCACTGATAATGGTCCAACGGTGGGTGCAGACACTCTCAAACGTGGCGGGTAAGCGTTACTGGTAGTTTTAGGGTCGACTTCACCAGCCTTATTGCCTCGCCCAGATTAGATGTCAGACTCGGCTCACCCATCCCTGAGAAGGTGGCATAATCGGCGGCAATACCTTCCACTGTTTTCAACTCCCGGGCAAGCCTATCCAAGCTGACAAACTCTTTACGTTCCACCTCAGGGTGAACCGTCACTCCCAACTGGCAATAGACACAATCAAAAGAGCATGTCTTTCCCCTGGTAGACAGGAGATCGACACCCAGCGACCTGCCCAGCCTCCAGGATGAAACCGGGCCATAGATAATAGAATTAGCTATTATGCTGTACCTCTAGTGGTCAATGTGTTTGCGGTAGGCTTTCTTCCACGGCTCCTTCTGCACCGTCAGGTAATCCTTGATAGCCGCCTTTAGCGTATTCGCTGCCAGAAGCGCACAGTGCTGGCTTTCCTCAGGCAGCCCACCCAGTGCATTCAGGACATCATCCTGGCTTATCTTATGGGCTTTAGTTAAGCTTTTCCCCTTGGCCATCTCGGTTACCATGCTGCCGGAAGCAATGCTGGTACCACAGCCGTCGGTCAAGAAGGTGGCTTTGGCAATGGTACCATCTCTCACTTTAAGCCATATCTCCATGGTATCGCCACACGAGCCGGTGACCTTGGCAAAGCCATCGGCATCTTCCATATCTCCTAGGTTTCTCGGGTTCATGCCGTGCTCGATGGCGGCTTCGGAGTAGATTTTTCTCATTTCCTGCTTAATCAGTTCCTCAAACTCTTCCCATGATGAAGACATTGCCTTTGACTCCTATCTCATTTGACTTCGGCTGATACCGCCTGATTTAGAGCCTCACCGGGGAGGTCCAGTTCCATCTCCTCTGGTCATACTTCCCCTTAGAAAAAAGCCGTTTGCATTCCTACTACATTTACTATATTGGCGGTAGACCACACGTTCCCGTGGTACAGGTAGGACAGCTTATCTCCGAAGGCTCAGATGCACTTGAGCTAGGACTGAAGAATGAGGAAAACAGCCGCTTCGGATTCTGCGCCTTGCATTTAGGGCAATCTAATTTGGAGCCATCCTCACCTATGGACTGACGAACTTCAAACCTCTCCCCACACTGGGTACACTGGTATTCATAGATTGGCATGGCTGTCACCTCCCCTTCTTTTCCAGCCCCTCGATCCGGCGCTGAATCTCGGCTAACTGCTCGGCTAATGCTTGTGATTGAGCTTTAAGCACCTCCAGTTCTTGCTCACGGGTTATTCTTGGAGCGAAGGACCCGAAACCATACACTCCGTGGTAGGGAGGGGCGTATGGCCTGGAGAATCGCATCCCGGCGTATGCCGGCCACCCTGGGCTTAGTGGGATAGCGCAGAACCCCCTGCCGCCTCCAGTCATTGGCCCCATTCCCATAGGGCCAGTACCATCAAATCCTGGCATAATGCACCTCCTTTACCTCATGCGTTATCTATGTTTTACTCTTCAGCTTCCAGGTCATGCATCCTGGAATCAATCTCCTCAAGCTGCTCCTTTATTGCCTCCGCCTGGTCCCTCAGGTAGTTGAGTTCCTCCTCTTTGGTTATCTGAGGCGCATATGGCGCATACCCAGGAGTAGCTGGTATTCCCGCGTAGAAGGATTGCGGCTGATATGACCACAGTGCCGGCGCACCTGCACCACTGAGGAAGTAGCCGCACCGCGGTAGCCCACCTCTGCCCAAGCCTACATACGGCCAGGGAGGGGAGGCACCCCGGAAACCGAAGCCCATACCACCACCCGAACCTCGTCCTCGTCCTGATCTGTTATACATATTCTTGCCTCCTTCCGCAGCTAGTTCACCATAGTTAGCTTGCGAATTCCTTTAATCTTCAGATAGGTTGCTCCCTGCTGCTATCGCCTCATTGAGCTCTTTTACCAACTTCATCCACCCCAGAACCGCCTGCCCTGGCCGCCCATACCCCAGCCGGGCCTCCAGGGCCGGAGTACTATGATGTCTGGTGTACTACAGGTAGGGCAAAGCTCCGGCGGCTCCTTTATCATTACTTCGAAAGGCACCTCCCACTCGTGGCCGTTGCCGCAACGGAAACGGCGCACTGCCATCTCATAGTTCCCGCCTTCGATTCTTATCGCCTTTCCGTTGAGCAGGGCATCAGCCATCTTACGCCTTGCTGAGAGCAGTATCCGGGCAAAGGTAGGGCGTGACACACTCATCTTCTTGGCGCAGTCATCCTGGGCAAGGCCTTCTATGTCCTTTAGCCGGATTGTCTCAGCCTCCTCGATAGAAAGCCGTACTTCCTGAAGATGAGCCAGAGGTACGCCAGCGGGCTTGAAGTAGGTCACCTGTGGTAGAAAGTCTACCCGACGCCAAAGTGGTTGTCTTCCCATGAATCCTTATCCTTATCGTTTAAGTCATATGCCCATCAAATTAGAGGAACTACTAAATTATTATGGTCATATGACCATAATAATTTATATTACGCCGTTATTTCTTTGTTGTCAAACCAGAGTATCCTGTAGTTCCCGCCTAATGCGTGTTCAGGTCAGAACTCGAGAGTTAACCCGGCGCCGCACTCCTCACAGCGATCACTGAAAAGCCGGCATATTTCTGACTTGTACTGAGTACAGTGGCAGGGGCATATTAAGGATAGACCCCTGAGCCGGTCGAAATCATTAAATCCATGAAGGCCGCCAACGATGCCAGATATCTTGCCGAATCTAGAGGCTGCCTGAAGAATTTCGCTCACCCCAGGATGGGAACATCCTGTCACCACTACAATCCCCTTATGTGTCCTCAGAGCCAAAGACTGCTCTATGCCTTTAAGCTCGCCAGTGGAGAAGACCTCGGCACAAATCTGCACTGGCCCGGTGACTGCCGTAACCTTTCTTCCCGGTATTTGTCTCCACGAAGAAGACGGAACATAGATTTCAGCATCACCGCTAACTTCCAGAATGGACTGAAGACCACCGGTGTGGTCTCCGTGGGCGTGGGAAATTACGATTGTCCCGATTCGTCTGGCGTCAATGCCAAGCTCCCGCATGTTGTACAGCAGGACTGAACCGTCGCTGCCAGTATCAAAGAGGATAGGCGATGCATGATCCGTCTCAATAAGAGCCGAAAAACCCCATCCTGACTTTAATCCCTGCTTCCTCACTTCGTTATCGTAAACGATCGTCAGTTTCGTGGCTCTCTCCTTACATTGCCTCTAGTCTTTCCCACCACCGGAAAGTGCCATTTCAACCGCAGCTTCGGCATGGAGCCGCGTTGTATCGAAGACCGGTACCTGGACATCACTGGGGCGTATCAGCAAGGGCAGCTCGGTACACCCGAGAACGATGCCTTCAGCACCTCGCTTTGTCAATTTTTCAATGATCTCCAGACAGGATTGGCGGGATGAATCCCTTATCTTGCCCCGGCAAAGCTCATCATAGATTATCCGGTGAACGACGGCTTGCTCATCTTCTGCTGGCGCGACTACGTCAATATCGAAGCGCTTTTTGAGCCTGCCCTGATAGAACTGCTCTGCCATGACAAACCTTGTTCCCAGTAGCCCCACCTTGCTCAAGCCCTGCTCCCTGATGGCATTGCCGGTTGTATCGACAATATGAAGTATCGGTAGTCTAGCTGATTCACCCACCTTATCCGCAACCTTGTGCATCGTATTTGTGCATATAAGCAGGAAATCAGCGCCTGCTCGTTTCAATGCCATACCCGCCTTGGACAGAATACCGGCAGCATCTTCCCAGCGTGACTCCTGCTGAGCGCGCTCTATTTCCTCAAAGTCCAGACTGTAGAGTAATACACATGCAGAATGGAGACCGCCCAATCTTCGCGACACCATTTCGTTGATAAGGCGATAATACTCCAGGGACGAGTTCCAGCTCATGCCTCCGATTAACCCGATTACTTTCATATGGGGCAATATTTCCTTTCTTTCTCTTCAATCATTCCCATTTGAAGGGTGGCTCCACAAATCGGGCAGAAAATATATTCTCTCATCAATCCACTCCCTTAATGACCTTTGCTCTCTTCATCTTCCACGTCGACCTCGGCCAAAACCTCGGCCCATGCCACGACCATGACCCATGCCGCGACCTATACCTAGACCTCGGCCTATGCCTCTTCCCATGCCTCTACCTCCATTTAATCCAGTTTGGTAAAATCCAGGGCTAGTACCAAATTGAGGAATCACTTCCTCAGGAACTCTGGCTCCCATAATTTCACACACTTTAGCAGCTACCTCCGGTCCACCACTAACACACCCATAACATGGTGCCTTTCCCTCAGCTACTGCCCTGGCAAATTCGCCGCAGGTCTTATATCCGCATCGCTGATCGTCTAACTTGGGCAAGACCTCGTAGATTTTCCTTATCTTCTCTTTAATATCTTTTTTCTCTGCCATCGTCCAAAACCTAACTGATTTTATTACATCAAAGTAAGCAACCTGGGTAATTCTAAAAGGCTGTTGATTGTGAAATCGGGTTTCTCTTGGCTGCTATCTATTGTGCCGCTGTACCGGTTATTCCATCTGAACCACACGCTCTTCATGCCAGCTCTGTTTGCCCCAAGAATATCAGCATCAATTTTGTTGCCAACCATAACTGCGTTTTCGGGCTTCACACCAAGCTTGGCTAACGTAACCTCAAAAATCCTTTGGTAAGGCTTTTCAGTGCCCACTTCTTCAGAAATTACTATGACGTCAAAATAGTCCTGTAAGCCAGTGGTTTCTATAATGCTCCGGATACCAGCACTGTCCCCGTTAGCTATCATGCCAATCCTGTATTCCTCTTTTCTAATAGCCTCCAGGACTTCGAATATGCCCTTGATTACGCGCGCAGTGACGGCTTGGCCGGAGCTATCATACACAGTAGTTTCTTCAGCTACCAGGGTGTCTCCTAAGTCAAAGCATATAGCTTCAATCATATCATCTCCCTTTCCAGCCTGTTCATGTGACCCCGTTTCCTTTTACGTAGTATTGACTGAAGGCTTTGCCGCCTTCAGCAGTCGCAGATACCCCTTAAAGAAAAACTCCTCTTCAAAGTTGCTGAAACCTTGACTCCGAAGCATTCCCTTTATGTCCAGCTCGAGGAATTCCACAGCCAGCTGACACTCCCAATGGGTAAATGCCCAGCGAAGGGGAAACCACATCCTCCCAAGGTCGAACTCAGCATAATCCAAGACATAAAAGCTTCCTCCTACCCTCAGAGCCTGGTAAGCATTATGGATGATCCCCAGCTTCTGGGCGTTCTCAAACCCGTGCAAGACAAAGGAGATGAATACCGTCTCGAAATCCTCTTTGTATGGCAGGGGTAGCTCTGCCCGTTGCTTCTTGTAAATGACATTAGGATAGTTGCGACAACGCTTACGGGCTCGGCTTAACATCTCGTCACTGACATCTACGCCTACAATCTTGCCGTAAGGGCCTACCTTTTCAGCCATAAAGCATTCATTCTTGCCGGTACCTGAACCAAGGTCTAGTATTGATTGACCAGACTGTATGCCCATCTTTTCAACAACTTGTCTGATGAAATAAGAGTAGCGCCCTAGCGAGAGCACATTCAGGAGGAAGTCGTAATAGCGAACTCCCCACGCCCCAATCTCTACCTTAGACCTTACCGGCGGCAAAATATACCCCCTAGCTAAAGCATTGCTAAGTACTCGTCGGCGTATTTGCCATTCTTGGCTCCCTCGAACGTCTCCCCTCTCTTCACCTTCTCCAGTGCCAGGTACTCGCTGGCAGCCATGCCAGCAGAGGCTCCTTCACTGGCTGCCGTGATGAGATGGCGCTCACTGCCGGTAATCTCTCCGCAAGCAAATATTCCTGATTTGCTAGTCATCATCTTGCTATTGATTTTTACAAAAGCGCCTTCCATCACCAGCCCTGCCTCTTGCGCCAGCCTGGTATCGGGCTCCGTTCCTACACAGATAACTACCCAGTCAACCGCTATCTCCTTCTGCTCGCCAGTCTTGTTGTTTGACAGGACTGCTGTCTCCATGCGGTCACCACCCTTCATTTCCTTTAGCTCGGTGTTATACCAGACCTGAACGCCTTCTGTTTGCAGCCTCTTGGTCATGGCAGGATATGCCCTTAGTGATTCCCTCCGGTGTATGAGGATAGCATCGCTGGCTACGGTCTTGGCTAACAGCGCACTCTTGGCCGTGGTATTGCCACCACCCACCACTAAAACTTTCTTCCCAGTGAACTGTAGCAAATCACGCTTGGCGTAATAAGATACGCCCTTCCCGGCAAACCTCTCCTCTCCTGGTACACCAAGCTGCTGCATGGTACTGCCAGTGGCAAAGATGATCGCCTGCCCCTTATATTGGTTTATTTCTGTAGCGACAATCCTGTCCTCAGTATTAAGACTGACAACTCTTTCGCGCCTCAACTCCGCCCCGACTCCTGCTGGAGGCCCCGAGGTCACCTGCTTTTCCATGTTTTCCATTAGTGCCGCCCCGTCACCGGGTGGGAAACCGGGATAGTTGGTCACCGTGTAAGCGATGGCGCCCTGCCCCCCTGCCCAGCCGCCTTCCAGCACCACTGTGCTCCAGCCATCGAGCTTAGTGAAGATTGCCGCCGACAATCCGGCAGGACCAGCTCCGATAACAACTACCTCTCTTTCTTCCACGTCATACCTCCTTCAAAAGATTGCATGTTTTCGCTCCCAGTCATTTAGGGTTTGACCTCATCCAAAAGCAAGCCTAGTAAGCGGTCTAGAGTTACCGGGTAGGGTTCTATCGGAATCCCCATCCAGTCGGAGAACTCCAGAAGCTTCTCCGGGTCATTCTGCGCAATTTGGTCGTAATATCCTATTGCGTCAAGCATGATTGCTCCGCCGGTATGCTTGGGGAAGTTCTCATTCGCCAGACCTTTGTCCCAGCCCTGATATACGTAGTGGCGGTATTTCATCCACCCAGGCGTAAGCCAGTAGACATCCTTACCCTGGCTTATTCGCTCCCTTTCCTCCTTGCTGGCCAGCATATCAATACAATGAGAGGCTTTGATTCTGGAAATCTTTGCTCCAGGTTCTATCTGCTCCTGAATTATAGTGTCTATCTTGCGGTAGGGGTTATCAGCATTAACATAGCAAAACTTACCGCCGTAGACCACGATGATGTTCGAAGCGTATGTCTTAGCTGTTCCTATCTGCCTGATAAGCTGACTCTCAAGTTCCCGCGGTACTTCATGGCGGCCGGGCTTGGTATAAAGAATTTTCCTGGCGTCCAGAAAGCCGCTGTCCTTAAGATGGTTCAGTTCCATATTGAGTGTGCCGCAGGCGACAATGGCATAGTCCTGCAATGAGGCACGCTTCTCCATGCTTACCCCTTTCTAATCTCTTTTGATTCATAAAAGCACTTTGTACAGACGTACTTCACATACTCCATCAGCCACCTCCTGAGTCAAGTTTATCGATCAACCGGTGTAGGGGAGCAGCTATTTGGTCTTCCTGCACATGTGGCGAGTAGCAGCTATCAATCTGCACCAGCTTCGCTAGGGGCATTTTGCTGGCAATAGCCACCGCCAGCTTATCTACTGTACCCGATACTATTTCCTCCGAGACTATTTGCGCCCCGATAAGAGTCTTCCTCTTCGCATCAGCGATAAGCTTATAGTGCGCTGGCCTGCCATTAAACCTATCCCTGAGCCGAGGGGTATCCACTGCAACTAAGTCTGCTTCCAGCCCCTTTTCCCGCGCCTCTCTCTCTGTAAACCCAACCGCTCCTATCTGGTGGCTAAACACCTTGGTGACGAACGGCATGACCGTGCCTTCATACGTGAGGTGATTACCCAAGGCCGCATTCCTGCCCGCGATGTAGCCGGTTCGGATGGCATTGGCCGCCAGTTGATGTCGCCTCCTCGAGCCGGTGACAATATCCCAGTTCTCCATACAGTCCCCGATGGCATAGATGTAGGGGTCGCTGGTCTGCAGGTGCTGGCTCACCGCTATAGCACCTGTTTCGCCAATCTCTAGTCCGGCTCTTCGAGCTAGCTCCACGTTGGGTTTAGCGCCAGTGGCGAAGAAGACGAAGTCAACTTCAATTTCCCGGTCAGAAAGACTAATGCACTTCCTGCCTCCTTTGGTGGTAACGTTCTCTATCTTGACTGGCAGTATCAGCTCTATCCCATTTTGCGTAAGCACGTCTTTGACTATTTCCGCCATATCCTCATCCAGATATGACCTCAGTATTCCTCGTCTCACCAGCAGGTAGACCTTGCTATAACCCCTGGCTTTGAGGGCAGCCGCTATCTCCAGTCCGATAAATCCCCCGCCGACAACGGCTGCTTCGGTAGACTGTGCAACAGCACTGCTCAGAGCCACGCCGTCAGCCATATCGGTACTCAGGGCAAATTCGTTTTTGCCGTCCAGTCCCGGGACAGTAGGAATGACCGGGACAGCACCCAGAGCCAGAATCAGCTTGTCGTAGCTGTACTTTTTGCCATCAGCAATAAGATACTTTTCCTGTTTAACAATATCGGTGACCTCGGTGTTCAGATGCAGGCCTATATTTCTCTTCTCCCAGAATGAGTTCTGCCGGAAGCCGCGAACAAGCTCATCCCAGGTGGCTATTGATCCCCCGATCACCAGGGGCATCTCGCAGGGTGGGATACCGAGCTCGGCTCTTCGGCTGAAGGCATCAATTTGCGCATCGCTGGCGAGGCGCCGAAGCTGATTGGCTGCAGTTGCCCCACCGTCGCCAGTACCTATAATGCAAACTTTCACGTCTGTCTATCTCCTTATAATTCCATCAACACTCGGGACAGCTGCTCGTTGGCTTTTCCCAGCTCTTTTGCTGCTTGTAATGCGCCATTATAGATTGGATTGCCCTCCAAGTTATTAGCTTTCTCTACCCATTTGCTAAATTTCTCCCCATGCTTTTTGTTATGCTCAACCCACGAGCTTAAAAGCACTTTGAGTCTCCCAGTTTCATCAGTCGGGAACCTCTTGAGAATATCTTCAACCATTGTTCGGATTACTTGCTCCGGAACTGCGCCGAGGATTTCATCGACATTCTCACCATTAGCGAAATACTTCTGCATGGGTATACTCATAATCTGATATTTCGCTGCTGTGCGCTGGTTTTCATCCACATTAATCATACAGAATTTAAATCTGCCTTCATACTCCTCGGAGAGTTTTTCGTATATAGGTATAACCATCCTACAGGGACCACACCAAGGGGCCCAGAAATCGACCTCCGTGGGAAGGTCTGAGTTCAGGACTTCCTCTTCAAAATTTTGATCCGTAATTTCTATTATTTTGCTCATACTGCCTCCTTATTGATTAATTATTAACCTACAACTACGTCAGGGACATATCACCCTTTCCTGAAATTCAGAATTTTGCGCGTTTCGAGAGCCTTGTTATCATTAGTAAGCGTCTCGCAGACCTCCTTTTCCAGACGAAAGTTTGCATTTTTTATCTCACCTTCAGTCTCATGCTCCGCTAGGTTTGGCCAGACTGAGACGGAGAGAAAGGCGGAGGGTTTCATGATTCTGTAAATTTCACTTAATAACCTTTTCCTACCATCTGCCTGCGGGAAATAGAAAGAATGAAAGACATCAAACAGGAGAACTACGTCTACAGACTCATCAGTTAACTCAATTTCCAGTTCCCCCGATGTATCCATTCTTTCTATATTTTTCAAGCCCGATGACTCAGCCTTTTGCATCAGTTCATCCAGTGCTTCCTTATCTTTATCTAAGGCATACACTCTTCCCTGCTCACCAACTATTCTGGCAGCCGGAATGGCATATGCCCCGGAGCCACAGCCAAAATCCAGTATAGTCTGACCTCTCCTAATCCCTATTTGTTGCGAAACCTCAATGGCTTGTGAGTCTAGTATCATTCGCTTGCTCTTGAACATATTTAAAGGCGGACATGGCAGCGGTAACACCGTCTCCGACCGCAGCGGCGATCTGGCGAGGTGAGTTCCTGCGGATGTCGCCAGCGGCGAAAATACCAAGAGCTGAGGTAGCCATCGTTTCATCAGTAACGATGTAG
>Ga0315545_1004865_pt1 | contig 10950 bp, 11 predicted proteins | sample SalMarSW160210MG_FD_203096 | JGI IMG/M metagenome (GOLD analysis project Ga0315545, IMG submission 203096) | Salt marsh sediment microbial communities from the Plum Island Ecosystem LTER, Massachusetts, United States - Salt Marsh Sediment SW1602-10 ...
CAAGGTTAACCGAACTTTCTTTACCCGTCAAACCAAAAGTGGCGGTTGGAAACCCTATAGTCAGCAACGCCTTTGATTCGGTGCCTTTTCAGACAAAGAGGGTGGTAATAATGTTCTGTGGGATGAAATTTATATTGACTGTGCCGGCGCTGGTCAAGCGGTCCTTGCGATTTTCAACTCAGGTGCAAAGAGCAGACCCTGTTCGTCAGGGTCGATACAAGGCCGTCTTTTTATGATTCTGCGATGCGCTCGAAGCTGGTGTCTCGGCTTATGCGCAGCTCTCAGGCCGATTCGGCTGTCATCAGGGAACAGCATCGGCTGGGCTTGTGATTTTCGCGATTGGCCGAACCTGACAGTCGGGATTAGTTGGGCTTTGGGTGCGGCAGCCAACGGCTGATTAAACTCCGAGCAAAGCACTCCGGCCATTATCTCATTCAGACAGGCCAAAACTTTCAGCAAACGGCTTTGTGAAGGCAGTTGGAATTCCGAAGACCCCGGCCAACCGGAGACAAAGTCCCCGCCCGGCCCAAATCTGCACACGGGCTCAAATTGTTTGTTTATGCCGTTATCCATACTGTCCAATCCTCTATCACATATTCAATCGGTAACACACTGACAAAGGCCGCAACAAAAACCGTACGAAAGTCTGCAAATTAAAAAAATTTTATGCATCGCGGTTTGCCAGCTTTAGAGCTGCGATAATATAGGACGAATGCCACCGTGTTGGTGCCGTAAGGAAGATACTTAAGCCTGCATTTGACGGCCTGCGCTCATCAAATATAATGGCTGGCGGTAAATTTTGAGGAGTATAAGTTATGAATACCAAAAAGTACCTCACTCTGGCAGCTATAGTTATTTGCTGCGTTGGGTTTCTCGTTGTAGGGGTTGCGGGCGTTAGTATACCGGAGCAGGAGCAGATTCGGGTTTTTGGAAAATCCACTTTAGAAGGTCTAAATGGCGTGGCGCCCTCGGTCAAGCTGATTATACCCGAAGAATACCGGCGCACTATAAAATTAACCGACGGTCAGCTCCAGGAACAGGTCACCAGCGCATTGCAGAGTGCCGGCATAAGAATCCTTGAGCCGGCAGACTCAGCATCATCGGTTGAGCTTCTTTTCGTTACCGTTTCACTCAGCAAGGTCTTAGCAGAAAGGCCGATTTATTTTTTTAAGGCCGAGACTGAGCTTTGGCAGCAAGTCGAGCTGGTCAGGGATAGAAGAATACGCACAATCACGCGGACTTGGCCGCTTCGACCGGAGTCGCGATTGATTGTGGCTGGCTCGATGAAAGTTGAACAGGCAATCAAAGACATAATATCGGGCCAGATGAGTAACTTTGTAAACGATTATCTCTCGGCCAATCCAAAGCCGCAATCCGAATAAGAGCGACACCCGGTTTTTACCGCCGGGATACTTGACAGATGCTGCCAGAAGCTGCTATTGTATAAGCGATTAAAGCGTTTTGGCGGCGTAGCTCAGATGGTTAGAGCATGGGATTCATAAGCCACTTCTCTGGTTGTAACTGCTTTCCACATAACAGCTTAAAGCACCTTCTTGGGCCAAAAATGAGGGTTACAAGTAGTTTACAAGTGAGTGACAAGTAGAAACTGGAATGGTTTACTGGTGGCGACTGACACTTTTTTGACACCGCACCAAAAGTGTAAAGGAAGCTACTACTTAACTGCATTGAGTTCCTCAAGCTTTCGCTCGAGCATTGCCCGGAATTCAAAATCCTGAAGGAGCTTATAAGTGGAACATACCGGAATCGAGGTTCAGGCGAGAACGTGTCTGGCCGAAGAGGAAAGATTATAATGACCGCCCTTTATGAGACCTACCCGCGGTATCTGGAGCCGGGATTTACTCCCTTTGACCCGCTGGAGCTTGCCAGACAGACCGAGGAGATTGTCTGTCGTGGCGATTGTCGCAAGTACACGAAATTCTACTGCACAGGTGTGTATGGAGGAATCGCGACCGGCTATGTTTGTGGGTGCTGCTTGCGCTGTATCTTCTGCTGGGTTGATTGGAGTCGCGACTTTCCGGAAAAATATGGTGTTTTTCGGTCTCCGGCTGAGGTTTTCCATCAGCTTGACCGCGTTGCACGTAAGGCCCGAGTCAATCAACTCCGTATCTCTGGGGCAGAGCCAACCTTGGGCAAGTCTCACCTTTTGGGCTTGTTGGAAAAAGTAGAAAGTTCGCCGTTTCGCCTCTTCATTCTTGAAACTAACGGAATTCTAATTGGCGCCGACCCTGATTATGCAAGGCAGATTGCTCGCTTCAAGAAAGTCCACACGCGAGTTTCGCTAAAGGCAGGGACACCTGAGGCTTTCACCAGCAAGACCGGTGCCAAGCCTGAGAGCTTTGCCCTGCCGTTCCAGGGAATTGAGAATCTGATGAAAGCAGGTGCAAGCTTTCATGTTGCAGCTATGACCGCAGACCCCAGAATCGTTACCGAGCAGGAGCGTCAAAGCCTTCTGGACCGACTTGCGTCGATAGACCCGGCACTGGTACGCAACCTTGAAGAAGAGGTGGTTGACCCGTACCGTACCACACTCGAAAGGCTTCGACATGCAGGTATCAAGTTAGAGTGGCGCAAAGGTCGGACCCTGTAGGAGCGCCACAAACAATTACGTAGCAGGGTAAATAATGACTATACGTCTGAGTTAATGTAGGTTTTTCTCCTCGATAATCGCTCGGGCTGCTTCAGCTCCTAATATCCATTCAAGACGATTTGCAACCCATTGAGCCTCGTCATCGAAACCGCTCCCTTGGTAAAAGCGAAAAAGATTAGCATAGCGACTGACGACATCGAATTTGATACTATGCTGTAGCTTGCGCAGGCAAACAGGGCAAAGGTGCAAAGGTCGGGCATCGCTCTCTTCTAAATGATTGGAGCCGTTCAACACACACTTAAAATATATACAATGTTTTAAGCCGAACATGTGGCCCGTCTCATGCACCAGAACCTTGCAGCTTCGCCGCAGCAGGACCTTTTCATAATCCTTGCCCCGTTTTTCTCCATAGAATGCTGGGTCATAGCGGGCAAAGCTATAGACACCGACACGCTCGCTAAGTGAGGCCTGCCCGAAGACGAAATTCCACGAAGGTTCTGGATATAGGTCATCCATCGTAATAGCAACGACACAGAAAGCATCAGCAGGAACATTCTTTTTGAGAATAGCTAATATATCACTGGTCAGGACTTGCCGATTTCGGGTGTAAGGATTGATACGACTTGTAATATCATTATCGTTTAGAGCCAGGCACGGAAGGACCTCCACTTGCATAGCAAAGTAGGCAGCAGCATACTCTCTCAACCGTTCTACGAAGGAGATTTGGCCTTTCGGAAACTCTCCTAATGGTTGCAGGTAGATTTTGCTGCGGGTTCTGTCCGGCCGGTTTGGCTTATCTCTAACGAAATCATCAAAGCTCTGTCCGCTTTCCGGATGTACAGCTAACCAGTCCCCAGGTTTTGGGGTGGGTATGGGTTCAAAGCCGCTGCCGGGTTCTAATGCCTTCCTGATAGTTTCCGCAAGCCCCTCGGTGGAACCGATGGCTTTGAGTCTCTCTGAGGCGGTAGGTGGTTTGAAATCCATAGCCAACGTCGCCGATAAAGCTAAGAAAATTGTAATTGAAAAAAGAATCGTCTTCATATCGCTCAAACTGTAGCAATTCACAAAACATATCCTACTAAAATTTATCCTGGTTTGACTTCCGTGTCCAGGTTCAAAAAGCTCTTTTGTGTATCGCTCGTTGAAGGATAAATGACTCCGCCCTCAGTAACGACGGCGTAAGGTGTTAGCTTATGACCTGAGAACTTGCCTGGTCCTACTATATGGACTACTTCTACACCCTGTGCAACGAGGTAATCCCCCAGAAGCCTACGGTGGCATTTCCAGTAGAACTTTTCCGCACACATAACAGCAGTCCGTGTAGTTGCGGCCGTTGATAGAAGCTTCTGGACGGCTGTGCGGAACTCATCTGTTGCCATATGGTCGGCATAATTACGAAATCCGAGGCTTTTAAGGCCGGCGTTTGGAGATTTGTCATCTTTTTTGATATGCCTGCGGCCTCCTAAGGCTTCCAACCACATGTACCGAATATCCTTCGACTCCAAAAGCATGCGCAGGACTTCGCGATTGAAATGCGGGAACTTACGCGAACTCGGATACCGCCTTATGTCGATAATCTCGCAGACCTTAAATCCCTTCAGCAGCGATAAAAAATCCTCAAACGAACGATTGGAATGCCCGATAGTGAAAAGCTGAACCATTTCTTCAGAGCCTTGTCAGAGGAGTTCCTAAATGCAAAAAGTGTCTTTGAGAATGCGTATTATACTATGTCCTTTTTGGCTTTACCGGCCCTATCTCACAAAAAGCGAATCAAGCTGGTTTGTGGCTGGTGCTTAGCACCGCAATCACCTTTGGATGAAACGTCCTGCTTCTGGTATTATAATTTAATAAACCTCAGAATCAAAGAACCGATTATGCAGGGCTCAACCAGATGGAAGAAGCTTCGACACAGGCAAAGGAATATTCCCGCCAAAGAATTCGATTAGCTGTTTATCAGCTGCTGCTGACGTTGGCTTTTCTAATAGTCATGCTTTTCTCCGGAGCATCTGTCTTGCTAAGAGATCTGGTTGTGCACTGGGGCCAGAACTTCTACATACAAGCAGGCATTTATCTGGTTCTTTTTAGTGTTGTTTATTATTTGCTATTTGTTGGTCTGGATTTCTATGGTGGTTATTTGCTCGAACACAAGTTTCTGCTTTCCACTCAAACAATAGTTAGTTGGTTTAAACAGAGTATAAAGAAGTGGCTGCTGTCTTTCGTGGTGTTTTTAGTGGCAGGAGAAGCGCTTTATGTCTTTTTGAGACACTTCCCGAATAATTGGTGGCTCCCGGCGACGGCAGCGTGGTTTTTGTTTACCGTCGTGCTTGGTAAGATAGCACCAGTTTTGATAATACCTTTGTTTTATAAATGCAATCCACTGGACAACAACACGCTTAAAGACAGATTGCTGAAGCTGTGCGAAACTTGCGGCATCGGAATCAAAAAGGTATTTGAGATTCAGTTGAGCAAAGAGACGCGAAAAGCAAATGCAGCGGTTGCTGGTTTAGGAAGAAGTAGACGCATACTCTTGGGAGACACTCTATTAGAAAACTACGCAGATGATGAAATAGAGGCGATATTTGCTCACGAGCTGGGGCATGTGTGCATGCACCACGTTTGGAAAATCCTTGCCTTTGGAGCAGTAATTTCTCTGGCCAGCTTTTATCTGACTTGTGTTTTATTCAAGAGCGGGTTGGATTTCTTTGGCTTTAGCCAAATTTCTGACATCGCCGCTTTTCCCCTTTTGGCATTAATTTTAATGCTGATAGGATTGTTTTTCATACCCATTCAGAATGGTTTTCTGCGTTACCTGGAAAAGCAGGCAGACATATTTGCCCTTAGCCATATACCGAACAAAGACAACTTTGTTTCTGCCATCACAAAACTGGGTAGTCAGAATCTAAGTGACCCTTCACCGAGTAAGCTTGTCAAAATTTTGTTTCATACGCATCCACCTATTTCAGAAAGACTGCTTTATGCAAGTCAGAAGAACGAAAAAGACTCTTAAACAAGAAAAGCAACTGAAAGCTTTAATCAAAGAACTGGGCACGCCGTTTTCAGTTGCATTAGGAATCAACTTGCGAGATGCCAAGGAAAAAGAAATATTTAAATGGTTTTTAGCCTCGGTTCTGTTTGGCAAACGCATATCTTTCCGCACTGCAGCAAAAACTTACGAACAGTTCAAATCATGCAACGTCTTAACTCCTAAAGCCATAGCTGATACAGGGTGGGATGGTTTGGTACAAATCTTAGATAATGGTGGCTATGTCCGGTATGACTTTTCCACTGCTTCTAAACTGCTTGATTTGATTAAACAATTACAGCAAAGTTATGGCACCCTGACTGAATTGCACAAAATAGCCAGGAATCCAAAAGATTTGGAAGGCAGGCTTATGCAATTCAAAGGTATTGGGCCGATAACAGCGAATATTTTCTTGAGGGAATTACGAACAGTATGGAAAAAGGCAAATCCTGAGCCGCTGGATTTGGTAAAACAGGAGGCGGCCAAATTCCGAATAGACCTAAATAAGTTCAACAGGAAAACAAAAACGTTTATAAAGTTAGAAGCAGCGCTGATAAGAAGTAGTAAACAGAAAAAAGATAGCTCCGCTCACAGGTCTACCCCACGTTCTCGGGCCACTATCTAAGTATATGAGTATTGCCGATTCGCACACGTTTCAGACCAGCACCTCTGGCGGCTTCCAGACAGCGATTCGCTTGGTCCCATGATGTTCGTGGCAAATCCATCATAAGAAAATCGCCGTGAAAACCAAGAAGTGCGTATGGGATATCCGGATTAATGTTGGCAATGTACGATGCTATTGCCTCAATCTCCTGAGCTTCAATATAACCTGGCACAAGTAAAGTGCTGGCAACAATTGGTGGAGGCTCCGGCCTTTCTGTAATCCTTTGAGCTGCTCGGACGAAATTTTCCAGGGTACGCTTGTTATCGACACCGCAAAGAGCATAATGAATATTTGCATCCATAGCCTTCAAATCAAATTTTACACAACCGCCGCTTTCCAACGATAGGCTCATCATTTTATCCAGAAGATTAGGATTCATGGAGCCGTTTGTCTCCCAGCAGATGCGTAATATCCTTTGAGGGTTCTTCTTGCGTGCCTGTCTTGAGGCTGCTAATGCGTGGGGCAATTGACATGTAGGGTCGCCGCCAAAAAAGCAGATGCAAGATGTACGGTCAGTTATCGCTTCTTCGAGTTCGCCGGACGTGTGCGTTTCACTTGTCGTGGAATGATTTCTGTAGTGCCAATTCTGGCAAAACAGACAGTTAAATGTACAAGCTTCATAAAAAACGGCCAGATTTAGATAGCCTTGTTCTGCTCCAGGCTGGTATGCCCATTTGGGATAGCCGGCGCCGGTGCCTCCGGCGCACACCCAGTCAGCTACGCAGTTGGTTGGAAGCGGGTCATAATACCAGGATACTACAGCTCCTTTGGGAGTACCGCCCCTCAAACGCCCATTTTCATTTCTTCGCACGCCACAGTAGCCTCGTCCGCCGATTGCTATCCGGCAGTTGTTTTGGCAGAGTCTGCACTGTGTACCTTCAGGGTCGGATGGCGGCAAAACAGGAAGGTCAAATTTTTGCCGGCTTGCAGCGTGAATTTCCTTAAGCTCTGTTAGACATTCGCTGTCAGCTTCACGAATGCACTCAGCACAAAGTGATAATACTTTAGCTGTTTCCTCAGAGGTCTTACCGCATTTTTTACACGTGGTCATAAACAGTATGCTTATTGAACAGGTTGACACGAGATTTGAAGATGGCTGCCTTGTTCTGTCACAAAATTGACGGGGTAGAGAATTTCCATTTTTAGGCCCTTGCTGTCAAGCTCAGGATTTTGTGGCAGCGTCTCAGCTTTTCCCATCACGGCTTGGCCAGCCGTCCAGGCGGCCACAAGCGCATCAAGAATATCGTCCGGTGCTACTTCTTTGGGTTTGCGAGCTTTGGCAACGATTTCTCTCACGTTCGGAAATATAGGAGATAGAATTCTTATCCGTTCCTCTCTACCTACGACCCTACTCTTTTTATGCTGCATCGGCTGTTCGTGATTAAGCGCCCAAAATAATACTTCGGGATGAATTTCGCGTACTCGGCTCTGAAGCTCCGGTGTCATTAAATCATCTACCTCGTGAATTTTTTTCATCAATGCGAAGGTTTGTCGATTTAGCTTTTTCCGGGTATATTCAAAGGAAATTTTACTGGCTGTTTCATAATCTTTGGCCGAAAGGCAAGGTCTAATCGGTGCAGGGAATACACTGCTTGCTCGTGGCCCACGAAGAATTTCACGTGCAGCAACATCACACTCACGTGGTCTGTTACCGTCACTTAAACCAATAGGAATATCGACGCAAACTAATTTACAATCCGTTGTTTCTGAAAGCACGTCGGTGAAGATACTTGCTATAAAGACATTTTTTAGGTTAAATTCACAGGATGTGTCTGTTCTGTTTTTCATTGTTACTGAAGCAATAGCAACGAACCAGCCTGCTTTGCAGCCATCTACGCCGGCAACTTGAAACGATTGCTCTGGTGACATCATTTTTACATGCTTTTCTTAAGAAATGAAAGGTTCTGTGAAATTTCAGCGATTGTTTTATCGCGACTTTGAGTTGTCAAATTAAATAGTTTTGTGCTCGGATAATTTTTTACTTCAGAAATAAGGCCGGTCCCTTTTTGTGCTACAGTGGCCAATACGAATTTGTCGGATGCAAAAAGCCGACGTACTGCTGTAACAAACTTTTTTGAGAAACACTCCATTTTGCCGATTTCGTCGATGATAAATAATTCTGCATCGCTGTGGTTAACATCCAGGATTGGTACTACAGACTTTTCAAAGCCAGAAACATCTACGCCGTATTTGCCGACTTTGTAGGAAGATTTGGTATTCACGTGGGCGAGAATGCCGGTAGCGCCATCGAGGCGGGTCCAGCTAAAACCTTTGCGGGTATTGTTTTCGCGAATTTCCTGCGTGTAAAAACCTGATATCTTTTTGGGGTCGAGATTGGCTATGATTTTCATTACAGCGGTTGTTTTGCCGCAGCTCGGAACGCCGGTTAATAAGATTTTGTCGGATTTCGATGACATAGCTCGATACTTGTTTATAGTGAGCCTGCCTGCCCCGAGCTCCGTCGAGGGGGTCGAACCTACTTGTGGTTCTCTGCTTAGCTTTTGCTTTTACTGGCGGCCCAGCTTTTGATTTTAGATGCTGTGAATGTATTTAAGACATCAGCTTTTGTTGCCCAGCCTCGCGCAGCGGTTGCCACGCCATAGCCCATCAAGCCGAGACCACCAATGCTGTGGGCATCAGTTCCAATGACTAATTTCACCCCTGCCTCGACTGCCATCCTGCAATGGGTATCCTTGAGGTCCAGCCGCCAGGGATTCGCATTTACCTCCAGGGCGGTGTGTGTTTGGGCAGCATGTTTAATCACGGCGGAGATATCAATGTCCATCGGTTCACGCTGGCCAATTAGCCTGCCGGTGGGGTGGGCAATGCAGTGGACATACGGATTGTCCATTGCTTTTAGTGTGCGGCTTGTCACCTTTTCGCGTGAGCTGGCAAGACCGGAATGTATTGCAGCTATCACAAAATCGAGGTCAGCGAGCAATTTCTTGTCAAAGTCCAGAGAGCAATCGGCAAGGATATCAACCTCGGTTCCTGCCAGAATTGTTATGCCTTTGAGCTGCTCATTGAGCTTGCGTATTTGCTTAATTTGCTGACTCAATCGCTTGGCCGATAGGCCGTTGGCAATCGCTGATGACTTGGAGTGGTCCGTGATACAGATATATTTATAACCCACATTTTTCGCTGCTTGGGCAATCTCGGATATGTCACAATCACCATCAGAGGCATTTGTGTGGGCGTGAAGGTCGCCTATTATATCTTCGGGCTCAATCAATTTCGGTAGCGAGTGTATCTTTGCAGCTTCAATCTCGCCGCGGTCTTCCCGCAGGACCGGGTTGATATAATCAAGACCGAGCTTTTGATATATTTCTTCTTCGACAGGCCCTGCAATCATTTTATCTGCTTTGAACAAACCATACTCATTCAATTTCAACTTTGCTTTTACGGCAATTTCTCTTAGACGCACGTTATGCTGTTTCGACCCTGTGAAATATTGTGCCGCAGCACCGAAGCTCTCTTGCGGCACAACACGCACATCGACGTGGACGGGGGTGGTTTCTATCTGGATAATCGCAGAGCCCTTTGTTGGCCCAGCGGCGAGGACCTCTTTGACAAATCCTGCAGCGGTAAATGCATCTATTATTTTTTTGCCCTTTTTAGCAGCAACGAGTATGTCAACATCGCCTATGGTTTCGGCTTGTCGCCGCAGTGAACCGGCAGGCTGGATTTTCCCGATGTCGGGAAGCTCCCGGAGAAATCTGGTGACTATATCCGCGGCTTCGACGGCTTGGTCGAGGCGAATTCGACCGGTGGACTTTTCAAGAAATTCGATACCTCTGGTTATTGCCTCAGCCTTTTTATCGCCAAAGCCGGCTAGTTTTGCTAAAGAGCCGGATGCAATCGCTTTTTTCAGTTCGGAAATGGTTTTAACATTTAGATTTTCGTAAACTGCTTTTATACCTTTGGGTCCCATACCGGGTATATTGAGCAGTTCCAACAGTGTTGGTGGGATTTTAGTGAGCAGTTGTTTGTGGGCGGTGATTTGGCCGGTTTTTACAAACTCTTCAATTTTGGCAATGCTTGATTTTCCAATACCAGGTATTTTCGCTAACTCTCCGGTTGCCAACATAGTCTCGACATCGGTTGGCATATCGCCGATGATTCGCCCAACCTTTCGGTAGGTGTTGATGCGGAAACGGTCCTCGCCGACGATTTCCATGATATCAGCCATTTGGTTAAAAAGTTCGCTTAGGATGGAGTTTTTCATAAGATTAATTATATCTGCACCACAATCAAATCAAAGGGATAATTTTACAGTGGGCAGCGACTTTGAGATTGACAGGATGAGCAACAAGTTGTTATATTACAAACACTTAAAATTAAGGCGGCGTAGCTCAGTTGGTTAGAGCATGGGATTCATAAGCCCAGGGTCGTCGGTTCGAATCCGACCGCCGCTATTTTTGTTGTTATCGTTTACAAATATTGAAATGCTAATTTAAAGTTCAGAAATGTTATGGGTTCGTTAATTGTTATCGGTGAATCAATTCACGCCTCAATTCCCAAAACAGGCAAAGTAATGAAGGCTCTCGCCGGCCTCGGGCCGGATGCATATACCAAACCTTCTGTGGAGCTCGACTACATAAAGAACCTGATTGAATCGCAGGTTTCAGAAGGGGCCGATTATATCGCCGTCAACCT
>Ga0315545_1004866_pt1 | contig 10948 bp, 11 predicted proteins | sample SalMarSW160210MG_FD_203096 | JGI IMG/M metagenome (GOLD analysis project Ga0315545, IMG submission 203096) | Salt marsh sediment microbial communities from the Plum Island Ecosystem LTER, Massachusetts, United States - Salt Marsh Sediment SW1602-10 ...
GTTTGTTTGCCGAGCGCAATGGTGTGGACCTGATTAAGGTCATCAAGGCAATCAAGGTTCGGCCCACGCACAGCAATATCATATTTCCGGGTCCGGGCATCGGCGGTTATTGTCTGCCCAAGGACGGAGGCCTGGGTTACTGGGCGTATAAACATATACTTGGTTTTAACGACGATATTTTCAAAATAACGGCGACAGCGATTGACGTCAACGACACCCGCGGACTTCACGTAGCAGCATTGACAAGGGATGCGCTTCGCAATATGGGCAGGCAAATAGCCGGGGCGTCGCTGTTGCTTTGCGGTGCCAGCTATCGGCAGGACGTGGCCGACACGCGCTACAGCGGCTCGGAGATAGTGGTTCGCAAGCTGACCGAAATGGGCGCTGAGATGCGGGTGCACGACCCATATCTGGAGCACTGGTACGAGCTTGAAAAACAGGATACATACCCGGCACCGGGTCACTCATGGGCGAGGTTTTTCCGCAATCAGGAAGGTCTGGTCAATATTCGCGTTCAAAGAGACCTCGCTGAGGCACTTGCCGGCGCTCAGGCGATTATATTGGCTGTGCCGCACGCACCTTACCTGGAACTCGACCCCGATAAAATAGTTGAATGGGCGGGGGCACCTTTGGCGGTGGTTGACTGCTTCGGCATACTCGACGATGAGAGAATCCGGCGGTACTTCGAGCTCGGCTGTGAAGTGAAAGCTTTGGGCCGAGGACATATCCAGCGGATAAAAGAACAAGTGCGGAGAAAAGCAGTGAGCTAAAGTTTCCAGCTACGGCTCGGCCTCCGCCGAGACGAGTGGAGTGCCTAAAGTTATGGATTATCTTCTCACTTTTAGGCACTTTACCCCGTTAGAAAATAGAGGGTAAATAAGAATATGGTACAAAAAGGGAATATTTCTAACGGGGTAAAGAGCAAACGAATAGCCATTTTGGCGCCGGTTGCGTGGCGGTGTCCGCCGCGAGCTTATGGCGCCTGGGAGACCGTTGCCAGCAATATTACAGAGGGTCTGGTGGCTCGCGGCTGGAAAGATGTTACGCTGTTCGCCACGAAGGAATCTATAACGAAAGCAAAGCTCGTAGGTTTTATCGAAAGAGGCTATGAGGAAGATAAGACCCAGATTCCGAAGGTTTCCGAGTGCCTGCATATTTCCAAGGTGATGGAGCGGGCCGATGAGTTTGACCTTATTCATAACAACTTCGACTATCTTCCGCTGACATATCTTCCATTTATAAAAACGCCTATGCTCACGACGATACACGGCTTCTCCGATGAGGACATAAAACGCGTTTACCGCGACCACAAAGATACTTATTATGTTTCCATAAGCGACGCTGACAGAGACTCTGAATTGCCTTATCTTGCAACCGTTTACAATGGTATCGACCTTTCCAACATTACCTACAGGGATAAAGGCGGTGATAAGCTCGTCTGCTACGGACGGATACACCCGGACAAAGGATACCATCTGGCCATCGAGGTAGCCCAAAAAACTGGTATGGAACTGATATTGGCGGGTATAATTCAAGACCAGGATTACTTTGATAATCAGGTAAGGCCGTATGTTGATGGTACCTTGATTAAATTTATTGGGCCGGTTAACCCTGTTCAGCGTGATGCACTTCTTAAGGAGGCTTATGCGGTTGTTCATCTTAATACTATTCCTGAACGATTTGGCCTGGTTATGCCAGAGGCAATGGCGGCAGGTGTTCCGGTAATTGCAATGGATTTGGGCTCCTGTCGGGAGGTTATCGCAGACAAACAAACAGGCTTCTTGGTCAATAACGTGGATGAAGCTGTAGAAGCCGTCGGTAAAATAGACAGTATCGACCGCAGGAAGTGTCGAGAGCACGTGGAAAAGAACTTTACCATTGACCGTATGGTCGAAGGCTACGAGAAGGTTTACGAGGAAATCTTCAAACGAGAAACCCAAAAACAGAAAACGTCTGTGGGGAGATGACAAATGGCGAGTGAATTTGTCCGTCGATACGAAAACAATCCTATTCTGACGAAGGACGACGTCCCTTATCCGGTGGAGACGGTTCATAATGCCGGCGTTGTGAAGTTCAATGGTAAATACATAATGCTGTTTCGCTCACATCTTGCCACCGGCAGAAGCATAATCGGCATTGCCGAGAGCGATGACGGTTTTAATTTTAGGGTTCGGCCGAAACCTTTTATGGTGCCGAGCAGGGAGCCGGTGTTTTCGCAGTACGAAGAATTCAGCGTTGAGGACCCGCGCATTATACTTCTGGAAGGTGCCTATTATATAACGTACAGCGCTTACTCGGCGCACGGAGTTCGTGTCGGACTGGCTAAAACCACCGATTTCGAGTCGGTCGAAAGAGTCGCTTTTATAACACAAGCAGACTACCGAAACACCGTACTTTTTCCTGAAAAAATCGACGGCCGATATGTGAAGCTGAACCGGCCGCACTCGGACATCAGTCCGTGGTCAATCTGGATTAGTTACTCGCCGGATTTGCGCTACTGGGGTGATTCAAGGGTGGTAATGAAGCCTGTAAAATATCACTGGGACGAGATGAAAATCGGCCCCGGTGCTCCACCGATTCGCACCGATAAAGGTTGGCTGAGTATTTATCACGGTGTTTTTCAAACTATGGACGGCTGTATCTATCGGCTTGGAGTTGCACTGCATAAGCTGGACGACCCTGCACAGGTTCTCGGCGTTGGCGACAGATGGATACTGCAGCCTCAGGACCTGTGGGAAGTTGTGGGCTATGTGCATAATGTGGTCTTTACCTGCGGGGCGGTGCCGGAAGATGACGGGACGTTGAAACTGTATTGGGGCGGCGCCGATACGGTAATGTGTGTGGGGGTAGCGGTAATCGACGAACTTGTTGAGCTTTGCCTGAACGAGCCCCGGCCAGCAATGTGAAAAAAGCTAATGTACAATGGGATAGCATTGCCGGATTGCCGGGGGGCTGAAGCTACCTTCGCCTGTTGTCCATAAGCAGGATGGTCTTTTTGTATTTTTCCGGTGGCAGAGCTTCTTTCAATGTCCTGCGGATTTCCCGCATTGGTGTCCGCTGCGTCGTATGCGTGATGACAATGTGGTCGTTTTGGAGCTTCTCGATTAGGGTTACAAATTCATCGAGGTGCATATGTTTTCCTGCTTCGGCTCTTTCGGTATGTTCGACCTCATAAAATGTGCACTCGGCAATCAGGATTTTGCTGTTGGTGATGTACTGTAGTTGCGAAAAATCGACGTATCTGGTATCGCCCAGATAGGTGACAATCGGAATCTCGAGGGGGTAATCAATTTGTGTGCCCTGTTTTTTTAATTTGACTATCTGAGGGCCGGTCAGACCTGCATACTCGGATTTGAGCTTTTTTCGCTTTTCGATTACGCTGTAGCCGACTGAGCCTTTGCTGTGCTTCGTCGGGAATACTCTTGTAAATAGATTTGGCTTTATCTGGTATTCGTCGCCCGGTTTTACGCCGACCAGATTGGCAGGTATTTTGTTGCCGTCTAAGTTAGACCAGGCATCGACCACCTGCTTTATAGGGGCAATTAAATTAGCGGGGGCCAGAATCGTACCGGGTGATTGGCCGCAAAAATTACGATGCGACAGGTAATACGCGATGCCCGCGGCGTGGTCCATATGGCCGTGCGTCAACAGAATATGGTTTATGGGAATAATCTGGTCGGGAGCTTTGCCGATATCGAAACAGACATCCAGCTGCGGCATTGCGACCACGGTTTCCTCGCCGGCAACCGAATAGCCAATGATTTCCAAATCGCCTACCTTGACTTTTGCTAAATTGTGACTCGGCATTTAGGACCTGACTATTGACAATTGACTATTGACCATCGACAATTGCAAAACAAACCGGACATCGAAGCCAATAGTAAATAGTTAATAGTAAATAGTCAATGAAATATGCCTGATAAGCGAACACACAGAGGGCCGCATCCGGCCGATGCCAAATTGTTTGCACCTGCTGCAATTGCGAATCTGAAGTTGGCTCTGGCGGATTTTTCGCTGCTGCTGACAAAAGGCTATGCCGAAAAAAGCGCGCTTAAATTGGTCGGTGACAGATTTTCTCTTACGGAGAGGCAGAGGCTGGCGGTTATGCGAAGTGCCTGCTCCGACCAGCAGCTTACCTCCCGAAAGCAGCGGCAGGTGGAGCTCACCGACCTTACCGGCAGGCCGGTTGCTGTTGACGGCTACAATGTCTTAATAACTGTTGAGGCGGCGATGAGCAGCGCCGTGATTTTCAAAGGCATGGACGGATGTTTTCGAGATTTGGCAAGCATACACGGGACATACCGCAAGGTTACCGAAACGATACCGGCTGTGGAACTTATAGGTAAGTTTTTGAAAGAGCACAACGTAGACAATTGTCTATGGCTGCTGGATAGTCCGGTTTCTAATAGCGGTCGATTAAAAACACTAATCGGTGAGCTGGCGCAAGAGAACAGCTGGGACTGGGAGATTAAACTTTTAATCAGTCCGGATGCTGAATTAACCAGAACCGATATGGTTGTAGCCAGCAGCGACAGCGCTGTGCTGGACCGCTGCAAGAGCTGGGTTAATCTGGCCCGGGCGATTATCGAAAAAAAGCTCACCGAATTCTGTTTGGTGGATTTATCGTAATTCGGCTGGTTTTCTCAATTTTTTTGCCACGTTTTTCCCTGCTGCGCATTTATAATAATGATGGCAGTTGATACCTGTAAAATTGGGAGATTTGTTTTCGTGGACAGTGCCAGTGAAAGGCTCAAAAACAGCGATTTAATCGTTCAGGCACGGACAAGTTATAACGCCTTTGCCTTGCTTTACCGCAGACATTATGATGCTATTTTCAAGTATTGTGCGCACAGGCTTTTCGACAGGCACCTGGCTGAGGATATGACCTCACAGGTTTTTCTTAAAGTTGTTGAAAAATTCCACAGCTTTGAAGGCAGTGAAAGGCAGTTTCGCAATTGGCTCTATATAATTGCAACCAATGTTGTTAATCAGCACCTGAGAAAATCCGCGAGGCAAAAGGTATCGCTGAAAATTTTAGAAGAACAATCAAACATTAAAAACAGCCCTTCTGAAGACTGCACTGTAAAGTTAGTAATACTGAAACGGGCTATGTTAACGCTAAGACCCAGGTATCAAACTATCATCACATTGCGTTTCTTTGAAAATATGAAACTAACTGAAATTGCCGAGGTTTTAGGCAGCAGCCCTGGCACTATTCGTAGTCAGTTGGCACGGGCTCTTGCCAAACTACGAAAGAAAATGCTTCCCAGCGGGAGGTATGAGAGATGAATAATAACGAAAAACAATTCGAAGATTTCGTTCGTGGTATCAGGTTTGATGATACTCCTGACCCTAACCACCGTGACAGGCTTGAACAGGGCTTACTTACCGCTATCCGGAAACGGCCTCGGCAAAAGGAACAAGCTTTAAAGGTATGGAGAATAATTATGAGAAGTCAAATAACAAAATTCGCCGCTGCGGCGACTATTTTAATCGTGGTTTCAGTAATGGGGTGGTTTTTATCCAGCCGCAGCGCCCCTGAAGATATGTCTTCTTTCCGCTTACTGTCCAAGGCGTCGGCCTCTGAGCAGACGCTTTTCTATGGTGCCAAGGGAATTGTTCACATTGTCAACGAGATTATCTTGTCACCGGAGTCGGAACGCAAAGCGAGTGAGCTTCTCAGTGATTTGGAGTCAGGAACTACAAAGGACAAAAACATGGCCTTTTTGAAAAGCTGGCTGTCTTACCGGTGGTTTCCTGTCTACTCACTTGGGACGGATGGACAACTGTATGAATATAAACTTGAGCTTGCCGGGCATGTGGACGAGGCGGTAACCATATCAGATATTGCCTGGTTTGATTCTGCCACGGGCCGGTTTGCGCGAGTATTGAAAACGGCCGACCAGGTGCTTTTTGCCAATGCCTATGATGGTGAATTTATCTATCTGGCCAAGAAAGGGCCGAACGACGAACTGCGGGTCGAGCAGGAGCTTATTTCTGATGAATTTCACGTACCCGACAATCCGGCTGACTTTCTGGGAATTGCCGCGGGAATCATGGGTTCTATTCCCGTAGAGCACTATCCACCGATACAGAACGTCACGACGGAAACACTCCAGGACGGGACACCGAGGCGTGTCTACAAGTTGGGCTTTGCTTATCCGTGGGGCAAGGCCGATACCTACTTTTTGTTCAAGGTAAATACCGATACGGACATCATTGGTGAGATTGAATGCATCGCCGATGGTAAAACAATCCGCATTCACCGGCGTGTGGTTGCCGAGACGGTGAGTAGTCCTGAGCTTTCGTGGAACCTGTCCGAACTTAGTGAGGCCCTGACGGAACAGAGCAGTGCTGATGTTAGCACCCGCGAAGGAGCCAAAATTGTGACCGTAGAACAAATGGCTCAGCGAGCCACCCTTGCTGTTTATGTTTTTGCGAAAAATCCTTCATGGGTTGACGACTGCAAGATTTACGATTTGCCTGACGATGTGGACCAATCAACCCGCTTTTTTTCGGCTACCTATCGTGCAAAAGACGGCCGTGACATAGTACTTACCCAAGGAGGGACTTTTACCAGGTACTTTTCCACTCGTCTTGATAACTTTCAGAAGGTAGAACAGGTGCCCTGGACATATGAATCGGAGAATGGATTTAAGGCGTTTCACCAGGATGACCGGGAAGGTGAGATGTGGTGGACCGAGTTTGCGCTCAAGAGCGCAGGGTTTGAGCCGCGAGCCAATCGCGTCGGGTACCATCTCATGTCACCTGCGAAGACCTTTCTGGTCCTCGCAATCAACGGCCCTATCAGTGAACAGGAACTGAAGGATCTCGTTGACAGCCTGATTCCTGCGGACAAGTATGTTTCCAGCTCAGTTCAACCTTGAAGCCGATAGCATTGTCCTTGAGACAACTCTAAGGCCGAGCTTTTTCCGCTCGGTCTTTTTTTAGCGCAAAGGATTGGCCGTGGGTCGGCGGAACCCACGGCCAAGAATGTTATATGCAAGCCTCCTCCCGGCCTGCATATAAGTTTTTGTTAGTAGTTAATAATCCGCCGTATAGGATTCCTGCGTTTCAACCGGGCTGTTAGCCCGTCTTTGGTCGAGCTTTTGCTTTATAAAACTGCTCATACGCAACGTGGCATCTTTTGCAAAATCGAGGCATTTGTGCAATCCGACATTGAAAGATTGTGCGAACTGCTCAGAACTTACGGCGGAGTACTCGGAGCTTTCTTTACCCATCTGGGCCTCGGGCGCCGGCACCAGACAATAAATTGCGGTTGCGAAGCCGGCAAAGTAAACCATCAGCAGGAACACAAGTTTAGCTTTCCAACCTCTCATAGAGGTTTCTCCCCCATTATTAGAGTGTTTTTATCGGTCACAGCGTCCCCGTACTTTTCGCTGCCCGCCAATAACAAATATAATATAAAATGTGGCGGTGGTCAAATTACCGGCCCTGTTTTATCGAGTATTTCTTTCAACATACCGCAGACAATTGCCACCTCGTCTTTGGTCAGATTATTGTAGAACGGCAGGGCAATAGTGCTTTTGCAAACAGATTCGGTAACGGGGAAGTCACCCTCTTTATATCCGAACTGCTCGACCATAAACGGCTGCAGGTGCACAGGCGGGAAATAATTGCTGACCTGAATGCCCTTAGCATTCATCGCCTGCAGAATCTGGTCCCGCTTCTGATGAGTAAACTGCTCGGCGAGCCGGACGACGAATACGAACCAGCTCAGCTCGCAGCCAGCCTCCTCGGCAGGTACTATCAATCGGTCGTCACCGGCTAACATTTCCTGATACCATTTTGCAACCTGCCTGCGTTTGGCTTTGATTTCGTCAATTCTTGAAAGCTGTACAATGCCGAGCGCGCAATTGATGTCACTTAGTCTGAAATTGTAACCGAGCCTTATGTGTCCCAGCCAGCCGCTACCTTTACCTCTGCCCTGATTGCGAAGCGATATGCACATATCCGCCAGCTCATCATCGTCGGTCAAAATCATACCGCCCTCGCCGGTGGTCATCTGTTTGTTCGGATAAAAGCCGAATACACTTATCTTACCGAACGTGCCGACCTTCTTACCATTCAGCACAGAGCCCAGCGCCTCACAGCTATCCTCAATTACCGGCAGATTATGTTTTTTGGCAATTTCGCAGATCTTATCGAAACCGGCTGGATTGCCAAAGACTTCTACCGGCAGAATGGCTTTGGTTTTTTTGGTAATCCGGGACTCGATTTTTGCCGGGTCGATATTCAGATTTGTCGGGTCGATATCGATAAAGACCGGCCTGGCGCCGACCATCATAATAGGTGTGGCTGAGGCGATAAAAGTAAACGGCGTAGTAATTACCTCATCGCCCGGCCCAATCCCCAGAGCCGGCATGCACAAAAACAATCCGCTTGTCCCGCTGTTTACAGCCACAGCCCGCTTTCTGCCTATGTAGTCAGCGAAAGCCCGTTCAAATTCGGGCACCTTCGGTCCAAGCGAAAGGTTGGGAGTGTGAAGCACATCACAGACCGCCTCGATTTCTTTTTCAGTAATGTCCGGCCGAGACAAATGTATCCGCACAGGAATCTCCTCACAATTAGTGAACGCAACTGTACGAGTATTGTATCATTTGCAGCCGATGAATCAAAGACATTTTCCCGCGTCCTGCCGGTGCCAATTAGACCCGGCAGCTTTGACTTTTCGACCGGATTGCCTTGCACAAAACAAAAAGTGCTTATGGGACGTAATATTGTATAGATGTTTGCTTATGCGGCAGCAGATTGGAAATTACGACTTCTGTGCTAAACAGCCGTTAATTTAAGGTCGAATTAAACGATGGCATATGTGGCATATGTCGTAAGTACGTGGTGTGGGGACAAGAAGATGGCAAAGGGTAAGAATGTACTGACTACAGGCGATGTGGCCAAGATATGCAATGTTGCGCCGCGAACGGTCTCAAAGTGGTTTGACAGCGGCCAGCTCAAGGGCTATCGCATACCCGGAAGCAGAGACCGCAGAATACCGGTAAATGAGCTGATTCGTTTTATGAAGCAGAATAACATGCCTGTCACGGCGCTGCCAATTGGTAAAATCCGGGTGCTCATAGTAGACGGCTACACAAACGCTATGTCAACGCTGGCGGAGGATTTGCGAAATAAGGCCGACTATGATGTTCAGACCGTCACGAGCAGTTTTGAGACCGGCGTGGTTGCACAGAAGTTCGCTCCACATGTGATGTTGATAAACCTCCTGGCCGAGGGCATAGACGCCGCAGATATCTGCAAAAATATCCGCAGCGACGAGGATATGCAGACCATAAAAATCATTGCTATTGCCAATCAGTTAAGCGATTCTGAATCCACCGCTCTGCTGCAGAGGGGTTTTGATGGGTATGTTTCGTCCCCCACGGACGCCACCGAAGTTATCAAAAAGATTGAGGAAACCATCGCGATTATCTATTAGCAAATTAAGATTCGCCCCCAATCGCAGACCGGCAAAAAGTTTTTTCAAGCTACAAAAAAACTCCTGAACATTGCCCCTTGCATAAAAAGTTACCCACGTTAAAATAGCTCTGGTTCACTCTACAGGCCGGTTAGGTTGAAAGGAGGCACAAAATGACTGAGGAGATTATTGGAAAGGTTTCAGATTTCTTTGCACGTCCCGTTGTTGCAGGTATTGAATTGACCGCTCCCTTAAAAGTCGGCGATAAAATCCGAATCAAAGGCCACACCACCGCCCTTGAGCTGACGGTTGACTCGATGCAGATAGACAACGCAGATGTCACCGAGGCGAAAAAAGGCGATTCGATTGGTGTAAAAGTCTCCGACCGCGTCCGTGCAGGCGATACCGTCTACAAGATTACCGAATAACCTTACACCGAACATTTTTACATTCGGGCCGTAACCTGTTGCGGCGTTTTTAACTCCGAGTGAGCGAAGTTAAAAAGCCCTGTTCTATCAAGGACAGTTAAACCTGCCCACCGCTTGCCTGGCGGACCGGCAGCGAAGTTGCAGCTTTGTTATCCTTAACCACAAAAAAGCCCCTTTCAATAGGGCCAAAACCGGGTATAATCCACTCGGCGTTAGATATGGCTCATATCGAAAAGTTTCTGACAATCGAACGCAGTTGTTGCGGAAGAGTGCGGTTCAAACAGGAGAATTGAAAATGAAAATTGTAATTAAAATAGTATTTTTCTTGTTGATAAGCTGCTGTTCTTTGAATGCAAAGGTCAACGACATCGCTAAACAAAATTATGAAGAAGAAGACTTTAAACTTGTTTACGAAAACACTTCTGCCGGCATTTTCTATGACCAAAATGATTATAAAGTAGTCGAAATTGCGGCCAATCTCCTCGCCGAAGATATTGCGAACGTTACTGGTGTGATGCCTCCGGTGTATACCGATTCAGGACAAACCAGGGATAGCGTTGTAATTGTCGGGACCATTGGGCATAGCAAACCTATAGACCGGTTAATCAAAGAGGGTAAAGTCAATGCCGCCGGTATTCTCGAGTAGTAAATTCCTGGTGCCTTATTAAATATCAGTCTTTAATCTGTTTTTGGAAAAGCAATGAACGCCCATAAAGTTTTTTTGAAAAGTTTGTTTGTAATAACGTTTTTTCTGAGTGCAGCAATTGTCGTTTTACTTCCTGGCTGGAACCACGTTCGTTATGCCGGTGGTAATCTAAGGCTGAATGCTCTCGACTACTTTGAAACCCGCGGGCTAAATGTGCTGGTTTTCAATAATTGGTATGATAAAAACTTTAGCGACTCTAAAATTAGCGGGATTGAAATTATTCATCATGAAGTGCGAACGGCAACGAATGGTGACGTCCGACTCAACCCGACTCCTGAGCAGTGGGACCCCATTCCTGAATTTGTAAAACGCAAAGTCGATAAGGAAAATAACATCATTGAAGCATTTTTAACTTATCCTGATTATGACTTTGATTATATG
>Ga0315545_1004868_pt1 | contig 10947 bp, 9 predicted proteins | sample SalMarSW160210MG_FD_203096 | JGI IMG/M metagenome (GOLD analysis project Ga0315545, IMG submission 203096) | Salt marsh sediment microbial communities from the Plum Island Ecosystem LTER, Massachusetts, United States - Salt Marsh Sediment SW1602-10 ...
TCAGCCATGTTCGGGCTTTCCATAATCGTCGTGCTCGTCCTGTGTGCGATCTTTGCCGACCTGATCGCGCCCAACCACCCCACACCCTCCCCTCCGGATCTCCAAAACGCGCTGAAACCGGGATTCTGGAGCGACGAGTCGGTTCCCGGCGTTCCGCTGGGAACCGATGCACTCGGCCGCTGCGTGCTCAGCCGTATCATCTACGGCACGAGGATAAGCCTGAGTGCCGGATTCGTGGCGGTCGGGATCTCACTCATCCTGGGAATCGCCATGGGTGTAACCTCAGGATTCTTCGGCGGATGGGTCGATTCTGTGCTCATGCGGCTTGTGGATATCATGTTCGCTTTCCCCGCGCTCCTTCTTGCGATCGTCATCGTCGCAGTCATAGGGCAGGGGCTCGACAAGGCCATGATCGCAATCGGAATCGTGTACACACCGCAGATGGCGCGGATCATCAGAAGCTCTGTTCTTTACATCAGGGAAATGGAATACATAGAGGTGCAGAGGGCAATCGGTTCAAGTAACCTGCGGGTCATCTTCAGACACGTCATCCCCAACAGCGTTGCTCCGGTGATCGTGTACGGAACCCTGATGCTCGCGACTGCAATTCTTGAATGTGCGGCGCTGGGATTTCTCGGGCTTGGTGCGCAGCCGCCGACACCTGAATGGGGTGCGATGCTTTCAAAAAGCTACTCCTACATTGTGAGCGGGGCGTGGTGGGCTGCAACCTTCCCGGGGCTCGCGATCCTTTTTTCCGTTCTTGGACTCAACCTTCTTGGAGACGGTTTGAGAGATATTCTCGATCCGCGGTTGAAAACATAGGAAAGGCGATGAAACCACTTCTCGAAGTCACAGATCTCGAAACGAAGTTTTTCACCCATGAAGGGACCGTGAATGCGGTAAACGGAGTGAGCTTCACGATCAATGAAGAGGAGACGCTCGGGCTCGTCGGCGAATCGGGGTGCGGAAAAAGCGTCACCGCCCTCTCTATTATGCGGCTCGTTCCTGATCCTCCGGGAAAGATTGTGGGTGGAAAAATCACACTCCAGGGGAAAAACCTCTTTAACCTCAGCGAGAAGGAAATGCGGAGCATCAGGGGGAAAAAAATCTCCATGATCTTCCAGGAGCCGATGACGTCGCTTGATCCCGTTTTCACCATCGGCCACGAAATAATGGAGTCAATCCGGCTTCATCAGAGGTTGAACAGGGAGGATTCCCGAATGCGTGCGAAGGAATCCCTCAGCCTTGTGGGAATGCCGGACGCGGAAAAAAAGCTGAAAAATTATCCCCACGAGCTCTCCGGCGGAATGCGGCAGCGAGCGATGATCGCGATGGCGCTGGCATGCCACCCCGAGCTTCTTATTGCGGACGAGCCGACAACTGCGCTCGACGTGACGATTCAGGCACAGATCCTGCGCCTCATCGACGATCTTCAGGACAAACTCGGGAGCGCCGTGCTTCTCATTACCCATGATCTCGGAGTGGTTGCAGAAGTGTGCGACAGTGTTGCAGTCATGTATGCGGGGTACGTGGTGGAAAAAACGGACGTCAACACACTCTTCAGCACACCGCTTCATCCGTATTCAAAGGGGCTGATCCGTTCCATTCCAAGGCTCGATGCAAACGCAGACCGCCTCGACACCATAAAAGGGCTTGTACCGAACCTATTGCACATACCCACGGGCTGCCCTTTTCATCCGCGCTGCAATGAGTGCTTTGAAATCTGCCCAAAAGAAATCCCTGTGCTGAAGGAGGTTCACCCCGGCCACACGGTCAGGTGCCATCTTTACTGAGGAGTACACGGGTGGAAAAAACGATTGAAGTGAAACACCTGAGAAAATGGTTTACGACCCGAAGCTCACGAATCAGTGCACGAGAGTCAGTGCGTGCAGTCGACGACGTAAGCTTTTCCATCTACACACGCGAGGTCCTCGGGCTCGTCGGCGAGTCGGGGTGCGGAAAAACGACCTGCGGAAAAGTAATCCTGAAAATCATGGACCCGACAGACGGACAGATATTCTTTCACGGACAGGAGATAACGCATCTCCCGAGAAAGGAAATGAACAGGTTCAGAAACCGTATGATGATCATCTATCAGGATCCTTACGGATCGCTCGATCCACGGATGACCATAAAGAACGCGATCGCCGAGCCCATGGAGGTGCACAGGACCGTCTCGAGAAAGGAAAAAGAAGAAAAAGTTGTTGAGATTATGGAAAAAGTCGGCCTTACGCCTGATCAGAGAAACAGATATCCCCACGAATTCAGCGGAGGTCAGAGACAGCGCATCGGCATTGCCCGCGCACTCGCAACAAATCCGGATTTTATCATTGCGGACGAAGCGGTGTCCGCCCTTGATGTGTCCATACAGGCGCAGATCATCAACCTCCTTCAGGATCTTCAGCAGGAGTTCGGCATCACGCTCCTGTTCATTTCCCATGATCTGAGCGTGGTAAAGCATATTAGCGACAGGGTTGCCGTCATGTACCTCGGGAAGATCGTTGAAATTGCATTGAAAACCGACCTCTTTGAGCATCCCAAACATCCGTACACGCAGGCTTTGCTCTCCGCCATCCCTGTTCCGGACCCGAAGCTCAGAAAAAAGGGGAAAATTCTTATGGGAGATGTTCCCAGCCCCATCAACCCGCCCCCGGGCTGCAGGTTCCATCCGCGCTGTCCCCACCGAATGGAGATCTGCGACAAGAAGCAGCCTCCTTTGAAAGACCTCGGAAACAGACACAGTGCGGCCTGTTACCTGTATGAGTAAATACTTTAAAAAATACTGTACATGCTGGTTTTTAACGCGCGGCTCCGCGATGAGAAAGACTTTTCAGCACCACGAGGATCATGACACCGATAGCAAGTGAAAGCGCAGAGCCAAAAAAGGGAAGCTTCCATGTGGAAGCAACATCGTGGAGATACCCTGAAAGGGGCACCCCGCATACCTGACCCATACCGTGAATCAGCGTTGCAGCTCCGAAAACCGTGCCCATCTCACGTTCCGTGACCTCGTCACTGATCAGAGAGGCGGTCACCGTTATTAGTCCAAAAAACACAAATCCGAAAAGGAAGGTGGAAAGATAGAACACCCACGCCATATTCCATGGAATGATAACGATAACCGCGCCCGTTAAAATAGACGTTGCGCTCATCGCAACAACGATTTTATCTATTTTGTCTGAAAACCACCCCCAAAACAATCCGGAGTACAGTGAATTGAATCCGAACAGTGACCACATGATTCCGGCGGTTTTTTCGGAAAATCCGATCTCCGCAATCGCATAGACTCCGAAATAGGTCACGTAAATGATATAGGAAAACCCGAGAATAAAGTAGTACAAGACCGTAAGGAAAAGCTTTTTGCGGGAAGCGAATACCCATGATATAGATTTCTTCTTTGTTTTTGCTTTTTGCCGGCTGATTTTCTTTTTTCCGTTTTTCATGAGCCGAAAGGTCACAATAAGCACAACAGTGTTGATGAGAGCCAGTACAAACCAGCTCACGCGGTATCCCAGACCGGGTGACACTGTAAGCAGCGGCGGAACGATGTACCCGCTGAGGACGATCCCCGCACCTGCACCTCCCATTACAATCCCGAAAGCGCTTCCTTTCTTCGAAACGGATTGATTGACAATTGCAATGAGGGGGATGTAGCTCCCTGCCGCACCGGCACCGAGCCCCAGAGTCGCGGCGAGAAGAACAGGATAGCTCGAAAAATACCCCAGACAAAAGAGCGATGCAGACACGAGCGCGATCGAATACTTCAGTGTCCTCTCTTCCCCTATCGCTTCCGAAATTCTTCCGCTCATGAAGGAATTGACCAGGTAACCCGCCACGATGCCCGTGCCGAGAAAACCCATCATGGTTGCGGACAGACCGAGGGCTTTCATCATATCAGGAAGAATGAGCGTAAAGACGAATCTGCCGAAAGCCATGGTTGTGAATTGAACAAGCCATCCGGCAAAAATCAGAGGGAGGTTTTTTCTCATAGGGAAAGATATCGTTCGAGCTATACGACCTTTATACCCTTTATCTTGAAGATTGCGAGAAAGAGAACGTGCACCACAACAACAATCGCCACCACAATCGTTGACATCGCACATGCGCTTTCTATGTATCCGTCATCGATGAGATGTATAATGGTAATCGAGGCAAGCTGCGTTTTCGGAGACACAAGGAATATGACCGCGCTGATCGTGACCATGCTCCTTTCGAAAAAGAACAGAATATTGTTCCAGAAACTGACTCTGCTCAACGGGAAGATCACCTGAAAGAACGATTTCGGGAGATCCGCCCCGAGAGATGTCGAGGCTTCGTCAATCGATTTGTCGATATTCTTCATGTTTGTCATTGTGGAAAGCATACCAAGGGTGAAGTTTGCCACAATAATGTTGAGAATCACGATGGAAGCCTTGTAATAGAGCCAGTTCACACGAACGAACGCAAGGATGTAACCGAGCCCGAGAACGAGCCCCGGTATTGCGGCTGGAAGAACGGTAATGAGATAGAGCAGCTGGTTCCCTTTCGGTTTTCTTTTCTCTACGATGTACCCCGCAAAAAGCGTGAGCCATGCGCCGAAGAAGGCGACAATTAAGGAAATCCATAAACTGGTCCACACCACAGATATGGAACGCCCCCTGTGTGAAAAATTATAATGCCGCGTACTGAATGCGGTGAGCCATCTGAGGATCTGTTTTGATTGTCCGGCGCGTCCCCCCCATACATCAACGATGGATGTCCACAGTATTGCCCAGAAAATAATGATAATGGCACCGACAATGACGATTGAAACTGCGGAAAAAATCAGCTTTTTTGACCTGCTCGACGGCCTGATAAACGGCCGTGCGGCACCGCTTATCAGTGAGTAGTTCCTCTTTGTGAAATAGTTGTTGAGGACGAATGCAAGCACTGCAGGCACGAGAAGGATGACGCTTATCGTCGCACCCAGATCGAAACGCTGCATTCCTTCGACCTGCGTGTATATCTCCGTTGCGAGCACGTTGTAATCCCCCCCGATAACGATGGGGTTTCCGAAATCGGTGATGGTCAGATTAAACGCGAGTGCGGCGGCAGAAAAAATTCCGTACCGCGCGGATGGTATGGTCACCTTCCAGAATACCTTGAGCGCTCCTGCGCCGAGAGACTCGGCCGCTTCATTCAGGCGTGCATCAACCGCGGAAAGAGTGGTAATCAGTATGAGGAGCGCATAGGGAAAGCAATAAAAAAGTTCTGATATGATGATACCGGTCGGACCATATATATCCCACTTCCCCCCAAGCCAGTTCGTCACAAGCCCGTTTCTTCCGAAAAGAGAGATCAGTGCGAGCGCCTGCACAACCGAAGGTGCCATAAGGGGAAGCGAGGACACCGCCTTGTAAAACGATTTCCCCCGAATCGTGGTCCTGGTCATTGCGTAGGCCATGAAAAACGCCATGATCGTGGTTATAAAAGTTGTCACTCCTGCAACGTACAAACTGTTGTAAAGAGACCTTCTGATCCGGGCTTTCCCGAAGTACTCTATGTAGTTCTGGAATGTAAACCCTCCCTCTGTCACAAAGCTCGATTTCAGTATCTGCGCGAGAGGCAAAATGAGGAAAATCGCAAAAAAAATTGCAAATATACCTACAATGATATACGCCACAGCCTGGTCAGGGAGAACCGTTTTTACGGGTTTTATCACAATTGCTTGATTTTCTTCCATTTCGGATATCTCCCTTAAGAAAAAATCAGAAAATCTTCCGGTGGAAAGTACAATTGTACCGTTTCTCCAGTTTTGAACATCGCTTTCTCAAAATCCTTCTCGGTGATGTCAACAATCACATACTCATTGAACATGCTGATAATAGAGCGCACAATGACACCGAGGAAGGTCACGACATCAATGACTCCTTCCTTGACATTGGTCTTTTTCAGGCCAGAGGGAATTTTGGCCAAATTCTTGTAGAGGTGTATTTTCTCCGGTCGTATGGAGATCGATACCGCTTTCCGTTGTTGTGCTGAAAAATCGCGCGTATCCCGGGAAAGTGCAAACTGGAGCCCCGTACTTTTATCCAGAAACATGTCCGCCTCGAGCTCCCCTTCGAAGAAGTTCGATGTTCCCACAAAATCCGCAACGAATTTCGAATTTGGATTCTTGTAAATTTCTATCGGTTTATCCACCTGTTCTATATACCCATGATTCATGACGATCACCCTATCGGATATGGATAGGGCCTCTTCCTGGTCATGGGTCACATACACCATGGTGATCCCCAGATCCGTCTGCACGCGCTTTATCTCCGCCCTCAGGTTTACCCGTATCTTGGCATCGAGCGCGGACAGCGGCTCATCAAGAAGGAGTATCTGGGGAAAAGTGGCCAGAGATCGTATCAGCGCGACCCTCTGCTGCTGCCCGCCTGAAAGCTCTGGAGGGTATTTAAACTTCTGGTCTTCAAGGCCAACGAGATGAAGAAGCTCGTCAACCCGCCGGGACATCTGTGACTTCTCGACCTTTCTCATCTTTAACCCGAACCCGACATTTTCCTTAACCGTCATATGGGGAAACAGGGCGTACGATTGAAACACAATCCCAAAGTTTCTCCTCTGAGGGATGATGTCATTGATTACATCTCCATCGTAGATAATTTTTCCGCTTGTGGGAATTTCAAACCCCGCAATCATTCTCAATGTCGTGGTCTTGCCGCATCCCGACGGGCCCAGGAAACAGACGAATTCCCCCTCCATTATCTCGATGCTCATGTCGCGAACCGCAACAATCTTTTCAAATTTCTTCGTGAGCTTTTCAAGAATGAGATCCTTCCCCATGAAAACCTCCGGGCATATGAAAGTTATTGCAGGCGCAGGACGCTCTCACCCTGCGCCGCATTTTTCAACCAATTATCTGAGAAACAGGTCCTGCCAGTTGATGAGAATATCACCTCTGTTCGCCGCCTGCCACTCAAAGTCCATGGGAATGAGCTTGACATCTTCCAGACTGGGAAGATCGGGTCGCACTGGGGGTATCCCAGGTTTGGTAACTCCCACCTTCCACTTCGCGTACAGCCTCATGGCATCGTCGGAAATCGCCCAGTCAAGAAACTTTTTCGCATTGTTTGGATGCTTCGCCCCTTTCATGAGCGCATTTGCCTCCAGCTCATAGGCGCTTCCCTCTGCGGGAAGCACCATTTCAACAGGCTTCCCCTCCTTTTTGAGGTTTGCAATAACGAATGCAAAAGACGCACCGATTACATACTCTCCCGCCGCAGCATACTTTGCAGGCCGCGAGCCGCTCTTGATGTACTGACCCATGTTCTTGTCGAGCTCCCCGAGAAATTTCCACCCCTCGTTTTCCGCAATCGTCTTGTTCTTGTAGTCGGGGTCCCAGGTTTCGAGGACTCCTGCAACCATTAAAAATCCCGTGCCCGAGCTTGCGGGGTTCGGCATGATAAGGTGCCCCTTGTACACCGGGTTGGTCAGGTCCTGCCAGGAAGTGGGCATGGGCAGGTTGTACTCATTTAATTTCTCCGTGTTCACACAGAACGCCGCAAGATAGAGGTCAATGGCGTACCAGTAATCATTCGGGTCCTTGAACCGGGCCGGTATCTTGTCTCCGTCTGCAGGTACATAGGGTTCGAAAAACCCCCTGTCAGTAAAATCCATCAGATAAGTGACCGCCCACCCATACACCACGTCTGCCTGCGGATTCGCTTTTTCAGCGAGAAGCTTCGCACCGACGACCCCGGTTGAGAAACGGGTCCAGCTGATGTCCAGTCCTGTCGCGACCTCTGCCGCACTGATGTACTCTTCCGTCTCATCCGTTTCCAAAGAGGTGTACAGTATGAGCTCATCACCCTCATCGACCGCCGGCTCTTTTGCTTTTTCCCCTTCGGCAAAAAGCAAAAGAGGTACACACACCATCAACGCAACAAACAGAAAAACCTTTTTCATCTTTCTCCTCCTTAGTCTGATATATAGATGTCATACATAATAACTTATATTAATTATTTTACCTCCTTTTTTCTTAGTGTAAAAATTCATTTTGTATTTGTTACTTTTATGTTAATTTGATCGTACTACGAAGCGGTGCGTTTGTGCAATATTTTATTTGTATAAACCTTGTATTTTATGAGAATATTTTTGTAAGACAGCACAATACACAGTGAGAGGATTATATCATGGGTTTTTTTATCCATAAAAAAGAAAAACATATCGTCGAACTGATCAAACGTCACGTTGACACTGTAGTGGAAACCGTGTACACGGTGACTGAAGCATTGGGGCTGCTTCTTGAAGGGAAGAAAGATGAATCCGTAGAATATACGAAAAAGGTTCACAAAAAGGAGCACGAAGCTGACATCATACAGCGGGAGATCGATATGGAAATGTTTGGAGGCGCATTCATGCCCTCGATACGGGAAAATCTCTTCATTACGGTCGACATCGTAGACAAAGTAGCGAACAGAGCGGAGAAGCTCGGTGATTTCATCACCCTCATCAGCCCCGATGTGCCGGCGGAGATAGTGAAAGATGTAAGAAAAATGGGCGAACTGACGTGTAAATGCGCAGAAAAGATGCGAGATGCAGTATACAGTCTCTTTGACAGCATGGAGGCGGTCCACGAGGATACCATTGAGATCGAGCGCTACGAGACAAGGATCGACAAAGTTGCGTGGAAAATTCTTGACACCATATTTAAAAAACTTGATATCGAAAAATTTTCTCACCGAATGATGCTGAGGGAGATGATCATCCACCTGAGTTCCATCAGTAACAAGATAGAAGACGCGTCCGACAGGATCGACATTATCGCGCTGCGGCTGAAATCGTGAGGGTATATACCTCTCATACAGGCAAGGAATTCTATGTTTCGTCTCATTTCCGGAATATACCTCGGCTGGGGGCGAATGATGCTGCAAACGTGTTCGGTACGGGTGTTGCTTCAGGTGTGGTGAAGTACAGAATAGCGATCATTTTGACCGCTGTGTTTGTTGTCTCGGGCGCGCTCGTGCAGGGTTCTCGCGGCCTGCATACGATCGGCGCTCTCGCAGAAATGGACTTAAACACCGCATTCATCGCCTCTCTTGCCGCCGCGCTCACGGTAAACATCCTCACCGTTCTTGCGATTCCGGTTTCCACTTCCCAGGCGATTGTCGGCGCGATCTGCGCTGTCGGCATCAGGGGAAGCGGTGTGCAGGTATCTGTACTCATCAAAGTGTTGGCAAGCTGGGTCATAAGCCCGATTGCTGCAGCATTCATCTCGTACGCGCTTTACCGGATACTCGGATCACTGCTCGAGGGTCGAATATCAAATGTGCGTGTATGGTCGATCTTCATGAGAATCGGTTTCTACTGCGTTGGAATCTACGGCGCATACGCGCTCGGTGCGAATAATGTTGCGAATACGACCGGTGTGTTCCTCAGTGCGGGGATGCTCACACCTGCGGCAGCAGCGCTCCTGGGAGGCGTTTCCATCGGACTCGGCGTTTTAACCTACAGCAAAAAGGTGATGTACACCGTGGGGAAAAGAATTACCCGTATGAGCGAGTTCGCGGCACTGGTCGCCGTGCTCGGGCAGGATATAACTGTTCACATCTTTTCATGGGTCGGCGTGCCTGTTTCGACCTCGCAGGCAATCGTCGGCGCCGTTATCGGGGTGGGGTATGTAAAATCGAGCAGGGAGATAAACTTTGATATTGTTGGAAAAATTTTTCTCGGGTGGATATTCACTCCTACCGCATCATTTTTCATTTCCTATTTCGCCCTCCTCCTGTTTTCACGCTTCTTCTGAAGCCTTTCTCAAAATACACCTACCCTCAGGTAATGAGATGGATTAAATCAAATATATGTATTCTCGCATATCCTTATATACGCAGGCGTGCTGAAAGGGGAAAACCACTGGTTGTCGGGGTTCCCAAAGAAAGTTTTCCCGGAGAAACGAGGGTTGCCCTTGTGCCGTCCGGGGTGCAGACTCTCGTCTCAAAGGGTATTGATGTGGTTCTTGAGACAGGGTGCGGTGTGGCTGCGGGATACACCGACGAAGCATACAGAGAAAAGGGCGCAGAGTTCGTGAAGGTTCGCCGTGACCTGTTTCACGCGTCAAGTTTGGTTCTTCAGGTGCGGGGAGCGGGGGCAAATCCGCAGGGCGCGTGTTTCGATCTCGATCTGATGCGGAAAAACCAGATACTCATAGGACTGCTCGATCCTCTCCATGCTCCTCACTGCCTTCAAACCTTCGTGGAAATGGATCTCGGAAACGAGGACACGGAAGCGGACGGCGGGTACGCCCGTGCGATGGATGAGGAGTTTTACAGAAAACAGCGCGAACTGCTTTCCCGCGAGATGGGGGACGCGGATGTGGTCATCACCACTGCTGCAGTGCCTGGTAAAAAGGCACCTGTGCTCATCACAGAGGAAATGGTGAAGCGAATGCAGAACGGTGCGGTGATCGTGGACCTGGCCGCAGAACACGGGGGGAACTGTGAGCTCACGAAGCCTGTAAAAGAAATTGTGTTCGAAGGGGTGAAGATTGTCGGACCGGTAAACCTTCCCGCCACTGTTCCCTATCATGCAAGCCAGCTGTACTCAAAGAACATCACCACATTTCTGACTTCTCTGATCAGGGACGGTAAGATCGATCTTGACAGTGACGATGAAATCATGAAAGCCACGCTCGTCTCCAGAGACGGAGTCATTGTCCACGAAGATTTAAAAAAGAGTGTTGGGAAAAAAAATCATGGATAACTTTACTCTTATACTTATGATATTCGTACTCGCCCTATTCGTCGGTTTCGAGATCATTACCAAGGTACCTCCCATACTTCACACTCCCCTCATGTCCGGCTCCAACGTAATATCTGGGATCACGCTTGTGGGCGCAATTCTTTCAGCGGGCACCCAGAGGACCACCCTGACGATGATTCTCGGGTTCATGGCAGTGGTGTTTGCAACCGTCAACGCGGTGTGGGCAGT
>Ga0315545_1004869_pt1 | contig 10944 bp, 12 predicted proteins | sample SalMarSW160210MG_FD_203096 | JGI IMG/M metagenome (GOLD analysis project Ga0315545, IMG submission 203096) | Salt marsh sediment microbial communities from the Plum Island Ecosystem LTER, Massachusetts, United States - Salt Marsh Sediment SW1602-10 ...
CCCGCAGACCGAGGATCATAATTTACAGGTAAAAAATTATGATAGCACCTTCGTGGATTTCGAGCAATTTGACCTTCGCTTAAAAGAAGGAAGCCCCGCGATAGACGCAGGTACAAGCGACCTTGCGCCTTTGACGGACATAATAGGAATTAGTAGGCCCCAGGGAGCATTGTATGATATAGGAGCTTACGAATATTTCGTCGACCAAGAATCCGATCTTTTTAGCCCACTGCGAATATCCCCCAATCCTTTTAACACTCTTACCAATATAACTTTCACTTTGTATAATTACGGAAATGTTCGTCTTGAAATATATAATTCTCTGGGCTCGAAGATCAAAGAATATTTAGATTCCAGCACATTCCCACGAGAGTATCATTATACTTTTTATAGAGAAGATTTTAGCAGCGGCGTATACTTTGTATATTTAAAGGTTAACGACCAAATTGTGTCTAAAAAGGTAATTTTAATCAAATAGTTTTCATAAATTTCTTAAGGTTTACAATTGATAAAAAAATATCTTTAAACACCACGAAACCTATAACAGTTCACAAAACAAAGAAACCAATATAGAATATCGTGGAGAAATATAGAAAGTCAAAAAACAAAAAGGAGTAGGAACCCGGTTACCCCCTAAGAAATTGACCAGTTAGATAATTCGAAGAATCTACAGACTCTTCGTCAGCTCAGAGATTTTTACTTTTAAGGCTTTAGAGACTTTTTGGATATTAGCAAGGGTTATGTTCTTTTCTCCGCGTTCAATCATACCAATATAAGTGCGATGAACACCGGCTTTTTCCGCAAGAACTTCTTGAGAATAACCCAGTTTTTTTCTTTCTTCTCTTACCTTTTTTCCGAACTTTACTAAGATTTCTCGTTTTTTCATAGTATGCAATATATGGAAAAAATATAATTTTTCTACATACTAAAATTATCAAATATAATAATTTATTTATTGCATTCTTAAAATAGCATCTTGACAAATCGTTTTAGGATACTATAATTATACACACTAAAATTACTATAAAATGGAATAGATTTTGAAAAAAATATTGATTGCCGACGGTATGTTGGAAAACGCGGAAAAAATAGAAAATTTTCTCAAAGAGGAATTTGAAGTGTGTAAATCCTGTTCTGAGCAAGGCGTTTTGGATTTATGCCTAATGAGAGATTTCGATCTTGTTATTTGCGGTTATGCTTTAAGAGATATCACAGGTACGGAATTAATCAAAAAAATTAAGGGTGTTCTGCCCGACATAAAAAGCATACTTATCTCCGGAAGTCTTATTCCAGATGAAAAAGAAATTAAAGAACTGGGTATAAACGCTTTTATCGAAAAACCCTTTGAAATGGATGCGTTGAAACATGTTGTTGATTTGGTTTTAGAAGGATAGCAACCACGAGGTTGCACGGAAACAATAAATGGATTAGAAGTAGTGCAAGTTAGAAGTTCAAGGATTAGGTATTAAGTGGTAAGGGTTTTTCTTAATCCTTACTTTTCTTCGTAGCTTTACAACTAATCCTAAATCCCTGTTTATCTTCAGGCTTCTCTGCTAATCCTAAATGTTGCCGTAAAGTTCACAAAGAGCGTAAAGGCTATTTTATTTTTTTTGCTCGAAAACTTGAATCTTCGTATCCGAAACTTCAATGAACAGCAAGAATTTTCTATTGTTCTTGTTTCTAAAACCTAAAACCAGAGACCTGGAACCGAGAATTTATTTCTTTTGCCTTAATATCCAATCATACATTGCTTTTTTTTCGTAAATTTTGTGAATGGAATGCCCTTGTCCTTCGAGCCTGGAATATCTTACCTTACCTCCGGCTTTTCTTAGGGCATGTACCATTTTTTCTGTTTCCCCCGGAAGGACGATTTTATCCAGAGCCCCATGGAATGCCCAAACAGGTACATTCTTCATTTCTTTAATATTTTTAGTGCTCCATCCCCCACACAGAGGAATCGCTGCCGCAAAATATTCCGGGTGCTTTATAGACAGGGCCCAAACTCCAGAACCTCCCATACTCATGCCTGTAAGATAAACCCTACTTTGATCGATCCTGCATTCATTTGATATTTTCTGAAATAAAGAGGGAAACCAGTCATCTGTGCTCCAGATTCTATCCGGAGGACACTGCGGTGATACGATGATAAAAGGGAAATGCCATCCTTCACTTACCAGATAAGGGGGGCCGTACTGCTTTAATTTTTCTAGATTGTAACCACGGCGTGATTTTCCGTGAAGATAAATCAAAACAGGCCATCTCCTTGAGGGTTGTTCTGTGTAATCCTTCGGTAGATACAATAAATATCTGTAAGCAGTATTGTCTTGTACAACTGTTCCGCCGGTGTTTCTAAGAGACGCGCCAAAATCATTAAACTGTAAATTCGCGCAAGAAAACAGACACAGGAAAAAGATAAAAGAAAACCGCCACATTTTCTTTAAATAACTAAAATTAATATTAACATTCATGTTATTTGAAAGTTTACGAAAAGTTTTCATTTAGTCAAGGCTGGCGCTTCGTGTTATTTAATTATATAAAGGAGGTTAATTTACCGATGATTTTTGCCCATCCCATTCCTTTCTGAGAATAGCGTAAATTACAAGATCTTCATACTTATTCCACTTTATTACATGTTCTTTGAGCAAACCTTCCTGTTTTATGCCTATCTTACGCATTACTTTACCAGAAGCAGGATTTCTGGCAAAGTGAGATGAAGTGATTTTATTTAATTCTAACTGGTTAAAACCATATTCAACGACGGATCTGGCTGCTTCCGTGCAATAGCCCTGATTCCAGAAATCTTTTCCTATCCAATAGCCTAATTCTGCTCTATTAAATCTTTTTTCGATAAGTAACCCAATTGCCCCAATCAACTCCCGGGTAGACTTTGAGATAATGGCTAAATTAACGCTTTTTCCGGACTCAAAGTCCTTTTTATGACTGGATATCCAATCTTTTGCCATTCCTTTTTTATAAGGATATGGAATATTTGAAGTTGTATCCGCTATTAGCCTGTCTCCGGCTAATTCTCTAACTCTCTGTGCGTCCGATAATTCAAAAGGTCTGAGTATTAATCTTTTTGTTTCTAATTTCGGCTTTTTCTTTTTCATTATACTTCGATTATTTGAATCTAATAACCTTCAAGTATAAATCAAGTATGAAAATGCTTCGCATCTTTACTGGTTTTTTACTTGACTTTCTATACATATTTTATAATTTTATTCGTAATGATTAACTTTATAAGTTTGAACCAGGTATTAGAAGTAATTATACGCACCACGATTATTGGTCTCGCGGCTTTTATTGTAATAAGGATAAGAGGGAGAAAGCAATTAGCCCAGCTTACATTGTTCGATATAATAATAGTCATTGCACTCGGGTCCGCTGTAGGAGATGTCATGATTTATCCCGAAGCAGTCGTTTCGCTCCTGCGTTCTTTAACGGCAATAGTAACCCTTGCCGCATTAATTCAGATATTCGAATATTTGGGTTGCAGAGCACCTAAGAAAATAACAAGAATAATATACGGTGATTCGACTATTATAATAAAGAACGGAAAACTTGTGAAGAAAAATTTTGTAAAAACCAATCTTACAGAAGACCAGTTAAGATCAAAACTCAGAGAGAAAAATATCCAGTATTATTCCGAAGCAAAAATCGTTCGCCTTGAACCAGACGGAGAGTTGAGCGTACAGAGGAAAAGAAATGATAAGAAATAGAAAGAATTCAGAAGCCAGGAGTCGGAAGTAAGAAACTCACCTCACACCAAAAATTTATTTTTACCACAGAGAATACAGAGATACATTATACAACTATTTCCCCTTTTGTGACGAACTAAAGACTCCTTGACTTTTTCCCCAAATAGATAAATATGAAGGCATAATGAATGTGGCAATATTAAGTAATTCCTACGGAGAGGACAGAAGCGGTGCTTTGATCGCTAAAGAGTTAAAAAAACTGGATAAAAAAATTAGAATCAGAGCTTTTCCGCTTATTTCTTTCGGGGAGGAATATAAAAAAAGAAATATCAAAGTAGTAGGAGGGCATCCGCCCCCTCCGTCTGGCGGCTTTCTTTTAAAAAGCGCAGGGAAATTTTTAGCTGATATAGCCAAGGTTTTCTTCTTGCCCTTTTCTTATATAGACCGGCTCCGCGTATTTAAAGATAAAACCCAGATTCTAATAGTTGTCGGAGATTTTTCCTTGTTGCTACTTGGTTATATTGCTTTACGGAAAGAAGCCTATTTTCTCGAACAATGCAAATCCAATTATATGCATCCGCATTTACCTTTCGAAAGGTTTTTTATAAGTGAAATCGCAAAAAAAGTCTTTACTCATGATAAAATCACTTGCGATGATTTGAAGGATAAAGGTATCGATGCCAAATTTGTCGGGAACCCTATGATGGATAATTTATCGGAAGAAAAAAAATATTCTCCTCCTGAAGTAAAGATAATGATAGGATTGCTTCCGGGTTCCAGAAAAGAAGCTTATAATAATATGAAAAGAATAGCAAAGATAATAAAAGAGCTTACCAATATGGATCAAAATTTGCATTTTGCCGTTGCCCTTTCCGGGACCGTCGACAAAGAAAAAATAACAAAAATCTTATCTGATTTACAGGATAGTATCGATGTTTGTTACGGCAGTTTTGTCGATATCGTAAAAAAGGCACGACTTATTATAAGCCTTGGCGGAACTGCAAGTGAACAATCTCTTTATTTGGAAACCCCCGTTATATCTTTTCCCTGCAGTGGAGCACAGAATACCAGACGTAGACTAAACGGGCAAAAGAAATTATTGGGCGACGCATTTATACTACTCGATTATGAACCAAAAGAAATAGCAGAAAAAATTCTGGGACTGGTTTACAATAAAAAACTCTTGCAAGAGCTAAAAGAAAAAGGAAAGGAAAGAGCGGGCGAATCCGGAGGAGCAAAGAAAATAGCACAATATATATATTCTGAAGAAGTAAAAATCAAGAAGTCGAGCAGAGAAGTCAGAATCCCCCCTCACCCTAAAAAATCGAAACATCAAAAAAATGAAAAAGATAATTGAAGCAACTGTAATTTTACCAACCTATAATAGGCTGCCTGTGCTCAAAAAATGCCTGGAGGCATTTTCAAACCAAACGACGAAGAATTTTGAATTAGTATTAATAGATGATTATTCTGATGATGGAACAAAGAAATACATTGAAAATTACGATTTTAAGAATTTAAAATATATTAGGCTTGAAAAACGCTCTGGACCATATTACGCGAGGAATCTTGGCATAAAGCAGGCAAAAGGAGAGATAATTATATTCGTCGATTCGGATGTAATAGTTTTTCCGGATTTTGTGGGAGATCATATAAATATACATAAAAAAAATGAAAATCTTGTTGTACAAGGTATGGTTAAACACATAAAAAATCTTGGAAAAATTAATATGAATAGTTTTTATCTCCCCAATGCTCTCTGTCTTAGAACATTTATAACGCAAAACGCGTCTGTTAGAAGGAAATACCTTATCTCTGTGGGCGGTTTTGAAGACTTTGGTCCCAAAATGGGATATAAAGATGTAGATATGGGTTTGAAATTGATGGATTTAGGTCTTTCCTGGAAATACGGGATAAGAAAATGTAAAGCTTTTCACATAGATGGAGATATAACAGAAGAAAGTCTTATGGAAATTTTTGAAAAATGGACAACGCAGGGAGCTTCGGCGTGTTACTTTGTTGGGAAATGGGGAGAAAGAGGGGAAAAGTACTCAAGAACCAGGAAAGCGCTGTTTTTCTCTAATTTGTTCTGTACCTACAGGTGGGCGGAAAGGGAACACATGCCCAGGTTAGTTGAATACAGTAGAAAACATTTTATAATTGTATACTGGATTCTTAAAGGTTTTATCAGATATCATTTCAGGTCGAAAGGTATAAAGGAGGTCAAAAGAAATGAAGGCATCAGTGATTGTAGTGAGTTACAATAGAGCTCACCTTTTATCACACTGTGTGGAAAAACTTCTACACCAGAATTTTGATGATTATCAACTTATTGTGATTGATGATGGTTCTACTGATGAAACCGGTAAAATGATGGAAGAAATCAAAAATCCAAAATTAACGCATATTAGATATGAAGAAAATAAAGGCCAACCATTTGTAAGGAATAAAGGCATAGAAGAAGCGGTTGGTGAAATCATTATTTTTGTTGATTCCGATGTTCTGGTAGATCGGGATTTTGTCAGAGACCATGTAAAATTGCAGGGTAAAAGAGATAAGATAATAGTTCAGGGCTTGGTAAGACATATTAAGAAGGTTGAAGATTACGGTATATTTACCCTCAGAATAGATGGTTTGTGTTTGGCGGGTCTTGTGACGCAGAATGTTTCGGTTAAAAAGAAATGGTTGGAGGAAGTTGGAGGCCTTGAAACGACTTTTGGGACTACAATGGGCTATGAGGATATAGAACTGGGACGAAGGTTAAAGAAAATAGGACTTAAGACCGTATACGCATGGAGAAGCTGTCTCGCCTGGCATGTTGACGGTTATAATACTGATGAAAGATTGGATACTGTATTCAATAAATCCTACCAGTTTGGCAAAAATGCGGTGTTGTTTTCGAGATTGCACGGAAAAAATGTTGGTGCCCGTCATCTGAAAAAGAATTATGTATATTTTATCAATAAACTATTCGGTACAAAGTATTGGGTTGAAGATAAAGGAATAAATTATCTTTTCAAGCATCGTAACTCTATACTGGCACCTTTTCTTAAAGAAATAATAAAATATCATTACAGGGGTAAAGGTATTAGAGAAGCGCTCGAGGATACGAAAAAGGAAGCACAAAATGATTGACAATCTTTTTAAAAAAGGATTTCAAGTAGGGGGTTGACAATGATTTATGTAAAATTATATTGGGGCATCCCAAAAAAACACATAGAGTGAGAAGGAGGTAGAATGAGTATAGATTTACAAAAATTAAACGAAGAAGCACAGGAGAAGAGTGCTGTTATTGAGAACCTTTTCGCGGAAATAGGCAAATCTATCATAGGGCAGAGAGAAATTTTAGAAAAAACAATAATTGGACTCCTTACAAAAGGGCATATCCTGATTGAAGGAGTTCCGGGACTCGCGAAAACTTATATAATAAAGACACTCGCGGCAACTGTAAATGCCACTTTTCGAAGAATCCAATTTACACCAGATCTATTGCCGGCAGATATAACAGGAACCCAGATATACAACCAAAAAACAGGTGATTTCACTCCAAAGAAAGGTCCTCTATTTGCCAATTTTATTCTTTCCGACGAGATAAACAGAGCTCCGCCAAAGGTCCAGAGTGCTTTGCTTGAAGCCATGCAGGAGAAACAGGTCACAATTGGAGATGAGACTTATCTTCTTCCCGATCCTTTTATGGTCCTCGCGACCCAAAACCCGATAGAACAGGAAGGGACATACCCTCTGCCTGAGGCTCAGATCGACCGGTTCAAACAGAAATTGATTATCACATATCCCAACAAGGAAGAAGAAAAAAGAATAATGAAACAGCAAACAGCCGAGGAACTTCCGGTAACAAAACCGGTTATAGAAATCAAAAAACTGAACTCTTTAAGGGATTTCATTTATAAAATACACGCCGATGAAAAAATAAGAGATTACATAGTAGATATTGTATTTGCCACAAGGAAACCTTCCGATTACGGAATTAAAGACCTTGATGTTTATATTAGATACGGCGCGTCCCCGAGAGCTTCTATATATCTCTTCGAAGCCGCGCGAGCGCACGCGTTTCTGCAGAGACGAGGTTTTATCATTCCTGAAGATGTGAAAGCTATGGTTTATAATATCTTGAGACATAGAGTGATATTGTCTTATGAAGCGGAAGCCGAAGGCGTAAAAGAAGAAGATATAATAAGAGATATCCTTGAAGCAGTCGAAATCCCATAATGCAGCAAAGCTGCTTGAATGTAAAATTTAAATATCAAAATGAAAAATGACAAATCAAAATTTAAAGATGTAAAAAAAAGAGAAACAACAAGTATCCTAAATAGGCCAGAACTCCCCTCTTTTTTACTGTTTTGGGAGTTGGGATAATTTTGCATTTTAATATGTCATTTTGCTTTTTTAATTTTGGTATTTTATATACTGAAGAAAAGAAACTAACCGAAAATTTGTTTTTACGAAAGAAATGAATAATTATCGGGAATAAGAACATATGGAAGAGCGAATTAAAGATATATTAAGAGAAGTCAGGCAAATCGAAATAGAGTCAAAAAAAGTAGTAAATACTCTTTTCGGAGGAGAATATAAAAGCTCGTTTAAGGGGAAAGGAATGGAATTCCACGAAGTGCGCGATTATTTTCCCGGAGATGACGTAAGAAATATCGACTGGAATGTGACAGCGAGGATGAATCATCCTTTCGTTAAAAGATTTGTAGAAGAAAGAGAGCTTACTATTTTTATAATTGCCGATTGCAGCGGTTCAGGAGATTTCGGAACAAGGAAAGAAAAGAAAAAAGATCTTATAGCCAGAATAGCCGCTCTTTTTGCCTTTTCTGCAGAAAAAAACAATGATAAGGCAGGGCTTTTGATGTTTTCCGATAAAGTGGAACATTACCTGCCGCCAGCCAAAGGAAGAAGACATACTCTTCATATAATTCGGGATATCTTACTTTTCGAAGGAGAAAGCAAAAAAACTAATCCTGTGCCGGCAATGGAATTCTCTCAGGAAGTGCTACGCCATGGTGCTATTGTTCTTTTTATTTCAGATTTTCTGGGAGAAAGCTTTGATGTAGATCACATAAAAATGCCACTATCTTTAATGGCTAAGAAATTTGATTTTATACCAATTATTGTTAGAGACCCACTCGAAGTCGAATTGAAAATAAGCGGAAAAATAACTTTTAGAGACGCGGAAAGCGGAAAAGTTAAATTATTTGACGGAAAGGAACTATCAAATAAACTTACGGAAACCCGTAAAACAAAAGACGAAAAACTTCACCACTTATTTAACATTAACGGTCTGGATAGAATAGAAATCACGACGGGAGAAGACTATGTGGGCTCGATACATCATCTTTTCCAGAGGAGACTCCCTTGATTTTTTTATATCTGTTTTCTGTGTTTAATCTTTATGTGACACCGGATTCCGCGACGGTGGGAGATACATTAACTATAAATATTAAAGGAACGCTCCCCGATTCTGCTGTGATTATAAAACCCGATTCTTTTCCGGATATTATGCTTCTCGATTCTCTTAAAAGATTCTCCGATACCGCTGCTATCATTCATTTTACTTCGTTTTCGACGGGTCCGCAGGAATTAAAAATAAAATCGGATAAGGATACCTTGAAAGTAACTTATCTTGTAAAATCTGTTCTGGAACCCGAGAACAAAGGAATATCACCGATATGGGGACCATACGGTTTTTTTAACTGGCATTATCTTTTATTTCTTTTGATTGTTCCCATTGCTCTTATATCTTATTTCTTGTTTAGGAAGTTCAAAAAGGGAAAGATCGAGTTAATCGAAGAAGACGAGATGGACCCCGGAGAAGAAGCGTTAGCCAATTTAAAAATTATAGAAGAAAATGCGCACATCTGGAATTGGAACAAGCTGTATACTTCACTTTCTTATATAGCAAGAAGATATATAGAGAGAAAAGCAAAAATTCCCGCTGTAGAAGCTACGACATCCGAACTGCTGATGTTGATAAAAAAAGAGGGTTTGGATACATTTTTACCTTTAACACGGCAATTCCCGGAGTGGGATTTAATAAAATTTGCCGATAAGGAATCTACAGAGGAGGAATTTAATAAAAACATTGTGATTGTTAAATCCATAATAGAAGAAATGGAAAAGAAAGAGGAGAAAAATGATTCACTTTGATAATCCTCTTTATCTAATAGGTCTTTTGCTGCTGCCGATTATTTATTTTCTTAGCAGGAACATAAAAAAACCTTCTATTCTTTATTCCGATACTTCCTCTGTGGGAATAAAATCCGCGAGCGAATTTTACAGCGGATTAAGGAATTATTTATTGTTGCTGATTGTGGCTTTCATAATTCTTGGACTTGCCCGTCCTCAAAGGGGATATGAAACAGAAGTAATACACAAGAAAGGAATAGATATTATCCTGGCTATGGATATTTCCGGTTCGATGAGGGCGGCGGATTTTAGCCCAAATAGGCTGGAAGCTGCGAAAAAACTCGGAAGTGAATTTATCGATATGAGGAGTGGTGATAGAATAGGGCTGGTTGTATACGCGAGAGAAGCTTTGATACAGGCTCCTCTGACCCTCGACCATAAATTAGTAAAAGAACAGATCGAGTCTCTCGGGTTCGATCTCCTTCCGGATGGTACAGCGATAGGCATGGGTATAACTTACGGAAATTTTCTTTTGTCGAATTCGACCAGTAAAAATAAAATTATAGTTCTTCTTACAGATGGAAGAAATAATGCCGGTAATATAGACCCGGAAACCGCGGCAAAAAACGCATTAACTGCGGGAGTAAAAATTTATGCTATCGGTATAGGTAAAAGAGGTGAAGTCTCTTACCCTGTAAAGAATGTCCTTGGAATAACCCGCTATGTCAATGCCAATTTTGAAATAAACGATGAAGCCCTGAAGAAAATTACCGACCAAACAGGAGGAGAGTATTTCAGGGCCACATCGAGTGAAGCCCTGAAAGATATTTACGAAACTATAGATCAGATGGAAAAAACTACTTTTAAGGTAGAAAAAATAGCAAAATATAACGAAAAACTTCACTTTGCTTTATTGCCCGCTTTGGTTCTGTTTCTAATACTCTTCATGGAACCTGTTCTATCGAGGAGAATTCCATGAACTGGGCAAGGCCTTTTTATTTACATTTTCTCTGGCTCGTTCCAATCGTTATAGCATTGATGCTTTACCGCGTACGGAGAAATAAAAATATATTAAAAAACTTAGCAGATAGTTATATGA
>Ga0315545_1004870_pt1 | contig 10943 bp, 10 predicted proteins | sample SalMarSW160210MG_FD_203096 | JGI IMG/M metagenome (GOLD analysis project Ga0315545, IMG submission 203096) | Salt marsh sediment microbial communities from the Plum Island Ecosystem LTER, Massachusetts, United States - Salt Marsh Sediment SW1602-10 ...
TATATGAATTAAAATATGAAAAATATTTCTAGCAAAATAATATTATTAAATACATATCCCTAAGTCAAGCGGTACATTAGTCCCAAATAATCGGATAAAGCTTGCTGGTCAGGCAATTTATTTAAATAAAGGCATCTAATACCCCATAAGAAAAGGATTTTCTCTGGTTCAATCTCCGCAAACTTTATTTACCATATTCCTTAGAGAGTGCTTTTTGCCGCTAAAATAGGGATTTTAAGTATGAAATAAAAAATAAATATTTTCTCAATATCTCCATTATCTGCAAGTTGCCACAGCCAAGCCATGGTTTCATACCGGGACACTATAAAGGGGTTAGCTCGCCTGTGATTGAACCCGAATCAACCGGGGATGAGTATCATGATGCAGTAAATCTTGCACAGCGAGTCTTGGCTGAACTGGAAAATTACATTCGTTCCCGTCCTGATGAATGGTTTATGTTCTGGCCTGTTTGGTCTGACAAATAAGAGTCAAATACACCGACGATTACTTATACGATTATAATGTTATCGCAGAAATAATCTATCCAAATGCGACATCAAGTATCATCATTAACGAAAAACCTATCATTGCGCCTATGGTGGCTAAATCTATATTGCCTTCACTCTGAGACTCAGGGATTACATCTTCGATCACGACAAAAATCATGGCGCCTGCAGCAAAACCCAAAGCATAAGGCAGGATAGGCTGTACCAGAATGACTGCCGCTGCTCCAATAACGCCGGCGATCGGTTCAACTATTCCGGATAACTGCCCATACCAAAAGCTTTTCAAGCGGGACATTCCTTCCCGTCTGAGAGGCATAGAAACCGCAAGCCCCTCCGGGAAATTTTGAATCCCGATACCTATCGCCAGGGTAATGGCTCCTGCTAAAGTAACAGAAGGAAAACCGGCAGCAAGAGCCCCAAAGGCAACTCCAACTGCAAGGCCCTCTGGGATATTGTGTAAAGTTATCGCCATAATTAGCAATGTAGTTTTCCGCCAACTTGTTTTAATACCCTCTGCATCTTCCAAAGTATAGCCATGGTGAAGATGAGGAAGTATTCTATCCGCAATCCTTAAAAAAACACCTCCACCGAGAAAACCTGCCAAAGCCGGAAACCAGGTTGGAATATTTTTATCTGCTGACATCTCAATGGCTGGAGCCAGCAGTGACCAAAAGCTGGCAGCGATCATAACTCCACCGGCGAAACCAAGCATGACGTCGAGTAATTTTCTGCTCGCCTGTTTAGCCATAAATACGGTTGCTGCCCCAAGAGCTGTAACTGCCCACGTAAATCCTGTTGCAAATAGAGCCTGAATTATAGGATGAAAGTTTTTTAAGAAATTTATTATATTTTCCATCTTATAACATAATTAATTTTTGATCCGATTAATATTAAGCAATTAACCCTTTTTTACTAACAATTATGCTTGTTACTTGAAATTGCAGTTTTAATCAATATGTTTACGCTGATAAAATAAACCTCGTTCCTGGCGAACAGATTCAATTTTATTCTCTGATTCTAAAACATCAAGATATTTATTAATCTCATTGATATGTAATCCAAGAATTTTCACAAGGTCATCAATAGTACAGGGCCTTCTGCATATTGTTTCCCAAATTGCGGTTTCTGTATCTTCACGATAAGATTTTACTTTTTTTCGTTCGGGTGCGGCTGCAATGATTTCAACATTATCAAGATTCCAGAAGTCAACAATTTGTTTTAATTCGTGTTTACTTGCCGTTCTTAAACCATCAATTGTTCCCGGCCTGTCGAGAGTGTTCAATTGAATACTATCAGGTTTAATTTTTTCAAATGCTTCTTTTAGTAATTGTAGGTCCTCGGGATTATCGTTATAGCCAGGAAGAATTAGAACTTCCAGCCATATCTTGTCACTGTACTCTTTTCTGAAATCTACAAGACCTTGTATATATTCATTAATATTAAGCTTGTGGAACGGCCGGTTAATCTTGCGAAAAGACAAGTCTGACGCCGCATCTAACGATGGCAGCACAACATCTGCATTCAGCAACTCTGCTCTGACCTGTTTTTGATAAAACAGGGTTCCGTTGGTTAAAACAGCAACAGGAATATTAGGATAATTTGATTTAATAAATTGTAAAATATCCCCAATACGTGAGTTAAGAGTAGGTTCTCCGGAACCGGAAAAAGTAATATAATCCGGTACGGGATTATTGGTAAGATAATGCTGCAATTCTTTTACGACAGCATCGTATGGAACATACTCATTTCTCTCAAGGGTTAATTTTGTAGTCCGTCCGCATTCACAGTAGATACAATTTAATGTACACACTTTGTGAGGGACAAGATCAATCCCCAATGACATTCCCAAACGCCGAGAAGGTACAGGACCAAACAAATAGTTATACATAGCTAATTAAATAGGGACACATCCTATTTTTTATGCTTTCATTAATGCATCTGATATTATATACAAGTTTATTAATTGGGACAATTAATTAAATAGGGACACATCCTATTTTTTATGCTTTGCTTTATGTTTTTTCCTTTAGCAGTCCTTTGGGGTCGGACCGAGCCAACTAAATGATTTTTCATAGATTTCCTTTCAAATTTAAGCAGATTTTTTCTTCTCGATTAGAAAATAGGGAACCCAGCCCCCAACGAGTACAATGGATTCACGATATTTTCCTAACGAAAAATACCTATATTGGCATTGAGTCTATTATGAAGAAAAAGACTTGAAATTTACTCAGAATTGAGTAACAATTTACTCAAGAATGAAAAGGGCAGATGCTGGAATTATTTACTAAATCAAAAATTCGGAAAAGGATTATATTACTATTCATTTATAATCAAAATACGGAATTTTATTTAAGCGAAATTGCGAGGATGGTAAATACCTCTGCAGGAACTGCTCAGCGCGAACTTAATAGACTGTTAAACATTGATTTTATTATTTTTCGGAAGAGAGCTAATCTCAATATTTATATGCTTAATAAGAAATATTCTCTTATTGAAGAAGTTAAGGCAATAGTAAGGAAAACTTTCGGCGTCGAAGTAGAATTAAGAAAAGAGTTAAGCAAAATAATCAACATTACCTCTGCATTTCTTTTTGGTTCATATGTCAAGGGGGAATTCAAATCTGAATCTGATTTAGATCTTTTTGTTATTGGGGAAATGGATGAAGATCAAGTGTTTAAGGCTGTTCAAAAGGTTGAAAATTTGATCGGAAAGGAAATCAATTATCATATAGCCGATAAAAGCGAGTTTTCAAAAAAATGCAAGAATTCTTTTTTTCATAAAGAAATTATCCAAAACTATATTCTGTTAATAGGAAGTGAGGATGAGTTTAGAAGACTTGTTGAATTTTAAAGGAAATGTCCAAATTGCCTCTTTGACAATCATGATACTCATTATCTCAATGACTTACGCTTGACCCTTCTTTCAACGCTGATACCCTAATTTCAACAATTTTCAGCATTTTTTGTCACTTATGTGGCACACGGGGAGAACTTTGTCTTTGTATACGCTTTATACAGGCCAATTCTATGAAATTCTCTATTTCTTGCGGATTTTTATTGACTGGATTTGTTATTACCTTTACTATTATTAGGAATGCAGCAATTCAGAAGGCGGAAATTTGATGGAATTTAGAGAAAATTGTCACGAATAAAAAAATAAATTCCTATAAAACAAACACTCATTACTTGCTTATAATTTTCACCGATATCATTGAAAGCTAAAATTCTTAAGGAATCAAAGACAAAATGAAGCGTTTCTTATGGTGTTCTTTCTTCTTAGTATATGTGTTAATAACTTTACCTGGATTACACAGCCATAACGCTATCATATCTAATGATTATAAAAACAACTTAAACAGTATTTTAATAAAATGCTCAGATTACTGTGAAAGGCTGGAGAAGTCTGCTCTCTTTTTTGTTTGTCAAGAAAGAATTGAGGAATTTATCTATTTTTACTCATATAATCCTCGTTTTAGAAATTACCGTATTATAGTAAACATTCCCCAGAAAATAGAGAAGAATACTTACCTTTATGATTATCAACTGATAAAAAAGGGGAGAAAGTTTGAAGAAAAAAGAATTTTACTGGAAGAAAACGGAGAGAAAAAACACCAAGAAAACGCAGAACTGAAGACCAAAAGGTTCTACTCCAAAAGATCTGTTTTTGGGCCTATAGGTCTTCTGAATAAGGATTCGCAGGAGCTCTATGATTACGAGATTTTAAAGGTTGATAATTTAAAGGAAAAAAAACCCTATGTTATTGAAATAAAACCAAAAAAGAAAATGGCTAACAGACCCAATTACGGAAAAGCCTGGATTGACACAAAAGATTCAGGCGTGCTTAAGATCGAGACTGAAAAAGAATCCCTAGTTGGCTTTGAAAAACTGAAAGAAGAAAGTGAAAAACGGGGTTACACACCAGTCCTAAAGGCTGTGCATTATTTTGAAATCGAAAAAAACGGCATCAGATTTCCGAGCAGAACAGTTTTCGAGGAGGATTATATCGGTCCAAAAATCAAGGGGAGGATAAAGAAGTCAAGAACGGTCATCACTTATGATAATTACAGATTCTTTATCGTGGAGGTAAAAGTTAAGTATTAATTAAAGAGAAAAAAAATAAGAAAAAAATGAGAAATTGTAAAATCCTTTTAATCATAGTCTTGGTGTTTTTTCTCCAAGTTCATTCTTCCGGGATAAGTTCGGAATCGGTTCAGCAGAGTGAAAGGGCTAAAGAATTACAGCATGAAGTCACCGTAACCCTGAAGTTAATACAGGTTTATGTAACAGACGAAAAAGGAAACCCTGTTACAGATTTAAAAAAATCTGATTTTGAACTGCGTGATAATGGAAAACGAAAGACCATAACAGAATTTGAAAAGCATGTCCTTTTCCCCTCGCTGCCAACAAAAACCACGGTCCTAAAAACGACACCAATCCCTTCTTCCCGGAAATTTAGGCGCAAGTTCATCCTTTTCTTTGATTTTGCCTTTAACTCGGTTCGAGGAATCAGCAGAGCAAAGAAGGCCGCTTCCCACTTTATCGACTCCTCTCTCTTTCCCACTGATGAAGTCAGCATCATTTCCTATTCTGTCTCCAGGGGAATAACTCTGCATTCAGACTTAACAACAGATCATCAAATGATTCGCAGGATCGTGAAGAAGTTTGGAATGAGGGAAGTTTTAGGGAAAGCAGAGAATAGACTTCGGAAGGGTCGTGACTCAAGCCTTAGAAAGGAAATTTATAAACATCAAGTTTTTAATTTTTCCAATAAAATAAAAGATTTGGCCAAAGCTCTTCGTTATGTCCCTGGCCAAAAGCATATTGTTTTCTTTTCATCTGGAATTGAATACCAAGCATTATCCCAAATAATGAGAGATTATGAGGAGATGACAAAAGAGATGGCAGCATCGAACTGTACCATCCATTCTGTATACACAGAAGCATTGGATGCAGACATGAACCTAGAATTAGATCAAGACACTTATGTTTGGGATAGAAAAAACTCAGAGATCCCCAAAAAAGATAGCAAGGAAACCGGTGTTTTCTCGCTGGAAAGACTTTCTGAAGTCACTGGAGGAAAGTACTTTGGAAATATTCATCGATATGAAGAGATTATGGAGGAAATTCAGGAGATCACCGGGTCTTTCTACGTTTTGGGTTATTATATCAATGAGAAATGGGATGGGAAATATCACCGCATAGAAGTGAAGGTCAGCCGTAAAGGATATCATGTGCACGCACAGAAAGGATACTTCAATCCCAAACCATTTGCCCAATTCTCAAAGATTGAAAAAGAACTTCATTTGATGGGTTTGGCTTTAAACAGGAAGTCTGTTCTTGATGAACCGCAGGAGTTTCCGATGATTGCTCTTCCTTTTTCAGACAAAAAAGGACCTAATGTTGTTTTACTTTCCGAGATAAACCCGGAAAAGATGGAGGACATGCTGGATAGAGAAGTCGAGATCGTGACTTTTGTTTTTAATCCCATGAATGAGATATTGGATCAGAGAAGAATAAAAATGGATCTTTCGTATACCTCTGAAAATAAGAATTATTACTATAACATTTTTTCACTTAAGCCAGGAAAGTATGAATGCCGTGTGGTCCTGCGAAATTTAAAAACAGGAAAGGCGGCGGTCGCCTCGTCCTCCGTTTCAATTCCCATTTCATACTCTGGGATACATCTTTTCCAACCTTTGGTCTTTATACCAGATAAAGAGGCCACCTATACATATGCACAAAAGGGGCAGAAAAAAGCAAATTCAGGTTTTCTTGATTTAGCGGCAATCTATCCCTCCATATCCGGGCAGTCATCTGTTCTTATCGAGGAAGTGGATAAAGGAGTAAGCAAGCTTTTGGCTGAAGTCAGGTGCTTGATGATTGGCATTCAGGACCCAGAAATCGACCTCTCTGCTAGCCTTATCCCTCTTTCCAATACTCAGGAAGTCATGCCCCTGTCTTTTTCTATCCTTTCGTGTTCAGAAAAAAAGGAGATGGACATCCTTCTGCTGGAGTTTCGGCTACCAGAATTGGAGAGCGGTCAATATTCTTTAAATCTTATTGCAAACGAGATAAAGACCAAATCCATATCTGAGGTTAATATGCCTCTTAAAATAAAATCACAGCGCTGAGACGGAGCATATGGATTATCTGGAGTTCATTGCCCGTGTTACCTCTCATATTCCTGACAAAGGTCAAGTCATGATCCGTTATTACGGGCTGTATGCCAAAGCCCACAGAGGGAAGAAGCGGAAAGCAGGAGTTGATCCTTCCTGCTCCCCTAAATAAATAAATTTATACGAAAAAATATTTCGTATAATCTAAGCATGAAAAAATATTTTTTATCAAGAAAAAAAATAAATTTACCATTTGAATCTTCATCAGGAAGTAAGAATAGACTTTTCCTTTAGATAAAAGTAGAAAAGAGACCAAAAAAATGGTAAATTTTTAGGGCAATTTTAGACTGTATTTTCTGTGTGGGCGGTTAGCTCAGCTGGGAGAGCGCAGCGTTCGCAAGGAGACGATAATCCTGATGCCTAAGCTCTTGATTTTACGGGAAATGCCAATTATATCAATGACTTACGCTTGACCCTTCTTTCAACCCTGATACCCTAGTTTCAACAATTTTCAGCATTTTTTGTCACACATGTGGCACACGGGGAGAAGTTTGCCTACTTATTTGAATCAAGTCTTTCAATGTGCTATATGTAAAAGAACTACAGCTGGTTGATAAGATGAATCTAGTAAGGAGGGATAGATGCCACGAGTTGTTCCAAGTCAAATAATTTGTTTTATTGATCAGGTCTTTCCACAAGCGAAAAAAGAAAATATAAAATTTTACTTAGAGCGAAACCATGCTGCATCTTGTTCTGTAATAATTGATTTGATTGAACAATTGCCTTCTGAATTATTAGTCTTATCGGGTGAGCAGTATGTAAAGCTTGTTTCAGCTGTAGCCGCGATCAAAATAGGTCTTGAAAATTGGAAGCTTCGGACTTATCCTCTTAAAAATGTTCCTGGTTTAAGCAAGCTTAATCCTGTTTCTATACTTCGGAATGTTCTATTAACATGCCCAGATGAATTTCCATCTAAAGACACTGCTGAAATGCGCTTTATTGAAGATAATGATTTAAGAACAAATCTTGAAATTGACATTAGTGCTACAAATCAAGCGCTTTCCAATGGAGAATGGAAGGCCGCAACGGTTCTTGCGGGTTCTGTAATTGAAGCATTATTATTCTGGGGACTAAACCAACATGATAAAAAAGAGGTGAGAAAAGCGGTTGAAACTCTCTTACATGAGGGAATGCTTAACAAGGATCCTGGTATAAATCTTGATGTTTGGAATCTTCATTCATTTATTGAGGTAGCAGCCAAACTCAAAATTATTGGAGAGGATACAGCTCAACAAGCAAGGCTTGCAAAAGGGTATCGTAATTTAATTCATCCGGGTCGTGAAAAGCGTTTAGGTCAAAAATGCGATCGAGGAACTGCTCTAGCGGCAGTTGCAGCTGTTGTGTTTGTCGTTAGGGAGCTATCTTGAAAATCTAGTTCTTGAAATTATTCACATGGGCTCTGGGAGCACCTTGAATTTCTACCGAAGTCCGTTTTAATAACCATGCACATAACTAAGCGATTTTAGTTAAATCTGGTGACAATCAGTGACAAAGGGGGAAAGGTCTACAGCGATTCCGCAACTTAAATATTTAGCTAACGCATCTCCTCTATAGGCAGAGCGTTTTTCAGCTAAAAATCTCCTAAAGCAAATTCGCATTCGCAGAAAGAGCTTGACATTATCTTTAATCTGATATATATAGTATATAACAGAGAGGAGGTTCCATTATGTATAGATCTCAAATGACAAAAAAGGAACGTGAGAGCAGGTCTCGGCTAAAACCATATATTAGTCATAAAGAGTTCTTAAGGGGAACGCTATCCATCAGAAAGCGAGTTTGTGGCAAACCAAATTGTAAATGTCAGAGAGGAGAAAAGCATGTCTCCCTTTTTCTCACTAGAAGCAAAGACGGCAAGATTGAGCAGCTTTATATCCCAAAAGACAAGGAAGAGATTGTGCGTCAATGGGTCAAAAATTACCATGATATTCAAGAGTTACAGGAGAAGATATCCTCTATTTACTGGGAAAGATTAAGGAAAAAGGATTAAGCCATTTTCAGACGTTTTCTCCGCTATGTAGATAAGGTCTATCATTTTAGCAGACTTCTTTCTGATATTACTGACACCAGGCAAAAGCCATCCATCAAGAGTTCTACTGTATTTTCAAGTACGGTAATTATGATGCTCACTCGTATGGGTTCTCTTAACGCTTTGGAACAGGATAAGGACAATAGTTTCTGGAGGAGATGGTTGGGAAGTGGTTTGCCAAGTGCTGATACTATTGGAAGAGTTTATTCTAAGATTATCCTAGATTCCCTACGCTCTTTTATGCATCTCCTATATAGCAGATTAAAAAAGAATAAGGCCATAAAAAAGACACATGGTTTTCATGCTTTGATTATAGATGGCCATGAATCAAGCTCCAGTTATCTTCGCTGTTGTTCTGGTTGTCTGAGAAGAAAAATACATACCAGAGATGAAGATCGTATCCAGTATTATCACCGCAATGTCATAGCCATGCTATCGGGGCAAGATTTTCCTTTTCTCTTAGATGTAGAGGAGCAGAGAAAAGGAGAGGATGAGGTGAGCTGTGCCATCCGGCTTTGCAAGAGGATTCTCAGAGATTATTCCCGTGCCTTTGATGTAGTCGTCACTGATGCGTTATATCTTGAAGCCCCTTTTTTTAATCTACTCCTAGCCCATGGTAAAGATGTTATCGCTGTATTGAAAGACGAAAGACGAGACCTAATGGAAGATGCTAGAGGTCTTTTTGCATATGAGGAACCATTGGTGGAAATAGAGGGCAATACAAAAAGGCAGATATGGGATATTGAAAGATTTACTTCATGGCAAAGTTTGGGGAGAGAAGTCAGGGTGGTGCGCTCTTTAGAAACAAAAACTGTATGCAGACAACGAACCGGAAAAGAAGAAAGGGAAACTTCTGAATGGATATGGGCAACCACATTATCACAGGAGGAAGCAAGCACTGAGGCTATTGTTAATCTTGGACACTCGAGGTGGTTAATTGAAAATAAAGCTCTTAATGAAATGGTCACTTACTGGCATGCCGACCATCTCTACAAACATAACCCCACTGCAATAACTGCATTTTGGCTAACCCTTATGCTGGTGTTAAATTTATTCCGGGCTTTTGTTTATTTGAATATCAAGCCTTCCCGCAGATACAAACACAGTAATCTCTATTTTGCTGAACTCATATTTTCAGGACTTTATTATGGGAGTTTGCAGCAAATTCCTCCATGAATCAGGTTTTTTCCTAAGAATGAAAAACAATAATATTGGATGACAAAACCAGAGGGATAGTGTTCTCTCTTGTCAAAAATAGCCCTAAATAATCAATCAAATATAAACAAAATTTCTTTAATGCGAAACTCCTTATTAAAAATACATTCTATCTTAAGAGAGATTTTCGCTTTTTGTGCGAAGTTGCGGAATCGCTGAAAGGTCTATTCTCTCATTGAATCATCTTTTCCTTTGTGGTATAAGTCAAAGAGCAATAGAATGGGGAAATGAAAGACAGTCTCTTTAGTATTCTTTCAACTTACAAACCACTGGAAACAGTAAACCCAGAAGAGAACTTTTCTACTGAGTTATTGGTATATCTCCTAAAATTTAGCCTTGAGAATAGAACATTGTTGTTTTCTAATTTTATGAATTTTCTTGGCGTCAAAGTGGATGAATCTGAATATGAGAAGTTTGCTATTTATACTCAACTAGTTTTTTTTACGGAAGATGGAAAGCAAGTTTTTCCTGATATAACCTTAGAAACAGAAGATGAACTTATTTTCATTGAAGTAAAGCTAGAATCTGGACTGAATTATTATGACGTTGAAAATGAAGAGAATAGAAAAGTAGCTATTGACCAGATACAGTTATACCAAACGATAAAAACACTAAAGGAAAAGAATATCTATCTACTAACAAAGTATTTTTGTGATTTGCCCTTTGAAGACTGCTCTGATTTTAGGAAGAAACTTAGGTGGCAAGATTTTTATTATCTAATAAAACAATATGAAACTGAAGATTCTGTGGAGAAATATTTGATTGAGGAAGTAAAAAAATATATGGAGGGAAAAAACATGTCAATTCCTAAAGTGTCTTATGAAATTATGAATGGGATGGAATCTTTGAAGAATTTAATTATCCAGATGGAATCAGCATTAGAAGGAATAGACTCTAGTGTTGCGTCTCGGAAATAACTTGACATAGTCTTTTAATTTTGTCGAGGATGGAATCGGCCGTGGCGGTCCATTCGAAAGGCTTAGTATGGTAATTGTAATGCTGAACGAATTGATTGATCTTG
>Ga0315545_1004872_pt1 | contig 10943 bp, 9 predicted proteins | sample SalMarSW160210MG_FD_203096 | JGI IMG/M metagenome (GOLD analysis project Ga0315545, IMG submission 203096) | Salt marsh sediment microbial communities from the Plum Island Ecosystem LTER, Massachusetts, United States - Salt Marsh Sediment SW1602-10 ...
GGCTACCGACCTGAGTGGATTTAGGGCACTGCGGTCTTATACAGTCGCTCAGCTCATGTTGCTAAACGAGAAGAGTAAGTTCCTTGATGGGCTGCTGTGCTGGATGGGTTACAAAGTGGGTAAGGTTGAGGTTGTGCACGAAGAGAGACACTCCGGAAAGACAAAATACACGACATTTAAGCTGCTCAGTTTATGGCTGGACATGGTTGTTTCTTTCACTGAGCTGCCGCTTAAGATTGCCATATTTGGTGGATTGTTTCTCGGGATGGTTGGTTTCGCGCTGGCGCTGTTCTACCTCATTAGATACTTCTTGTATGGATTCGGCGTCCCCGGATTTGCCACCATCGTAATACTCATAACGTTCTTTTCCGGAGTCCAGCTTTTTGCGCTGGGTATTCTCGGCGAGTATGTCGGAAGAATGAACAAGGAGGTCAAGAATAAACCAGAGTACATCATTAGGGATAAGCTATGAAAACCGATATAGCCAAAGTTGGTGCGGTGTGGGATGAATTCGCTCAGAAATACGGGCTAGATCGTCGGGCTTCCACACCAGACGCATACTTGGTTGATTTGGAGCTCAGAACTCTGGCCAAGTATATTGGGGATGGAGAGAAAGTCTTAGATATTGGTGCTGGGAATGGCTATACAGCTCTGATGTTGGCGCTAAAAAAAGCTGTTAACATTATTGGAATCGACGTATCTGCAGAAATGGTGGCCTGTGCGAATCAGATGCAGAAGAACTATGGTGGTAAACTTAAAGGGACTGTCCAATTTGAGCTCGGAGATATACTAAGTTCAGGGTTTTTGGAGCGTTTTGGTAAAAACAGTTTCGATATAGTGCTGACTAAGAGAACCTTGATAAATGTACTTAGCTGGAAGGAGCAAAAAGAGAGCATAATCAAAATCTGGCACCTACTGAAGCCGGATGGCAAATATATAATGATGGAAGCTACGGTTCAGGGGCATGATAACATTAATAGGTTGAGGGAGCGATTTGGGATTTCCAGAACGCCGATTCGATGGCACAACAATTATCTTGATGAAGAGAAGCTACTTCCTTTTCTCAACGAGAAATTTGAAACAGTTCTTTTCAAAGACTTCAGCAGCACTTACTACATTGGTTCACGGGTCATCCAGCCTTTGCTTTTGAAACCTTTCAAGAAGGAGCCGCGGTATGACTTCTTTCTAAACCGGCTCTTCTCCTACTTGCCGAACTGGGGCAATCGCGGTATTCAAAAGATATTTGTGTGTACTAAAAAGGAGCTTTAGCATGGCAAAGACAATTCTGGTCACAGGTGGAGCAGGTTTTATCGGCAGCAATTTCGTTCGGTATATGTTTGAGCACTATCCTGAATACAAAATTATCGTCCTCGATGCTCTTACTTATGCCGGCAACGTAGATAATATCCCGGATAACATCAAGAAAGATTCGAGGTTCAGTTTCTGGTATGGCAATGTGAAAAACGGAGAACTGGTGAATGAGCTGGTGACAAAGTCAGACGTTATAGTTCACTTCGCTGCTGAATCCCACGTTGCCAGGTCTATTTTTGACAATACTATCTTCTTTGAAACCGATGTTCTGGGTACCCAGACAGTGGCAAATGCTGTGCTGAAGAATCAGGATTCTGTGGAACGGTTCATCCATATCTCTACCTCCGAGGTCTATGGAACAGCTTTAGAAATCCCTATGACCGAAGAGCATCCTTTGAACCCAGCAAGCCCTTACGCCGGCGCCAAAGTCGGTGCTGACAGGCTGGTCTATTCTTACTGGGTAACCTACGATATACCGGCAATTATCGTACGGCCCTTCAACAACTATGGTCCCAATCAACACCTGGAAAAGGTGATTCCTCGCTTTATTACCAGCGCTTTGCTGGACGAGCCATTGACCGTTCACGGCTCGGGGGAAAATACCAGGGACTGGGTTTACGTAGAAGATGTTTGCCAGGCGCTTGATAAGGTTATACATACGGATACGGGCAAGGTGAAGGGTGAGGTCATCAATATCGGCACAGGCAGGGACACGGCTATCATGGCGATTGGAGAGATGGTTCTGGATATTTTAGGCAAGCCAAAATCGCTGATTACGAGGATTGGGGACCGTCCCGGGCAGGTGAGCCGGCACGTCTCCTCCACAGACAAGGCTTTAAGAGTCCTGGGCTGGAAGGCACAGACTGATTTCGAAGATGGTCTCGCCAGGACCATTGAGTGGTATAGCCAAAATCCCGCATGGTGGCGGAAGCTACTGTGGATGAGGCATGTGCCTATAAAGACCAGGGATGGTGGGATTGAGTACCACTAAACGTTCCGATTTGTATCCGCCGGTGTTGGGATATCTAGGGTACAGAGGTCTCCTCGAGCAACCGGACGAGGAATACTCCTGCCGAATGTGTGCTCGATCCTCTCACATAATTGAGGGCGTACCTATCGGGTACGTGGACCTGCCTTCGGGGCTTTATTATTGGTAATAGCAGAAAAAAACATGGAAAAGAGTAGTCTGGTCAGTGAACTTATAAGGCTATACGGTGGCCAACATGGCTACATCAGCTTTTACGTGAGGGCGAGAAGCAGGTTGTTGAGACTCGACTATTACTCAGAAATTCTCCCTTCCCGGGGACTGGTCATAGATGTCGGGTGCGGCTATGGAGTAATGGCGAATTACCTGTCCTTGTGTGCACCGGACAGACAGGTACTGGGCATAGACCTGAATCGCAAGCGGATAGGCTCAGCTCTTAAGACAATTGGCAGCCGAAAAACCATAAGTTTCATGACCGAGGATGCCGTACGGTGGGTCTGGCCGAGCTGCACGGGCATATCAATGACAGATTTTCTTCATCATGTCCATCCAACTAAACAAGCGATGGTACTTTCTAAGGCATTTCAAAGTCTTCAGAAAGATGGAGTTTTGCTCATATCTGAGGTAGATCCAACCGCGAAACCATCTTATAGATACTGGGCTAGCTACCTATCTGACCGGGTTCTGTACCCTTTGTCCAAAACCTATTTTCGAAAGCCCGGTGATTGGGGGAATGCTTTGTCTTGTTTAGGTTTCAATGTCAGAATCATTAAGCTACGGAATCCAATCTTTAGTGGTGTGCTTTTTGTTTGCCAGAAGTAGAGGATAGAGGCATTTTAATGAAGGTGGAATTCTATAAACATAATGTAGGCCAGCAGGATATCGACAATGTGGTTGAGGTGCTGAACTCACTTTTCCTGACCACCGGCGAAGTGGTCAGCGAGTTCGAGTATAAATTCTCGCGATATTTGGACTGCAGATATACCGTGGGGGTAACAAGTTGCACTGCGGCCTTACATCTCTCCCTTTTAGCTTGTGGCATCGGGCCGGGTGACGAAGTTATCACCACGCCGATGACTTTCATAGCTAGCGCCAATTCCGTAATTCATGCCGGAGCAACGCCAGTTTTCGTAGATGTGGAACCTGAGACAGCCAATATTAATGTTGACTTGATTGAGGGTGCTATTACTGCGAAGACGAAAGCTATTCTACCTGTTCATTTGTACGGACAGATGTGTGATATGAAGAAGATTAGAGCGATTGCGGATAGATATCATCTAATAATTATTGAGGATGCCGCTCATGCCATTGAGGCAAGCAGGGATGGAATACGACCGGCCCAATTGGGCGACGCAGCTTGCTTCAGTTTCTATGCTACGAAAAATATCACCTCTGGCGAAGGAGGAGCAGTAAGTACTAACAATGAAGAAATCGCCGAGAAGCTTAAGAAACTAAGGCTTCATGGTATGAGCAAGGGAGCTGCAGACAGATATTCCAAGAGATACGAACACTGGGACATGGAGATGCTCGGCTGGAAATATAATATGAGCAATATTCAGGCTGCTCTACTGCTTAGCCAGTTGGGAAGGATTGAGCAGAACTGGCAGAGACGAGAGCAAATTTGCGAGATGTATGAAGAGGCTTTTGAGGAAGACTCAGTCGTTACCTGCTTAAAGGTATTACCAAATTCGAAAAGTGCCAGGCATTTGTTCACTATTCTGGTGCCACCGAAAAGGAGAGACAGCATCATGGGGCAATTCCAGGAAAGTGGGATTGGAGTAGCAGTAAACTTCCAGGCGATTCATTTGTTGACTTTCTACAGGCAGACCTTTGGTTATGAGAGAGGCATGTACCCCATCGCCGAAAAAATAGGAGATAGCACCATAACGCTTCCATTGTATCCCAAACTAAGCAACGAAGAAGTCCAATATGTTATTAAGGTAGTAAAAGAAGTGACTACCAGCTAGGGTAAGGTGTGAGAATACCATGATGGTAGAGCATAAGTACGAAGGAGAGGCAAAATGCTTTATCTGTTAGTTTTTATATCAATAGCTGCGATGACGGCAGCTCAATTACTTTTGAAGAAAGGCCTTCACGTGGTAGGTGAATTTCCTGGGCGTTTAAGCGACCTGTTGCCCTTCTTTCTGAAGGCTTACACCAACATTTACGTTATTTTCGCGGTTCTGCTCACACTAGTGACTGCGCTGGCCTGGATTTTGGCCGTATCGAAAGCGCAGTTGAGTTATGTCTATCCCTTCATGGCTCTGTCGTATGTGCTTGTGGCGTTGTTTTCTTTGCTCATCTTTAAGGAGGATGTAACCGCAGTACGGTGGATGGGAATCCTGGTAATCTGCCTCGGCGTGTTTTTGGTTTCAAGGAGCTAGATGCGAATTCCAGGCTCCATTATTCGATGTTTAATAGCCACAGTTTGGACTATATTTGTAGTCTTAGCTTTTCATGCATTTTGGGTTAATGGCACTGACGTTTGGGTTAAGGTCACTCACTTATCGTGGGGTTCTATCTCGGGCCTCTATTTTCTTGGGCTCGCAGCCATTTTAGTTGTTTCCTCTGCCTATCTTATTGCTCTCTTCCGTGCCAAGAGAGATTCGACAATTCACATGGTCGCCATTTCCTTTCTTATTTTGATACTTGTGTGCAGAATTCTATGGGTGCGGTACTTTGATTCTCAGTTATATAGCGATTTGCTTTTATACTGGAATATCGGGCACTCAATCGTTGTAGATGGGGTGGCGGCACAAAGCCACTGGGGACTCTATTTTATGAGGGCGATTTTTTACACAGCTCCCATCCAGTATATATTCGGAGACAATCAACAGGCCCTCGAGCTGGTCAATGTCTTTCTGGTGACTGTGACTATGTTTATCTTCTATGACTTCGGCCGAAGGGCCTTTTCTGCCAGGATTGCCGCGGGGGCGCTCCTCTTTTTTGCATGGAACCCTAATATCTGGTATGCCGTAACCCTGGCCAGCCACGACATTGCTTATCTCCCCTGGTTGGCAGGCCTTTGCTGGATAATTTACTGGATTAATAAGAGGTTGCACGACAGGTCCGGTATCTCGATAACACTAGTTCTAGTATCTGTCACGGCTGGGCTTCTGATTTTTCTCCTGGATGTTCAAAGGAGTTATGGTCTTTTCGCCTGGGTTGCCTTGCTCCTTCTTCTGGCTTACTATCTGTACAATCATTACCGTGAAAGCAGACTTAACATAGTAAATAAAGCCAGCCAGCCTCACCTTCCCGGGAAGGACTGGTTGAAACGGGGCCTCGTGTTTGTTCTTGTGCTTCTTATAATTCCCTTAGGCACTTACCAATTATCCAAAGCAGTTTTCAAAAATACTACAGGCACATGGTGGGAAGCAGATTATATTCCGATGTTGACGTCTTACAATGTACTGAGCAGTGGCGAGTATAAGGACATGCAGCCATGGCGAAGGGTATATTGGGAACGATTACCAGAGGACCTCCAGACAGAGTTTTCAATCAGGAAGCTTCTGAGTGAAATATCCTCCGACCCGGTTGAGACGATAAGGCATGTTTTTCGCAAGAACGCGGTCCTCGCCGACCCAACGGAGGAATTGAAGTGGTCGATTCACCCAGCTGAGGACCCATGGGTCGGCAGGATCAACAGCGCAACTGCGCCCATGCAGAGGGAGCTTCATAAATTGTTAGCTGCTATTCTGTTTTTTCTACTCTTTTTGCGATTGCTGCTGTACCCATTTTTTCCAATCAAGCGCGGTGCCCTTTTTCTAGTTCTCTTTACCGCATTTTTGTATCTTTTTATGATATTTTTTTCTATAGTTCAACCTCGCTACAGCCAGTTTACCGTGTTCTTGACCAGCCTCTTGATTGCGCAGCTAATATTCGGGGGATGGAAACTTAAAGATATTCCGTGGTGGAACTCCATTAAGAGACTTCCAAGCAGAGCAATTTGGAGAAAGCGATTACAGATGAAATGAAGGGAGCCAACAGCAGGTCGCGTTTTGTCAAGGGTCTCAGAAGAATTGGGTCAGTGCATCTCGTGGGCCTTATAGGTCTCATAATTATTATCGGACTCTTTTTTACCGCGGCGAAATGTATTTATCACTCAGGTCTCACGCTTATGGATATGAGAGGATTTCAACTGGTCGCGGAAATATCAGACGGAACGGACTTTCGGTTGGTTGATTACTGTGTGGATGAAAGCGGTTTAGCTACAAGCTACTACTTGGTTGATGCTGAGGCTAGAGAAGAGCTGATAACCGACTTAGCAATGTGGGATATTGCCGGGACTGCGTGGACGTCTTATATAAGTGATGTCACAGCCTTTTCTACAGATAATTCAACCATCACATTTAACCTGCCTGCTAATGATACGCATTATTATATCTATACGTTTTCTGGCTCCTGGTTGGCGCCCCCGACGGGCTGGGACGCTTTTTTTAAAGACTTTGGTACCTGTAATCTTGTGGAGTTTGAAATTGATTACACCTTGCATAAGGACATTGATTCACTTGAACTGTATTTTCAGCAGTACGATGACGAAGAGCGTATTGATTCAATATCATGGGGATTACCGGCTAAAAAGGGAAGCAATACTTTTACAAAAAGACTAGAAATCTACCCTGAAGCTAAGTCTTTCCGTGTCTATCTGCGTTTTATTAATAGGACACAAAACGAAATTACTGTTGAGTCACTAAAGCTGATCAATATACACGGATATAACCTGCTTCTGACCAGTATAGAAAACAACTTCAAAAAGCTATCATTTACCCTGGGCTTATCTGGGATTATTAAATACCCCGGCTTCGTGGTCTTTAAAAAAGACACAGAGTTGAAAAGCCGAAGCGTTTATCAAAACTTACGCTTCTTTGTCTCTGTTGAAACGGGTGAGTTAGATAAAGCGTTGCTCTCTTTTTTGAAAATCAAGGTTTTTCTCGATGAGGCGTTAGTATGGTCTATGCCTGTTAGTGAGATTGGGAGTCCGACTTTTGTTGAGCAAAACATAGATTTCCTAAACAGTAACGAATTAAGCGAAATTTCTTTCAGTGTTGGTTGCGATCCACCTGATTCTGCTCAGCAGAGAGAGATTATGGATCAAAGTATTGATATTTCTATCGAATACCTGGATATACGGTGATTAGACTAGGAAGGGTATATAGTTGATCGTTTGGGGCTTTTACAGGGCTGGGGGTAATGAGACGGTGTATAAGCATTCCCCAGTTTGCCGAGGTGACCGGTTCTGTTGCCATACGCAACTATGACCCGTATGATATATATTAATGGGAGCACCGAATGAAGACTTGGCATACATTATTGTTACTATACCGTCTCTGACCTGTGTGTTCGCGGAATTTGAAAACGTGAACTATTGTAAACCATGAAAGTATGGATGTTTGTTTATAATAACTGGCGGACATTATTACTGGATAAGGTACTGCAAATACCTCTGGCGTACAGAATGGAGTCGGTATTTTATCGTGAGATAATCAAGCGCCCCTGGGCACTGCTGTTGATAAATATTAAAGACGATTGAGTTATCGAATTCGGGCATGAAGTATGAATTACGATCACCTGCTCTATAAAAGAGGCTACCTGTTCTCCCAGGCAGAGGTCGAGGCGCCTGTTTCGACATGGGCTAAAAAGACCATCGGAGACTACTTCATCTCTTTTGACCCCGAAAACCGCTTCGCATTTTCGCAAGAAGGCAGCAACTGGGTTGCATTCCTTGGAAGAGCCATAGATATTCTTCACTGGAGCATGGATATTCACGCTATCGTGAGGCAATGCCTTGACCGATTAAGCTATTCAGAAGAAAAAATGCTGGACTGCATCGACCACCTGTGCGGCAGGTTCATACTCATCTATCATCACGGCGGAAGGACTAAGCTCATGACCGATGCCTTCGGCACCCGCAGCGCCTTCTACTCGCTTGAGGAGCCCGTTCTTATCGCCTCGCATTGTCGTATAATAAGCAGCTATATGCAATCTCTTGACCCTAGGTGCATAGTCGCCATCAAGTGCGGTGACAAATGGCAAATCGATCCAAGCCATGGATACCCGGGGAACCTGACACCTTTTGAAGGTGTGTATATCCTGACACCGAATACCTTAATAAATATTGAGGAAAGAAATATACAGCGTTTCTATCCCCGCAGAGAGCTTCCGGTGGGTAAGCTATCCGATGTCGTTGAGGAAGTGTCTCTTATACTGAAGCGACAGCTTGAGCTGCTGCGTGGTAGCCACGACTTAGTCATATCGCTGTCCGCCGGCCTCGATACCCGCACCACACTGGCCGCAGCAAGAGATATAGCTAAAGATGTGCTGTTCTTCACCTATGGAGACGCTAAATATATAGACAGCACCCCACGCGAATTAGCTTCCCCTCAAATGCGTGAATGGCACCGGCTGACTCTCGAGACAGATCTTATAGTAGCCACCGAAATGGCTCAAGCTCTGGAACTGCGTCATATCCGCCTCGCTGATGCAGCAGCATGCCACGAAGATTTTGAAGGGTTCAACCAAATTTTGGACTGCAACACCTACCACAGTCATGCACGAAGGTTGGCAAAAGCGTATCTGGAGCAACTGCCGCCGAATGCTCTACATATCAGGTCGAACGTGAGCGATATAGGCAAGGCTTTCTACCGGACGAAGGGATTCGAGGAATTACCACTTACAGCAGAGAAGATGGCACAGGCTTGGAAGCGGATGGGAGATAATGAGCTGGTCGCGGAAGCATTCCAGGAATTCGCAGACCTTGCACAGTTCACTAACATTCTGAACTATGACCCCTACGATATGTTTTATTGGGAACATCGTGATGGTACATGGCTGACGTGTGTTCTGCTGGAGAGCGACGTTGCCTTCGATACCTTCGAGCTTTTTAACTGCAGAATCTTGGCAGAGAAGGTGCTCTCTGTTCCAGTCGACCAGCGAATCAAATCAGCGATACACTACGGCGTCATTAAATGCCTCTGGCCGCTGTTGTTGCGGTGGCCCATAAACGAGCCGCCATTTAGGCTGCAGCTAGAACAGGTTCGGGTTGAGGAGAATGTTAGGCTCAAGGCAGAGGTGCGTAAGCTCCAAAAAGAGCAGGACAAGCCTACAAAGCAGCTAAGTACGGTTAAAAACTCGTTCTCCTTCCGGCTGGGAAATATGATGGTCCAGGCTGTGTACAAGCCCGGCCGCAATACCATTTTGCTGCCATATCGCCTGATTCATCTTTGTGTTACGGAATTTAAAAAGCGGAAAAGCAATGCAGCAGCGAAGGGCACTGGGGCTAATTAAATAAAGAATAAGGATACTGAAAGTAGTTTCCTGCCGTGTCTATCAATTGCCATGAAAGTATGGATGTTTGTTTATAATAACTGCCGGCATGATGCCCGGGTGTTAAAGGAGGTGAAGACGCTGGCTGAAGCCGGGTACGATGTCACAATCATCGCTGTTTTGGACAAAGACACAGAGTCTCATGAAGAAAGGGACGGGTTCAGAATTCTGCGGGTGGATACCTCGCTGGCTGGGAAGCGTCCGGTTTCTGAAGGAGGCAGACCACAATCCCCCGGGCTTTGGCGAAGGTTGCCTATCAAAATTCGCAGTTTCTTTGCCCTTCTTCGGTATTACCGGCGTGCCTGGAGAATTGTGAAGAAAAAGCCGGCCGATATTTATCACTGCCATGACCTGGATACCCTGCCTTTGGGCTACAGGGCGAAACGACGGCACGGTGGCAGGCTGGTATACGATGCCCATGAGCTTACCACTGAGCTGGCTTATATCTCACGTCTGGAAAGAGTGGGGTGGCGGGTGCTGGAGCGTCTTTTGATACGCCGCGCCGACAAAGTTATCGCGACCGGCACCTACCGTGCCGAATACCTGGCGAAGAAATACAAAATTGCTACTCCTACTGTCATATTGAACTGCCCGCCTCTGTCAGCTACAGAGGCGCATAACCGGGCCTTGCGGGAGAAGCTAGGACTAATAGATGACAAGGTGCCCGTCATACTGTACCAGGGGGGCTTCATTCCGGGAAGAGGACTTGATAAGCTGGTGCTGGCGACTGCTTACGTGGACAAGGGCGTGCTGGTGCTGATGGGCGGGGGCCCACTGGAGGCGAAGCTCAAGAGCCTGGTAAAGGAGATGGGGTTGGAAGAGCGTGTCTATTTCACCGAGCCGGTAGCTCCCGACCGGGTGGTATATTATTGTATGTCAGCAAGCGTGGGAGTGGTGATATATCAACGCACAAGCCTGAACAATTACTTTGCTACTCCCAATAAACTGTACGAGTACATGCACGCCGGACTGCCGGTGGTCAGCAGCGACTTCCCAGCCCTGAAGGAGGTTGTGGGAGGATATGAGCTGGGCTATACCTTCGACCCGGAGGAACCGGAGAGCATTGCCGCGGCAATCAACCGGGTGCTTGCCGACGACCAGCGGTATGATACAATGAGTAGGAATGCCCTGGAGGCAGCCAGGATATTCAACTGGGAAACGGAGTCCAGGAAGCTACTGGAGATTTACCGGAGGTTGAGCCATCGCTTCAATGATAGAACAGCTTAAAAAAGTCTGGCAGAAACGGGAACTACTGTGGTACATGGTCAGGTTCCAGATGAAGGCTGAGAACAAGAACAAGGTCCTCGGCTTTGTGTGGAGT
>Ga0315545_1004875_pt1 | contig 10940 bp, 7 predicted proteins | sample SalMarSW160210MG_FD_203096 | JGI IMG/M metagenome (GOLD analysis project Ga0315545, IMG submission 203096) | Salt marsh sediment microbial communities from the Plum Island Ecosystem LTER, Massachusetts, United States - Salt Marsh Sediment SW1602-10 ...
ACCGTGCGAATAGTGAGCGTTTGAGTCGACTTGTCTCTTTCGAGACGCTCAAGCTGGCTGCTGGCACCATCTTGCTCTCACCCTTTGTTCCACTTATATTCATGGGTGAGGAATACGGGGAGACGGCTCCCTTTCCCTACTTTGTCAGTCACTCTGAGCCAGCACTTGTTGAAGCTGTGCGCCGGGGACGCCGTGAGGAGTTTGCCACCTTCCAGTGGCAGACTGAGCTGTATAATCCCCAAGGTGAAACGACTTTTTTAGGCGCCAAGATCAACCATAAGCTGCGTGAAGAGGGACAGCACCAAACGCTTTTGGGCTTGTACAAAGAACTGATACGGTTGCGCAAGGAGACTCCCGCCCTGGCTTGTCTGAGTAAGGATAGAATGGAAGTATTAGGCTATGAGAAAGAGAGAATCATTTTCATCCGCCGTTGGGGTGAGAATAATGAGGCTATTGTAGTCTTCAATTTCAGCAGCAGACAGACTTCGGTTGTTCTGCCTTTTCCATCTGGATTATGGCACAGATGCTTGGATTCCGCAGAGGAGCGGTGGCAGGGAAAAGGGAGTATTGTGCCTGAACAGCTTCGCTCAAAGGGGGAAGTTACTGTCACGCTTAGTCCGTGGGCATTCGCGCTATTTATTAGTATGTTGCGGAAATGAGAGGTTAGACGATTCAAATGTTAGGGATTTGGTATAATAGGATCAAGCTATTTAGCTAGTGAGTAGGTGATACTATGCAAGACAAAGACGACCTTTGTAAATTCAGAGACAAACAAAAAGATATCGAGCGCTATTATGGAGAATTGGGCAAGAACCTTGCGGACTCATATGCTGATTATGTAGAAAATGTAGAAGGGGGAGTCTTCACTGAACAAGATAAAGAGGACATGGTTCGTAGCCATATCGAACATGCAGTGTCACACTACCATCACGACCGTGCTAAGAAAGAGCTAGAGTAATATCTAGTATTATGGAACAAAATCACTACCGACCATATAATGGCTCCAAGACAGGTTTTGGAAGAAGCTAAAGTTGAAGAGGATTTGCAAAAATTTTTAACTGAAAATAGCATTTTCCTAGTACAGCATTTAGGCGGTGGTCATGGACGTTATGTAATTCCGAAGCCGAGGTTAGGCGCAGAATTAATTCCAGATTTTCTAATCGCTGAAATGAGTTCAATTGGGATTGAATGGTACGGTGTCGAACTTGAATCTCCTTTTGCGGAAATGTTTACATCATCTGGTCAGCCAGGTCACCTTGTTACTCAAGCTATTCAACAGGTTGTGGAGTGGCGAGCATGGTTAGAGAGCAATCTTGCTTACGCACGAAACCCAAAGTCTGAAAATGGTCTCGGTTTGGTTGGGATTGCTCCAGATTTGCCAGCCACTATCCTTATGGGAAGACGTGACAAGGAATTCCCCACCAACTTCAATGCATTTCGTCGGCAAGTTAAGAGTAAGCAGAATATTGAAATACACACATACGATTGGCTGGCTGAACAAGCTGAAATCCGGGTTCGGGCACTTCAGAAATCAGGGAAGCCAAATCCATAGCAGGCCTATGCTCAGGCCATCCTCGAGATATGACTTTGAAGATTTCGCTTGAAAGTGCTGCTATGTAAGGCATTGCGCAATATGCTCTTTTTATGAAGGAGACTTAAATGGAGCGTTACATTTGTATTCATGGTCATTTCTATCAGCCACCGCGGGAAAACGCATGGCTGGAGTCTATCGAATTACAAGATTCAGCCTATCCCTACCATGATTGGAACGAAAAGGTCAGAGCCGAATGCTATGCTCCCAATACTGCCTCACGCATTCTGGACAGCGAGGGCTACATCACCCAGATAGTTAACAATTACACCAAAATGAGTTTCGACTTTGGGCCAACTCTTCTCGTATGGATGGAAGAGAAGACGCCTGATGTCTATCAAGCTATTTTAGAGGCCGACCGAGGAACTCAGCAGACCTTCTCGGGACACGGCTCAGCCCTGGCCCAAGCTTATAACCATGTGATTATGCCCCTGGCTAATCGACAGGACAAGTATACACAGGTGATGTGGGGAATTCGAGATTTCGAGCACCGCTTTGGCCGAAAATCGGAAGGGATGTGGCTCCCGGAAACTGCTGTGGATCTGGAAACCCTGGATATCCTTGCGGAACTAGGAATCAAGTTCACCATCCTCGCTCCTCATCAGGCCAGCCGGGTACGCCAAATTGGTACCGAGGCCTGGGATAATGCTAATAATGCCACTATTGACACTACAATGGCTTACGAGATTAACCTGCCGTCGGGTCGGAAGCTAAACATCTTCTTCTATGATGGTCCTATCGCCCGCAGTGTTGCCTTTGAGGACCTCCTCAACAGTGGTGACAATTTTGCTCATCGTCTTGCCGACACCTTCTCTGAAGAACGTGCGCATCCTCAGCTTGTCCATATTGCCACCGATGGAGAGACCTATGGTCACCATCACCGCTTCGGGGAGATGGCACTGGCTTTTGCTCTCCACCACATTGAAACCGATGGTTTAGCACGAATTACAAATTACGGCGAATATCTGGAAAAGTACCCGCCCACGCACGAGGTTGAAATTATTGAAAACACTTCCTGGAGTTGCACTCATGGGATTGAGCGGTGGCGGAGTGACTGCGGGTGTAATGCCGGGAGGAATCGAAAATGGAACCAGGCTTGGCGTGCCCCCTTACGTGAGGCGATGGACTGGCTCCGCGACACTTTGTTTCCCAAGTATGAGGAAAAGGCACGGGAATTCTTGAAAGACCCCTGGGCTGCCCGTGATGATTACATTGAGGTAGTCCTTGACCGTTCGCCAGAGAATGTCCAGAGGTTTTTAGACCGGCACCGCACCCATGAGTTGAATCAATCAGAAACGGTAACCGCGTTTAAGCTCTTAGAACTCCAGCGCCATGCTATGCTTATGTATACCAGTTGTGGCTGGTTTTTTGACGAACTATCTGGCATTGAAACGGTACAGATTATTCAATATGCAGGGCGAGCAGTTCAGCTGGCACAGGAACTATTCGGCAATGACATTGAGCCCCAGTTCCTAGAACGCCTCGAGCTGGCCAAGAGCAACATCCCGGAGCATGGTGATGGTCGCCGCATTTACGACAAATTCGTGAACCCGTCTATCGTAAATCTGACCAAGGTCACCGCTCATTTCGCCGTGAGTTCCTTATTTGAAGAGTATGATGGGCAAGCTAGAATTTACTGCTACCATATTGACCTGGAGGACTATGTCACGGCTGTCGCTGGCAAGCCGAAGCTAGCAGCAGGAAGGGTCAAAATTACGTCTACTATAACCAGAGAATCGGCTACCCTGACCTTCGGCGTTCTGCATTTCGGTGACCACAATGTGAATGCCGGTGTCCGTGAGTACCAGGGAGAAAAGGACTACCAGACGATGCTCCAGGAATTGACCCAGACCTTCTCCGGGGCTGATTTCCCTGAAGTTATCCGGCTCTTGAACAAGCACTTTGGAACTTCGACGTACTCTATCAAGAACCTCTTCCTGGATGAACAGCGAAAAGTATTAAACAGTATCTTGGAGTCAGCTCTCTCTGAAATTGAAGCGGCCTATTATCAAGTATACGAACACTACTACCCACCTATGCGCTTCCTTTCGGAACTGGGCAACCCGATTCCGAGGAGCTTTCAGTCAGCCGCCGAGTTTATCCTGAACAGTGACCTGCGCAAAGCAGTCAGTGGTGATAGCCTTGATCTGGAGCGCATGAGGAGTATTCTGGATGACACGCGGACATGGAAAGTGGAGCTTGACACTGAGGAGCTGAGTTACCTTTTACAGCAGACACTGGAAAGGATGATGGCAAGGTTAGTCACCACTCCTGAGGATATTGACTTTCTCAAGGAATTGCTGGACGCAGCCCGAATGTTACGCGCGCTACCATTCCAAGTAGACCTGTGGAAAGTGCAGAATCTCTACCATGAAATGCTCAAGTCCACTTACCCTGAATTTCAAACAAGGGCGCAGCAGGGAGATAAGGCAGCTCAGGAGTGGCTTAACCAGTTTGTCTCCCTGGGGCAACAACTCTCCATGCGGGTTAGCTAGATGGTAGAGTTAAGAATACCTATCACCACCTACAGACTTCAGTTTAACAGGCAGTTCCGCTTCCAAGATGCTCGCGATTTAGTACCTTATCTGCACCAGCTCGGCGTCTCTGACCTTTATGCCTCGCCCATCTCCAAAGCGCGCACGGGAAGCTCACACAGCTATGATGTAACTGACCCAACATGCCTGAACCCAGAGCTCGGCACAGAGACGGACTTTGATACTCTGGTGCGGGAACTCGAGAACCACAAGATGGGGCTGCTTCTCGACATTGTCCCCAACCACATGGCAGCCAGTCCAGAGAATCCGTGGTGGATGGACCTCATGGAGAACGGTATGTGCTCCCCCTACGCCGGCTTCTTTGATATAGACTGGAGTGCCTTCGATAACAGAATTATTCTGCCTATCCTTAATCGTCCCTATGAGAAGGCTGTGGAGAATCAAGAACTCGTTTTAACTCTGGAGGACGCTGGGCTCTTCGTCCAATATGGCGGTTACAGATTGCCACTGGACGTCAAGTCCTATCGTTTGATTATATCCTATTGCTTAGACACCTTGGAGAAAGCGCTTGGCTCCAGTCATCCTGCTTATGAGGAACTACACCGGCTGATAGAGGCTGCAGAGCACTTACCGTCCGTCAGCAATCTAGGTCCTAAAGAAGCCGGTAGACAGTACCGAGACAGGCAAGCAGCTAAGGAATCATTCCTACATATTGTTAAGGCCTCACCCGAGATAAGGACTGCTCTATTGCAGAACATTGCCCTCTTCAATGGCAAGAAGGGAGAGCCGAGGAGCTTTGAGCTAATGCACAATCTGCTGGAACAGCAAGTATTTCAGCTTGCCTATTGGAAGACGGCATATGAGCATCTCAACTATCGGCGTTTCTTCGACATCAGTGACTTGGTCGGAGTCAGAGTTGAAGAATCACAGGTATTTGAGGTAACCCACTCACTTATTTTCAATCTAGTCCGAGAGGGCAAGGTCTCCGGTTTAAGGATTGACCATATTGATGGTCTTAATGACCCATTGCAGTATCTTTTGCGTTTACAGCAACACATCGTGACGGAGACAGAAGGAGAAAGCATGTTCCCCCGCTTTTATGTTGTCGCCGAGAAGATTCTAACCTCCGACGAGGCGTTGCCACCAGAATGGCTTGTCTTCGGAACTACTGGATACGACTTCGCCAAAATGGTAAACACCCTGTTTGTGGATAGTAGCGGCGCACAGGCATTGGATGAGATTTACCGTCACTTTATTGGTTCACAGGCCACCTTTGATAACGTTGTCTACAAGAAAAAGAAACAGGTAATAGAGGAATTGTTCCCTGCCGAAGTGCGTGCGCTGGGGCAGTATCTCACCAACCTGGCTCACCGAGATAGCCTTACCGCTAACTTATCGTCCAAAGAACTGACCAAGACCCTCATTGAGGTGACGGCCTGCCTGCCTGTCTACCGGACTTATATAAGAACTATGGAGGTGACTGCCCAGGATCAACTCTACTTGGAACGTGCCGTAGAGGAAGCCCGACGGTGGAACCCAGATATGGACACCGTCGCCCTTGATTTTCTAATGCGTATACTCACCCTCGACTTCCCCTACCACCTTCCTTCCGAACAGAAAAAGGCATGGCTTCACTTCGTTTCACGATGGCAGCAGTCAACCGGAGCCATAATGGCTAAGGGATTCGAGGATACGACCCTCTATTGTTATAACCGCCTGGTCTCTCTTAACGAGGTGGGGGGTGAACCAGATTCACTAGGTTTGTCCGTTGACGACTTTCACCACCGTGTCTTGGCACGACAGAAAACTTGTCCACACACATTGAACGCTACCTCAACACATGATACAAAGAGAAGCGAGGATGTCAGAGCTAGAGTCAATGTGCTATCGGAGATTCCCGAGGAATGGGAGAAACACCTAACTCAATGGATGCGATGGAACGAGGCCAAAAAACAACTGGTGAACGGACTACCTGTGCCTGAGCCCAACATGGAGATACTACTCTACCAGACAATGATCGGTGCGTGGCCTCTCTACAAGAGTGAGGTACCTGCGTTCAAGCAGCGCTTAAAGGAATACATGGTAAAGGCAGTCAGGGAAGCTAAGGTCTTCACTAGCTGGCTCTCGCCTAATTCAGACTACGAGAGTGCCCTCATCTCGTTTCTGCAGTCTATCTTGGATAGCACAAAGGAAAATGGTTTCTTGGAGGATTTTTTGCAGCTTGAGAGGCAAATAGCATACTATGGAGCGCTTAACTCTCTAGCACAGGTCTTGCTTAAGATTAGCTCACCCGGGGTGCCTGATTTCTACCAGGGAACGGAATTGTGGGATTTCAGCCTCGTCGATCCTGACAACCGACGCTCGGTTGACTTCAAAAGGCGTACGAAACTCCTAGCTGAACTGACCCAACAAGAGGCGCAAGGGCAGCAATCGCTCATTCAGCAAGTCCTGAACTCGTGGCAGGATGGCCGTGTGAAGCTCTACGTGACCTATAAGGCACTAAATGTCCGCAAATCCTACAGCGAGATATTCCAAGATGGAGAATATATCCCGCTCCAGGTTGTTGGGCAGAGGCAAGAACACGTGTGTGCCTTTGCACGACATAGGCAGGGCAGGTGGGCTCTGGTAATAATTCCCCGACTATTGACTAAGCTGGTTCATGTTGGTGCTATCCCAGTGGGTCAGGACGTGTGGGGGGAAGACCTACTGCTATTGCCTGACGGCGTGCCTGAGCATTGGCTTAATATTTTTACCGGGGAGAGACTCGGAATATCTGATACAAAAAAGGGGCTCAGACTTTCCGACATATTGTGCAGATTTCCCGTGGCTCTCCTGATGGGCGTTTAACGTTGTTCCATTCCTGGCGCCTCGGCAGCTTTCCGATAGACTTTCTCGGTGTATTCCTTGAGCATCCGCCGCGTGCAAAAAATGGGTACAATGGAACGGATCGCCTCCTTGACCATACGAATCCAGCCGTGGGGTACACCGCCCCGGTCCCGAGCGTAGTAAAGAGGTACAATCTCCTCTTCCAACAGCCGATAGAGTGCTTCAGCATCCGGGTCATCTTCCTCGTCTGGACTGAGTGCATCAAGGTCAGCACCAATAGCCCAGCCATTGGTGCCATTGTAGCCTTCATGCCACCATCCGTCACGAACGCTCAAATGAAGCACACCATTTAATGAAGCCTTCATGCCGCTGGTGCCGGAGGCCTCCTGTAAACGGCGCGGCGTATTGAGCCATATGTCTACCCCCTGGACCAAATAGCGCGCCATATGCATATCGTAGTCCTCGACAAAAGCTATCCGTCCTTGAAAGTCGCGGTCTGCCGCCAGCGTGTACACCTCATGGAGAAGATGCTTGGATGAAAAATCAGCAGGGTGGGATTTACCAGCAAAGACGATCTGCACAGGGTGCCCCCGGTCGTTAATGATTCGTTTTAGACGGTCGACGTCTCGGAAGACCAACGTGGGCCGTTTATACTCAGTGAAGCGGCGAATGAAGCCAATGGTCAGAACTTCCGGGTCGAGCAATGCCCCCATTGCCAGCACCTGCCGGGCGGTGCACTCAGGTTCAATGGAGCATTCACGAGCCCGCTCAACCATAGCACCCATAAGTTTGCGCTTCAACAACTGGCGAACAGCCCAGAGTTCCTCATCAGGAATGTCCAGCACGTGCTTCCACAGAGCGACATCATCGTGTCTTTTAACCCAATCCTGACCAAGATACTTTTCATACAATCGACCAAGTTCCGGTGCTACCCAGGTGGGCACATGAACACCGTTGGTCACATATGAAATAGGTACTTTATCCACGCGAATTCCGGGCCAAAGGCCATGCCACATCCTTCGGGTGACTTCCCCATGGAGTCGGCTCACTGCGTTACGATAGCGGGCCATCTTCAGGGCAAGCACAGTCATATTGAAGGTTCTGTCATTTACGCCACCCTGTTGCCCCAGTTCCAAAAATGATTCTCTCCTGATTCCTAAAGACTCCCAGTAACCATGAAAGTACTTCTCTACAAGCTCCAGGGGGAAAACGTCATGCCCCCCTGGAACTGGCGTATGTGTGGTGAAAGCAGTAGTCGCCCGTACTTTCTGGAGAACATCACTTAAAGGCAAGCCCCCTTCCACCTCTTCCTTAACACGCTCCAACATCATGAAGGCGCTGTGCCCTTCATTGGCGTGCCAGATAGATGGCTTGATGCCTAGCGCCCGCAAGACACGTACTCCACCAATTCCAAGCACAATCTCCTGCCGGATACGCTGTTCTGGATCAGCGGTATAAAGACGAGCACATAGCTGGCGGTCTTGGGGTGTATTCTCTTCGACATTAGAGCACAGCAGATACAGATTGACTCGCCCCAGACGAACCAGCCACACGCCGATGTACAATGGCTTATCTCCTAGTGTGACTTGGACCAGAGGGGCAGGCGAGATCGAGTCAGGGATTGGATTTGTAGCGTTTATGGGCGCTTCAGCGAAATCCAACTGCCTGTAGATTTCCTCCTGCCAGCCATCTGCAGAAATATGCTGATGGAAATAGCCTTGAGGGTACATGAATCCAACCGCCACCAGTGGTAGGCCCATGTCGCTTGCCCCCTTACAAATATCACCAGCTAACACCCCTAAGCCGCCAGCATAGATGGGTATACAGTTATGGATAGCAAACTCCATCGAGAAATAGGCTATGGGCCCCTGCAATAAGTTGCCGTACTCGCTGGTAAACCAGGTATTTGAAGATGACATGTCGGCGTCAAATGTTGACATTACAGAGTCGTACAAAGCCAGGAAAGCTGGGTCTTTAGCAGCTGCCTGCAGCGTATCCTGACTGACCTCGTGTAGCTGTTTGACAGGGTTATGCACTGTCATTCTCCAGAGCGGATAATCGAGGGCACGGAATAACTTGCGCGCCTCTTCATGCCAGCTCCACCACAGATTGTCAGCAAGTTCCTCAAGCCTGCTGATACGTTCCGGTAACCTTCGGTTTATCACGGCGTTTATTGCTCTCTCTTTGCTTTTGAACCCCCAGCCCAGATTATACTCTATCCTGATATGGGTAAACCAACTAGTAAGAAGCGGGTGGTAGTGCTGGACTAAAGGCTAGCCGTACGTTACATATGATACGTTAGCCGATAGAATATAGAATATGACTGCGCTGGGCTTCTCTATTGAGGTCTAAGACCAGACCAAAACCTGCTGCTTCTATCCAGTGAGCCCTGCCTGAGTAGACGGTAAGTATCTGCCCGCCCTCTTTTGGCACCCGCATTGGACATTGCGTCATTTCGTTCAGCGTTTGGGCTAGGAGACTAGCAACCTTTGTCTAGCTATGACAGGTCAGCTCTTGCCAAAGAAAAGTTCGCAACTGTACAGAACAGCCGCTCAGAGAGTCTGGGGCCATGAGTTCTGCAGAATTTCCTCATTCCGATGGTCCTCGAAAAAAATGATTCTTTCCAAGAAATGGAAGTAACGGGAACGCGGTACTGTTGACATGAACTGTGGGAATAATATAATAGCACTTGTTAACGATATATAATATGCTTGCTTCCGATTAAATGCTTAAAACAAAGGCGAAAGGAGGTTTCTCATGGGAATAGAAGATAACAAGGCTTTGGCTGCTCGCTGGACAAAGGAGATTTGGAACCAGGGGAACATGGCCGCAGTAGACGAGATTTGCACGCCAAACTTCACGTTTAACTACGCCCTTCCGGGAATGCCGCCAGACCGCGAAAGCTATAAAAAGGTCGTCGCTATGTACCGTAATGCATTCCATGGTATGCATCTAACCAATGAGATAGTGATTGCAGAGGGAGACAAGGTTGCCATTCGCTGGCGAGGACAATCGGAGCACAAAGGCGAGTTCATGGGTATTGCCCCTACAAGCAAGAAGGTGACCATGACTGACAACAGTATTGCCCGTATCGAAAGCGGTAAGATTGTGGAAGAGTGGACAGAGATGGACTCGTTCGGAGTGATGCAACAGATTGGTGCTATACCATCGGGGTAGGCTGCCAAAAAGTTGTTGGTACAGTTCCAAAAGACAAGACGACAGTAGGCTAGGGCAGCTGTTGCGGTAGATTCTTGTAGAACCAATCACCCTTCTAGTAAGAAGCGTGAGGTGCCAGACATCCCGGTCTTGTACGGTCGTGAAAGATTTTACGAAAAGCCAGGTTGTCCAATCGGACACAGGATACAGGCCTGCTCTTACTGATCTCTCAATGGAGTGGCTGCGGATCCTAACATGGAACTCAACTTACCAGCTTGCCAGCTTCAGGCCCCGCACTTACATCATAAATCGAATCTACCTTCACGACAACCGCGGCCTTGGCATCAAATTGGGGGAACACACTTTTCACCATTTTGACGCCATCTTCAAAGGCATTACCCGAGGTTTCAATCTTGGCAATGCCTTTGAACTCGTACCCTTTCAAACTATCATAATCCCAAACTGAGACCGCTACCTTTGGATTTGCTTCAATGTTTTTCAACGCTTTCTTCATAAAGACGTCAACCAGCAAGACTTCATCATCTGAGAGCACCTTGCCAAAACCAACAGGAATTACATGGGGGTCGCCATCTTTAGTCGCTGTGGCTAGAGCAAATCCCTTCGTCTTGCTCACAATGTCCTTCATTTCATCAGTGATTTTTGCCATTACCTGCTGCCTCCTTTCAGTCAATTTCTTGGCTCCGCAGTCACCCATGTAAAATTATATAACTGATGCCCCAGAGAAACAACATACTATATAGTTTTAGTCAATGGCTCCAGCAATCCTGCTCTCTATTTCACCTATCACACCGGTGGGCAAATCCCAGCCTCTTTCTTCCTGGCCCCCAAATTAGCGTTTAGATGCGGGTTCA
>Ga0315545_1004876_pt1 | contig 10935 bp, 7 predicted proteins | sample SalMarSW160210MG_FD_203096 | JGI IMG/M metagenome (GOLD analysis project Ga0315545, IMG submission 203096) | Salt marsh sediment microbial communities from the Plum Island Ecosystem LTER, Massachusetts, United States - Salt Marsh Sediment SW1602-10 ...
CGCCGACGCCGTGTATTCCCCTTCGCCGAGGTCACCGGCCTCGTCATCGGCGCCCGCGTCGAGGCTGAATTGAAACACCGCATTCAGATATATGTGCAGACCCTCGTCAGTGTTGTTGACGGCGTAGAACTTCGCCCCGACGTAAAAGCTGCCCCCCTTATCGCAGCCCCATGCAAGCAACATTAACGCAACCGCCGCGACGAGCAAAACACGACCTATCAACACGAATCGACCCATGAAAAACCGCCATCAAGCGTTATCAGTTAAGAACATCATCGGCACAACTCGGCCATCGTAACAATACAACAGCCGACCTCATAAGCCAATCAGGAATCACGGCACTGGGTAGTGGAAGCCCATATCCACAGTGCCGCTGTCCGGCGTGCCATCCACCTGCGTCGTCCTCGTGTCCAATCCCGCCTCGCCCGCTGACCCCCTGCCCGCGTCTACGCAGGGGCTTTCCGGGTCCAAGTAGCAATCGCCCAAGGGGCCCATTGCGAAGATCGGGTCGTCGTGGATGTTACCCTCTCCGAAGTCCTCGTCCTCGATGCAGCAGTAGGACGCCGCGCAGCCCAACAAGTCATCCCCGTTGCCCCAGAAGATGCAGTTGACAATGACCGGGGAGCACTCCTGGGCGGTTATTCCGCCCCCTTCACCCTCCATCGGCATGTTGTTGACAATGGTGTTGTTCAGAATAGTCGGGGAGGACTCGATACTACAGACTATGCCGGTGTCATAGTAGGCAGAGTTGCTGAAAATCAGGTTGTTAAAAATGGTCGGCGAACTTTCCCATGAACAATCGATGGCGGCAGCGCTGAACGCCGAATTGTACGCGATCACGTTACCTTCGATCATCGCTTCGCTCAGGTCCCAGCAGCCCATCCCAGCGCCGTCCCGGTCTGCAGTGTTGTTCAAGATCGCGTTGTTTCTGATCGTTGGGGAACACTCGGAGCACACTATCCCTGCGCCGTTGCTTCCCCAGTTGCCCGAGACTGTATTACTCTGGACGGTCGCGGGGCTTCGCCAGCAATATATCCCCCGCCCTGGCCGGCTACGTTGTCCAGGACGTCGTTCTTTTCAATCGTCGGCGAACTCTCTACACAGTGTACCCCGGCGCCGTACAATGCCGCCGGGGAAGTACACGATTGAGGTCGCCGCCGTCAACCCCAAGGGGCGTTCGGAATGGCTGACCGGCAAGTTCACCGTGGGGCGCGGTGGATTGCGGATTGCGGGCTTGTCGGCCATCGCCGTAGGCCACGACAGCAACTTTGAACTTTGAACCTGAAACTTGGAACTTAGCGCAGCGACCTAATGATTATCGTCGCTCGGTTCTCCGGGCCCCTTGTCGGCAGTGCCCGGGCTCGCATCTATCTGGGCGAGCTCCCTTTCAAGTTCCTCGATGCGCGATACGTCCATGAACTCATATTGGCTGCGAGCGGAGACCCTATCCTCCTTCGCCATCTCCTTGGCCTTCTGAATGCCATCGAATGGCAGGAGGATCGTGAACTCCGTGCCGGCGCCCGGCTCGCTTTCGACCGTAATGTCCCCGCCGTGCTTCTTGACAATGCTGTAACTTATCGAGAGGCCGAGCCCGGTACCCTGACCGGCAGGCTTACTCGTAAAAAACGGGTTGAAAATATCCTTGACCGAGTTCTCCGGTATCCCGCCTCCCGTATCCTTTATCTTCACGACAATGCTGTTGTTCTCCGCAAAGGTCTTTATCCAGATCGTGCCCTCACCCTCAATCGCCTGAGCCGCGTTGACCAGCAAGTTCATAAAAACCTGGTTGAGCTGACCAGGGTAGCATTCAAGCTGCGGGATGTCTCCGAACTCCTCATTGACGGTAATCCTGTTCTTGAATTCATGATGCACGAGCTTCTCGGTCGTTCTGATGCCCTCGTTGACGTCGGCGTGTTTCACCTCAGCCTCATCGACTCTCGAGAACGTCTTGAGATTGCGGACAATATCCTTTATCCGAACCGCGCCCTCCTTCATCGACCTGATGCTCCACGGGAGGCCCTCCTCCAGAAGGTAATCGACGTCTTCCTCCGCGTCCGAAAGCTCCTCTGTGAGCTCCTCGGTCGTAGCCGCGTCACCATCTTGCGTTGCCTTCAGCAAATCCTTGTATCGCTCAACAAAGATCAGCAGCTCCTCAACGTTACTCTCCAGCGCCTCGGCTCCCGCATAGACAGACGTCGCCGGGTTGTTGATTTCGTGTGCGATGCCAGCGACCAACTGCCCGAGCGAGGACATCTTCTCCGACTGGATCAGCTGCTGCTGCATGCTTTTCAGCCATTCGAGGCTGTTTCTGAGGTCCATAGTGCGTTCGTTGACTCGTTGCTCGAGTAATCGGTTGGCCTCTTTCAACTCCTCGACCAGGTGGGCATTACGGCGCCTCAACTCTGTCTTCTCCAGCGAGGATTTGACCACCCCACACAGGTGGTCCTCGTCATAGGGTTTTTTGATGTAGTCGAATATCCCCGACCTGAAAGCGCTGCGCATGTCTTCAAACTCAGCAAAACCGGAGATGACAACTGAACCAATCAGCGGGTAGCGTTCGTGGATTATCTCCAGAAGCTCCGCGCCTGACATGCCAGGCATTCGCTGGTCAGTAAGCACGAGGTCGATCTCGCCGTGACGGTCCTCGAGCATCTCGAGAGCTTCCTCACCGCTTGTGGCCGAGAAGAACTCCAGTAGTCCGTCCTGGTCCCTATCCTCCAGAACGTCGATTATTGTCTCAAGGACATGAGGCTCATCATCAACGACCAAGAGCTTGTAGCGCGTGGGCGACTCGCTACTTTCCATCGCCAGACCTTTCATGCAAGGGCAGATCGATGACGAATACCGTCTCACCCCCTGGGTTTTCCACTTTGATCGTGCCACCTCGCTTCTCAATGATCTCTTTGACGATGCTGAGCCCCACGCCGGTCCCCTTCGAGTGCGACTTGGTTGTGAAGAACGGGTCAAAGATCTTCTCCCTGAGCTTCTCGTTCATCCCTATGCCATTGTCTCGACACGTTATCCGCGCATAGCCATCGTTCCTAGACGTCCCAAGCTGGATTTGGAGTTCCTCACCAGGCTTATACCCGCCCAGGCACCGTTTCTCATTGATCGCATCGACAGCGTTGCGCACGAGGTTCTTAAGGATGTATGAGAACTCCTCAGGAGTACAGGCTATCTCAATCGACTTGCCGCCTTTGTTGCTCCAACCCTCCACGAAGTCGATCCCAATACCCTCTACTTCCTTGAGATGTTCCTTGAAAAGGTCAACGATGTGTTCCAGTTCCTCCCGAGCGTCAATGGGCGCTCGGACCGTTCCAGCATTCTTCCCTCCCCTCAGATGCTCGGACGCTATCTTGACAACTTCCAGTTCTCTGAAGCAAGGATCAAAAGCGCCGGCCACCTTCTTGATGTGGCGGTCAATTCCAGGGCCGCTATCGGCAAGCTTCCGACACCGGAGAAGGCCCCGCCTCACCTCCGTCGCAGGCGCGTCGGGGTCAATCCTGCCAAACTCGCCCAAGAGCTCGGTAATCTGCTTGAAATGCTGTCTAAGCAGCCTTAGCTTGGGAACGAGCACACTCAGGGCGTTGCCTATCTCGTGATAAACCTCAGCAGCCGTGCTAACCGAAACAGCAAACTGCTGGCGTTTGCCCGGTGGTCTGATCGGTGACTCATCCTCACGAACACGCCCCCCGACTGCCTCATCGATCTTATCGCTCAACTTCTCGCTCTATATCCCATGATTTCATTTCTGGCAAGGTCCGCTCATTCTCAAACACAACAACAGCACGTGAACAAATGTGCCCGGCATCCTGACGCTCGGGAAGAAACTGCCGCTCAACTACGTCTCGGATGCGTGCACCGAGCCCTCAAGCGCTGGCGCGCAAGAATACGTCCTTCTCGCGATCGAGGTTCTCATAAAGGCCGCCCAGGTCCGCGGCGACGAGCGATCCAGTCAATGTGGTCGGGTGTCCGTATAGAAACTGATCGAATCGATACACGTTTCTGTTGTGCTTCCTTATGTCCAACGAGCCGAATATGTACACCGGTTCGATCGTGAACTTGAATCGCTCGCCTCGGAAAGACGCCTTTGACAGCGACTCGATCTTCTGACCAATCCGAATCGCTGTCTCCATTCCAGAATAGAGCCGCTTGAAATCCACACGACTCATCGGCAATCTCGTGGCATAAGTAACGTTGCTGGTCACCCGCAGCGACCGGCGCCACATGGCTCGTGTCTCGAACCAGAACTTGAAAGTCCCCTGGACGTCAAGAACCTCTGTCTCAACCTTGTCGCCCAACAGCTTGCCTATATCCGCGAGGTCCTCGGGAGTGTTGGCAATCTTGGCTATCTCCCGCATGAAGAGATTTCTCGGCGTCCGCGGGAACAATACGAACGACGCCTCGACAGCGTATTCCTTCTCGCCCAGCTTGAAGGCTCCAACAAAGTCCTCCCGCCGCTTCCGGATAGCGAGCTGCTTCTCATCATAACTCAGCTCCTCCACCTTGATGCCGGCATCCTTGAAGTCGCGATGAAACTGTGTCTGCATCTCGGTCTCAAGGTGCGTCATCATCTTGCCGAGCACCAGCTGCTGCTGCTCTATTGACTTGTCGATGAGCTGGCGGAGCTTGTCCCGCTCCCACGGCTTGTCGATATAAGCAGTAACCTCGCCCTTGTTGATGGCGTCCTTAGCAACCTCGGCATCCGTATAGCCCGTGAGGAGCATTCTCACCGCATGGGGGTGCGTAACCTTGACCTGCACCAAAAAATCAACGCCCTTCATCCCAGGCATCTTCTGGTCCGAGACGACTACGTCCGCCTCAAAATCAGCCAATACCTTCAGACCCTCCTCCGCGCTGCTCGCGATTGCTATCTCGTAGTCCTTTCTGAACTGGTTCTTGAACATCCTAAGGATCGTCTCCTCATCATCAACAATGAGCACCTTAGGCTTCTGAGGGCGTTCTAGTCTGTCTTCCATTCATATCCCTCCGGTGGATAATACCCTTACTTATTGACAGTCGCCCGCGAATCTTGCCATTGTCGTTCGCGACAAAAACCTCTCTCAGTATCCGAATCTGAGTCACAAAATCAACTCCAGCATAATATAGCAACATCGTTGGCTTTTCGTCAACACCACTAGAAAAGTTTCCCCGCGGGCGAAACGAGCGAAGAGGAAAAGGGGTGAAGAGGGTGAATCGCTGAGAGTGTCCGAGCAGGCCTTCCACTTTGTCGCCTTACGTTTATGCGTGGCAGTTTTGCCCTCGCACATTCCGCGTCGTGGAGGCTGCTCAGGACGATCTTCTAGGGTCAGGCAGGCAGGACCTCGACCTGGGTTGAGGCGAGGGATACAAGATCGCCAGCGTAGTGGTCGATGAGGGCCATGTAGATGGTGTATGTGCCAGTCGGGATGTTCTCCGGGACGTGAAGTGAGACAGTGTAGTCGCCCCCGAACTGCCCCACAATCGGCGCCGTTCGCATCCAGGGTGACGGGGTCTGCGTCCAGCCGTCGTCCGAGAGGTAGAAGAGCTGGTCGCCATAAGCAGCCGCCAGATAGATGTCCGCGAGCATCATCACACCATGGGAGCTCAATATGACCTCAAGCGCCAAATCCTCGCCCGCTGTCACAAATCGAATCAGGGGTGGGAACTCGACGTAAGGGTCGCGCCCGATCTTGCGGCCATAATGGAGACCCATGTCTAACACGCCGGTGTCTGGCTGATGGTCGGTCCTTGTCGTCAGCCCCGCAACAGTGCTCTCCGAGGCCAGGATAGAGCCTGCGTCAACGCACAGCGATGTCGTGGCCTGACCGGAATCGACGTGACTCAAGTAATGCTCACCCAGGGCGCCAGTCGCAAACAGGGGGTTCGTTTCTATGTTACCAGGTCCTTCGACGTTCCAATTAGCGCAGGTATGGTGGGAGGAGATGGCGGGCGGTGTGCCAGAAATGACGGAGGGAGACGAGGCGATCAGGATCGAATCCGAACAGACAATTGTTAGCTGTGCCTCGTCTTGAATATCGGAATCAACCACTATCGGAACAACAGAACTAGAGCTCTGCACGTTTACTGTGCACTCAGCTTCCCCGGAGAGCTTGGCCTTGATCAGACGGTCGATCTCAGTTCTGCTGTTGAAGACGAGGCAGTTTGAGATCGCCACATCACAGTGAGTACCGCCATCACCTTCGATGCTGAGGAAGTCCGTAGGCGAGAACACGAAGTCTCCCCCGGGCCAAAACGTGCCCACGCAATTGGACAGTCTAGCCTCGCAACTGGAGCCCAGTCCCTGACCATCGGATTGTCTAATACGGAGACATGGGGAATGGCCGCGACGGTTATCCGGCCAATCGAACCACGTGTTACATACGTTGATCTCCGTCCGAAGTCCTGATACGTCAACTCCAATATGTGCACCCGCAACAAGCCCGAAACGGCAATCTGTGACACTGAGGACTAGCGCTGGGGGCGCGCATGGCTCATCGCCGTTGAGAACGCCCAATTCAACACTTAGTCCATAATAAAAGAATCTACAATTATCGAGATCAATGTTTATATCACGTGAAATATCCCCATGAATCCATACGTCAACTAGGCCGATATCGGACAACGCTATTGTGGTGCCGGTCGGGTCCATTCCGATTATATAATTGAGATTTGCACAACGGACAGAACCGCGAATAGAAGTCCATGGTGGTAGGGAGAGATAGCCGTACATATTACCCATATACGGGTCCCAATAGACATCTCCGTATTCGCCGGGCGCCACGTTGATCATTGCTGGGTCTGCCTCTGTGGATTCGACAGCCTCAGCTGTATATTCCATCGTCTCCCAGGCTTCCTCCCACGATAGGCCGGAGTTGTCATCGCTGCCGTTGTTGCAGTCAACGTAGTAATCCCGTGCGAGCAGCACTGCCGCCGCCGCAAAGACGCAAACAAGAACTGCTGTAACTACGGTAGTTGTCAGGGCAAGGCGTGTCGCCATTGTCATTCCCCTTCCAATTCCTCGAGTTACCGGAACGAGCCAAACACACAAGGCTCAAACAGGACAGTATCACACCTCATTCTCGATTCAAATCTAAGACTGGTGGAGTTTCCGCTAGACTGAAGCTCCAATCACTGAGTCATCATGTATATGGCCGCATTAAGAGCACTTACGATGCGAGATACGTCTGTCTGCGAAAAGCGGCCCTGCGATGCCCTGTCTCGGATTCGCCGTGGACAGGACTGAGCCTTTCTGGTTACTATTAGTCTCTTCCTTTTCGCCCCTTCCCCTTTTTCCCCTTTCGCCCGTTTCCCCAACGGGGAAACTCCTCTAAGACTGGTGGGTCAGGCTTTCGATAAGGCTTATATCGGTGCGTTGTTGACTTGGGAGGCGATGCGGTGGCAAGATTGGCGGAGTTGAGACAAAGAGGGGCTTTGGATGAGCAGTGAGGAGCAAGCGATGAGCGAGGACACGAGTCCAGAGGCGGTGCCAGAACGGACGGGACCGTCGATACCGAGCGAGGTCCCCGTGGTTCCCGTTCGGGACGTCGTCGTGCATCCGTATATGGTCGTGCCGCTCTTCGTTTCGAGGCAGCTGTCGGTAAGGGCGGTCGATGCGTCGCTTGCCAACAAGCGGTTCATCTTGATCGTGGCCCAGCGGGACAAGGAGGTTGAGGACCCACAACCGGAAGACATCTTCGAAGTTGGAACCGTCTGCCTCATAATCAGGATGCTCAAGCTGCCTGATGGCCGGGTCAGGCTGTGGGCCCAGGGCGTTGATCGCGCCAGGATCACGAAACTCGTGCGGACCTCGCCCTATTGGAGGGCCAAGATCGAGCGCTTTGCAAGCGGCATCGAGGTCAAGAATCCACTCATGGCCGAGGCGCTGATGCGCAACACGAAGGAGAAGCTCGAAAGGAGCGTCTCGCTGGGCAAGGTCATGCCTCCTGAGGCGGCTATCGTTGCCATGAACAGCGGGGACCCGGGCCAGCTGGCCGACATGGTCTCGGGGAGCATCCGGATCAAGGTCCCCGACTCACAGAGGGTTTTGGAGATAGCGGACCCTGTGGACCGCCTGCGGCTCGTGAACGAGCTCTTCGGGAAGGAGATGGAGATACTTGAGATTCAAGAGAAGATACGGTCTGAGGCGCAGCAAGAGATCGAGAAGGATCAGGAGGAGTATTTCTTAAGACAGCAGATGAAGGCGATTCGCGAGAAGCTGGGTGACGTTGACTCTGTTTCCGGTGAGGCGCGTGAGCTTCGTGAGAAGCTAGTCAAGGTGCAGATGCAGGATGATGCGCGGGATGTTTGCGACAAGCAGATCAAGCGGTTGGAGATGTGTAACGCGGATTCGGCAGAGGCGAGTGTGATTCGGACGTATATTGACTGGCTTCTGAATCTTCCCTGGGCGGTTGAGACGAGCGATAGCCTGGATTTGAACGCTGCCCAGAAGATCCTTGATGAGGACCACTATGATCTGGACGAGGTCAAGGAACGGGTGTTGGAGTTCCTTGCCGTTAGAAAGCTGACGCAGGCCAACAAAGGCCCAATTCTTTGCTTTGTCGGGCCTCCTGGAACCGGTAAGACGTCGCTGGGCAGATCGATCGCTAGGGCTCTTGGTCGGAAGTTTGTACGCATCTCACTCGGCGGCGTTCGCGATGAGGCTGAGGTCCGGGGCCATCGCCGGACCTACGTTGGAGCGCTTCCCGGTCGAATCCTTCAAGAGCTGCGCAGTGCAGGCTCAAGGAATCCGGTGTTCATGATGGACGAGGTTGACAAGATTGGCACGGATTTCAGAGGCGATCCGAGTTCGGCGCTTCTTGAGGTCCTCGATCCCGAGCAGAACTTCTCCTTCAAGGACCATTACGTAGAGGTCCCGTTCGACCTCTCAAACGTCCTCTTTATTTGCACAGCCAATGTGCTGGACACGATTCAGCCCGCGTTCCGAGACCGTATGGAGGTGCTGCGGCTTTCCGGCTACACCGAGCACGACAAGATCAAGATCGCTCGCAAGTTCATTATCCCGAAGCAGGCAAGAGAAAACGGTCTCTCGGACACGCACCTTAAGATAACGACGGCCGCGCTTAGGCGCATCGTGCTTCAATACACACGCGAGGCGGGCCTCAGGAATATGGAACGGCATATCTCGCGCATCTGCCGAAAGGTCGCGAGGCGCATCGCCAGTGATGAGAAGGGACCATTCGTGATCAATGCTCAGAACCTGGAGGGTTGGCTGGGTGTGGGTTCCTACACCATCCCGCACAGCCTCAAGCGGGACCAGGTGGGCGTAGCGTGCGCGCTCGCGTGGACCCCTACGGGAGGCGACGTGCTCTTCATTGAGGTTGCGACGATGCAGGGCAGCGGTCGGCTGCACCTAACTGGCCAGCTTGGCGACGTAATGAAGGAGTCCGCCGAGGCGGCGACGAGCATCGCTCGTTCGAGAGCCAGGGAGTTTGGTTTGCCGGAGGATTTCCACTCCAAGATGGACATCCACATCCACGTTCCGTCCGGGGCGATCCCGAAGGACGGCCCCTCGGCGGGCATAACGATTGCGATCGCCCTGATCTCGGCCTTAACAAAGAAGCCGGTGAGGGCGAATGTGGCGATGACCGGGGAGATCACGCTGCGAGGCAACATCCTGCGCATCGGCGGGCTGAAGGAGAAGGTTCTGGCAGCACAGAGAGCGAGAATCACGGAGGTTCTGCTTCCCGCCGAGAATCAGAGGGAGTTCTCAGAGGTTGAGGAGCGGGTCAAGGCGGGCCTAAAGTTTCACTTCGTGGACAACATCGAGGATGCGCTCGAGATCGCGTTCAATGGTAGTCCGAAGTCAGTATAGAGTTTCTAGTTTCTAGTTTCAAGTTTCAAGTTTCAGGTTTCAAGTTCCAGGTTCGAGGTTCCAGGTTTCGAGCACGGAGAGGCAGATTCGGCAACGGGTGGGGATTGTGATCGTTGAACAGCCTTTAACGTTCGAAGGCAATTTGAGATGAGCAGCGAACGACTTATTGAAGCTATCGAGGCTCTTAAGCGCGAGCGCAACGCCATCATACTCGGCCACAATTATCAGCCGGGCGTCATTCAGGACGTATCGGATTTCGTCGGCGATTCGCTGGGATTATCGCAGCAAGCTGCGCAGAGCAACGCTGACCTCATCGTTTTCTGCGGCGTTGATTTCATGGCTGAGACGGCAGCGGTTCTCGCCCCAGACCGGCTCGTGCTCATCCCGGAAGACCGCGCCTCGTGCCCGATGGCTCACATGGCCACCAGCGCGGAGGTTCGAGCCACGAGAGCCAAGCATCCCGGCAGCGTGGTCGTGACCTATGTCAACTCTACGGCCGAGGTCAAGGCTGAGAGCGATGTATGCTGCACGTCTGCCAACGCGGTCTCGGTACTGAACTCAATCCCGAAGGACAAGCGGATCATCTTCGCGCCAGACATGCACCTCGGCGAATACGCTGGTAAGGTGGCTGGTCGCGAGGTTATCCTGTGGGAGGGGTTCTGCCCCTCGCACCACTACGTCACGGCGGATGAGATTCAGAAGGCGAAGGAGGAGCACCCACGCGCCGTCGTCATGGCCCACCCGGAATGCCCGATGGAGGTCATCGAGCTCTCGGATGCCGCCCTTTCCACTTCGGGCATGCTGGAGTTTGCGAGGGAGTCGGACGCCACCGAGTTCATCGTTGTGACCGAGGTTGGCATGCTCTATCCGCTGCGGAAGCAGAACCCAAGAAAGAAGTTCTACTGCCCTTCTGCGTCGCTTTTGTGCCCGAACATGAAGATGACGACGCTGGAGTCAATCAAGCGCTCCCTCGAACACGACACCTACCCCGTCCGGGTCCCACTCGACATCGCCGAGCGCGCCCGCCGACCCATAGAACGCATGCTCGCGGTGCCCCGGGACTGAGTGCAGAAGCTGTGGCATGGGGCGTTGACCCCGGCCAGTGCCTTCCCCGACCCCAC
>Ga0315545_1004879_pt1 | contig 10929 bp, 8 predicted proteins | sample SalMarSW160210MG_FD_203096 | JGI IMG/M metagenome (GOLD analysis project Ga0315545, IMG submission 203096) | Salt marsh sediment microbial communities from the Plum Island Ecosystem LTER, Massachusetts, United States - Salt Marsh Sediment SW1602-10 ...
CATGACACCCTCCTTCCGCGCCGAACGCCCGCCCGGCGGGCCGAACGCCCGCCCGGCGGGCCGTCGACTTCCCGCCCACACGCTACAGAAGAAGACCTCCCGGTGCCTAGCGCACTTCCGGCCGCCCGTCAAGCCTCAACAATCTCGGCCACTGGCGATCCCACCCCCGAGAAAGGCACGCGTCTTGCTCATGCCACCCCAGTGCCGATCCCTATCTCGGGACGAGTCTGGCCGATGCCATCGAAAGGAGCTCCTGCCATGTTGGAAGGAAAGCTTGACCGCTACGAAGAGACGAAACGGGGCGTCACGATCATCCTCGAAAACGGCGACACCGCCAAGCTCGCCGCCGATCTCGAGCGGTTCTTCGCCTCCGAAGGCTACCGGCTCGAAGACGGCACGCCCCAGAACGGCACCTACGCCAAAGGCGGCGGCAGCGCATTCGCCATCGCGGGTGCCTTCAGCAGCCGGATGAAGTTCAAGGTCCAGGTCGTCGACGAATCCGGCAAGACCCGCCTCCTCGTCAACAAGGGGATGTCGGGGCTCTGGGGCGGATTCATCGGCAAGTCGAAGGTCACAAACGAACTCAGCCGCGTCACGCTCAAGATCAAGTCGATGCTCACGTCGTGACCGCACACACAGCGGCGCCCCCACCTCGGCTTCCGTGAGTGGTCCGGGCCCGAAGACGGCCCGCCATGGGGCCGTGAGCCCGAGCTCAGTACTTGGAGTAGTCCATTCCTTCCGCGTCGGTGCCGCTCAGGTTGACCAGCACCCTGCTGCCGTCGTAGACCCACCCCCCGATGCCGTCGAGTGTTACCTTCTCGATCGCCTGCTCGGTGATCGCCTCGAGCGGCATCGTAGGCAGGTAGTCGGGCACAAGATCCAAGAGCTTTGCCGGCGGCTTGCCATCGTGGTCGGCCTGGTAGATGCGGATGGCCGACCGGATCGACACGATGTTCGCCTTCGTCCGCGCGATCCTCGCCCTGTCGGCCTGGGCGCCGAACTTCGGGATGATGATCGCCGCCAGCACACCGATCAGGATGATGACCAGGATAGTCTCGATCAACGTGAAGCCGTGTCGTTGCCCAAGGTGTCGCATCACTGGATGTCCTCAAAGCGGCCGCCGCGGCCCGTTGGAACAGCGAACGCCGGCACGGTGCCACGATCAGTATCGGCCAGGGAACCCGAGAACATGAGGCAAGCCTTGCCGAGCAGCCTCGCTCGAGAGCAGAGCGCCCGGACGCCACGACAGCGGCCGTGACCGCCTGCCGCCGAAGCGCTTGACAGCTTGGCCCGCCGTGCGCATGCTGGCGCCGACGCTGCGGCGTAGGCCGCACACCTCACACAGCACTGTGATCGTGTAGACGTGATCCTCCGTCCGGCAAGCACACTGCGTTCAGCAACCACACCATGGCTCGCAGCCATTGCCGTGTTGGCGATCGCACTCGTCGCGGTCGCAACCCGCTGGGGAGGCGGCGTGTCCGTCGATTCCCTCGGCTACACCTCGATCGCCCGCAACCTGCTAGATGGCCAAGGCTACCGCACCGCCTACAGGACCTCGGTCCCCGCCTGGCCGCCCCTCTATTCGCTCATCCTCGCCGGCGGCACCGCGTTCGGCCCCGATCCGGCCACGGTCGCGCGATGGCTCAACGCGCTCCTGTGCGGCGCGAACGTGTTACTCGTCGGCCTCATGCTCCGTACGGCAGTGCGGGCCAAGTGGCTCGCCGTGCTCGGCGCCTTCGCCATGGCCGTAATGCCCGACTCGCTCCGAGTCCATTCGATGATCTGGACCGAACCCCTGTTCGTGCTCCTCGTGATGCTCGCGCTCTGGCTCCTCTCCAGGTACGCTCGCCGGCCGGCGCGATCCTGCCTCGTCGCGGCCGGCGTCGCGAGCGCGCTCGCCGTGTTGACACGATACGCCGGCCTCTCACTCATCGCCGCCGGCACGGTATTCGTCCTCGCCGCTGCCGACAGACGTGCGCGCCGACGACTTGCCGACGCCGTCCTATTCGCCGGCGTCGCGTGTGTGCCGCTGGCCGGCTGGATGCTCCGCAACGCCCTCGTCGCCGGCAGCGCCGCGGGACGAACCATCGGCTACCACCCGCCGACAGCAGGTCAAGTCCGCGGCGCCGTCGAGACGCTCTCGCGCTGGCTGCTGCCCCAATGGGTGCCGCTCAGCGCTCGCGTCGCTGCCCTCGCCATTGTCGTCCTTGGCATCATGAGCGTGGCCGTCATCGCCGCCGCACGCGCGCACACGTCGGCCGCGCCGTCGCCGCGACCGCGCCCCGGCCTGTGTGCCCTGCTGGCGACGTTTGTCGTGCTGTACGCCGCCCAGCTCCTTGCAACCGTGTGGTTCGTTGACAGGTACATGAGCCTGGGCGTCCGGCAGTGGATGCCGGCTTTCCCGGCCGCGCTCGTCATCGTGCTCGTGCTCACAGACACGCTCCTGAGCGCCCCCAGGCCATTGCACAGAGCCGGCGTCGCCCTCGCCGTGCTCACGAGCCTGCTCGCCTTCTGGTACGCCAACCGCGCGTTTTGGTGGGTGAGCTGGGCGCGCGAGCACGGCCTCGGCTATCGCTACGACCGGTGGCGCGAATCCCCCACGATCGAGCTCGTCAGGCAGCTCGACGACGACGTGCCCGTCTTCACCAACGCCGTCCACGTGCTCCACCTCTACACGGGACGTTTGACCACGGAAGTGCCGTCGCGCTACTTTTACCGGAGCGGGAAACCGAACGAGCACATCGACAAGCAGCTCGAGCAGATCGCCGAGCAAATGGCCGGCGCCGACGGCGTCATCGTCTACTTCGACCGCGGCAAGGGCGGCTCACACGTCACGCGCGAAGAACTCGAGGCGGCCATCCAGCTCCGCGTGCGATACGAAACCGCCGACGGCGTCATCCTCGAACTCGACCAGTAAACGGAAACTGAAAGGCCCTGCGATGCAAAACGACCGACCCGGCATAGGACGTCGACGCGCCCTCATGCGCCTCGCGCCGTTCGTTGCCGCAGCGCTCCTCGCTGTCCTGCTCGTCGGCCTGAGCACCCACTGGGGCGTCGGCACGTCCCCCGACTCCGCCTCATTCTTCTCCGTGGCCCACAACCTCGTCGCCGGCAACGGCTACCGCGACATCTACGGCACCGACGCTGCTCTCCGGCCGCCCCTGTATCCCGGGCTGCTTGCCCTCATGGGCCTGCTTGACCTCGACCCGCTCATCACCACGCGATGGCTGAACGCGGCCCTGTTCGCGGCCAACGTCGTCCTGGTCGGCCTGATCCTGAAACGCGACGCGCGCATGGCGTGGACACCGATCGTCGGCTCATTCCTTGCGCTCACCTCGGTCGACATGCTCGAGATACACTCCATGGCGTGGAGCGAGCCGGTATTCATCTTCCTCGGCCTCCTCGGCCTGCTCTGGTTGAGCGCGTATGCCGAGCGCCGCGCCCGCGGCATGCTTCTGGCCTCGGCGGCAGCCATCGCCCTCACCATGATGACCCGCTACGCCGGCCTCGCGTTCGCCGCCACAGGCCTCGCCGTCATCTGGCTCCTCACAAACCAGAAGCTCCTAAGGAAGCTCGCCGACTCCGCGCTGTTCACCCTGACCGCCTTTCTGCCGACGCTCGCCTGGGCCGTCCGCAACATGATCGTTGGCGGCACGGCAACAGGCCGCATCACGAGGTTCCAGCCCGTCCTGCTGAACCACATCAAAGGCGGGCTCCGAACGGCCTCGCTCTGGATCATGCCCCAGAGGATCCCGTTGACCGACGTGCCCGTGCCGATCGCGGTCAGGATCGCCGTCGTGCTCGCCGCCATCGTCGCCATCGTTCTTGTTGCCTGCCTCACGCTTGGCCGGCGCGCACGCTCGAGTGCCGCCCAGACCGGACCACGCTCCGACACGCTGCCGCTCGTCATGGGCCTGTGCGTCGTTCTCTACGTCGGCTTGCTCGCCGGGTACGTGACCTTCTCCGACAGGTACGCCGTCTTCAACCTGCGCTACCTGTCCCCCGCATTCCTTCCGGCCTTGATCTTCGTCGCCTGCCTCGGCGACAGGCTCCTGAGAAACGTGCATCGGCGACGAGTCGTCATCACCGTCGGCGTGCTTGTGACGCTGTTCGCGCTCTGGTACGCGAACCGCGCCTTCTGGTGGGTCGCCTGGCGACATGGCGAGGGCCTCGCCCTCATGAGCAAGGCGTGGCACAACTCCGAACTCATCAGCCGGGCCCGGGAGCTCGGGCCCGACGTGCCGATCTACAGCAACGCGGTCGACGCGCTCTACTTCCACCTCGACCGCGCCACAACGCAACTCCCATCCAAGATCAAGACCGTCCGATACGCCTACGCGCGCAACGAGCACCTCGCCGACGATCTGGACGCGATGCGCCGGGTCCTCGAACGCGAGGGGGGCGTCATCGTCTTCTTCGACAAGATCAAGGGGCGCGCCTACCTCGTCTCGCAGGAGGATCTCGAACGCGCGATGCCCCTGCGCGTGCGCACACAGGCAGCCGACGGCGTCATCTACGAAATCGCTCAGTAAGCTCCGCCCGCCGGGCGTTGTGACGCGTCGCGCCGATGCCTACTCCAACGCGGCGTCCGGCTCGCTCGCGCCCGGAAGCATCGTCCAGACAAGCACCGCGTCGGGCGTCAAGCGCACGGTGATCGCCCCATGCTCGTCCGTCCGCAGCACAACGATCCCGCGCGCCTCGTAGTGCGCGACCGTCTCGGGCGCCGGATGCGGGTGGATGTGAAACCGGTCGGCCGTGATAATGGCCAGCCGCGGCCCGACCGCGTCGAGAAACTCGGGCGTGCTCGACTGCTTCGAGCCCTGATGCGGCACCTTGAGCACACCGGCTGCCAGCCGCCCCGCTTGCCCGCTCACCAGACGCCGCTCGCTGTCGCGCTCGATATCCGACGTCAGCAGCACACCGCTCCCTTCATCAACCCGCAGCACGATCGACGCGTTGTTCTCGCTCGTCGTCGCCGGAAGCGCCGCATCAGGCCACAGCGCCACGATCGGCGTGTCGCCTGCCGGCGTGAGCCGGTCGCCGGCTCCCAGCCGCTCGACCGGGATGCCGCGCTCCTCCACCAGACGTAGCAGCTCCGCCGCGTTGCCGGCCTTCCGGCTCTCGGGCCCGCCCCGCACAACGAACCGCCGCACCCCGATGTGCTCGACCACGTGTGTCAACCCCCCGTAGTGGTCGGCGTCGTAGTGCGTCAGCACCACGGCATCCAGCCGGTTGTAGCCTCGGCTCCGCAAAAACGGCATGATCGTCCACCGCCCCGGATCGCTCCCGAGCACCATGCCGCCGTCGATCAGAATGCGCCGCCCCTCCCGTGTGCGCACGAAGATCGACTCCCCCTTCCCCACGTCGAGCACTACGACCTCCGTGCAGTCGGGCGCACCCACGACCGGCGACCACAACGCCACGCCCCCAACCGCCGCAAGCGCCGCCGCGAGCGCCACGCGCATCGTGCGCGACGCCCCGTGCGCGAAGCCGACCGCCACCAGAACGCCGTAGTACGCGCCCAGCACGAGCACGGGCGCCGACCGCACGTTCAGATGGATGAACCGCAGGTTCGACGTGAGCACCACCACGCGGCTCAGCGCGCCGATCAACGCGCCGTTGACCCCGTTGAGCACCCCGGCAACAAACGGCCACACCTGCCCCACCACGGCCGCCACCATGCCAAGCGGCACAATGAACCCCATGAGCGCCACCACCGCCACATTCGGGATGAACGACAGCGGCGCGAACCGGTTGAAGTGGAACGCCGTCAACGGCGCCACCGCCACGTAGGCCGCGACGCACACCGCCGACAACTGCACCACGCGCAGTGCCAGCCAGTTGACGCCCGCGCGCCACTGCGGCACATCGACGCCCAGCTCGGGCCGCAGGTGCCACCGCTCGGCCGCCCACTCGATCAGACGCGGCGCCAGCACCACGACGGCGCCCGCCGCCACGAACGAAAGCTGAAAGCCCGGCGAGAACACGTCGAGCGGCCGGAACACCAAGATCAGAACGGCCGCCAACGCGAGGCTGTTCAACACGTCGGATTCCCGTCGCACCAGGGGCGCCAAGAAGATCACGCCCATCATCACGCTCGCACGCACGACCGACGGCCGCCCACCCGTCATCGCTGCATACAGCGCAATCACCACCACCGTCAACACCGACGCCGCCCAACGCGGCACAAACACGAACCGAAACGCCCAGTGCACGGCGAACGCGACGATCGCCACGTGCAAACCGCTGATCGCCAAAACGTGCACCGTGTTCGTGTACACGAGCGCCTCCTCGAGCTCCTCGCTGATCGCCCGCCGCTTGCCCAGCAGCACGCCCTTGAGAAACGCCCGGCTGTCCTCGCTCACCCGGCCATAGTCGAGCGCACGGTCGAGCCGACCGCGCACCCCATAGATGACGCGCCACGCCACACTGCCGCCGCCGCCAAGCCGCTCGATCTCGTCACGGGCCCCGATGCGGACGATCCGCTGAATGCCCTTGCGCTCGAGGTACGCACGATAATCGAACCCGCCCGGATTGCGCGCCGGCTCCGGCACTTGAACCCGACCCCGAAACCGAATCCGGTCGCCGTAGCCGATCCCAAGCTCCGCCTCCCGCGTGGCGGTGACAACCACCCGCCCACGGGCGGGACGCATCGGCCCCGCCGTCTCGTCGCCCGTCGAGAAGCCCGTCACGCGCAGATGAAAACGGTACAGGCGGCCGGAGGGCCCACCGAACAGCCCCTCAGTCGTCTTCCCTTCCGGCTCGTCGAGCACAACGCCCTCGATCAGGCATTCCTGTCCGTCGCCAACAAGCGCGCTGAACGAATCCCCCCCAGAAACCCTGGCTCGGTAGAAGTTGACGACGACCACTCCCACCCACACAACAAGAAGCGCCACCGCGGCCACGCCCACCCGCGTCGACGCCACAACGCACAAAACGGCGGCAAGCGCACCGACCACCACGGCCGCCAGCCAAACAGCCAGCCGACCATGCCAGATCGCATCTCCGAGAAGAATCCCCACAATGAAGAAGACGGCCACGAACAGAATCGGCCGCCTCGACGAGAAACGCGGAAAGTGTGCCCCAGCTTTCACTTCAGGTTGGCGTTGCGCCCACGCACGTCCCAGCTACAGCTTGCGCGGTCGATGATACAGCTTCCCCCACCCCCACCAAAACAGAAGTATCGCAGAAACGATCCCGACAAACACCAGGACCCCGGTCATGCTGTTCCGCTCCGACTCCTCCGCGCGCCGCTCCCAGGGCTGCTTGACCGGGTCAGGGCCATTCTTGCCGGATTCGTCAGCCGAGATCAACTGAACCAGCAGCCCACACTCAAGCGGCGTCCCACGCGCGCTCAGCCACTCGCGCCCAGCAGCCGCTCCAGCCGGCGAGACCGGCGCCGACCACGCCCCCGTGGCCCAGCCGGCCAACAGCACGCCTACGGCCGTGACCAGCACGGCGCCACGCAAACTGACTCGGCACAAGCAGACATTCACGGCACTCAGACACCTCGGCGAAGCTCGCTGGACCCGATGCACCCGATCCCTCTCATAACGTGTAGCGTATAGCATCACTGCGTACGGTGCGCAACACCGATGTGGACGCGGAACATGTCCCCGAGATTGCTTCCTCATGTCTTGGGACGTTGCTGCAGCTCCCCGGTTTCGTCAAGTTCCGGCCGGCGCAGCCAACCGCGCGCGCCCAGAGCAGCGATAAGTCACTCTCCATCTGCTGTATCGGTCGATGCCGCCACCGCATTTACACAATCACCTTCCAGACGCCGCAAGATCGCCCGTCGAGTTTGACCCGCCCTGAAGGGGCTGGACAAATGCACACGACGTGGGCGACCCCACGACACCGCGCCAGGCCGAAATCGCTTGACGCCGCCCCCCCCCAGCGCGTATACGAATAGCTCCTTGAGCAGCAACCCCGAACTCGGGCCGTCTCAACGGCCAACGTGACCAGGAGAGCCGCATGCCGACAACCAAATCGGCCATCAAGCGCATGAGAACCTCAGAGAAGAGCCGCCAGGCCAACATGGTGGTCAAGTCCCGTCTCCGGACGCAGCGCCGAAAGGTGATCGAGGCGGTCGCCGCAGGCAACAGGCCCGAAGCCGAAAAGGGCTTCTCCGAGCTGGTCTCGCTCTACGACAGAGCAGTCAAGAAGGGCGTCCTGAAGCTCAACACCGTCTCGCGCACCAAGTCCCGCATCGCAGCCAGGATCAACGCACTCCCCGCCTGAGCCCTACCGCCGCTCGGGCCTGCTGACAAGCTCCCCGCACCACCCTCATACTCCTCGCGCCGAAGGCATTCTCCCTACACTCCTTGCCCGCGAAGAGCCCGTCCTCACACGTCCTACCCAAGAAAGGCCTATCCCACGTCCTGCCCGTGAAGGCCCCGCCCTCACGCGTGCTGCCCCGAAGGGGCTGAATAGAACAGCCCAGGGTAACACCCTGGGCCTTCGCGTCATGGAGAAACAGCCCTAGCCTGAAAGGCTTCCATAGAGCGCCTACGCCGCGCACAACGACACAAGCAGACGCTCGGCCACCTGGCGATCCGTCAGTCGGCTCTGGCGCAGATCAACGTCGGCGTCGAACAAAAGCACCAGATTGCGCCGAAGCCGGTCGAGGCGCGCCGCCGACAGCACACCCCCCAACGCTCGCTGGCGCCACGACGGAATGCCCAGCGCCTGGCCGATCTCGCGAAGCCCCGCCCCGCTCTCGGCCAGCTCCTTGGCGTTCACCAGCTCGCGCAGCGTCATGCGCAACCGCCCGAACAACCCGTACACGCTCTCGCCCTCGTCGACGAGCATGCCCCAGATCGACAGCGCGTCGCCCGTACGCCGCTCCAGGACCGCGTCCCGCAGCCTGTAGTACGTCTCGGTCCGGCTGCGCCCAACGACGGCCGCCACGTCGGCGTCCTCGATCCGCTCGCGCTCGCCCACAAACAGGTCGAGCTTCTCAACCTCGGCCGCGAGCGCCGTCAGGTTCGTCCCGCACAGCTCGACGAGCGACTCGCGTGCCCCGCGGCTCACCCGCTTGCCGCGCTGCTTGGCCAGCGCCTCGACCCACGGCCCCATCTCGTTCTCGTACATCTGCTTCAGGTCGACCCGAGCGCCCTTGACCTTCCCGACCGCCTTGGCGAACGCCGTCCGGCCGTCCACGCTCTGCCCCACCATCACCAGCGACGCCACCGGATCGGGCGAGCGCACATACTCGGCCAGCGCATCAAGATCGTCCTTGCGGTAGCGGTCGACGTCGTGGAGCACCACCAGTTTCGCCGTCACGAAGAACTCGCCCGACCGGCACTCGCTCAGCACGGCCCGCGCACCGTGCGACCCGGCATAGAACGTGTGACACACGAAGCCTTCGCCGTGCTCGGATGCGCCGCGCTTCTTCAGGGCGTCGATTACGCGCGTCTTGAGGTAGGGTTCGGGACCAACAAGAAGCAAAACCGGACGGAGCGACATCTCGGACAGAATGCGGCGGAACTCCTCAAGCTTCACGGGCTAGCCCCTCCGGCAGATACAGACATCGGCACCTTGCACACCGCCAGTGCGCTGTTGGAGACGCATCGATCCAATCACAGCAAGTCGCGAGACGGCGGCGCCAGCCTCAATCCCGACGCGAAAGGGCCTGTTGAAAAGATGGGCGGCGTCTGCGCCGTGGTTGCCCCGAAGGGGCTTGATAGGCAAGCCCAGGGCAACGCCCTGGGTCGGGCAGGCACAGGATACATCCTCGTAGCCCAAAGGGCTTACATAGCGCCCCCGCAAATGGACACGAAGGCACTGTGCGCCTACCATCCCCCTTCGACAATATGCTCGACGATGTCGTGCGCCAAGTCCTCGAGCGCCTCCGGACGAGCCCGGCGCTCAGACGCAGGCAGGCCGGCCCCGACAACGAACTCGGCGTTGCCGCTCAGCCGGTCGTCCGTCCACAAGTCGACGTCCTCGTGCCGGTCGTGGAGCGTCGCCAGCGCGGTCACCGTGATCCTGTACTCGGTCGGCCGCGTCACGCCCGCGTAGCGGATCGCCTTGCGGTCATACTGGACAAGCCGAACCGTCAACACGACGTCCGCCTCGTCTTCGGGCACGACGCGCAGCGTCCCGTCCGTCGCGAGCTGGTTGATCACCGCGTTCGTGGCCTGGATCTCCAGGTTCGGCTCACTCGTGTCGTTCACGAACACCGGCACGGCGATCGTCTTGATGTGCCCGGGCAGCAGCGTCCCCACCCGGTACCCGCCGCAGCCGCCGGCCACAACCGTCGCCACAACCAACACCGCCGTCAGCAGCAATACGCGTCGCATCGTCTCGCCCTCTCCCGTCAGGTCACTCGTCCGCTTCGTCCGCTCCAGACCCCGCTCCAGCAGCGTCGGCCCCGACTGCCTTGCTGTCGGCCCCGGCCGCTTTGTCGTCGGCCTCAGACTCAAGCTGCGTGCGCATTCTCGCTGCTCGTTCCTCGGCCTCCTCGGCGTACGGCGAGAGCGGGAAACGGGCCACCACGTCCTCATAGTAGATCAGGGCTGCCCGGTACTTGCCTCGCCGCTCGTAATAGACACCGACCTGGAAGCCGCTCTCGGCGCGGCGATGGTCCACCTCGGCGATCCGCTCCTCGACCGCCTGCGCATACTCGCCTTTCGGGTACTCACGCAGATACCGCCGGTAGTGGAACAACGCCTGCTCCAGCGCCTTCTTGTCGTGCCGCGCTCGCCGCGCCTTCCTGTAGTAGCACTCGCCGACCCGGAACAGCGCGTCGTCGCGCCGCTCGCCGCGCTCGAAGTTCTCCACCACAAACAGGTACGTGTTGATCGCGCCCGACCGCATCGGCTTGCCCGACTGCGAGTAGTCGTCATAGCGCTTCTTGCGCTCGAGCAGCTCGCCCGCCCGGTACTTGGCCTCCTCGGCCACCGGGCCGAACGGGGCGTTGACCGC
>Ga0315545_1004880_pt1 | contig 10927 bp, 8 predicted proteins | sample SalMarSW160210MG_FD_203096 | JGI IMG/M metagenome (GOLD analysis project Ga0315545, IMG submission 203096) | Salt marsh sediment microbial communities from the Plum Island Ecosystem LTER, Massachusetts, United States - Salt Marsh Sediment SW1602-10 ...
GGTATTTACCTTGAATGTTGCAGATGGCATCATGATCGAGGCCGCCCTTACCTACCTCGGTCTCGGCCTTCCTCCTGCGATCGTGGATTGGGGCATGGACCTCTCCATGGGAAAGCGGTTTTTGCCCTCGGGCCAGTGGTGGTTGATTACCTTTCCCGGGGTCATGATTTCCATCCTCGCCCTGGGTTTTACCATGCTCGGTGAAGGGCTCGCGGAGATACTCAATCCGAGACTTCTGGAGCGGTAGGAACATGGCGACGATTCTGGATATCCAACACCTCACGGTTCATTTTCCCATCAATATCGGCACGGTCCAGGCCGTGCAGGACGTGAGCCTGACCCTAAGGCAGGGAGAGGTGATGGGCCTTGTGGGGGAGTCTGGGTGTGGCAAGTCGACCCTCGGTTTTTCGATAAACCGGCTTCTGAGGCCGCCCGGAAGGATCGTTCAAGGAAAGATCCTCTACCACGGCAAGGATATCGTGACGATGAGCGAGAGGGAGCTTCTCTCCATTCGCGGAAGGAAGATCGCCATGATCTTTCAGGACCCTCTCACCTCCCTCAATCCCCTGTTTCGTATCGATCAACAGTTCATGGAAACGCTCTTCACCCACGAGAAGGGGATAAGCAGGAAGGCCGCCTTCAAACGGGCGGAAAGGATGCTTGAAAGCCTTGGGATCTCCCGAGAAAGGCTCCTGGAATACCCGCATCAAATGTCAGGAGGCATGAGACAGCGCATCATGATCGGGATGGGGCTTATCCTCAATCCTGATCTCCTGATCGCCGATGAGCCAACCACCTCCCTGGATGTGATCGTTGAGGCCCAGTTCCTCGATCTCCTCAATGAGTTGCGCAAACAGTTCAATCTCACGATCATCTTGATCACCCATAACCTGGGCAACGTGGCCCAGCTGGCCGATCGTATCACCGTCATGTACGGGGGCACCGTCATGGAGGTGGGCGAGGCAAACGAGATCTTCGAGAACCCCCTGCATCCTTACACGCAAGGGCTCCTTTCCTCCATACCGAACATCAAACTTGACCAGCCTAAACTGAAGACCATGCCGGGGAGCCCGCCCGATCTGGTCGATCCGCCTCCAGGCTGTGTGTTTCATCCACGCTGCCCCTATGTCAAGGATAGGTGCAGGGCACAAAAACCGGAGACCTTTACCAGGGACGGCCATCTGGCAAACTGCTGGCTTTACGGATGAGAGAAAACGTGGAAGATTTTCTCAACATTACCGATCTGAAGAAACACTTCCCCCTTCAGAAGGGATTCATCGACAATCTGCTCGCAAAGGAGAAGAGCTTTGTGAGGGCCGTGGATGGCGTATCCTTCTCCATACAAAAAGGAGAGGTCCTGGGACTGGTTGGCGAGAGCAGTTGTGGCAAGACGACCACGGGGAGGCTCATTCTGCGGCTTTTGGAGCCTACCTCGGGAGAAATCTTCTATAAAGGGCAATCCATATTTTCCCACTCGAAACGGGAGATGGAAAGGATGAGGGAAAAGATGCAGATCATCTTCCAGGACCCCCACGCATCCCTGAGCCCTCGCATGTCCATCGGAAAGGCCATCGCGCACCCCCTTTCTATTCACCATAAGGCTTCAAGGAATGAGCAACGGAGGATGGTGCTCGAGATCATGCAAAAGGTCGGCTTATCTCCTGCCGAATTCTTCTATAAGAAGTACCCTCATCAGCTCTCAGGTGGCCAGCGGCAACGCGCGGTGATTGCCAGGGCCCTGGTGAGCAATCCAGATTTCGTGGTGGCGGATGAGCCCATCGCCATGGCGGATGTGTCGGTCAGGGCCATGATACTGGAGTTGATGGTGCAGCTCAAAGATGAGTTCGATCTGACCTACCTTTACATCACCCATGACCTTGCCACGTGCAAGTATATCTGTGATCAAGTGGCAATCATGTATTTGGGTAAGATCGTTGAGATAGGTCCCCTGAACGAGGTCTTTACGAACCCTGTCCATCCGTACACGGCCACGCTTATGGAAGCGGTGCCCGTGCCGGATCCCAAGTACCGGAGAACCCAGCCCATTCCCAAGGGGGAAATCCCAAGCGCCATCAATCCTCCTTCGGGATGTCGCTTTCACCCCCGCTGCCATGCGGCAAAGCCGATGTGCAGCGTGCATGAACCCGATTTGATTGAGGTAAGCCAAGGCCACAGGGTTGCATGCTTTTCCTGATAAAATCCCGCCTCAGACGCCATGGGCGCTTTTCCTTGACACTCACGCGCTTTTATCCCATAGTGCCCCTCTGTACATCTTCTCCAGGTTTCAATACTGTCATTGCGAGGAGCGAACCGACGTGGCAATCTATCCTATCGGGATTGCTTCCCATTCATTTGCAATGATGTCGAAAAATAGCGGCATTTTGAAAGAACCTCGCTATGATCACACAGCAAGGTGAAACCAGTGCCCTTTGAAACAATACACGGGATAAAGATCTACTACGAGGTTCACGGCCAGGGGGATACCGTTGTGCTCCTCCATCACGGATTTGGCTGCACCAGGATGTGGAAGGAAATCTATCCTTCCCTGCTGAAGGCCGGCTACCGGGTGCTCATGTATGACCGGAGGGGATACGGGCAATCCGAGAAAGGAGATGATTTTCAGGAGTTCTACGAAAGCAACAGGTTTCGCCCTGAGAGCGTCAGGGAGTTGGCTGTGCTGCGAGACAAACTCGGGCTCGATTCCTTCCACATTATCGGTCAGTGCGAGGGCGGAGTAGTTGGCGTGGACTTCGCCGTTTCCTATCCCCATTGCGTGAAGACTCTCTTTATCTCAAGCACGCAATGCTACAGCGAGATCACCATGGCCGAATTTAATAGCATATACTTTCCGCAACCATTTTTTGAGTTAAAGCCCGAGCTCAGGGAAAAATTCATTGAGTGGCACGGAGCTAATCACGCCGAGACCTCGTATAACCAGTTTCGTAAGTACGGAGGGGCCTATGGCAGGAACATCTTCGACCTGCGGCCCTTGCTGCCAAGGGTATCCTGCCCTGCCCTTGTGCTCTATCCGGATAGGAGTGCACTGTTTGCTGTGGAGCAGGCCATTGCATTCTACCGCCACCTTCCTAAAGGGGAGCTCGCCGTGCTGCCGGGTTGCGGCCACAACACCTATGAGCAACGGCCCAAGGAATATACCCGCCTGGCGCTTGATTTCTTAAGGAGGCATCCTGAGTAAGCCCTATTTCCTTTGCTGCTTTTTCTCCGTCACGCAGTAGATCCCCTCCCCTGCCCGGGCAGCGTTCAGGCAGCTATTTTCGGAAATGCAGGTGGATTTGCGGAGATCTCCGGATCTCCAGCGATTGATCAGATCGGGCTCCCTGATAAAGGGGCGGCTCATGGAGAGGTAATCAGCCACGCCGTCCTTCACGAGCCGCTCTGCTACCTGAAAGGAACGTATCCCGCCCACGAGGATAATCGGCACGGAAAGCCTCTCCTTAAATGCCCGTGCCTCATCCTTAAAATAGGCCTCACGATCCTCGGATATGATCCCCTTGCGGATAGAGCCCGATTCCCCTGAGATCGGCAGGCCCCCGCTCAGCTCGATGGCATCGATACCTTCATCCGCCAGCATACGGCCTGCCTGAACCGAATCCTCCAAAGTAAGCCCGCCATCCACGAAATCCTGGGAATTCAGTTTCACCAAGATCGGGTAGTCCCTGCCCACAGCGCCCCGTATCGCCCGAAACACCTCAAGCAGGGCCTTTGCCCGGTTCCCGATCGCGCCTCCATACTCATCGCTGCGATGGTTCAGCTTGGGGGAGAGAAACTGGCTGAGGAGATAACCGTGCGCCGCATGGATCTGCACCCCATCGAATCCTGCTTCCCTGGCACGCATGGCTGCTGCTCCGAATGCATCGATCACCTCCCGGATATCCTGATGGGTCATCTCCTTCCTCGGCGCCTTTGCTATGTTTTCCAGTACTGAAGGGGCTATAGGGGTTATCCCCGTCAGCTTCTCGTTTGCGAAAAATCCTGCATGGGCAAGCTGAAGCACGATCTTCCCCCCGTGATCGTGTACCTTCTGTGCCATGTCTTGGAGGCCGCCTACGAGTTCATCGGAGTATGCGCCGAGCTGGTTCGGCCCTGCTTGGCCGTCCTGCCTCACATAGGCATGGCCGGTGACAATCAGGCCTACCCCGCCCTGTGCGAGGTTCGTCATCAGGTTCACTAATTGGGGTGTACACCTCCCGTCCTCGGCAGCCATGGCCGACCAGGTTGCCGATCGAACGAACCGGTTTGAAAGGGTCATGCCGTTGATCTGGGTCTCGGTAAATAAGATTTGCATTTCACCTCCGTTTTCTTCTAATCTGTTATAATGGGAAAGCTACTATTCGCCTCCTTCTTTAAAGGCTGAACGCCTGGATGTCAAGAGGGATCATTGCAGAGCAGAATAATGGGTTTGATCACGGTAGCCCTTTGGATTAGAAACTAGCAAAGCTTCGCATCAAACCGACGAGATGTTACCAGTATGCATGTAGCAAAGCTGGATGAACTCGTAAAAAGTCTGAAATTTGTCTTTTCAGTCATTCTGGCGAAAGCCAGAATCTAGTATTTTCAAGAGGTTATAGGCTCCGGTGCCTGCCCCGGACCCCGATCCGGGCTTCACCGGAGTGACGATGTTAATGACTTTTTACGAAACCATCAAATATCAGCAGCAAAGGCCCTGGGCGAGATGGTGGGGATTTGAATGTATGTAGACTCCAAGAGTAACTGCTCATGTAGCCACCAAGACACAAAGCCACAAATGAGTTTTGCTTTTTGAGTCGAAACTGCATTAACATACTAACTATACTTTCTTAGTGTCTTGGTGGCTTAGTGGCTGAATAGCTACACTGAGATATAATGTATCAAAATTCATAGGTAAGAATCGCATTGAATGGAGGATAGAGAGCATGTTGAAAATTGGCTTTATAGGATGGCGAGGGATGGTCGGCTCGGTTCTCATGAGCCGTATGCTTGAGGAAGGTGATTTCAAGGGCTTTGAGCCGATATTTTTCACCACATCGAACGTGGGGGGCGCCGGCCCTGATGTGGGAGTCGATATTCCACCGCTCAGGGATGCCTTTACTGTTTCACTGCTCTCCTCTCTGGATATTGTGGTGACCTGTCAGGGAGGCGATTACACCAAGAAGATATACCCTGAGCTTAGAAAGGGCGGCTGGAATGGCTACTGGATAGACTCCGCCTCGGCGCTTCGGATGAGCGAGGAGAGCATTATCGTGCTTGACCCCGTCAACAGGGATGTGATCGACTCCGGTTTATCGTCGGGCATCAAGACCTATATCGGCGGGAACTGCACGGTGTCCCTTATGCTCATGGCCCTTTCGGGGCTCTTCAGGGCGGGGCTCGTTGAGTGGATCGCTTCCATGACGTATCAGTCCGCATCAGGAGCAGGTGCGAAACACATGAAGGAGCTCATCTCCCAGATGGCGATCCTGGGGGATGCCACAAGAGAGCTTCTCGCTGATCCCGCATCCACCGCAATCGCCGTTGATGAGATCATCACCAGGGAGCTCAGGAGCGCGGGCTTTCCCACTGAGAACTTCTCCGCTCCCCTGGCAGCCAGCCTGATCCCCTGGATCGACTCACCCATGGAATCAGGGCAGACACGGGAGGAGTGGAAGGGATCGGTTGAGACGAACAAAATCCTCCGGACCAAGAACCCTATCCCCGTTGACGGCGTGTGCGTGCGTGTGGGCGCCATGCGGTGCCACAGCCAGGGATTCACCATCAAGCTCACCAGGGATGTGCCCCTCGATGAGATCAAAGACATCATTGCAGGAGGCAACGACTGGGTGAGGCTCGTTCCCAATGACCGGGAATCCACCCTGAGGCACTTGACCCCTGCCGCGGTGAACGGCACGCTCACGGTCCCTGTGGGAAGGGTGCGCAAGATGCTCATAGGTACAGAGTACGTGGCAGCCTTTTCCGTGGGAGATCAGCTCCTCTGGGGCGCAGCTGAACCGATCCGCAGGATCCTGAATATCGTAATCGATGAACTATCCTAGATCTCTCACCCCAGTACGGTCGTTCCTCCCTACGGGGCAGGCAGAGCCCACAGAGTTCACGGAGTTTTGACCTGAACAGATTCATTTTTTCTTTAAGGCCTTCTCCCACGTGCGATCCTGGCTCTCAGGATTGCACTCCCGCGAAGCGGGTATGGTAACCAATCCTCATTCCGCTTATGTCTGTGGTGTCTGTGGCGAAAAATTCTCGGTGCGATCTCAGCGTGCTCTGTGAGAGATATCTCTTGCCACAGTATTCCCTACCGAGCGAGGCGTATCATGCGAACCTCGCTCTTTACCAGGTCAGGCACCGCCACCATCAATCCGTGATCCTCGGGCACCACACAGAAATCCGCCGGCCCCTTGAAGCCTGTTGCCAATCTCTTCACCCCGGCTGTCTTGTCCCACCAGAGAAGCGAGCCGACCTTCCAGTCCGTTACCAGCATGCTCCCATCCTCGAGCTGGACGATGCCGTCAAGGCTGCCCAGACCGGTGGCCAGGACCTTGATGGCGCCATCCATGGTGATGGAATAGATGCGGCCTTCTTGTGCGGTTTTATCAAACCCCACTGCCAGAAGAGAGCCGTCTATCGCAGGATAAAGCCCATTAGGTGCAAAGGATAGAGGCCCGGGAAAAACGCTCACCGTGGGCTTTCCGGGCATATCCAGGCAATCGGCCGGCTCGATCCGGTAGATCAGATCCTTTTTGTAATCGCTCACAAAGAGCGCGCCTCCCAGTACCGTGGGGTCATTGGCGAAGATTGCCCCCGGAAGGGCAACCTCCCTGCCCTTTCGGGTCTTGAGGTCGAAGATCCACACCACGTCGATATCGGTCACCCAGAGCCTCGCGCCCTCAACCCAGATACCCTTGGGCTTGTTCAGGATACCCCCCGGTGCCGGAAGAAACTGCTCCTCGAGCACCTTTCCCGTAAGGCTTATCGTGCTGATCTTGCCCTTGCCATCCTTGAGCGTTGCCTTGAGCACCGAGCCGAACTGGCCCACGTACAATACTTTCTCCTGAGGATCATAGGCAACCGATTCAGGATGCACGAACCCGGTCACCGTTTCCTCAGAGATGACCCTGAGTTCCTGTGCCCCCAGCACGCTCACACCCATGGCCACAAAACCCAGAGTCCCTGCCAGCGCTATCGCAATTACTATCCCCTTTCTCATAACCCCCTCCTCTTAATTTAAGCATTAGACATCTTATAATCGTTCACCACTCCGTCATTCCGGCGGAAGCCGGAATCCAGGCTGTTTCTGTATGCCCCCGGCTTACTACATGCAGGGGCAGGCTTATCAAAGCCCGCCCTGGACTTGATCCAGGGTCCGGCATGATGAAACGTAAAGAGTATTTCGAGACAACTAATAACTGATGACAATTTATCAAATAATATCATATCCAGCGGGCTTTGAACTCTCATTGAACCTTTGTTGAGAACATGAATATAAAACTCATAGTATTGTATACATCCTCTTAAAATCTCAACTATCTCCCTCTCCACTTTATCTCTTTATGTGAGCGCCTGTGCCGGAAAAGGATGAATCGCCTGATTCAGTGAAAATAGGCCTCCTCAATTCTGATGCTGTAGTCTCTCATATGGATTACCTCACGGACCTGCTATCGTACTTTCTCATTGCACATCTCATTCATTTATGCTAGAAATACATAACATTACCAATTATCTTTCCCGCTCTTTTATCAATATATAAAATCGCAAAGCGATTTTATAACTCATAGCTCCTGTGAAACCGGTACCAACACGATACCACGACACCTATTTTGCTGTGTTTAGATTCTTACGCGTCGTATCTGAGAGTTTTTCTCTCACAATTTGTTATTGGTTTATTAAAGCCTTTGGGAAACTGAAAACTCTAAACTGGACAAAGGCACCCTTAGGCTCTCCTGCTCCCGAGTTTCCAGTTTCAAATTTCAAATATCTTTGGGCTAGCTTTTATAAACTGATACGCACATGTGCCTTGGAATCAAGAGGTAGGGAAGGTGGTGATTACATCGAATCCAGAGGACTTACCGTTGCGGCAATATCTTTTTCCATGACGTGCGTGTAGATTTCGGTGGTCTTGACGTCAGCGTGGCCCATGAGTTCTTGAACCACCCGGATATTGACGCTGTCTTCAAGCATATGGGTGGCGAATGAATGCCGGAAGGTGTGGCAGCCTATGAGTTTCGTGATGCCTGCACGATCGACCGCAACTTTAACCGCTTTCTGTAAACCGGACTCCAGCACGTGATGCCGGCGCTCAATCCCGGTGCGGGGGTCCACGCTCCGTTTCTTGGAGGGAAAGAGGTATTGCCAGCGGAACTCCTTGGAGGCATGCGGGTATTTCCTGGCCAAGGCATCGGGCAAATAGACCTCGCCATATCCCTGCGCCAGGTCTTTCTCATGAAGAGACTTGACCTTCTCAAGCTGCTCACGCATCTCCGGCTGGATCGACTTGGGGAAGAGAGTGGTACGGTCCTTGTTTCCCTTGGCAGCGTGCACATAGATGAGGTTTCTTTCAAAATCAAGATCCTGCACGCGGAGGCGGATGCATTCCATCAAGCGGAGGCCTGAACCGTAGAGGATCTTGGCCATGAGCAGATGAATCCCGTGCATATGCGCGAGAACGCGCTTGACCTCGCTCTTGGTCATGACAACAGGAGGTCTGGGGTGGCGCTTTGCCCTGGTGGGTTCGATCTGTCCTTCAATCGGTTGATCGAGCACATGCCGGTACAGGAAGATGATGGCATTCAAGGCCTGACGCTGCGTTGAGGCGGAGACCTTCTGCTCAGTGGCAAGGTGGCTCAGATAGGCATCGATTTCGGGCTTACCCATATCACGGGGGTGCTTTTTGGAGCCGAAGAATTTGATGTAACGAACGATCCAATCGCAGTAGGTCTGCTCGGTTCGGTAGGCATAATGATGGTAACGAAGCACCTGTCGGACCTGGTCCATAAGCTTGAGGTGGGGATCGGGTCTGAATTTTGCCTTGTTTTCCATGATACTAAGCAAGTATCATCATATCATGGAAAATTCAACCACTATTTTTACATTCGTTTATATTGGATATTAATATACATGGAAAATAATCCGTGATATAAAGCCCATATAGAGAAAATTTTCTATCTATACACAATGTTGGATCTAAACGAGGTGTGAGCTATGAATCGAAGACACATAGCACTGCTTGAGCACCTGCTTGCAGCTCGCTCGAGGTTTGCTGAGATGCTTGCTCTTGCAGTCCTCCTTGCGTTCAGCACGAGCCTTGCGGCGAGCGCTGTATTTTCGCTCTTCGGCGACGCACATCTTGCGGCTCTGCTGATCGCATTCCTTCTAATCTTTGCATGTCTTGTCATTGTTGGGTGCCTCATGTTCAGGGGGCGGGTTCAGACGAGGAAGTTCGAAGGCTTCTTCGTGTATGACCCACGGCATAATTCTCTCTCTTCCGTCCCCCTGTATGAGTTCTCCGACGAACTCACAACTTTGGTTCTTTGGGGTTGCCGTCAAGACAAAGACTTGCTGGAATCGTGGCGAAGAGCGCCGCTGAAGCTCCTCAAGACACCTGGCGAAGACGGGCGGACTAAGAACGCATCAGAGCTTAGCAGCGCCAGTGTCATACAGGACGGTACTGAGTGTTTCCTTCTCTCTGCTCTCTCCGAGCATCTTCGAGCCTATTTTGAAAACGAAAAACACGACGACCCCCATCTGCGCAAGATGACAAGAGAAGACGCGGCACCACTCGTGCTCGAGAACCGCATTCTTGAGGTGATCTCCCGCCCACTGACTGATCGCCCAAGCATGCTGCCCGAAGGACTAGAGGGCCTTGCTCAGGCTGAGGGAGTACTTGAGTGGGTTGGGGAACACGGCTTCTTCCGCCGCTTTGAGCTACTGCTCCCTGCTGACACGACTCTCGAACGCGTGGGGCGTGGCCAGTTCAACCTCAGGACCCGCCGCATGTATGTCACATTCGCCGTCTCCTTTTCCGGGGATTTCGCGAACGTTCTGCCCGCCGATTTTGTTCGGCATGTTCTGGGAGAGAAGGACCCCTTTGTCGTCTCCGACTATGAAGTCGTGATCAACGTTACTGCACGGTTTCGATACGCAGCACTGCTTACACCAACCGGCTGGAAGTACTACCAGTGGTTCGACTCTTTCCTGGAGCAGCTTGAGAACTCTTTCGGAGGAGTAGGGTACCTCGGATCCATCGGGTGGCCGACGGCATGCACCATTCTCAACGTTCTCCGGCCTGAACATAAAGAGCAGAAAGCGGAGAATCCAACAAAGCCTTCGAGCGCGACTTCGGATTCCGCGCCGAGCGCGTAATCCGAAGCGGCTCAAGGCTGACGTTGGAAGGAGCAATTAATAATGCCACAAGCAGTCTGGAATATAACGTGGAATATTGTTGGAGGTTTGGTCGTTGCCTTTCTCACCCTCTTTTTTCAATGGAGCATAAAGAAACTCAAGTGCCGAGCATTTAGGCAGATCTTCGGGAATGACCTTGATGATTTTTATATGGTTTATCCCTCTTATGAATCTCCAAGCCCAGGCACGGCCTTCCCAAAACCACCCTCAAAAGTACCGCGACAGAGATTCTCAACAGTCAATCTTACAACAATTAACTCAAATGCCTCTACACGTAGCGTTAGTCACCTTTCTTACGTTATAGGAAATTACTCACCCTCATTGCCTCATATAAGATCGGATATTGATCTAGATCAACGGATGGATCTGTCTTTTCTTTCTGTGGGCGGCGTAAACAATTATAAGTCACTTGATGTCTTTGAGAACAGATCTAACATCTTCCTTCAATTTGGACGAAGCGGTATTCAATCGAAGGCTTCAGGTGAATATATTGCCAACATAGAGGGAAAAATGGACTACGGCTTAATTATAAAAATCC
>Ga0315545_1004882_pt1 | contig 10925 bp, 13 predicted proteins | sample SalMarSW160210MG_FD_203096 | JGI IMG/M metagenome (GOLD analysis project Ga0315545, IMG submission 203096) | Salt marsh sediment microbial communities from the Plum Island Ecosystem LTER, Massachusetts, United States - Salt Marsh Sediment SW1602-10 ...
TCGCTCACCTGCGATCCCAAGGATGCTGGAAGGGCTTTATACCTTGTCACTGCACCACCCAAGGAAATGAGCATGGAGGTAATTAAGGAACTTGGGGACAACCTAAAGATTATGGCTCCAGATGCCTTAATAAGGAGTGGTGACTACCCTAGGCAAAAAGGTTCACTGGACGTTGCTGTAATTCTGTCCGAACTTAGCACTGTGAGGAAAATCACGAGCTACTTTACCAAAGCAATTGACTTGATTTCTGTCATGAAATCTAAGCGCGGAGTGGGATACGAAAGCAGGAAACTCGAAGAGACTTTCAATGACATTCCCATGTTACTGTAATTAATTTGAGCCCTACAGAATAGTTGATATGCCTGCCCTTTTGTGGAGACCACTTTATCAAGAAATTATAACCAGAAAGTCAGTTTAGCTTGTTTCCCCCTCACTTCCTGGCCTTAGTGAAGACTGCCCATGTCTGCTCCATGGCTTCATTGCGGGCCTCGCGAGCTTTTCCCTCTGCCTCATCGCGGGTTCTTAATGCCCTGTCTATGCTTTCCTCATAAATCCTTCTACTCTGGGCTATACTTTCCTCACAAGCCTTCCTCGTTTGTTCTATCGCCTTGTTATAGTCTTTTTCTGCTTGTTTTTCCTGATCCTTATAGGCCTCTTCCAGCTGGCGTTCAGCTTCTATGTAGGCTGCGTAAGCTGCCATAGCTCGCTGTTGAGTCTCATCAAGGGCACCAGTAGCTTGCTCAGCTTTCTTAGGGAGCTTCTTCGCCTTCTGCTCACCTTCTTCATCTTGCACAATAAAGACTTGCTCTACATCAGACATGGCATACCTCCTTCACGCTCTATTTTTTAATTTTATCCCATATAATTGCATTATACAAGAGAAAGATACTCCAGCTTTGCCTTCATCTAGTCTTCCTCTACTTCGTCACTATCTACTGTTCCTTCCTCAGTATGTTTAGCTTTATTAGCTGCGTACATTTGAGATAGGAAATCCAAGCGTGACTGAATTTCCCTGCTAGACTCTTTGGGCTCCACACCTAATCCTTCATCAATTTTGGCTTTACTTAAGGCTTCCTTGAATACCTCTGACGACACTTCCACAGATTCCTTAATCTCTTCTTTGCTTACCTTTTCAGCTCCACCTATTGCTTTCTCAAATACTCGTATTGATGCCTTTGCAGCTTTCTTGGCTGACTTGCTTGTTTCTTCAGCTGTACTGATGGCCTCTTGTAATGCCCTTACTGATGTTACAACAGCCTCCCTGGCTATTCTTATGGATGTCTCAGTAGCTTCCCTAACTACCTGTGTAGATTCTTCAACAGCCTTCGTGGCTGCTTGACTTAATTCTTCTGCTCTGCTCATAGCCTCTTGTGATGCTCTTTTTGCTTCCCCAGCAGACTCCTTAGCTGCCTGATTTATTCTTTCTGCTCTGCTTATAGCCTCCAGCGATGCTCTTTTTGCTTCCTCAGCAGCCTCCTTAGCCGCTTGAATTACTTCCTCTGCTCTACTTATAGCCTCTTTTGATGCCTTTTCTGCTTCCTCAGCCTTGCTTACAGCTTCTTCAGATGTTCTTGTCGATGTCTCAATAGCCTCACTGGATGATTTGACTGATGCCTCGGCTCTGCTTATTGCTTTCTCAGCTGCCTGCATCGTTATTTTAATCTCTTTCTCGGTCGTCCTGCTTATTTCACCAGCTCTGCTTATTGCTTCTTCAAACGCCTTGACAGCTGCTTTAGTAGACTCCACGGCTGCTTGGTTTACTTTATCAGCTCTGCTTGCTGCTTCCTCGAATGTCTTGGTAGCTGCTTCAGTTGCCTCTGTGGCTGTTTGGCTTATCCTTTCAGCTCTGCTCACTGCCTCCTTTGAGGCTCTTCCAGCTTCCTTAGCATCTCTCACAGTCACGCGGGTTATCTTCTCAAGCCTGCTTATCGCTTGCTGCGACGCTTTTTTCGCCTCCTTAGCAGATTCTATAGCCGCTTGACTTATTTCTTCAGCTCTGCTTACTACTTCCTGCGATGTTTCTTTTGCTTCCTGAGCGGTTTCCTGTGCTACCTGGCTTATTTCATCAGCTTTGCTCATAGCCTTTTGGGATGCCATTATCGATGCTTCAGCAGACTCCTTGGCCGATTTAACCAATGCCTCAACTCTCTCCACCGCTCTCTTAAATGTCTCTGCTGACTCTGCAGCAGACTCTGTAGCTGACTTGATTGACGCCTCAGCCTTACTTATTGCCTCCTGTGACGCTCTTGCCAATGTCTCAGCAGACTCTATAGCTGCCTGGTTGAGCCTTTCAGCTTTGCTTATTGCCTCCTGCGACGCTTTTTCAGCTTCCTTAGCATTCTTCATAGCTGCTCGGCTTGTTTTCTCAACTCTGTTTACAGCTTCTTGGGAAGCTTTCCTTGATTCTTCAGCGGCTTGCTTGGCTGCTTGGCTTAGCTTCTCAGCTCTAGCTACTGCTTTTTCAAATATCCCAGTATTGTTTTCCATCTTCGTTTACAATTATTGGGAAATCCCGCTTGGTTCCGTAAAGTTTAAGACTTCCGTGACTCCCTTTCCTATCACCCAAGTTTAATTTTAATAGAAGCTAGTTAGTTTTTCAACGTGTATTTTACCACAGGGCAGAGTCAGCAGACTCCACTTAATAACCTCCCGCGAGTGTTTCTGATACCAGAATGGCTCAAATAAGAAAGAAAATGCACATAGTCAAGAACCAGGGAGGAGTTCTAGATAACTACGTTGAGGCGCTTCACATTCGCATGGAGGCCTTCAGCCATTCATAATTGGTGAACTCCCTTCAACTGCAAAATGTGATACTCTATATTTGGGACGGTAAATGGAGAAGTAAAACTGTGATAACTCAGATTTTGCTTGTAATCGTTGTAATACTGCTAGCTGTGCTGCTCTTTTTGGTTCTCAAAGGAAGAGGGGTTAAATCGAAGGATATCGAAAATGCTGTATCGAGCACCTGGGCAAAGCTGGGCTTAGAGGAAAAGATAGGTACATTGACAGCTCATACTCAGGATATCCGCGATTCCCACAGATTGATCGAACAAATGCTTCGAGTGCCCACAGAGCGAGCTGCGCTGGGAGAACTGAGCCTAGAAGTAATGCTCTCAGACCAACTTCCACCAGATATGTTTGGCATTAGGAAAATGGTCCTCAACGGGAAAATCCCCGACGCGCATATTAGATCAACTGTGGGGCTTATTTGCATAGATTCTAAGTTCCCTCTCGATAGCTATAGAAGGATGGTAGAGATTGAGGACTCCAGAGAAAAGGAGCGATTCAAAAACGATTTCCGCAAAGACGTCCAGAGTCACCTCAGCAAGATAGCAGAAGATTATGTATGTCCGGGAAAAGGCTCAGCAGAATTTGCCTTCGCCTATATCCCCTCTGAGGCTGTTTATTATTTCTTGGTTAACGAGGAATTCGGAATGCTGCGAGGCTATACTAAGAGGGGAGTTCAGGTTGTGTCACCATTGACACTTTCTCACAAAATCGAGCTTATAAAAGCTGGTGTTCATGCTAAGAAGCTCTCCGAGCAAGCAGAAAGCGTGAGAAATGACCTTAATGTAATTTCCCAAAGGTTTAGCGAAATCGATGAATTATGGCGGGTATTTTATAGCATGCACTTAAGAAACGCAGAGGAAAGGGCAGAGGAACTGGACAGAGCATACAAGAAGCTAAGAGAGGAATTCGACAGGATTTCCAGGATGTCAAAGGAATAGCGCCCAGGATATTGTTAGAGGATATCAAAATAGGACAGCTAGGAGACCCCCGCCTATAAGCACCGGTTGTCCGCCGGAGACTGGTAGCGATTTGTTAACCCAATATACCCTGCGAGACTCAGAAATAATGCTTAGCTCTATTTCCAAAGGTAATTGTTTTAGGTATCCAGCTTGAAATGGCCTCTTTTGTAATCTCGATATCAGGCGAAATTAAAAGTTCCTTTAATCAATTGATGTTCAGTTTCTCTGTGATTCTTTGCTGCGCTCAGAATCACAAGGATACTTTACTTTGTTCGTTGGAGGTGCAGGCTTGAAAACATTGATCTTAGGGTTGGGAAATCCACTTCGCTGTGATGATGGAGTGGGAAATAAAATCGCCCAAATATTAGAAAAGGAAACCCACAACTCGAAAGTAACAGTGATGGAGACCAATGCTGACGGTCTTGGGCTTCTGGACCTCTTACCGGGCTATGACCGAGTCATCATCATTGATGCCATTCAAACGCCAACCGGAAAGGCAGGGCAAATTCACAGGCTGAATTTACAAGACCTAACTGCCTCTGACTACTTTCCTATAACTCACAATGTTGGTTTAGGCACTGCGTTAGAGTTGGGCGCTAAACTGGGCTTGGTATTGCCCAAGGAGATTGCTATTCTCGCCATAGAGGTAGCAGATGTCACTACCTTTAGCCAAGATTTAACACCAAAGGTGAAACAGGCTATCCCTAAAGTTGTTGAGTTAGTATTTCGAGAGATAAAAAGATAGTCAAAATCAGTAGCTACGAAATGTTGCTTTGCTTCACAAGCAAAGCAACATTTCGTAGCAACCTCAGTGCTGCTGGTAAAAGATAGTGCTACGATTTGGCGCAAGAGCGTAGCAACGTAGCTAAGTTCAGGCTCATTTGACAACTTCCAGCTGAGAGTTTAATATTACTATTGTGATAAACTTGATAAAGAAGGATTTGCACTCATGAGAATTTCCACCAAAGGTCGTTACGGAACAATGGCAATGCTTGATTTGGCTCTTCGCTACGGGCAAGGGCTTATTCTGGCAAAGGACATTGCCAGAAGGCAACACATTTCTGGGCTATATTTGGAGCATTTACTCATTTCACTCAAAGTGGCAGGGATGGTAAGGAGTGCTCGCGGAACACATGGTGGGTTTACTCTGGCTAAGCCACCTTCCCAAATAAGGCTCAGCGAGATTATCCGAGTTACTGAAGGGTCTATGGCTCCAACGGAATGTGTCGATGATCCCGAGGCATATCCCCAAGCAGCTTTTTGTGTAATTCACGATGTCTGGGTGGAGGTGAAAGCAGCTATAAGCAGCATATTAGAGGCTACAACCCTACAGGATTTGCTTGAACGGCAAAGACAGAAGTTGCAACCTAAAGTGGTTGAATAATAGGAGGTAGAACATGCGAGCGAAGGTAGAAGCAGCCTTGGCTCAAATAAGACCTGCTTTACTGGCCGACGGTGGTGATGTCCAATTAGTGGATGTAAATGAAGGCGTGGTCACAGTAAAGCTGGCTGGTGCCTGTGCGGGTTGCCCCATGGCGACGATAACTTTGCGACATGGGATCGAAAGGTTACTTAAGGAGCAGGTACCCGAGGTTAAAGAAGTGGTTGCCATCTAGTCGAGGAATTAAATGCCACGGGGATATTTTGTTTGCCATACCTGTGGTAAAAGAATGGAATTTTCTCCCGAAGAGCGACCTTGCGAGGTGCTCAGTGGCTGGCTCACGGTTTCGCACTGGAAAGGTTTAGGAGCGGTTGAGCATTATAACTTCTGCTCTTTTACCTGCCTTAAAACATGGGCAGATGCTCAAGCTCCCAAAATCCCCGAGGCATTCCTAAAAGCCTTTGAGGAAGAAAAGGATAAATAGTAAAAAGAAAGGCTATGCTAGAAAGAACACAGAAGACTATAACCAAACTAAGGCCAACATTACCTTGCATACTTCCCCTCATATTGATTGCAATGTTAGTCTTCTCGATTTCATGCGCCGGGCAGGCGGTGACTACCAGCGCGGAGCCCACCACATCAAACTATACCGATGTAACCCCTGAGGAAGCCTATGACATGATCAGCCAGCACGAGGTCGTGTTGCTGGATGTGCGCACACAAGAAGAGTATGACTCTGGCCACATCCCAGGCGCTCTCCTCATCCCATTATCCGAACTTGAGTCGCGGCTGGATAAACTAAATCCGTCTGACCATATTCTGGTATATTGCCGCTCTGGCCACCGCAGCGCAGAAGCAGCTTCCATCTTGATCGCCAACGGCTTCACTCGTGTCTACAACATGGCGGGTGGGATCCTTCAGTGGCAAGCTGAGGGCCTCCCAGTGTACATCGAGCAAACCCCGGCTACTAGCCCGGAGCCAACGATGCCAAGCTATACAGATGTAACCCCTGAGGAAGCCCATGAGATGATCAGCCAGCAAGAGGTCGTGGTAATAGATCTTCGCGCACAAGAAGAGTATGACTCTGGCCACATCCCAGGCGCTCTCCTCATCCCATTATCCGAACTTGAGTCAAGGCTGGATGAACTAAATACGTCCGGCAATATCCTGGCATACCATAGTTGCGGCGGTTGTAGTAAGAAAGCAGTTCAAATTTTGGTAGATAATGGTTTCTTTTATGTATACAACCTCAAGGGAGGAATCAGCCAGTGGCAAGCCCAGGGCTTCCCAGTAACCCAAGAAGAAAAATGCCCTTCCTGTGGTTGATAATTAGGAAGTAAGAATGCCTATCTACGAATACTTTTGCCCTCAGTGTAATCTTAAATTCGAATTACTTCGTCCCTTAAGCAAATTAAATGAAGTTGCTTCTTGCCCTCGCTGCCATAATGGCGCTAAGCGAATGCTCTCCTCATTCACTTCCCTTTCTAAAAGCACTGAAGAGATACCTTCCTTGATTAATAGAAGCTCCCCTTGCAGCACATGCTCTGCTATAAGCTGCGCTACTTGCAAAGAGTAGAGCTCTTTCCAGCATCACAAAAAAAAGAATACAGCAAGCGGAGGCAGAATAGGATAAAATCAGACAACTATTGCCTGATGCCACTTTACTAGAATCTTCCCAATCCTTGGAAATGAGCAGAGCGGCAGAGGATATGTGAGGGAACTGAAGAAAGAGATCTAAGCTAGGAAAACCAAAACCAAAATCCATAAGCCCCACCCGCTGAATAGACAGCAATCATAATCTTAGTTTGGAGGTAAGAAGGTGAAAATTGTAAGCAAAATAGCAGAGAAAATCTTGAGCCACTGCATCAAATGCGGAGGCTGCCCAATAGCTAGGATGATGGATGCCCAAGCGGAAATAGAGGATAATACCTCATTAAAAGCGCAGTTAGAGAAGGAAAGCAAGATGAAAGTTTGATGGTGCAAGCTCATCCTGGTAAATTGAAAGTGAAAACAAGCTGAGCTACAATATAACATTGTTTTTCGCTTTGTGAAATGCATGAATTTGGGGTAAGTGAAAGTATCATCAAAATTGCCTTAGATAAAGCTAGTGAGGCGCAAGCCAGCAGGGTAAATCAAATCAACTTAGTTGTTGGCGAGTTATCAGGTTTTGTACCCGATTGTATTCAATTTTATTTCGATTTTCTCAGTAAGGATACTATCGCTGAAAAAGCAACTCTCCGCTTCGAATCAACCCCGGCTCAGTTTCGTTGCCGAAGTTGCTCCACTGTTTTCTACCCAAAAGACAATGAATGGATTTGCCCCGAGTGCCATGACCAGAGTGTGGAGATAGTGGGGGGGCGAGAGTTATATATTAAAGATATGGAGGTAGAATGAAAAAGATAGAAGTATTACAGAACATCATGGAGGCTAACGAGTCTATAGCTGCCCGAAACCAGCAGCTTCTAGATAAACACAAAGCCTTCGCCATTAACATTATGTCATCTCCAGGTGCTGGCAAGACAAGCCTTATTTTACAGACCATAGCCAAGCTGAAAGACAAGTTGAACATAGCTGTCATCGAGGGAGATGTAGCCTCTACAGTGGATGCTGAAAAAGTAAGAAACGAGGCAGTGCAAGTAGTTCAAATAAACACAAGGAACATGCCAGAGAGTTGCACTTTAATAGCTGCCATGATTGACGAAGCTCTAAAAGACCTATCGCTAGAGGACATAGACTTGCTCCTTATTGAGAATGTGGGCAACCTCATCTGCCCCTCTGAATTTGCTTTAGGAGAGCATAAAAGAGTAGTCATTTCCAGCTTACCTGAAGGGGATGATAAGGCCACTAAATACCCCTTGATCTTCACCGATGCTGATGCCGTAATAATAAACAAGATCGATTTTCTTCCTTACGTCGATTTTGATATCCCTGCTTTTCGCCGTGCCGTCAAAGGGCTGAATCCTAAAGCCAGACTTTTTGAGGTTTCTTGTAAGACCGGCGTAGGGATAGACGATTGGTGTTCTTGGTTGCTGAGCGAAGTAAAAGCCAGAAGTCCCAAGGCATAAATTCCGAAAGGTGATTCATTTATAGCCAATTTTAAGGCTAAAACCAGTGCAAGCAATGGCTAGGGTAAGGTCGGTGGAGCTAGCTCACATTAGTGTCCATGGTGTTGTCCAAGGCGTCGGTTTCAGGCCTTTTGTCTACAGACTCGCAACCAAACACAATTTGAAGGGATGGGTATGCAATACCTCTGAGGACGTCAAGATTGAAGTAGAAGGCAAGATGGAGGCTATTGAGCAATTTAAGCTAGATTTGCAAACGAAAGCCCCTCCTCTAGCCCACATTGAAGATATAATCATCAGCTATCATCCCACCATCGGTTATGAAAGTTTTGGAATCCGCCACAGCATTGCTGAAGAAGGAAAATATCAGCTCATCTCTCCAGATATCGCCACTTGCCAAGCTTGCCTGGGCGAACTCCTAGATCCTAACGACCGCCGCTATCGTTACCCATTCACCAACTGCACCAATTGTGGCCCACGTTTTACCATAATTGAAGACATTCCCTATGACCGCCCCAAAACAACCATGCGGTATTTCCAGATGTGCCCCCAATGCCAAGCAGAATATGACAACCCCTTGGATCGCCGCTTCCACGCTCAACCAAACGCCTGCCCTAAATGTGGACCTCACGTTGAGTTGCTTGATGCTCAAGGGAACACCTTAAGCTGCTCAGATCCCATATCCAGTGCCAGCCAACTCCTGAGAGAAGGCAAGATCGTTGCCATCAAAGGTTTAGGAGGATTCCTCCTGGCCTGCGACGCCACCAGCCAAAGTACGGTCAAAACCTTGCGGAAAAGAAAAAGACGGCTTTTCAAGCCCTTTGCCATCATGCTAACCAATATGGACGAGGTCAAAAGGCACTGCTACATCTCGCCAGAGGAGGAGCAAGTGCTTCTCTCCCCTCAAAGCCCCATCGTACTCATGAGATGGAAGGATGATTCACCTGTATCTCGAGAGGTAGCCCCAAACTTTTGCTACTTAGGGGTTATGCTGCCTTATACACCCCTGCATCACATACTACTGGGAGATACGGGATTACCTTTAGTAATGACCAGTGGTAATGTTAGCGAAGAGCCAATTGCCAAGGACAATGACGAAGCACTGAGAAAGCTTTCCGGAATAGCCGATTATTTTTTGGTCCACAATAGATATATCTATTCTCGCTATGATGACAGCGTAGCCATGGTGGAAGAAACAGCAAGCCAGATTGTAAGACGAGCTCGTAGTTACGCTCCCTCCCCCATTCCTCTTACATTTAGAGCCAAACAAGTGCTCGGTTGCGGCGCTGAGATGAAAAACACCTTTTGCTTGACCAAGGACAACCATGCTTTCTTATCACAGCATATCGGCGATATGGAGAATGTAGAAACCCTGGAGCATTTTGGCAACACTATCTCACTGTACAAAAAATTATTTCGCATTGAGCCTGAGATTATTGCTCATGACCTTCACCCCGACTATCTTGCCACTAAATATGCTCAGCAGCTAGGTGAATCAGGCCTGAAACTCATCCCTGTGCAACATCACCATGCTCATATTGTCAGTTGCATGGTGGACAATGGATTACAGTCCCCCGTCATCGGAGTCGCCCTTGATGGCACTGGAATGGGTGATGATGGGCACATTTGGGGAGGAGAATTTATGGTGGCGGATTATCAAAGCTTTAATAGAGTAAGCCACCTGGAGTACCTCCCTTTACCCGGGGGAGACGCAGCCATAAAAAGACCCTACCGCATCGCCATTGGCTATATCCTTAGCCTATTAGGCGAAAGTGCTTTAAATCAAGGGTTAGCCTTTATGCGACAAGTCGGTGAGGTTGAGATAGAAGTCATCAAGCGTCAAATAGAAAGGAAAATAAACTCGCCACTTACTTCAAGCATGGGGCGCCTGTTCGACGCCATATCAGCGCTGATAGGAATAAGGAGCGAGGTGGATTATGAAGGGCAAGCGGCTGTGGAACTGGAAATGGATGCCTATAAGGCTTGTCCTGAGCATGGCGGAGGAATTAATAATAAGGAAAGCTACCCGTACAGCATAATAGAGGATAAAGGAATAAAAATTGTGCAGCTAGGTACTTTGCTCTCTGCTATAATTGAAGACTTAAAGCAAGGTATTTCTTCTTCAGGAAGAATATCAGTTAGGTTTCACAACACTGTGGCTCTGATGGTCAGTGAGGTATGCCGCCTTATAGCCGATGAAACTGGTATTAACCAAATAGCCTTAAGCGGGGGGGTATTCCAGAACCGATTATTGTTGAGAAAAACGGTCACTTCACTGGAGAAGGGTGGCTTTACGGTATTTACCCACCAACAATCGCCCTGCAACGATGGCGGTATCTCCCTAGGGCAAGCAGTTATCGCTAATTTCGCCGGATAACCTCAGCCTTCCCACCCCCATCCTGATCTCGTTCAGATAGAGGGGTGACACCTTATATGTATATAGCACTGAAGAGAAATCTGCCAATCCTTCTGTATTCGCAATACCGAAGCCTCATTCGTAGCATCGAGGCTTTAGCCTCGATGGACAAACCCAAAGATTCGCCCCTACATTTATAGCAGCAAAGTGGCATAGAAGAGTGAAAGGCGATATGTCACGAATCATACAGACAACATACTATATAGTTTTAGTCAATGGCTCCAGCAATCCTGCTCTCTATTTCACCTATCACACCGGTGGGCAAATCCCAGCCTCTTTCTTCCTGGCCCCCAAATTAGCGTTTAGATGCGGGTTCA
>Ga0315545_1004887_pt1 | contig 10918 bp, 12 predicted proteins | sample SalMarSW160210MG_FD_203096 | JGI IMG/M metagenome (GOLD analysis project Ga0315545, IMG submission 203096) | Salt marsh sediment microbial communities from the Plum Island Ecosystem LTER, Massachusetts, United States - Salt Marsh Sediment SW1602-10 ...
CGGAAGGGATTGACCGTGCCCGCAACCGATGTGCTCATCATGACCGTCGCTGTGGAGAACGGCTGTAGCCTGCTCCATGCCGATCATCATTTTGATCTAATGGCTGGAGAGGGGATGGGCTTACCCCCTTCCGAGGTTATAAGCTTGCTGAAGGAGGGGCCAAGATGAAATCGATATATCCGCGAAGAAGATTCACGGGGGGCGATCATGACCCATGGCTATGCACCGACGGCGCTACAGAAACGTCTTGACTTACAGCCTTCCACCCTGAGCTAAATCGCCAAACGAATCGAGGAAGAGAGACAGAACGCAAAAAGCAAGGTTTGACCCCGATGTTTTGTTTTCCTGTGAGTTCGAGTAACACAAACCCTTTTTGGCTGCTCCTTGAGGGATTGTGGTATGCGTCCCCGGCATTTCCAGGAGCCTCATCTCCCTATCGTGCCACGCAGCAGTTTTCCTGTCAATACCAGCCATGAAAAACCCTTAAAGGCTGTTGTGAACGTTATTGACATACAAAATAGATCACGGTAGTATTGAGCGGCTGTTCAGACTAATCAGTGTTCGTCGCGGAAGATCATATTCGGCCGAAGATTGCTATTCACGTGTTGCTCGCGTACACTGACCATATAGTCAAGATAGTGAGGTGCTCCCATGACGGCGCAAACTGAAGAGATTTTGTCCGAAGCCCTAGACCTATCACCTGTTGAGCGTGCAGAGTTGGTTGAACAGATTCTCTCCAGCTTCGATTTTCCCTCCCGAGAAGAAATCGACGCTCTATGGGCCGCAGAGGTCGAGGATCGAATTGATGCATACGATCAGAGTAAGATCAAAGCCACGCCAGCACACAATGTTCTCGAAAAGATTGACGGGTAGCGGTCCTCATGAACGTCGATTTTCTCGATCCTGCCGAAGCAGAATTCGTCGATGCCATAGCCTACTATAACACCCAGAGCGAAGGTCTCGGCTATGACTTTGCCGCCGAGGTGAAACGAACGATTGGACGTATCGTTCAGTATTCTGATGCTTGGGCCTCGCTCTCGCAACGAACCCGCCGCTGTCGCACGAACAGATTTCCATATGGCGTTGTCTACCAGGTCAGGGGTGACACGATTCTGATTGTTGCGGTCATGCATCTTCACAAGCACCCCGGATCTTGGAAGTCGCGGCTCGAACCAAGAGACATCTGAGATGCGGCGAACCAGAGGCTCAGCTCGCCGCGCGATAGCGCGCGCGAGTTAGCCTCATTGTTCGGACCGGTAAGGAAAGAGACGGTTAGATATGCGAGTGTTTCTCATAGGGGTCAGCTGTGTAGGCAAGACGACCATCGGAGTCAGCTTGGCTGAGCTGTTGGGTTGCCAGTTCTTCGATCTGGACAAGGAGATCGAGAGATTCTTTGGGACCTCGATCAAAAGGCTGCAGGATCGATTCCTCACAATGCATTCGTTTCGAAACGAAGCGGCCAAGGCTCTGGTGCATCTATTGAACCGCCCGGAGAGCCGGGATTGCGTGATAGCCTTGCCGCCGAGCGGCCTCATGGGAGGATACTTGCGTGTCGTAAAGAAGACCGGTGGAATCACCGTCGTGCTCAACGACAAACCGGAGAACATCCTGGAGAGAATCACGTTCTACGATGAAGACTCCCGGCCGATCGAGAAGAAACTAACGGCTGAAGAGAAACGCTTGTATCTGAGAGAGATTAAGAAGGATATCACCTACTTCCGCAAGACGTACGAGCGGGCCACCTTTCAGGTTGATATCTCCGGCCTGGACGCCGATGGAGCCGCCCGGAAGGTTAAAGAAACCGTGGAGGCATTCGCTAGCACGCTAGCAAGCGGCGAAATGTGAGAAGTCTGAACAATCGGCTGCAGCGGACGGCTAATCGCCGCTGTTGAGCCACACGTTCTGTCGGGAGATTGATGATCCGGACGGCAAGGACGGTCACAGATAAACAAGGTCAGTACTTGGCGTTCATCTACAACTACACCGTGATCAACGGGAGACCGCCGGCGGAAGCGGATTTGCAGCGATTCTTCCGTGTCACGCCGCCAACGATACATCAGATGATCCTGAGGCTGGAAGAAAAGGGATTCATCAGTCGAAGCCCCGGAATGGCCAGGTCGATCAAGTTGCTGGTGGATCCCGACCAGATTCCACGGCTGAAGAAACCGAAATAAAGGACGCTGGGGGTCAGAGGTGGGTCGCCTACCCTTCCCTGTGCCAGACTTTCACCAACTATACACCTCCGGCTTTTGACGGCGCTTCCAAAGTCTGACCCCGACGCCTCGACCTCAACATTAGTGAATTCAAGATTGTAATAGGCGAGCTCCCTCAGGCCGCATGAGCGTCGGTTACCAGCTCTGGTGGCGGTCCCAGGGGCCCTGCAAAGTCGAAGCCGTTGCATTCCTTGATCCCTCACGGGACCATACGGCAAAGGGCTCTTGAGAGGTTTTCATCTGCTGCATGAACTCCGCAGGCGTCTCTCCCTCATAAAGGATGATCGCCATAGCGCTCTCAGAGCCTTCTTGTCCCCAGCAGCGAATCCGTGATACACCACACTTCTTCATGAAGGCAGTAAAGTCGCTGTGTCTGGGACCCTCATGCAAATCCCGACTGAATGCTCTCCATTCGTCCAGCTTTCCTGGAAGTATCGGTGCAACTATCGCCGTTGCATCCATGGTATCACCTCCTTTCTACGCTGTGGTTAACGAAAATCTGTGAGTCTAACGAGCATTATTGTGACTCTGCAACAGAGTATGTCGAAGAGCGGCGGGTGTCAATTCTGTTCTTGCGAATTCGAGAGACATAGACCCTATCTCAGGCTGTTCCTTGAGGAATCATGGCAAGCGTCTCAAGAATTTCCCTGTGACGAAATCCTAAGAACGAAGGTCTGACCCCGAGGACCCAAGGTCTGACCCCGAGGACCCGACCCCGAGGACCCCATGACTTCTTAACCCCAGATAGTGGGCTAGTCCAGATACGCAAGTTCGCTGAAACAAACAACAAGGCAGACCTACTACAGAGGTTTGGGGTGGTTTCGGAGCAAACCAAAGAAGTTCGGAACGAGATCTATCGTATATTGACCGACGACTTTAGGTACTTTCAGTAGCGTTGACCAAGACAAGCACCTGCTTATGCATGGCTATTTTGCGATCACCCCCTTATTCATCACGATAAACGCCATGTTTGTTACAAAGCGCTGAGAGAGAAACATAACCTGGAGCGGTGCCGCGTCCAGTTCAAGCTGGTAGAAGACATGGAAGAGAAATTTGACCCGATGGTGAGAATCGTCGGGAGGTATAGGTAGCAAACCTGACAGCAAACGGCAATCGTAGGACACTGTCCCTGACATAGCCAAAGCTAGTATTGGTATAAGGAATCATGCTCTGGAGAAGTCAAAATCCAATGGTGAACCCCTAGTTCCTGGGAATTGCAGGAACCCTTCCTGTTCATTCAACCTCCGCGAATAGGCTGCCGGACTCGATCCATCTGGTCAGGCTGGTCAATGCCACACGAGGGCTTCGTTTCAACGAGCATTCCCAGACAAGCCCAACCCGCCACCCCAATTGACGCAGCTTTTCGACTTGAAGCTTGTCACGTTTCACGTTGCCTGCAATCTTCTCTTCCCAAAACTCGCGATTGGTCTCGGGAAGCTTGCTTGCAGAACAACCTTCGTGACGATGCCAGAAGCAGCCATGAACAAAGACAACAGCGTTGTACTTCGGCAAGACAATGTCAGGCCGCCCGGGGAGAGTCTTCACGTTCTTCCTGAACCGGAAGCCAAGTTTGTGAAGCTCTGATCGTACAAGCCTTTCCAGTTGGGTCTCAGTACCGCGCACATGCGACATCGCACGGCTTCTCTGCTCCGGGGCCATGAAATCGGTCATCCTCCGTACAACCCCCGCTGTTCTGCATGCCGAAGCCACTCAGAGGCATTCACCCCTACCCGCGACAACCGTGTGGAGACATCGTGCGCCACATTCTGGGCAATCGCGTTCCTCAGTTGACCAAGCCAAGTCAACTTCTTCCCTCCGTTAGTGACGAAGACAAATCGGTCATTTTCTTGGCGTGCCCGAACCACCCCTTCTGTCGTGGCACTGAACACGAAAGAACGGATCTCATAGGGCTTCCTTTGCCGACGTAGCCTAACTATCTTGTCTTGTTCAGCTGCCACCGTACAGAAACTGTCGTTGGCTGATATCTCCAGAGGCAGGAAAAGGAAGGGGCGCGATGTCTTGACACGAACGGAATCGCACCTCGGTTGAATGCAAAGCCAGTACTCGTCGGTCTTCGTTGCCTCGGCTTTTAGTATCGAACCAAGCGTTAGTAGAGGCGGCTTGCGACCGTAGTGTGGTCGTTGTGTTGTGAAAAGCGCGAACAGCTCATCCAACGATACGTCGTCACCTGCATCTGCGAGCACGCGCGTGAGATTCAGCTCACCAAGCTGCTTGATAGCCTTCTTGCGCTTCGTCCCAGATAGAGCGCTTTCTTCGATGTGCTTCTTCGCGCCAATCTCGAGAAGGCGAGCCAAGTCAACGGCTTCCTTCAACCCAATCGACACACTTCCGTACTTGATATCAATCGGGAACGGAAGATCGCATGCTTCTATCCAGGCTTGGACCCAAGCAAGACTCGCACATTGCCCCACTTCCTCGTCTTCGAGGATTGCCTGGAACTCGCTCGTAATCAGCGTTACCAGAAGCTCCTCGGCATCGGATGGATTCGGAAGCAAGGCACGATGTGTGAGAAACGGGGCATCGAGTTCCTTCGACAAGCGCCCGATAAGGCGATGGGTGTTTGCTCTAACGGAAGAAATGGCACGAAGTGCAGTGTTCGGGACAAGCCCACATACTGCTCTAGCAAACTCATATATGGCACGGTCCGCAAGATCGGCGTAAGGCACTTCGTAAGATGCGAGATGGCTTCCCACATCGGTCCCCGGTTTCGCGAGGACCACGAATCGCCAGCTACCCCAACGGAGAGCTGTGCCCTCGACTCTCAGAGGTGTTACACCTCGACCGAAGCCGTTGAGCATCGTGGCGATCTTATCTCGGATCTCCTCGAGATTCTGCTCCGTGGTATAGATGAGGATGAGGCGGAATTGGTAAGGGTATCTTGCTTCCGCATCCTCGATGAGATGCCGGATCAGGGTCTTCGCGTATTCACCGGACAGATCATAAAGGTACCAATCAACGATTGCGATATCCGCACTGCGGCAAGCAGCCGCAAGCTGGAACTTTCCGGGATCTTTGGGGGGATCAATGACTGCACAGACAATTCCGCGCCCGGCAAAAGCCCTGACAAGTCCTTTGGTGTCAATCGGATTGTTGCCTTCAAGAGCCGTTGCGACAGTTGAAGGAGAAGGGACTTCCTCGTCCGTCAAGTCGGCCAACTCGTGTACCATTGGCTCGATGTTTTCCGGGATTACATCTTTGGATTCATCCGCAGGGTATGCCTGATCATCTATGATGACGGCCGTCTGCAGGAAGTCGGCCGAGATCTTACAGGATCGTTCCAGAAAAGGAGAAATCCCTTTCACTGAGCCTCCTTGTGTGGCACAAGGGAATCGACAATGCGGAACGAGGCACCAGCCTTCTTTGTGTCAGTCTCTAGAGTTAGATCCAACTCCTCTCGTCGCAGGATTTCCCGCGAGATGTAGAGACCCAGGCCTCTTCCTCCCGGCTTCCGCGTGAATCCACGCTCGAAAATCGCTTCTCGGTCACGTGCAGCTACGCTAGGTCCCGTATTTCTGACGATCATGTCGTTTCCATCTACATCAAGCGTGATAACCCGTGGTTCGTCAGCATCCGAGAGCCAGAAAATGGCGTTGTCAATCAGATTGATGAAAACCGGATAGAGCACTGAGGGGAAGGCCACAACAGTGCACGCACCAAAAGACTTCGTTGCCTCAAGCTTGATCTCGGATCCCTCCAGCCGGTCTTTGAACAACCTCTCCAGGTATAGCGCGATCGCCTCACCCGGAATTGGTATCTTACGGCGGTAGAGTCGCCTCTGGAGAGGAGTGAAGAGTTTCAAATACCCGTCGAGGTGGGTGAAGTTGCCATCGATCTCATTCACAAGAGCATCAAGCTGGGCGTTCGCCTTACCCCATTTGCGGAGTCGCCGGAGGCTTCTACGAATACCGTTGACGGAGCTGCGGAACTCGTGGTCGATCGTTTCCAGTGCCATACCGAGTTGCACAAGTTCCAGATTGCCTTCCGCCTCCTCTTCCAAGCTGAGAAGGGCCTCTTCGAGAGCGGCTGTTGTATCGAGGGATGAGATGGCTTGTTCACCTCGCACTTCTTCCCATTGGATGCCGTCAAGCTGTGTACAGAGATGACGGAGCCTGCGAGAGGCCTCCTTGGTGTTGTCGAGTACGGCTCGAGTTAGCTCGTATCTCCCGGTGGCAAGCTGCTCAGCATCCAGGTCTTGCTCGAGCTGTACTCGGAGATCACTCTCGAGCCGATGGACTGCTTCATCCGCTTCCGCTTTGACCCGCTCAAGTAACTCGGTAGCTCCCTTTTCAATTCGAGAAACGCTTGCTTCGGTCAATTGTATTGCCTCATCGATCTGACATCGTGCATCCCTAGAAATATCCGACACTAGGCTCTGAACACGCTCCTCTATTTCAAGGGCGATGTCCAGTTTCTGTAGCGTTTGAACAGCCACTGCCGTGATTTCCTCCTCAGCCGGGCGGAACACCTCCTGCTCAAGCTCTGCCATCTTGGCTTCATATGCTGCTTGATCTCGCTTCTGTGCCTTCGTGAGGCCTAAATCCAGGGGGACCTCTATGGTCAGTGATTGTCTCAGTTGCATGAGCTTCCTCTGAGCCGAGCTCTCAGCAGCCTGGAGGATGCGGGCTGCCTCTGTCGGGGAGATCTCCGGCGGGAGCGCAGCCAACTCCGTCCTGAGATCATCCACGATCTCACTGACCTTCTTCCCGATCTTCTCCTCTGCAGTACGCTCGAAGAAACGGTCGTGAGCCCTCAGGAGATCACGGCGTTGGCGCTTGGTCTTTTCGGCACGGGCTTTCCGTGTTTCCTCGGCCCGTTGCATCTTATCGCGTAGTCGCTCCCAGATGCCCGGCTCTTCCTCTCTTGTTCTGAAGAAATCAGCAGCTAGCTGGATGAAGAAGTTGACCAGGATATCTTTGAAATCGCGATAGGCGTGGTTTTGCTGCAATCCTTCGCGTCCAGCCTTGTCAACAAGCCCAGGGTTGTTGTTCTGCGAAATCGAAATTGCACCAAACATCCGCCGGTGGGAGAAGAAGTAGTATCCAGCTCCCCGAAGACGACGAACCTCTAGTCCAAGAAAATCCTCTGTCGGGCTGCCGTACGAACTCACTCGTACGCCGTCTCTGTAGATATAGAGTCCACCATATCTGTCAAGCTTGCGCCCCATGAGTGCGAAGGCGTCGTCGGGTAGTCTTGAATCGCGCTTGCTCCCCTGGATATAGGCAAAGTCAATCTGGAATGGCCCACAAGCAGCCTCCCGGCGTGAGCCTTCGCTCCACGAGATCACGTGTTCTATCGGAGGCTGATCGTAGATTTCCAGCGTTCCCGACCACTGCCCGTGCTCATCAAAGGCACCGCGAATCCGATGGTCCGCTCGGTCGAACTCCTCGGGAGTGAAAAACTCCCTCTCATCAATGAGATCTCCCTCAAAGCGATCGTTGGTCGGCCAGTAGCGGAACCTAGTCTGGATCCGGGGCGGATCGACACCGGGGATCATCGTGTTAGAGAACCCGAGAAGCTGGCGACGCAGATCTGAGACCTCATCATCTTTTTCGTTTCGATCCAGATCGATATCTCGCTGAATCTGATCGTTGGCCGGTTGGATCAAGAAGTGCACTCCCCTACCGTTGTCTCTGAACAGAGAGGGCTCTCCCAGGCCGCTGAGAATATCGTCTGGCTTGATCACGAACTCGTCCAGCTTAGCGAGGGTTCGCTTCACTGCCTCTTTGCCGATTCTCTTCCGCAGGTCCGTGACATTGCGGCGGACTTCCTCGATCATCTCCTTGATCTCGTCTCTGGAAGGCGGCGCTGCCGAAGTGAAGGTGCGAATGGGGATTTCGACTTCTTCAAGCGTGATTCCGAGATACTGGAACACGCTCCAGTTGATAAACGCGGCTGTGATCTCATCGGTGGTGTCGCCATAGGAGGCGCGTGTAAGAACGAGCACTTGGGGGCCAAGAAGAGCAATCGCCAGGCGGCCGATTCCCTTTTCTCCAAGAGATGGTCTCCTTGACTTCGACTTGTCAATCGGCGGTCGGTCTCTGCCCACCTTACTGTCGGTGCCTAGTGTCAACCAGCGTCTCTCCAAGTCCTCGCGGGTCATCCCAACGCCATCGTCGCGGATGACAAGAAGCCCATCCTGGAAGAAGTAGTCGGCTTCGACACGATCGGCGTATGCATCGTGGGCATTCTTGAACAGTTCCGCAATCGCAGTTGGCACACCGGCGATCTGTTGTCTGCCAAGCATGTCGACAGCTCGGGCTTGTGTCTTAAATCTAGCCACGGTTCACTTCCTGATGTGTCTTGAAGTGCTCGACGAAATACCTCCCGAACACCTCCGCAAGTCGCGGCGGAACCGCATTGCCGATCTGCCTCGCCATCGATGGCATAGACCCGTGGAACACGAAATCGGGAGGGAACGTCTGAAGAAGAGCCGCTTCCCGGATGCTGATGGCCCGATCCTGCTCAGGATGGCCGAATCGCCCGTTTGACAGGCTGATGCATCGTGTCGTAAGACCGGACGCTGGCGCATCCCACCTCATACGACCATACACATCCGTATGTCCCTTGTACCCGTCGCTATGACATTTCAACCACAGACGCTTCGGCCACTTCTCGCGCCCCTCTCCTTCCTTCAGGTATCTGGTGCGTTCAAGGTTTATGGAGGATAAGTTTGCAGCCCAATGGAATCTGTCTTCATTGTGCTGCTCGCCAGCCGCGATTGGCGGAAGGTGGCGAATGGCGTCTGCTACTGACCGATATCTTCGCTGTTCCGTCCCCTTGGGGCCGTGTGTTGGCGCCGGCAGAGTCATCTCTCCGAATTGGCTAGCTACGAGGACAAACCGACGACGCCGTTGCGGGACTCCATAGTCCTGTGCAGCTACGACACCGCTGACGAAGTAATAACCCAACCTGTTCAGCGTTTCTACGAATTTCCCAAGAGGACCATCTTTCTGGCTCAGCTTCTGTATCCCTGGTACGTTCTCGACAAAGACGTAGTCTGGGATGAAAGCATCAATGAACCGAAGGAAACTGAGGAGGAGAGGTGCCCGATCATCGTGCTCGCGCCGACGAGTATTCTGTTTTGTGAACGGTTGACAGGGAGCACACCCCGAGAACAGCAAAGGATGTCCAGCACAACCATCCACAAGGTGCCGCAACTCAGCCGGCTGGACGTCATCGATATGCCTTTCTTCTAGGGTAATGCTAGCGAACTTAGGATACTTCCGAAATGTAGCCCTGGCATCGGCATCGTTGTCCAGCGCGAACACCACGTCCAGCCCAGCTGCGTCAAAGCCTACACAAGTTCCCCCGCATCCAGAGAAGAAATCGAAACCCCGAATCGGTAAACTGAGGTCGTCCTTAGACAAGACACCCGACATTTCTCCTCCGAGATCAAGCTCCTTTGTTCTCATCATATGGTTTCTTATCGGTATCTGCAAACTCCTTGTTGAACACCAGGATTTTGACAGCCTTACTTCAAAATCCCTTTCTACCCGAGACACACGGTCACCACGTTGTGAACAAGGCCAACGAGCCTGGGGTAGTCGAGAAGTTGCAGTGCCTTGAAGAGCCGAGGCGTATTCCGGGGATAAAAACCTATCTCTTGAGCTTGATCTCTCCCAGCGGATTCTGTAAAGATGGCGAAGAAAACTCGGTCGAGTAGAATATCTGCTTGACAGAGACCGCTGATCTTTCCGCGATCGGGCTAGAGGTGGAAGTGTTCGACCAGTTACAAGAAGTCAGCTACCCCGCTTCCCGAAGTGCTCTGAGGACGCGCCGAAGACTCATGCGCTGCCCGTACATCAGTAGGCCCGCTCGGAAGACCCGCGCCGAGCCCCACAACAACACGATGCCTCCAAGAAGGGTTACGGCCAGGCTGGCAATGATCTCCACAAGCGGGACGTCCATGGCGCCTACGCGGAGCATCATCGTAATTGGGGCAGTGAGCGGAATAAAGGACAGGATTCGTGCCAGCAGACCATCCGGGTTGCCGGCAATGAACACGAATAACCACATCGGAACCAACACCGACGGCATGAGAAGGAGCATGGAGACCTGCGAGCCCTGGCGATAGGAGGTCGTTGCTGCGCCGATGCCAGCATTAGTCACCGCAAAGACGAAGTAGCCTGCAAGGAAAAAGGCGGCCACCCAGACCAACAGAACGGGATCGATCGTCAACTGGTCAAGGTTAGGAAAATTCTCCATGATGCGGGGACCAATGAATACCATTGAAGCAGCCCAGATTGTAACCTGCAGCAAGCCAGCAAGCCCCAGCGCGACCACTTTGCCGGCCATCAACCCTAGAGGCGAGACAGAAGTCAGGACGACCTCGATCATCCGGCTCTCCTTCTCCTCAGACACGCTCTGTAGCAGGTATCCACTTCCGGTCATGACAGCTATCATTAACAAGATAGAGAAGATATAGGATACGGATATCAGTTCTACTTCTTTGGGGCCTTCCTCTGTAGAGCCACCTTCATCCACGACAATGGATTCAAACCAGGCAGGCCATAGGAATCGTGCCTTCAGCTCAGGTCGTAAGGCATCCTCAACCAGCGCCGCTCGCAGCCATGACTGGATTTGCTTGGTGTCCCCCTCACTGGACAGAACCGCGCTAACCGAAGAGCCGGTGTGCAGCCACTGCACTCGCCCGGTCTCTAGGTAGTCTCGGGAAATAACGAACA
>Ga0315545_1004889_pt1 | contig 10917 bp, 9 predicted proteins | sample SalMarSW160210MG_FD_203096 | JGI IMG/M metagenome (GOLD analysis project Ga0315545, IMG submission 203096) | Salt marsh sediment microbial communities from the Plum Island Ecosystem LTER, Massachusetts, United States - Salt Marsh Sediment SW1602-10 ...
AGCCCTGGTTACCCCCGAGGAGGAGGGGCTGCTGGTGCTGGAGTTGAGCGGGGAACAGCAGGAGTACGACAAGGGCATCCGCTACCTGACCAAGACCGGGGTAAAGATACAATCATTGAGCCAGGACGTGCTGCGCAACGAGGAGCGGTGCACCCACTGCGGCGCCTGCATCGCCATCTGCCCCTCGGGCGCCTTTGAGCTCGACCCGGTAACCCGGCTGGTCAACTTCTACAATGAAAAATGCGTGGCCTGCGGGCTCTGTATCAAGGCCTGCCCGCCGCGGGCCATGGAGGTGCATTTCTAGTTTATGTACCAGCCCCGAACCTACCGCCACTGGGTCAAAGGCAAAGACCTGGTCGCCTTTAACGTGACGGTTAGAGAGACCGATTTATATATCCGCGCCCGCACAGACCTGAAGAGCCAGGCTCAAAAGCTGGTGGTAAAATACCGCCGGATGCTTGAGGAATACATCAAGGGCCACCCCTCTTTTCTAACCTCTCTTGAGCCGGTGGCGGTGGATGACGACGCCCCGCCGCTGGTGACCGGGATGGCCGAGGCCGCCGGGAAAGCCGGGGTGGGGCCGATGGCGGCCGTGGCCGGAGCCATCGCCGAGGCCGTGGGCAGCGAGCTAGCCGCCTTCTCCCCGGAGGTCATCGTGGAGAACGGCGGCGATATCTACCTCAAGAGCCTTAAGCAAAGGCTTATCGGTATTTACGCCGGAAAATCCCCCCTGACGGGACGGGTGGGGCTGGAAATAGAGGCAAAAGACACGCCGCTGGGCGTCTGCACATCGTCGGGGACGGTGGGGCATTCCCTGAGCTACGGCCAGGCTGACGCCGTGATTGCGCTTTCCCCGTCGACCGCCCTGGCCGACGCCGCCGCCACCGCCATCGGCAACCGCATCCACCAGCCCGAAGATATAGCCGGCGGCATCGAGTTCGCCCGGAGCATCGGGGGCCTGAAAGGGATAATTATTATCCTTGGCGAGCAGGTGGGGGTGTGGGGGGAGGTAAAGCTCGGCGAGATGGCGGTGTAGGCTTAACTATGTTCCAGACCAGAATTACCCAACTTTTAGGCATCAAATACCCCATCATCCAGGGGGCAATGATGTGGCTATCTAGGGCGGAGATGGTGGCCGCCGTGGCCAACGCCGGGGGCTTAGGCATTATGGCCGCGCTGACCTTTGCCACCGCCGAGGAACTCCGTGAGGAAATCGGGAAGGCCAAAAGCCTGACCGATAAGCCCTTTGCCGTCAATATCACCCTGCTGCCCACCATAAGTCCGAGGAGCCTTGATGAGTATATCGCCACCGCCATTGAGGAAGGAGTGCCTATTATTGAAACCGCCGGGCGCAACCCCCGCCAGTACATGAAGCAGCTCAGGGACGGGGGAGTAAAGGTAATGCATAAGGTCGCCAGCGTCAAGGCGGCCCGGACTGCCGAACGGATAGGTGTGGACGCGGTGACCATCGTCGGCTTTGAGGAGGGGGGCAACCCCGGCATGGATGACGTCACCACCATGATTCTTGTCCCCCGCACCGTGGACGCACTGGACATCCCGGTTATTGCCGGCGGGGGCATCGGCGACGGGAGAGGGTTAATGGCCGCTCTGGCCCTGGGCGCCGAAGGTGCCGTTATGGGCACCCGCTTTATGATGAGTAAAGAAAGCCCCCTGCACCCCAAAATCAAACAGCGTCTATTAGAAGCCACCGAAAAAGATACTTTAATGATAATGCGCTCTATCAACAACCCGGAAAGGGTGTTAACCACCGGCTTTGCCCGCCGCATACTGGAGATGGAGGAGAAGGGCACCACGCTGGAAGAGCTGCTGCCGATGATAGACGGGCGGCGCCAGAAAAAAGCCCTGGATAAGGGCGAGGTTTCAGAGGCCATAATACCCTGCGGGCAGGGGGTGGGGCTGATTAGCGACCTGCCTACCATAAAAGAGATTATTGATGGTATAATCAGGGAAGCCGGAACAATCGCAAAGCGCCTGTCTTAAAGGGGGATAGAAATGCCAAAACGGCGAGTAATGCTCACCTACGGGCCCGAGGTAAGCTCCGAGCCAATTATCCACAGCGTCGGCCAGCAGTTCGGCCTGGTGACCAATATTCACCGTGCCAACGCCACCGAGGAAAGGGGCTGGATTGAGCTGGAGCTTGTGGGTAAGGAGAGGGACATCGAGGCCGGCATTGCCTGGCTTATCTCCAGGGGGGTGAGGGTCGACCCGGTTGGGGCGGGGCCGTAAAAAGGCCCTAATCGGCCTGATTCAGGCTGCGTTTTTCCAGCCACTTCCGCTTCTGGCTGAGGCGGGTCGGCTCATCAGTGGGCTTATAGCCGGCCAGGAAATCCTTTTTGAAAGCGTGGAAGGCGCCATCGGATATGGCGCTTCTTATTTTAACCATCAATTCGGTTATAAAGCTCAGGTTGTGAATTGTTGCCAGCCTGTAGGCTAAAAGCTCGCCGGCGTTGAACAGGTGGTTGAGATAGGCCGCCGAGAAGTTGCGGCAGGTATAGCAACTGCAGCCGGCAACGATGGGCTGTTCCATATCAGTGTAGGCGGCATTAGTTATGTTTTTCCTCCCCTGCCAGGTAAAGAGGGCGCCGTTGCGGGCGACGCGGGTGGGCAGGGCGCTGTCAAAGATATCACAGCCCCGGGCTACGGCTTCGACGATGTCCTCCGGCGAGCCGACCCCCATCAGATAGCGCGGCTTGGCCTCCGGCAGAAAAGCCACCGTTTCATCAATCATGGCCAGGGTTATTTTCTTGGGCTCGCCGATACTAAGGCCGCCGATAGCGTAGCCGGGGAAGTCTAAAGAGGTAAGGTATTCCGCCGACTGGCGCCGGAGCTCCGGGAAGACGCCACCCTGAACAATAGCGTAGAGCGCCTGGCCGTGGCGTTTCTGGGTTTTAAGGCACCTTTCCGCCCACCGGTGGGTCCTCTCCATCGCCTTTTTTACCCTATCCGGGCTGTCGTCGTGGGCGGGGCACTCGTCCAGCGCCATGATGATATCGGCGCCCAGAGATTCCTGGTACCTGATGGCCAGCTCCGGGGTAAAATTATGCTGGCTGCCGTCAATATGGGAACGAAAAGTTACTCCCTCATCGTTTACCTTGCGCAGAGGGGCCAGGCTGAACACCTGGTAGCCGCCGCTGTCGGTGAGAATTGCCCCGTCCCAGCCCATAAAGTTATGTAAACCGCCCAGCTTCTCTATAACGCCGATGCCCGGCCTTAAATAGAGGTGATAGGTGTTGGCCAGCACCATATTGATACCGAGGGAATTGACCTCCTGGGGGGTCAGCGTCTTGACCGCCCCCTGGCTGCCCACCGGCATAAACACCGGCGTGGGCACGGTGGCGTGGGGGGTTAAAAGCTCACCGGCCCTGGCTTTAGTTTCTGGGCAGGTATGTATTATATGAAAGCTATTTGAACTGCTTATCAACCCTATCCCCTTTATCCCCTTCCCCTTGTAAGGGGAAGTATTTCTTCTAAAGAGGGGCTAACGCCCCTCTTAGACACCCCGCTGAGTCAGTACCCCCCACAAGGATAGAACAGATTTTAGAGAGGGGGCGGAGCCCCTCTAAGACTCCACTTAAACTAAGTGCTCGGCGATAATATTGCGCTGTATCTCCGAGATGCCGACATAGACTTCGGTCATCTTGGCGTCCCGGTAGAGCCGCTCCACCGGCATGGAGGTCATGGTGCCGTACGAGCCGCAGACCTGCATCGCCATCCGGGTGACGTCTACGGCCATCTGCGAGGCGAAGAGCTTGGCCAGCGACGATTCGTATTTGATATCCAGACCCTGGTCGCGGAGGAAAGCCGTCCGGTAAGCCAGCAGCCGCCCCGCCTCTATGCGGCTGGCCATTTCGGCCAGGTGCCACTGTATAGCCGGCAGCTTGGCGATGGGCCTGCCCGAAGCCTTCCTCTGTTTGGCATAGTCTATAGCTACATCCAGCGCCGCCTGGGCCACCGCCACCGCCTCCACCACCACCCCCAGCCGTCCCAGCGATATCGCCTCACGCAGTATATCAAAGCCCTGCCCTTCTTCACCGAGGAGGTTCTCTTTAGGGACAAAAACATCGTCAAGGTAGACCACCGAAGTCCCCAGCCCTTTCAGCCCCATAGTCTCGCAGGGCTCGCGGAGGTTATAGCCCTTAGAGGCGGTGTCAATGACGAAGGCATTTAGCCCCTTACCCTCACTTTTGGCGAAGACCAGCGACAGATTGACCGCCGGCGCCAGGGCGACGAACTGCTTCTGGCCGGTGACGACATAGGCATTGCCGCTCTTTTTGGAGGTGGTGGTGACTGCCCGGGGGTCGGAGCCGGTCTCGGCTTCGGTGAAAGCGATTCCGGCCAGCTTTTCTCCCCTGGCCACAGGAGATAAGAGCCTTTTCTTCTGCTCCTCGGTGCCGAAGCGGAACATAGCCTCCTCGGGGACGGTGTCTATGGCCATGATGGCGCCGACCGTCATCGACGCCTGACAGAGCTGCTCCAGCACCAGCGCGTAGCTTAGATAACCGGCCCCGCTACCGCCGTATTTAGCCGGAAAGGGCAGGCCCTGATAGCCCCGCTGGCCCAGCTCCTTAGCCAAATCAAAGGGAAACCGGCTCTTAGAGTCAATCTCGGCGGCGCGGGGTTTGATAACATCGGCGGCAAACTCCCTGGCCATCCGCTGCAGCATCTTCTGTTGTTCAGTTAAATTAAAGTCCATTTTCTTCCATACCCCTATTTTACAACAATTTCAGCGGCGGGGCCGCCGCCTTATCGCCGTAGCGTAGGCAATAAGAACGTCTTGACGCTGCAGGACACCCAGCAGGCGCTCGGGTTTATTCCTGTCCACCACGGGAATCCGACCTACCTCCCGGGTACCCAACCTTACAAACACATCGTGTACATACTCGTCGGGATAGGCAACGACCATCGATTTGGAGGCAATATCGCCGACAGTCAAATCTGAGACATCACCCTTCGCCATCACAGCTTCAATATCGGACATGGTAACCATTCCCACAAGGTTGTCATATTTGTCGACGACAGGAAATCCATGATGCCCGGTGTCCCGCAGTTTTGTTAGCAACTCGGAAACAGGCATTTTCGGCTGAACCGTGGGGAAACCCCGTGTCATCGCCTTGCCCACGGTAACCTCCCGCAGGGGACTGGCCTGGTCCAGCTGGTGGAGGTCAACTCCCCGCCGTACCAGCTTGAGCGTATAGATGGTCTCGCGGTTCAAACTCCTTGAAATAACCGTGCTGATGACCACGGCAATCATCAGGGGCAGGATTATATTGTAGTCCCTGGTCATCTCAAAAAGCATAATAATAGCGGTAATCGGGGCGCGGGTGGCCCCGGCAAATACAGCCGCCATCCCCACCAGGGCATAAGCGCCTGAGGTAGCGGTGAGAGCCGGGAAGAACTGGTGGGCTACCGTACCCAGAGCCCCTCCCAGCATAGCCCCGATAAAAAGGGAGGGGGCAAAGACACCACCGCTCCCCCCACTGCCCAGGGTAAGCGAGGTGGCCACTATCTTTAAAAGCAGCAGGATAAGAAGCGACTGCAGGGCAATCTCTCCCAGCAGGGCTTGATTAACGCTCATAGTGCTTACCCAGAAAACGTCCCCGTAGCCGACGCCGAAGAGGTCATAAGAGTACAGGCCGATAAGCCCTATACCAATGCCGCCAATGACCGGCTTCAGAAACTCTGGGAATTTCCAGGCATCAAACAGGTCTTCGGACTTATAAAGTACGCGGATAAAGGCAGTTGCCGCCAGCGCTGCCAGCACCCCGAGCAGGACATAGGGCAATAGTTCCCAGTAGCTGACCATGCTGTAAGGAATAATATCAAAGGACGGCTGGCTTCCCAGAAAGATGTGAGCTACAAAATCGGCCACCACCGAGCTTATGACCACGAAACCGAAGCGAGGAGTTAGAAATCGGCCCAGGATTATCTCCATGGCGAAAAACACACCCCCGATTGGGGTATTAAATGTTGCCGAGATACCGCCGGCGGCACCGCAGGCGACCAGCGTCCTCACCCAATCATCCGACAGCCTGAGCCACTGGCCAACGGTGGAGCCAAAGGAGGAGCCAATCTGAACAATGGGACCCTCCCTGCCCACCGAACCGCCGCTGCCGATACAGATTGAGGAAGCCAGCGCCTTTACTACCGCTACCCTCGACCGAATGCGCCCGCCTTTAACCGCCACCGCCTCCATTACCTCGGGGACGCCGTGTCCCTTGGCTTCACGGGCCCCGAAATAGACCAGCAGGCCGACAATAAGCCCTCCCGCCGCCGGTATGAGTATGACATGGTACTGTCCCAGAAAGCCCAGATATTCGGCGCCATTACTGAAAAATAGCGCCTGGAACGTGCTTATTAACCACCTGAAGGCTACCGCCCCCAGGCCGGCAATAGCCCCGACGACAACAGACAGGGTGAGGCCAGCAACCAGCTCGTTGGAACGTATCCTGTCCAAAATACCAGGTGACTTGGCTTTCTGTCCTGAAGGCTTACTACTCATAAAGCTGTTTCAATCCTACAATAAAAATTGCTCACATTATGTAAAGGGATACATTCCCTGTAAAAAGAGGAGCTAACGGCCTTCGTCAAGATAGTTCTGCAGGATGATGGCGGCGGCCTGAGAATCGTAGCGGGGCTTTCCCCTGCCCTTTTTGCCGCCGGACGCCCGCTTGAGGCGCTGCGCCATTACCGTGGTCAGGCGCTCGTCCCTGAATTCCACCGGGGTTTTAATATGCTCGGACAGCTTCCGGGCGAAATCATTGACCTTTTCCGCCTGCCCGCTTAAGGTTCCGTCCAGCGAGAGGGGCAGACCGACGACGATTTTCCCTACCTGCTCTTTATCGATAATATCGGCAATGGCTTTTATAGCCCGGCTGTCATCGGTGCGTTCTATAACGGTAAAGGGACTGGCTAAAATACCTCCGGGGTCGCTTAAGGCCACCCCAATCCACCTGTCCCCGAGGTCCAGCCCCAGACAACGCATTATATAAGGCCCTTTACCAGTTTGAGGGCTTGGCCCAGCTTTTTCCTGTCCCTGCCGCCGGCCTGGGCTAAATTGGGCCGTCCGCCGCCGCCGCCGCCGGTGACCGCCGCCACCTGCTTAATTATTTTGCCGGCGTCATAGCCCCTGGCCACCAAATCGGGGGTTACGGCGGCCAGAAAAGCCGGTTTATCTTGATAAACTGTGCCCAGGACGACGATAGCGCTCTTGAGCTTGTCCCGGATAAAATCGCTCATCTCCCGCAGCATCTCCAGCCGCGAGGAGGGGACTTCAGCCACTAATACGTTTATCCCTTTAATAACCTCGGCCTGAGCCAGTAAAGATTCGGCGGTCTTTTTAGCCAGTTCCCTCTCCAGAGCCAGCCGCTGCTTGCGTTCTTCATCCAGTTCACCGACTACAGCGGATACCTTGTCCCGGGCTTCCTCCGGGGAAGTCCCCAGCGATCTGGCAATACGTTCTAAATCCGCCAGGCGCTCATTGAAATACTGCTCGGCGCCGCGGCCGGTAACAGCCTCAATGCGGCGCAGGCCGGAGCCGATGCTGCTCTCGGAAATAATATAAAAGAGGCCGACCTCGCCGGTAGCCGAGACATGTGTGCCGCCGCAGAGCTCGGCGCTGATAAAGGGCTCGCCGATTTTTAACACCCTGACGGTGTCCCCGTATTTTTCATCAAAGAGGGCGATGGCGCCGGACTCTATGGCTTCTTTATAGGGAACCTCCTCATCATAGACCTTCAGGTCCCGGCGGATTGTATCGTTGACGATTTGGTTGACCTGGGATATCTGACTGGCCGAAAGCGCCTTGAGGTGGGAGAAATCAAAGCGGAGGCGGTGGGATGCCACCAGCGAGCCGCGCTGCTGAACATGCTCCCCCAGCACCCGGCGCAGCGCCATCTGGAGAAGGTGGGTGGCGGTGTGATTGCGGGCGATATCAAGGCGGCGCTCCGTTTCCACCACCGCCTCGACATCATCGCCAACGCCGAGGCTGCCCTCAACAACCTTGCCCTGATGAACGATTACGCCCGGCGGCACCTGAACGGTGTTAGTTACCTCAAAAAGCCCGTTATGTCCCCTTATTTGGCCGGTATCCCCTACCTGACCCCCCATCTCCCCATAGAAGGGGGTGCATTCCAGAAGAAGATTAGCTTCCTGTCCCTTCTCTATTGTCTTGGCCGGTTTATTATTAACTAATAGCTCAATAATTTTAGACTTAGTGCTAAGGTTATCGTAACCAACAAATACTTCAGGGGCAAATGTCTCTACAGCAATTTTCGCCGTAGGGACTACTATAGTTACATCTTTTCGGGCGGCGCGGGCTCTCTCCCGCTGCTTGCCCATCTCCTTTTCAAAGCCGTCCAAATCTACCGAGAAGCCGCGGTCGGCGGCAATCTCCTGGGTCAGCTCAACGGGGAAGCCGTAGGTGTCATAGAGCTTGAAGGCCCGCTCGCCGGAGATTTCTTTTTTGCCCGTCCTGGCGGCCTCGGCGACAATATCGTCCAGCAGCTCCAGGCCGGTGCTCAGGGTGGCGCCGAACCTGGTTTCCTCATCCTCAACTACCTGCAGGATAAGGTCCCGCCGCTGCTTAAGCTCCGGGTAGATATGCCCCATAAGCTCTATCGCCGCCCCGGCGATATTATCAATAAAGGGCTTCTCCAGGCCTAATCTGCGGCCGAAAAGAGAGGTGCGGCGCAGCACCCGCCTTAAGACATAGCCCCGCCCCTCGTTGCCGGGGAGCACGCCGTCGGCGATAAGAAAGGCGATACCCCGGCTGTGCTCAACGACAATTCGCATGGCGATATCGGTAGCCTCGTCAGCGCCGTATTTACGGCCCGAAAGCCCGGCAATTTTCTCTATCAGGGGGACGAAGAGGTCGGTATCATAGACATTGCTCTTGCCCTGCATCACCGCCGCCGTCCTCTCCAGACCCATACCGGTGTCAATATTGGGCTTTAAAAGTAAAGTGCGGTTGCCCTCCCGGTCCTGGTCGTACTGGGTGAAGACCAGGTTCCAGATTTCGGAGAAGCGGCCGCATTCGCAGTTGGGGCGGCAGGAAGACCTGCCGCAGCCGAACTCCTCGCCGAAGTCATAGTGAAGCTCGCTGCAGGGGCCGCAGGGGCCGGAATCGCCGGCCGGCCCCCAGTAGTTGTCCTCCTCCCCGAAGCGCAGTATCCTTTCTTCGGGGACGCCCACCTCCCGCCAGTAGCCGAAGGCCTCGTCGTCATCCAGGAATATGGTCGCCCAGAGGCGCTCCGGATTTAACTTTAATCTTTCGGTAACGAACTCCCAGGCCCAGTCAATCGCCTCCCGCTTGAAATAGTCGCCGACGCTGAAGTTGCCCAGCATCTCGAAGAATGTCAGGTGGCCGGAATCGCCTACCTCGGTCAGGTCGCTGGTGCGGAAGCACTTCTGACAGGAAGCCAGGCGGGGGCCGGGGGGGACTGCCTCGCCCAGAAAGTAGGGCTTTACCTGCACCATGCCGGCGTTGGTCAGCAGCAGCGTCGGGTCGCCCCTGGGTATCAGCGGGGAGCCGGGTATGATTTTATGGCCTTTTTCCTTAAAGAAATCCAGAAAGGCTTTTCGGACCTGGTCGCTGGTCATCATTACCTACGATTTTAGTTTAAGAGACGCCGACTGTCAACGTGGGGGAGAAAATTCAGGCGGGCTGGGGACAGAGGTCGGCGATGAGCAGATTAAGCGCCAGCCCGCCGTCGTACCTGCCCGTCTTGATGGACAGGTCGGCCTGCAGGAGGCGTTTATACACTGATTTAAGCCGCTCCAGGGGATAGCGCTGGGCCTGCTCCAGTGTCTTGCGGAAGGGGAACTCCGACTTTAAGCCCAGCCGGCTCTGAATCTCCATATCGGGCTTTCTCTGTCGCCTGAGCTCCTTGGCCCTTACCACCAGCCGCACCTGCCGCGACAGCATCACCAGCAGATAGGCCGGCGAGGCCCCCTGCTGCAATAATTGCTCCAGCAGGTTTTCGGCGACCCCCACCTTGTATTCCAGTATGGCATCTACCATGGCGAAGACATTGGCCTCCTGCGCCGAGCTGACCACCGCCTTAATATCGTCCTCCTCAATACGGCGTCCCGAGGCGAACAGCGCCAGCTTGTTTATCTCGCTGTGCATAATCCAGAGATTGCCCCCCACCAGTCTGGCCAGCAGGTCCACCGCCTGCGGGGACATATCGGCGCCCTGGGCGGCAGCTTCTTTTTTAACCCACTGGCGCAGCACGTCGCCCCTGAGCAGCGGGAAGGACATCACCTTAGCCCCGGAGAGCAGTTTAAGCAAGGGGTTGGCGCTTTTTATCCGTCCGTCGGTCAGGACCAGAACAGTGCTTTCGGGGATGTCAGCCATGGCCGCGGCAAAGGACTTGGCATCATTTTCCCTGCCATTTGAAGACGAAGACTTCTTGCGGCGGGGGGGCTTGTTCCGGGACTCAAAGCGCCCCAGCAGCCCCTGGACAATGACCAGGCGCTTTTCGGCTAAAAAGGGCACCGTATCCACCACCGTCCGCAGCTCGCCGGTGGTCACATTTTGACCTTCCAGAATGGTGGTGTTGGTGGCCAGCATTGAGGGGTCGCCCAGGCCCTTTTTTATCTCCCCCAGCGCCCGGGACAGGGAAAAATCGTCATCACCGTTTAGTATGTAGAGCAAATCACACCCCGGCTGTTTGAATTCACCCCATTTTAGCACAGGGAGGGGGGAATAGTCTTTAAGGGGGTGGGGTTAGATTTAAGGGTGCCTAAGAGGGGCAATACGAATTATTACATTTCGTTAGATATTTACTTACCAACCCACCCCCTGTATCCCCCTCCCTTACAAGGGAGGGGGAAGGGTTTTTTATAGAAGAGGGGTTGACACCCCTCTTAAACACCCTGCTTGTTTGGTCACTCTTT
>Ga0315545_1004891_pt1 | contig 10914 bp, 14 predicted proteins | sample SalMarSW160210MG_FD_203096 | JGI IMG/M metagenome (GOLD analysis project Ga0315545, IMG submission 203096) | Salt marsh sediment microbial communities from the Plum Island Ecosystem LTER, Massachusetts, United States - Salt Marsh Sediment SW1602-10 ...
CAATCCCGGTCACGTCTTTTGCCCCAACGGTAGTCGCTGATGCGCCCATGGTCAATACATAGGGGTCTGTTACCGCCAGGTTGCCGCTGGTAAGTGTGAGGATACCATTGACTGTTGCATCACCGCCAAGGGTGACATTGCTGGAGTTGTTGATGGTCAGATTGTTCACTGTCGCCGGAAGGCCGTTGCCCGTTACCTGCTCTGCTGTGCCGTTGTAAGTGTAGTTCGCGCCAGTGCTGAAGGTACGGTTGCCGGTTACCTGAATGTTACCGCTAGCACCGCTGGAAGTAATACCGTTGGCTGAAGTGATGCCGAGGCCGGCGCCGCTCGATAAGGTAAACGCGCCGGCGCCGCTAACCGTAGTCCCAGCCGCGGCCATTTGCAGCGTGGAACCGCTATTAACCGTGAAATTAATGGTATCGGATATTGTCCCCCCGGAAGTATAAGTCTGGGTTCCTGATTTATTAAAGACAAACGCTCCTGCCCCATTGGAAGTCTCGGTAATCGTGCCGCCAGTGTGGGAAAGGTCTCCGGAAACATTTATCGTTGCCGTGCCGGAGCCGGCGCTCATAGTGAGCGTACCACTACTCATCGTGAAGTTTCCACCCACGTCAACGGTTCTGGTGCCGCTAGTCGTTAGTTGCAGGCTTCCGCCAGTTTGTATGAAGTTCCCTCCAATAGTAATTGTTCCTGAAGCGGTCGTTCCGGTCCGAAGGCTTCCACTTCCGGTATTAACCACTGTGAAGTTACTTGCTACAGAAGCGAAACTGGCACCAAGATTCTCAACGGAGGTTTGACTCGGACTATTCCATGTAAAATTTCCATATGATTGGTTAATATTACCTGGAATACCTGTCGTGACGCCGACTATTTCGCATATTGAATTCGGGTCCCAGAACGTTTTGCCCTCCGGTGGGAGGGTACCGCCATTCCTATTCCAACTAAGAGTGCTTCCGGCATCAAAATATAGTGCAACGCCTGACGATCCCATTCCAAAGCTGCCACTCGTTCCGGAGACGGTGAGCGTTCCAGAAACCCGAACTTCAGAGCTAGCTTGCAGAGTAAGCGTTCCGTTAGCATTGTTAAGTGTCCCGTTCACCTGCAGGTCGACCCCAGCGTCGTTGGCAACGGTTAAGTTTACGCCCTCAATCGTTACCTGGCCTCCTGAATTGGTAGTTACTTGATCAACAGTAACGGCGGATGTCACAGTTACTGTGTGCCCGTTAAGAATAGTGATTACGCCGTCAGCGGATGTGGGTGTGGCAACAGCATCAACCCAAGCCGATCCATTATACATTTCCCAGGTAGAAGTGTCGTTCCAATTACCTGTGGCTTTGCTTCGGTAATCTCCGTCGGCGGCCGCCAGAGCGGGAGTAGGCGTCACCAACTTGAAGCTCAGCACCAGCATCAGGGCAAACAAAACAATGAAGATTTTCCTTTTCAGTAAACCAACTCCTTCTGCTAATTAATTCGCCGGTGATAAACAAGCCGGCAAAAACAGAAGAGGCTAACCGGGTGCAGGATGTCCCGGTTAGCCTCTTCCCCCCGAACCTGCTTGTGTTCCCATAGTCATCTTCAGAGGTTACTTACAACATACTGTGTCCTATTATTTCCTAAGCGATATAATAACACCTTTGTCCCATTTGTCAATACTTGGCTGCTATTTCCACTGGTAGAGAGGTGAGCAGGGTTAGGGATTTGGACAGGTGGGAAAAATATTTACCGTTACAAAGTCAGCAATGTGCACCAGACTTAGGCAGCTGGGGTTGGTTTAGCTGCCTTATTCTAATCTTCTTTCCCGGGAGATTATGACCTGCCCCCCTATACCTGGAAATAGTCCTTATTGTTTATCTTTTTCGGCTTGATGTCAGCCTCAAAATATCGAATCATCTGCTTTATTGCCTCCTGTTTAGTCTTGAGATCATGCACTAGTTTGTATACTTCAACGATTTTGTCTTCTTCTTTTGAGAGGTCTATCTGCATTTTAGCCATGTCTCCACTCCCTTCAAGGCAATCACAATATATAACATAGTATCATATTATATATTGTGGTATTATACCAAATTATCCGCATTTTGTAAAGGGCGGCATATAAAATAGGCTACAGGATAAGAGGGCTGGGGCTTGATACCGGTCTTATCAGCCAGTTGCTTGACCGAGATAAGCTTCTCTTTAGTTCCGATTATCATTGGTTTGCCTCCTTTCTAATTTAATTATGCTTAAATTCTAAGAGAGGTAAGAGGCAATCTAAGGGACAGGTGGACTAGGCTAGACACGATAGAGCAAAGCTATGCTTGGCTAGGTGTGGCTATCCAGGGTGAAGCTGCACGAGGCTAGGAGTTTTGGGCGTTTGGGAGGGATTTGACAAGCGGGTGTAATATTGTTAAGAGAACTTTAGCAATACCGAAAGGAGACGGAAGATGACATTGGCTTATTCTTCCATTATTGCCCTGTTAATTGTCGGCCTCAATATGCTTGCAGAAAGCATAGTCCAGCGTTATGCACTACATCATTCAAAAGAAGACCAGCCAAAACTCGGCAAAAAGTTTGAGTGTTGGGGTGGTATTCTCTTTTGTGTAGGCGTTTTCTTATTCGGAGTGGGCTGCTGGCTTCATTTTGGTACAGACTTAGACCCAAATGTATGGTTTTCGGTAGCGATTCCGTTAGTCATAACCGGCTGCATGTTTGTAATCAAGGGAAAAATTCTACTAGGGAAGCAACTTGAGAAATTCAGTCGATATTTACGAAGCTGGGCTTACGTGGTAGTGGGAGTAGGTGTAGCCCTATTTGTTTGGACGGTTGCGCGCTTCGTTATAAGTCTCTAGGTCTCTGTAATCAACAAAGCATTGTGGCTTGCTGTCATTTATTTATAGAGCTATAATGGTGACAATTTACTTGGATTAAGGCATTAAGAGGCCCAAATGGAGTTAAGCAATCCTCTCTTACTCGCCGTCAAGATGTTCCTCGCTGATGTCAGGTCGTGGAGACTGGATTACAAATTCCCTAATTACGTATGTACCGATTTCGCCAAGCTAATATTTGACGCTGCTACCATCCAAGGAATGCGATGCGGTTACGCGCTAGTCCATTTTGAGGGAGCTAGGACTAGCCACGCTATTGTCGCTTTTGAAACCGATTATGGTTTAATCTACATTGAGCCTCAGACTGGTGAGGTGGAGCATATTAAAGCAGGAATCCCCTATCCAACGCAACTTGAGGGAGTCCCAGGAGATTGCACTGTCAGTTCAATAGATATAATGTGGAATGATGAGCACCCGCTGAAATTTATTAAGTGCTCAGATTGTGGTTACCTATTTCCCATTTGCTGTCCTGTTTGTGGTCATGACAACATTAGTTTTAGTAGGGAGTAGGAATGGCTCAGTCTGGAGAACGCCCTTATTCAAGATCACATGAATACGATGTAACTCCTAGCGAATACTTCATCATCAGGCGTGCCCTCAATTGCTCAGCCGGTGAGCTACCTGAAGACAATTGATGTGCCAACACCTCCCCTACCTGAGCAGCACGCCATCGTTGCCATTCTCGGAGCTCTGGATGATAAGATTGAACTGAACCGCCAGATGAACAAAACCCTTGAGGAAATGGCGCAGGCCCTGTTCAAGAGCTGGTTCGTGGATTTTGAGCCATTTCGGGATAAAGGCATGCAGGACTCACTACTAGGAGAGATACCGGTAGGGTGGAAGTGTGCAACCGCTGCCGATTCAATTGAGATAAACCCATCTCGAAGACTCAGCCGCGGGGCTGATGCCACGGAAGGCTCACGCGGCGAGACCGGCATTCCCCAGGAAGAAGCTGTGGCTATTATGCTGGAAAAATACGAAGTTGTGTCGGACATGTTCCACGGCTTCGACCAGTCACGATTTTTTACCGGTACACCTACTGAACGAATATCAATCATACCTGCTGCCATCGAACACATATTAGTGCAGCCGAACGGCAAAGAGAGGCTGCTTCAGGCTGTGACAGAACTATCCAAGGCTTTTGCTCTGGCGGTGCCTCACGAAAAGGCTCGGGAAATCACGGATGAGGTAGGTTTCTTCCAGGTGGTAAGGTCCGCAATTGCCAAAAACACCAGGATACCGGGTAAAACCCAGGAGGAGCTGGATACTGCCATCCGGCAGATTGTATCCAAAGCAATTTCTTCAGATGAAGTAATCGACATCTTTAGCGCCACCGGCTTGAAAAAGCCCGATATTTCAATCCTGTCCGACGAGTTTCTAGCTGAAGTCCAGAAGATGCCACACCGTAACTTGGCTCTTGAACTATTACATAAGCTGCTGAATGACGAAATAAAGTCACGCTCAAGGAAACACCTGGTTCAATCCAGGTCGTTTGCCGAAATGCTTGAAAAGACCATCCGCCGGTACCAGAACCGCACCATTGAAGCCACGCAGGTTATTTTAGAGCTTATTGAACTGGCCAAACAGATGCGCGAAGCAAGGTCAAGGGGCGAGAAACTCGGGCTGATTGAGGATGAGGAGGCTTTCTACGATGCGCTGGAAGTTAACGATAGCGCTGTCAAGGTATTAGGTGATGAAGTTCTGAAGACATTAGCCCGAGAGTTGGTAGAAACAGTGCGCCGGAATGCGACCATCGACTGGACGGTCAGGGAGAGTGCCCGTGCCAAGCTCCGGACGATGGTTAGACGACTTCTTCGAAAATATGGCTACCCGCCCGATAAACAAGAAAAGGCGACTTTAACCGTACTGGAGCAGGCTGAATTGTTGGGTAGGGATTGGGCTGGCTCGTAGAGGTAATCACCCTTGCACTTTTCGTCAAGATGTTTACCGTTCAGCCGCATAATTCCTGACGGGTAACGAACCACGAGAATCATAAATATTGAAACGTGGCCTCTTTTTTATAGCCTCCATAAAACCCGCAAAAACCCTTTTTATAGTGCCAAGAAAGTAAAGGAAATACCTTAGAAGAGAAATAAACCCGCGTATACGCGAAAATCGTTGTGGTTTAGAGAAGGAAGTGGGATGGGCATTGGGTTGGGGATTCAATATCTAGTTGCCCCGCACACGCTACAAAAAACAAAAAGGACTATATGTAGTCCCCCAGTTATTACAGTATTTACAGTCCTTAAAAAAAGAAAATTCTATTCACTAAGGCGTTTAAGGAACTGTAAAAATAATAATTGGTTAAGTTATGCTAAAATAGAAGCTACAACATTTTAGGTATAAAGAGGCAAATAAAATGGACTTCGTACCAGACATGAAGAAACGCATATCTCAAGAACAAAAGAAATTAAAAGAACTCTCTGACGATACAATTAGACAGATGCATCTCGACACACTTGACCCAACGAAAGATAAGGCAATACCGATAAGCCTAGACCCTATAAAACAGAAGAAAGCTCTCGATGATGAGGCACAGAAGATAATCCTTCATGCCGCAATAAGAGCAGAAGTTCAAAGAAGGTGGCAAGCTGTATCTTGGATATGGAAGCGAAAATCTCACGCCGAAGATTACGAAAAATGGAATGAACACCAAAGACAAAGCGAAATCAAAGCCGCGGAATATAGTATATACCTACTCTCTAAAGATGCTGACCCTTCTAACCCTCAAACCCAAGAAGCGATTGAGAGATATAAGAACTACATTAAGGCCTTACGCTCCACTCCTAGCCGATAATATACAGTTCTCACAGTCCTTAAAAAAGAGAAAGGGCAGGACGCAACGGACGCTATAAAAAACAGTCTCTCGCAACGCTATAACGCCCTAAAAAAGGAATGTTACTATTACCGCTTTTCCGCCTATAAAAAAGGGGGGCGAAGGTTCCCTTGAACGCTTTTAACGCCTTAAAAAAAGAGGGGGCTGACAAAAAATAAACGACAGCTAAGGCATTAACCCCGATTACGGTCAGAGCACCATACGGGACGGCGAAAATTGGCATGCTGGCCAGCCCTGATTTACCGAACACCCTAGCCAATCTAATTATATCACTAAAAGCCGAAGGTGCTACCCTCAGTAGATAATCCGCCAAATGGCAATTCGGGAATAACCATACCAAAGGATAGCACCCTCAAAAGAATAATAGGACAACAGACCAAAGGGGTCAATAGGGAAACAAAGCACCGCGAATTAAATGTGTGTTATTTGCTATTCCTTGATACTGGAAGTTCTTAGAAAAAACACTGGTTACTTAAGAAGATTGACTGAGATGGTAAAAGGGTATAGGATGTGGCCAGATTGAACTAGGCAGGAAATTGGTTATGAATAAAACAACAATAACTCTTGTGCTGGTCGTATTATCGGTAATTTCTTGTGTTCTACTCTTCTCCGGTTGTGAAGCTAAACCATACCAATTGTCTACTTCAGTAGTCCCAGAAGATGGTGGAACTATCAGTCCTTCAGGTGGTACTTTTAAGGGCAAAGTAACTCTTGTGGCGACCCCTGGTAAGTATTATACATTTACAGGATGGGCAGGTGCAGCGTCAGGGGACGCCAATCCTCTAACAGTGATAATGAATTCAGATAAACAAATAGTCGCTCAGTTTACACAGAAGACATATAACCTGCTGGTGCAAACTAATCCTTCCAGTGGTGGTACGGTCCAGCCAAGCGTAGGCACCTTTGAAGCAGGGGGTCAAGTTAAAGTCACAGCTACACCATCTGCTGGGTACCGCTTTGACCGTTGGGGCGACAGCATAACTGGAACTGCAAGCCAAACGACTATTCTCATGGACAGCGATAAAAGCGTTACGGCTAATTTCATAAGACAGTATAGACTGCAGTTGACAGGCGAGCCTATTGAGGCTGGTGGTGTTCCTTCCCTCGCTGGTTTATATGATGAGGGAACGGAAGTAGCACTTAACTCCACTCCTAATTTTCCATATTATCCCAAGACTTGGGTAGGGGCCGATACCAACACTAATCCTACAACCGCGACGATGAATTCAGATAAATCGGTTACCATCATTTGTGAGCCAACTATTAGAGGAGAATCGCAGAGATTTTCCGGAAGCCTTTCTAATGGCGAGTACAAACATAACCCCACTGACTCAATCCCGATTGAACTTAAACAGTACGAATGGGTTCAGGGAGAAATTATCTTAGGAGTAAATCCGCCTATTTCAGTTGTAATACAGGACCCTAATGGTCAGGTAATAAAAAGTTTCGGTTCCGTTAGGCAAGCTAACTTCTCTTTCATGGCTGAATTTGCGGGCCCATACACGATTACTTTTACAAACACCAGCATATTCTGGAGTAGCTATGAACTTACATATACTATTTATCATTTACCTTAGTTGGAAACCTAAGACTTTTCTCACATAGGGCATCAATCAGTACCTTACATAGTCCTGATAGTCCTGACCTGCCCCCATAAAGTATACCACTTGTTAAGTTAGAGTTCCCGGTATTATAGCCTCAGGAGCCGGAGGTCTATAACCCAAGGCACTATGTGGACGTACCTGATTATATTCCCTCCTCCACTCCTCAATCAATACCCTGGAAGTTTTGAATTGAATTTGCCAGACAAGCGATTAACCACAAGGAATAAAGGAAGTTCCACCCTGTCTACCCTTCGTTCTATAACACCCCAAAAACATAAAATAAAATATGGCGGTTCTTTTAAGCCTAGACACTTGCTCTTGAGCCAATTCACATAAGTTAGGCGAGCTAGTGCGACTATCAGACAATTAGCTACAGAATCTGGTATGTTAATTCGCCGATACGCCTAATATCTCATTATTCCATGTGAATACTAGCTTGAAGGTAAGGATGAAAAGTTTTAGCTGTGTGCGCCGGGCGAAGAGTTATCCAGTATTACTATGGAAAGTCTATATCTGTATCCTTATATTGCACAATCCCGCTATCCTCAAAGTAATCATAGCGAACTGTACATGTCCCCATCTCAGGCGAATTCCACCGGGGCCTACCGTAGTCAAAAACGACGGTTACTATCCAATGACCCTTACCTTCATAGCTAGCACTCCATTCGCCCCACGAGGCTGGATGTGGGCACTGTTCAGGGACTTTGGCATTCTCCCATCCGGGGAAATCGAGATTAGGTTCATATCCAGATTCTATAACAATGGCAATTGCCTCTTCAGCGCTAATTTTCGAACTGTCGGCACAACTACTCATAAAAGGTAATACAATCAATAACGCTATTATTAAGAGCACTTGTCTCATTTCACCTCAACCTCCCCTTTTTCAGTCTGGCTTTATGGTTTCCTCTGTTTAACAATCATAGCTATTCCACCGGCAGTCATAGCCAGGCCAAACACAGTTAGCCCCGCTCCAAAACCTGCATCAGAGTTGTAGGTGTAAGATGTTGGTATTCCTCGAGCCAGTGACAGGGGGGTTGCGTAAACTGGTTTGGGTGTTCCTGGGGCTACCCATATGCCAACCCCTATAGCTAGCAAGATAACGCCGACAATCAGTAGTGCCAATGCTCTTTTCATCTGAGTTCCCCCCAGGTAGCCCTGTTATATACCCAGATAGCACCCTTGTCAATACACACCGTTAAGGCTGTGATAGTGTTTGAGACTATCCTCAAACTTTACTGACTCGGTGTATCATATCCACAATCAAGGCTAAAACTATTGACAAATCGTAGAAGAGGTAGTAAAAACAAGTAACTACAAATTAAAGGAGGCAACAGAAAATGCCATATCGTTGGGAAAAACGTAAAGAGATGGCCAATGTGCGTACAGCAGGGTTCGCTGGCCATGCTTGTTGGTACCTTAGTGCTATATTCGCAATAATAGGAATTATTGCTGCAGCTATAGATGCTGATATTGGCTTGGGGGCAACGAATTGGTTCCTGCTAGCAATTGTTGTTGCTATACTTGGCATACCCTTTTTTATGAGTTTGGCACTCGCTTGGTTTTTACGTGAAAAGAAGGGGGAGAAGACCTAATTTTTGCTAATAATTTGCTAACGGACTGAACGAAACGGGTTGTCACTAAAAGTTATTTTACGCACGAAATGGGTTTTTGGGGATCAACTCAAAAGCTCTAATTTACACGTGAAATGACTGTTTGGAATACCCTTCGCCAGACTCATAACCCAAAGGTCGCTGGTTCGAATCCAGCCCCCGCTACCAAGAACATTAAAAGACACGGATCTTTAAGTTCGTATCTTTCTATATAAGATTCTAATTCCCTGATAGGGCTTCTTTGGCTAACCTATCTGCTTTGGCAATAAATTGATTTCCACGTGGAGTATATTGATATACCACTTGTTCAAATAATTGAGCCCTATTTTTTACTTCAATACAAAGCTGAAGCAGATCCTTATTTTTAATTCTATATTGTCCATTTAGTTGCTTGATTACTAACTCATTATCTGAGAAACAAGTAATCCGTCTCCTGCAAACACCAAGCGCCAATTCAAGCCCACGTATTAAAGCTCGGTATTCAGCTTTATTATTAGTAGTATCTCCAATGCAATCTTTGCAAGTTGCCAATTCCTGATTATTCTCGTCAATAATTACTATACCCACAGATCCAGGCCCAGGATTACCTGAACATGCACCATCTGTATATACTTTGATTGAATTGACTATTTGTGTCATTTCAATACTAATACCGATTACTTATAATCAACCAATCACTTGTATAATCCTTAACCTCTCCCACACATATTATATCACAAGCTATGCGCTGACCAGGGGAAATGTCACTTCCCCCTGGTTTTGGCCTTCTTCTCTGGCTTGGGCAATCTCTCGGCCCTGGGCAGCTTGGGCACGTCCACCCCGTAGTGGGCGTTGACGGCGTCGATCAGGAGGACGTCCCAACTCACCCCCAGCTTCGCCTTCAGCCCGTTGAGCGTCTTGAGCCCCTCCGCCGTGGTCCGCAAGGAGCACACATGCTGCTTCTCCTTCGGCATCTGCCTCACCCCCTTTCTGATTGTATTATGGCGTATTCCACCCCCTTTGTACGCGCCCCAGGCATGCCTGAGCACGCTCGACTTTCGGGTGGAGGTTCTTGACGTTTTACGGCATGGGGCAGGTCAGCTCCAGGGAGAACAGCAAGCGCCACGGCGAGAATCTGGGCTTGCGAAACCAGAGGCGAGGCTTAAACCCCAGGCTTTGGGGGTTTTGCGCGTCCCGAATAGGGACGGAGAGCCACGTCGCGAAACCGGACCTTTCGCCAATGTTACGTCAGCTTTGCCTATCTGGTCCCCTGTCCCGGGGCGTCTGCGGCTTATCCCTTGTATGTGTGGCCTATCCCCCTGACCATTAAGACGGGTATTGTTTTTCCCAACCAGCATCATTATACTGTCAGTAATAGGTATGCGAAGGATAATGCCAGCATGTTTATAAGGGAACTGTACATAAAAGAATTCCGCCTATTCCACGATAATAATTTTAAGCTCGGCAGATATATTACGGCCATCACTGGTTTTAATGCGACAGGAAAGTCCATGGTACTTGGATTATTGGGGCACTGTGGTGAATTAAAACCAAGAAAATTCAAACCATTACTTCAAGGAGCCTTTAAAGCTGAGTTAAGCGAAATATTAAAATTCTCAGATTACGACAGGAGAATCACTAATCTCGGTAGGATCAAATTCACTGATTACCCTGGGAATGGTAAATATCCTTCAGAGTTATTGTTAAGATCCTTTTGGCAGAAATACTCTAAAGGGAAAAGATATCGCATTATTCCGAAGAGAACTACCGAATGGACTTCTTCAGGCAAGATAGATTGGCCAACTCTATACTTAGGACTGGGGCGATTGTACCCTTTAGGCGAGTCTTTAAATGTTACGAAGATTCGTCCTTCAGGAAAACTTTCGGTGGAAGAGGACGAGTTTATTATCAGCAATATGAAATCTATCTTCAGCATGCGCGAGGATTTTAAAGATTTTACGGTAGCATCGATTGCTGAAACCAATAAAAAAAGAGGGGTCGGGTTTAATACTGATACTTACGAT
>Ga0315545_1004892_pt1 | contig 10913 bp, 6 predicted proteins | sample SalMarSW160210MG_FD_203096 | JGI IMG/M metagenome (GOLD analysis project Ga0315545, IMG submission 203096) | Salt marsh sediment microbial communities from the Plum Island Ecosystem LTER, Massachusetts, United States - Salt Marsh Sediment SW1602-10 ...
CGTTAATAAAGCTCGCCCAGAAGTATTCACAAAGACTGGTAGTGGCAATCCCCAGCTTCTCTGTCTGCTGATGCACCAGTCGGGCCGCGATTCAAGCATACCAGCAATGCGCTTTTGTCCCCATGCCGGGATCCATCTTACGTTGTTGACACTGTCCAGTGCAAGATCGCGCAGGCTTTGTCCTAAACCTGGTAGCTCCTTATCCACGCTGATGAACCACTGCTCTGTTGCCCGGAAGATAACCGGCCCTTTGCTCCGCCAGCAATGCGGATAACTGTGTGTAATCTCACCCTGAGCAAACAGAAAATCCTTCTCACGTAAGTAATCGTTTACTGCCCCATCTACCTCCAGAACACTTCTGCCGCGCAGCCACTGAGGCACTGTCTCATCGTATCGCCCGTCATCCAATACCGGTGAATACACCGCCAAATCATACTTCTGTCCCGACAAATAATCTTCAAGGCCGTGTCCCGGTGCAATATGAACAAGACCTGTACCATCCTCGGTAGTTACGTATTCAGCAAGTATAACCATAAAAGCGTCTTTATCTGTTGGATTATGCTCCACAAAGGGATGCACATACCGTAGTCCTTCAAGCTCTTTGCCTCGGACTGTTTTCTCAGACACGCTATACTGACCTTCCTCCAAATTACCCGCCGTGACTGCCGCCTCAATTCTGTCAGCCGTTAATATCGAGACAAACTTATCGCCGTTCCTCTCATACCTCATCGTCTTATATTCAAGATAAGGATGCACTGCGATTGCAAGGTTAGCTGCCAGCGTCCAGGGTGTTGTGGTCCATATCATAAAACATACTCTTGAATCTTCAGCCTCAGCCTGTTCTACAAGACCAATTTCGACCAATCTGCCGATGGTCTCTTTTGTAGCTGGAAAATTCACAAAGATGCTTGGCGATGCAACATCTTTATACTCCAGTTCAGCCTCCGCCAAAGCCGTCTCGCACCCAATTGACCAATGAATCGGTTTAAGCTGCTTATAGACGAGTCCCTTGTCAACAAGCTCCGCAAATACCTCCAAAATCCCTGCTTCGTATTGGGGATTGAATGTCAGATACGGGTTCTCGAAGTCTCCAAAAACGCCAATCTCCTGGAACTGCTGACTTTGAATTTCGATATATTTACTGGCATATTCCTTGCACTCTCTGCGAATATCAAGCTTGCTCATTTGGCGCACCTTCTCGCCAAGCTCAGTCACGACCATTGATTCGATAGGCAAGCCATGGCAATCCCAACCCGGCACATAAGGCGCATCAAAGCCTGTCATAGTTTTATACTTAACAACGAAGTCCTTAAGGACCTTGTTTATAACATGCCCCATGTGGATGTCACCGTTGGCATAGGGCGGGCCATCATGTAGTAAGTACAATGGCGCACCCTCACGGGCCTGTCTTATTTTCGCATAGATATTCTTATTAGCCCACTCCTGGCGCAATTGTGGTTCCCGTTGCACCAGATTGGCCTTCATTGAAAAACTCGTCTTCGGCAGGTTCAGTGTATGTCGGTAACCTTTTTTATTCTCATCTGGCATCTCAAAAATCCTCAAACACTCACAGAAAAATTAAAGCAGCTTATAATAAGTTCTCTAAATATCGCTGTCAACATGCGCTCAGAATATACCGCGGCGCGACCCACGCCGTATCATCTCCAGAAATTCGCTGGCCTTGTCATTGCTTAGTTAAAAAACAAAAAAGCCTTCCAGACTTTGCTGCTCTGGAAGGCTCTCTCACGCCTGACGGTATAGCTTTCTCAGGGCAGCTTCATCTTCCCGCCTATAATGATGATAATCATATTGTCACTAATAGTCTTCATAAAACGCCAACAACTGCAATTTACCTAAATAACAACACACTTTATCTATCATAATACTCGGCCAATGTCAAGCCCAGGTTTAGCAAAATAGTGTCGTCCGCAAAATCTATGGCCAATTATTATCTGCTCTATTATACTATTATCGATGGCAAAAACACTTTACATAATTGACGCTCACGCCCATATCTACGCTGCCTACTATGCGCCGATGCGTCAGAAATTAACCAGCCCGTCCGGCGAGCCAACAAAGGCCACTTACATCTTCACAACAGCTCTGGTAGGTTTGATTCATCGCCAAAAGCCCGACATGCTCGCCATTGCGATGGATAGCAAAACACCAACCTTCCGAAGCGAGCTTTATCCTCAATACAAGGCCAATCGCCCACCGATGCCAGACGACTTGCCAGCGCAAATAAACCGAATCGAGCAAATTCTGGATGCCATGAGAATACCAATGTTACGGGTGAATGGATTCGAGGCAGACGACATCATCGGCACCCTTGCCAAGAGAGTAAGCGCCGATGGTTATGACTGCCTCATTTGCTCAGGTGACAAAGACGTCCTTCAGTTACTCGACGAACACATCAGTGCATTTGATATCAAAACAGACAAGCGTACCGACATCGCTACGATGATCGAAAAGATGGGTGTCACACCTCTACAGTTTATCGATTGCCTTGCACTTCAGGGCGATACCTCGGACAACGTCCCAGGTGTTCCAGACGTAGGCCCAAAGACAGCCTTGCAGTGGATTCAGAAATATGGCTCAATCGAGAACCTTTATAAACATGTCGATGAAATAAAAGGAAAACGTGGCGACAACCTGCGAAAATTCAAGGATAATCTCAAACTTAGCAAAGAGCTAATAACTATAGACTGCAATATACCCCTGAATATTAACTATAACGACTTTGCCCTAAAGCAATTTGATAGAGATAAACTCACCAAAATCTTCACCGAACTCGGCTTCAGCCGATTGCTCACACAGCTTGGTTTAACACCTGCCTCGGCTGCGCAGCCAGTCACGAGCACAACTTCCTCAGCGACAAAATGCAATCCGACCGGACCGGCTTCAGTCAAAACCATCGCCCACGATTATCAACTGATAGATACGCCCGAAAAATTCGACAACCTCTTAAAAAACGTCAAAAAACAAAATTTACTTGCCATTGATACAGAGACAACATCCATTTTTCCCATGCGTGCAGAACTGGTTGGCCTCAGCTTTTCCTGGAAACCACATACAGCTTTTTATCTGCCCGTCAAGGTACCACTCGGAGCAAAATATCTAAATATGGAGGTGGTCCGCCGTGACTTAGCGCCGCTGCTTGCTGATGAGAATATCAAGAAAATAGGCCAGAACATAAAATATGACATTCTTGTTCTGGATAAAGCCCAAATGCCTGTCAAAGGCGTTTACTTTGATACAATGGTGGCTTCGTACTGTCTCGATCCGACTCGCAGCAGTCACTCAATGGATAAGATGGCTCTGGATTTCCTCGGTTACCAGTGTATTCCGATCTCTGCTCTTATTGGCAAAGGCAAAAACCAGCTCACCTTTGACATGGTCGACACTACCACCGCCTGCGAATACGCCTCCGAAGATGCCGACATAACCTTCCAGCTTTACAATTACTTCGACCAGCGTCTCGAAAAGGAGCCTCAACTGAGAAAATTGTTCTCCGACCTGGAGATGCCTCTCGTCTCGGTCCTAACTGCAATAGAGCGTAACGGTGTCTCACTCGACACAGCATTGCTCAAAAATATGTCAGGCCAGATTGCGGAGGCTCTAAAGAACATCACCGATCAAATCTATGAGCAGGCTGGCCAGCCCTTCAACATCGACTCACCAAAACAGCTCGCCGAAGTCCTTTTCGACAGGCTTGGCCTGAAGCCAATTCGCATCGGCAAGACCAGCCGAAGCACCGATGCCAGCGTTTTAGAGGAACTGGCCGAACAGCATAACATCATTGATCTGGTTCTTAAGTACCGGACACTGAGCAAACTCAAGAATACATACGTAGATAAACTTGGTTCTTTAGTCCATCCGGTAACTGGTCGCGTACATGCCTCCTTCAATCAGACTATCACCGCAACGGGCCGATTAAGCTCCAGTAATCCCAACTTGCAAAACATCCCCATACGCACTGAAATCGGCCGCAAAATCCGCGCAGCCTTTATCCCTAAGAGTAAAACCGATTGTATTCTAAGTGCTGACTATTCGCAGATCGAGCTGCGCCTGCTGGCTCACTTCTCAAAAGACAAAGCATTAACCGCTGCCTTCGCCGCCGACCAGGACATACATCGTTTTGTCGCCTCGCAGATTTTCAACGTCCCCCTTGAAGAAGTCACACCTGAAATGCGTTCACGCTGCAAAGCTGTCAACTTTGGCATCATCTATGGCCAGGGCCCGTTCGGCCTTTCCCGAACGACAGGCTTAACTCAAGCCGAAGCTAAGAAGTTCATTGAAGATTATTTTGCCCGTTATAGTTCCATCCGTGAATTCATGAACGATTGCATCGCACTGGCAAAACGCACCGGCTACGCTGAGACTATTCTGCATCGCCGCAGAAAGATACTGAATCTAAGCAGCAGAAATGCTAACAGGCGCGCTCAGGCTGAGCGTCTTGCCGTCAATACCGTACTTCAAGGCTCAGCCGCCGACTTGATAAAGGTTGCCATGATAAATATCCAGCGCGAAATTGAAGCTGAGCGTTTACCTGTGAAGATGATTTTGCAAGTCCACGATGAGCTTGTCTTTGAGCTGCCCACCACAGAAGCTGATAAACATTCTCAATGGATAGCCAAGGAAATGACCGGTGCTATAAAGCTCGACGTCCCGCTGAAAGTGGACATATCCTTCGGCCCAACCTGGCTCGCTTAGTCCCAAAATTCATTTTGGGCTTTTACATTTACCCCTGCAATTTTTTTCTTGCTAAGGAACTCTGAACGCTCTACGCTATACGCTGTATTATCAGAAGCGAGCACACCTCGGATTCGTGGTTCAGGATCAGGAGATAGGTATTGCAAGCTACATGATATGTAGAATTTGCTGACACGTTATAGAGTTGTAGGAAAAACAGAAAATGATAGATCTGGATGCTCTTACAATAGTAGATAAGAGGGTCACCCAGGACCTTGAGGACCGCCGAGAAGTATTTGCTCGAGAGGTGTCGCACATCAAGGAGAAAATGAATGCCATGGGAGCATTTTATTCGAGTGCGACAGTGAAGCTTATCTCAGGTGCTATCGGGAATGAGTTTAGGGTGCGCGCCTCGCTTATCTGGCATGCGTTCGCGCGTGCACTCGATGCAAAAGCAGTCGTACTAAGCAACAAGATAACTTCAGAGGTAAAGCAGCGTTTGGCTGATATACTCGACAAACACTCACCTGATCTTCCGAAGCATCACCAAGAACTGGCAGGAATCACACGTGGCCCAATTTTTGGAAAGTCCGTTCAGGAACTTAAAAAGGCCGCATTAGACCGTATTTTTACGGAAATTGATTATGCCCTACTCAAGCACTCAGCACCTTCAGAACCCGGCTCAAGTGTTGTAAACGTATACCAAAGCTATGGAATTGTTCAAACCGGCGCTGGCTCATCAGCATCGCTCACCATTAATCTAGATAGTGAAGAGCTCAGTGAGATTGAAAAGGCTCTCGAATCCGTTAAGGAGACCCTTGAACGGTCGACTTCACTCGCTTCTGTTGAACAAAATCAAGCTTTTGAACTGGTTTCCGACATCAAGAATGAAATCAAACGTGCCAAACCAAATTTGTTTAGAATCCGCGGAGCAATGCAAGGGCTGGCTATGACGATCCAGACAATTGCATCGGCTCCAAAAGCATATCAGCTTTTGAAGGGTGCGGCTTCCCTTTTAGGTTTACAACTACCTTGAACCGATTTGCTTAACCGTTGCCAGAGCAGCGACGTAGGGTGACAGCCTTAAGCGCAGCGGCTCGACTGAGTCGCTGAAGTCTTGGGGATAGTTTTCAGAAACTAAAGACCCATCGCCAAAACCTTCGGCTTTGACGATGCCACCCGATAGAAATGAAGAACGTGTGGCAGCCTCAAGTACGAGACTACTGCGAAGCGGAGTCCGGGCTTGGGGATGGCCATGTATTTCATATCTGGCACATACCACCGAATCGGCGACGGCTATTGGTTCCTGCATAAATAATGATAAAACACAAGAAGCATAGAGCAACAATGTCATTCCCGCGAAGGCGGGAATCCAGTCATTTTAATGACGTTTTCTGGACTCTCCCCAGGACGCCCTATGGCGCTGCTTGCGCAGGAGTGACAAATCAGAACAATTTCTATTAACATTAGTTTTACTGGTATCAATAAACACGGCCTTGACTCCGTTAAAGTTTCAACTTAACGATCAACTGCAAGAAAAAAAGTATATACGTAAAGCGCGTACGCGCTTTACGTATAATATGTGAATGATGCAAGTGATTTATACTAATTGTAAGAACCACGCTAATAAATTGTGCATAGCACAACACAACAATGATGGGCAGTGCTACTCTGCGAAGTAGCCTTCGCTACGTAGCACGAGTGCCCACCCTAAATTTTCCATCCTTATCGCAGTCTGCGGTTTCCTTCCTATTCACGCCGTTTTTCATCGCAGCATTGACGTAAGACGTACAGGCCAATAGAATAATTCATCCGATACTGGATTGATGATTGAGTACCATAATTGTCATTCTGAGGCGTAGCCGAAGAATCTCTTTTAATCAGGTCAGATCCTTCGCTTCGCTCAGGATGACAAGCATCAAAAATCGAGGTACGAGTATGACGTTAATTAACGAAAATTTCCTCAAATTAAAAGCAGGCTATTTATTTCCTGAAATCGGCAGGCGTGTTCGTGCTTACAAACAGCAGAATCCCGATATAAAAATAATCAGTATGGGCATCGGCGACGTGACTCAGCCATTAGCGCCGGCTGTTATCGAAGCGATGCACAAAGCCGTTAACGAAATGGGCTGTCAGGAAACCCTTAAAGGTTACGATGACAGCGGAATCGGCTATGAGTTCCTCAGAAAGGCAATACTGGAAAACGATTTCAATAGTAGGGGGGTCAAGCTGAACCCTGACGAGGTTATTATAAGCGACGGTGGTAAGTGTGACACAGCTAACATCCAGGAGGTATTCGGCCTGGACAATATAGTAGCGGTTGCCGATCCTGTCTATCCTGTTTATGTTGATACAAACGTCATGGCCGGCAGAACCGGCCCGGCTAATAAAAACGGTCAGTACGAAAAAATCGTCTATATGCCTTGCACCGCGGAAAACAATTTTGTTCCTGAGCCGCCAGGCGAGCACGTTGACCTTATTTACCTTTGTTTTCCCAATAACCCCACAGGTGCGGTGGCAACCAGAGAAGATTTAGCCGAATGGGTGAATTATGCCCGCGAGAATAAAGCTATAATTCTTTTCGATGCCGCCTACGAGGCTTTTATCAGCGATCCTGGTATACCGCATTCGATCTATGAAATCGAAGGTGCTAAAGATGTCGCGATTGAATTCCGCAGCTTCTCAAAAACAGCCGGTTTCACCGGCGTACGCTGCGCCTTCACAGTTGTGCCTGAGCAGCTAAAGGCATACTCCCAAAACGGCAGGGCGGTCGAAGTCAACTCGCTCTGGAAAAGGCGCCAATGCACCAAGTTCAATGGCGTATCATACATTACTCAGGTTGGCGCAGCAGCCATCTACAGCCCAAGGGGCAAAAAGCAAATCCGCAAGATTATCAACATTTATATGAGTAATGCCGCACTTATCCGCGACTCGCTAACAAAGCTCGGCTACACGGTCTATGGCGGCATCAATGCACCTTATATCTGGGTCAGGACTCCTGATAGTCTTAGCTCGTGGGATTTCTTCGACCAATTGCTGCAAAAAGCGAACGTCGTCGGAACACCCGGTGTCGGCTTTGGGCCGTCTGGAGAAGGTTACATGCGCCTGACAGCCTTTGCCACGCCTGACAATGTCAAGGAAGCCTTGCAGCGCATAGCAGACAGACTGTAGTTAAATCTCTATCCTGATGATTCAGCCAATTATAGCATATATCGGCCTCGGCAACAACTTAGGTGACCGAAAGCGCAATATACGAGCAGCATGCGATATGCTCGCCCAAACAGACCATATCGAGCTTGTCCGAATCAGTGATATTATAGAAACGCCACCTTTGGGCAGTGCTGAGCAGCCCAACTATCTAAACGCTGTCGCCGAAGTAAGAACCAAGTTGAGCGCCGACGAATTGTTCAGCAAACTTGAGGACATCGAGAAAACGCTTGGCCGAGTTCGTAGAGCAAAATGGTCTTCTCGCGTGATTGATTTGGACATTTTGCTCTTTGGTCAGGACGTTATCGACCTGCCTAATTTGACCATTCCACACCCGCAGATGCACTTACGCTCATTTGTGCTCAAAGGCCTTTGCCAGCTCAATCCCAATCTGATTCATCCCCGCCTGAGAGAACCTGTAAATGAACTGGCAAGTCGATTAACCGGCTGTGATTTTTACATCGATCCATATCAGCCACAGCTTATAAGTGTAGCTGGCATCATCGGTGTCGGAAAAACCACGCTTGCAAAGCGGCTTTCGAGAGAGCTTAGCTGCGACATTTTGCTCGAACCCTACGACACCAATCCTTTTTTGCCGCAGGTCTACGCCGGCAAAAGAGAGCTGGCTCTGGACTCGCAGCTATATTTTCTAACCGCCAGGACGGAGCAATTAAATCGTGACATTTTACATCAGGGCCAACCTGTCGTTACAGATTACATATTTAACAAAGAGCTTATCTACGCCCGACAATTGCTCAGTCCGCGACAATTAGAACTGTATGAAAAGATATATCCTACATTTGCTGCGCAAATCGCTCCTCCCGTGCTCGTTATATATTTGCAGGATTTAGCCCAAAGCTGTCTCGAGCGCATACACAGCCGGAACCGCCCTTATGAACAGCAAATCGACCTGCAATTTTTAGAAACTCTCAACTCTAACTACAAGGAACTTTTTGCATATTGGAAAACCTGCCCCATTATTAGATTGTCGGCGTCAAAGTTTAATAGCACGAGAGATGGGGATATCGAACATTTGGCGGATCAAATAGAAAGTTATGCAATATGTAAAGTTAATGAACAACAAAAGATTGGTTAGTTATTGCTCGCGATAGTTATACAGGATAATTTATGTTTAGCCCCCCAATCTTGACTGTCGTCAGACAAGTTTATTGGGGGATTTGAATCCAATGTGAAAACTGCGGTCAAGTAAAAGGAGTAAAACAATGCGAAGATTAGTTTCTACGACATTTATTCAATTGGCTGTTCTTTTATTTTTCTCTTCTTTTGTATTGGCGACAACTTACTATGTAAACAGCATTGATGGTAATGATACCAATGATGGAACCTCACCTGAGCGAGCCTGGAAGTCTCTGAAAAAAGTAAATGAAATGACTTTCAAGCCAGCAGATAAAATTTTATTTGTCGCGAATTCCCGCTACACTGGCCAATTGAAGCCCCAGGGACATGGCGAGCTGGTCAATGAAGAGCCTCGTCCGATTGTTATCGATATGTATGGTGAAGGTAAAAAACCCTGCATCGATGCTCAAGGAGAATATCAAAGTGCGTTATATCTCTATAACGTCGAGTATTGGCAAGTAAACAACCTCGAAATCACAAATAAGGGTCCTGAAAGAAAAGCTAACCGAATGGGCGTATATGTTCATATCAAAGACTTCGGCACAGCACGCCACATCCACCTTAAAAACCTCTACGTTCACGATGTAAACGGAAGTTTGATAAAAAGGCAAGGCCCCGGCCACGGAATAGCATGGCGCAACGAGGGCGAGCAGAAAAAGTCGCGTTTTGATGGCCTGCTCATCGAAGGATGTCACCTTGTCCGCTGTGAACGCAACGGAATCATGGGATTCGGATATTGGAAAAGAAACGAGAGCTGGTACCCAAGCCTAAACGTGCTCATACGCAATAACCTGTTAGAGCAAATCCCAGGAGACGGAATCGTTCCCATAGGTTGTGATGGGGCATTGGTTGAGCACAATGTGATGCGCAATTGCACTAGAATGCTGCCCGATGGTGACGCCGCTGCCGGTATCTGGACATGGGGTTGTGATAATACGATTATCCAATTCAATGAGGTAAGTGACCATAAAGCTCCATGGGATGGTCAGGGCTTTGATTCAGATTGGGACTGTCGTAACACGATAATCCAGTATAATTATAGCCATGACAATGAAGGTGGCTTTTTGTTGATTTGTAATAAAGGCAATGCCGAAGAGTCAATCGCAATCAATACCGGAACAATCATTCGGTATAACATTAGCGTAAATGACGGCTTACGGGCTACGGGCAAACACGCAGGTTTTTCTCCTTGTTTTCATATTTCCGGCCCAGTAGAGAACACAAAGATTTATAACAACATTATTTATGTTCCAAGAAAATCCGATCCCCAAATCGACAAGACCATGACCAAGATGGACAATTGGGGCGGCCCTTGGCCTGAAAATACGTATTTTGCCAATAACATATTCTATGTTGAGGGATCAACCAAATATGATTGGGGACAAAGTATAAACCATATTTTTGAGAATAACCTTTATTATGGTAAGCATGAAAATGCACCGCAGGATGTGAACACGGTTACGGCTGATCCGTTGTTCGTGTCGCCGGAATCGGCCGAAGCAGGCTTTGAAACCCTGAGAGGTTTTATGCTTAAGAAAGGCTCACCTTGTATAGGCAGGGCAGCGTCCATAGATAATAATGGTGGTAGAGATTTTTGGGCAAATCCCATTACCGAGCAAGGCCCACGAAATATTGGCGCTTATGAAGGTAAAGGTATATATCAACAATAGGTACTTTACTCAAACTGACCTATTTACTAACATTATTATTGATAAGTCTTTTATTTGCAAAGACATATATCGCCTTGTCGTTCTGAGCCCTTCGCTCCGCTCAAGGGTAAACTCCACGAAGTGAAGCGAAGAATCTGGCCAGAGAAAATATGGGTTTTCTTTTGCTAAAGCCGGATGCTTCGCCTTTCGGCTCAGCATGACAATAAA
>Ga0315545_1004893_pt1 | contig 10912 bp, 11 predicted proteins | sample SalMarSW160210MG_FD_203096 | JGI IMG/M metagenome (GOLD analysis project Ga0315545, IMG submission 203096) | Salt marsh sediment microbial communities from the Plum Island Ecosystem LTER, Massachusetts, United States - Salt Marsh Sediment SW1602-10 ...
TCGCACGCACCATGAATCCAGCCAGCGTAGACATGGCCCCCGTCGCGGCTCTAGGTGCGGTGGGCGATAAATTTTTTGTGGATGGCAAATTAGTAGGTCAAAACCGTGATGTTACAATGGAGGCCGCTCGACAGGGTATGATGGAGATCAGGGAGCATACAACAGGGGAGCACTATTTTTTAAAATCTTCAAAAGGCCTGATCCCATGTGATGAGCTGAGTATCTATCTGGATATCTTGGGGGGAGCCGGCTACTACAGAGAAGGGCCTGATATGGGAGTGAGGGTTTGTTTTGAAGGGGCTTCGCCAGAATCAGACCGGATGGTAGAGGAGCTAAAGACAATAAAGGAAAGAGCGTTTGAAACCGAGATCAAACGGCTTCATGAAGGCGCTTTAAGAAATTCCGCTCATATCCAATGGTTTCACGTAGAAGATCGATTTTCTCCTATGGGTGTAAAGATGGTCGGGTTGTTCTGTGAGGCCATTCAGAATACCAGCCTTATTGATCCTCAAAGATATATCGCTGGATTTCAGGTGATTCCCAATGAAATCCCTGGCTTTGGTCCCATTAGGTTTAATCAGGTGAAAATATCTATGCGGGTTTCTCCTTATATGGAAGAGGAAATTAGAGCAGGAAGGGCAATGGGTCTGGACGTCGTTCTTCCTGAAGCCACGAATAGACTGGGGGGATTTTCTGACGCTTGCCACAGCTTAACCGCAGCCACTACAGTGGCCATAGGTAAAGAAGTTGAACTGATCGAGGAGATGGAAAGAATTCTTGGTAGATAACACATTCCGTTCATCATAACGGAAGAATGTTTACAATGAGTGAAAAAGGTTTGTAATGGGAAGGGGTACAGGTTTTGGAAAGACCATACTGATTGGTGATCAATTTGTTCTTTATGGCGTTCCTGCTATTGTTGCATCGCTTCCCTATGAAACTGTAGCAGAGGTGCAAAGGATTGATGGGGATAGGTGGATTCTGGAAGATAATCGTCAGGAGGTTCCAGGATATAAGGCAGAGAAAAGCAAGCAGCAAGTCAAATCAATCAATAGAATCCTTGAGGTGATGAAAATTTATGACGGAGAATCACGAAATATTAATTGAAATGGAACTCTCCCATAAGAAACTCATTTCACTGTGTAATGTGGCCATTGAGAAAGGGGCCCTGGGAGCAAAACTCACAGGAGGAGGATTGGGAGGGTATATGATTGCCTTAACCCCTGGTCAGGGTCTCCAGGAAGCGGTTGCATCGGCTATCGAAAAGCAGGGTTATGGAATAATCAGGGCAACAATTGGTCGAAAATGAACAACCACTGATCAACCCCTCACTTTGCGCTGCGCTGGAGTAACTCACCAACAATTTCGGCAAAGCCCTCTCCTCCGGCCCTGGATGCAATAAACGTTGGCATGTGTTTCATTCGGTCGGCGAAGTGGAGGATGTTTTTTACCCCAGCTGTGTAACGAAAATAATGAAACATGGGTTCGTCGTTGGGTGAATCACCGAAGAACATAAACCGTTCCTTATTTGCATCCAGATCCAGTCCCCAACGCTCTTGAACAAAGGTTTTTGTCATGCCCAGCTTATCATAGTCTCCAAACCACCCGTTTACATGGATAGAGGAGACTTTGCAGGTTGCTCCGTGTTTGGAGAAGATTTCACATATTTGCTCAATCGCATTGTGATTCAAGGGTTTCACGTCCTCACAGAAGTCAATGGCCACGTCGGTCTCTCGATAAAGCTGATCGCTGGCAATGGCTGTACCTGGAACCTTGATCAGGATTTCATCACGGATTCGACTTAAACGCAGCCGTCTCTCGGCTCGAACCTCATCTGAGTCGAGGAATCGTTTTTTTAGCTTATGCTCCTCTTCATCAAGCCAGAAATAAAAGGCCCCGTTTTCCCCAACAATCCCATCCACAGGCCACATACGGGCAATGTGATCACACCATCCGGCTGGCCGGCCTGTAATGGGAACTACCTTGAGGCCAGAATCTTTAAGATCCCAGAGCGCTTGAAAGGCAATGGAAGGAATCTTGCCAGCGATGGTAAAGGTGTCATCGATGTCAAAAAAAACCCCGGTGAGGTTTTTCACAATCTCAGCTGTGATGTTTTGGATTGAAGGTATCATATTGTATAGGTGTAATCCTTTTACTTTAAATTTCCCTCCCTTGGTGACAGGGCAAGGGGAGAGGGAAAGTTTGGGAGTTTCACCAACAGATTCTTTTGATGAGCACTTTTTTATTTATATCGGAGATGGAGAATGAAATCAAGTGTCAGACAATCTATCCCTTGATCCCTGAGGTAAGGAAACTCTTAATAAAGGTCCTCTGAGTCGCTAAGAAAAATGCGATAATCGGTGCACAGACAAAAAGGGTTGCGGCCATGAGGAGGCTCCAATCAGAACCACTCTCCTGCTGGACAAACATTCCAAGCCCTATGGTCAAAGTTCTGACACGGTCAACGTCAGTGATGATAAGCGGCCAGAAGTAGTCGTTCCAATGGGTAGCAATACTAATCATGGAAAAAGTTACAATAGTGGGACGAGAAAGCGGGATAATCACATGCCATATAAATCGGAGGTGTCCAGCTCCATCGATGAGGGCCGCATCCTCAAGGGACTTTGGTATCTGTTTGAAGGTTTGACGTAGCATAAATGTGCCAAAGCCACTGGCAACAAATGGCAGTATTAACCCTATTCGAGTATTAAGCAACCCAAGTTTCTTGGTTATCAAATAATTTGGGACGATGATTGCTTCAAGGGGAAGCATGATTTGAATGACAAAAAGTAAAAACATGATGTCTTTGCCTGGAAAATCAAGACGCGCAAAGGCATAGGCTGCCGGTATGACGAGAAGAAGCTGAATAAGTAAAATCCCAGCGCAAACGATAATGGTGTTGACCATATAAAGCCAGAAAGGGGCCTGGTCCATAATGTCCACAAAGTTTGTCCACATGAACTTTTTTGGAATGAGGGATAGGGTCTGCGTAAAAACTTCAGAAGGACTTTTAAGGGCAGTGGAGATGAGCCAGATAAATGGCAGAATCATGAGGAATCCAACAATTTGAAGGATGAATATTTTTAGGACCACCTCGTATTTTTTCTCTTCCATTATCTTGCTCCAAGATTAGTCAGAAGAATATGTGATATGCCTTCTAGAAATTCCAAATATTAAAAGTGTCAGCATGAGAAGGAATACAACAAGAATGGAGGTAAGGCTGCAGGCCTTGCCCCAGTCAAAAAATTTAAACCCATTTTCAAATATATAGTAAACAATAACGTTTGAGCTGTTTCCCGGGCCACCCTCTGTCATAAGCTGTATTTGATCAAATACTCTAAATGTTAGGATAATTGCAGTCACCAGGACAAACAGTGATGTGGGGGCGATCAATGGGAAGGTAATGGATGTGTGACGTCGCCACCAACCTGCCCCATCAATGTAAGCTGCCTCATATAGTTCTCTGCTCACATTTTGGAGGCCTGAAAGGTAAATAAGCATGAAAAAACCGAGGTTTTTCCAGAATGTCATAATAATCAAGGCCCAAAGAGACGTCGAAGAACTACCGAGCCACCCAAGCTTAGGTAGTCCCAATTTCGCCAAGAAGACATTCAGGATTCCCAGATTCGGAGAATATATATAGACCCAAAGCATGGCCGCCGCGGCCATTGGGATCAAGGTAGGATAAAAGAGGCTGTAAATATAATAAACTCGCCCTTTCATCCGCTCGTCAATGAGGACTGCAAATACCAGAGCCAGGAACATGGTTGGAAAAATACTAACAGTCACAAAAATTAAAGTGTTTTTCATGACTAGCCAAAAAACGGCATCATGCCATAGCTTGACATAATTTGCCATTCCAGCAAACTTTGGCTTAAAGCAAAGGAGATTCCACTGGTTGAAGCTCAACCAGGTGGCCCACATGATAGGGAGGTAAGTAAAAAGGAATAGAAAAAACAGGCCCGGTATCAGAAAGAAGTAGGACCGATATTTCTCCAGTTTATTTCGCATAATTCATCGCCTATTTGGGACCCCGTCAGAGACGACTCGGGGCCCCAAAAATTTAATGCGTTATTGCCCTTTAATGGCTTCTACCATCAACTTCTGGGCATCAGCCAGGGCTTTCTTCGGAGTTTTTGTGCCTTCTAAGGCTGCGTCCAGATTTGTAGTCATTGCGTTCCGAATCAACTGGTAGTTGACCGCCATCATTTTTGGATATGCGTAATTTAATTGGTCTCTTGCCACCGTCATTTGAGGAAATTTCTTAAGAAAAGCCTTCATATCAGCGCGGTCGTAAGAATTTTTATTGACCGCCACATATCCGGATTCGATACTCCAAAGACCCGCCATTTCAGGAGTGGTCATAAATTTTGCAAACTTCCAGGCAGCATCCTGGTTTTTCTTCGGGATGCCCTTAAAAATGTGGAAGTCCCCACCGCCTACTGGAGTGCCGTATCGTTTTTTCTTGGGCTGGAAAGCTGCGCCCCAGTTAAACTTGGCGGTTTTCCTGATTTTGGCCATCCCTCCTGTTGAATAGTACATCATGGCTGTTACGCCTCCTATGAAATCATCAGGGGTGATGTTCCAGGGACGAATGACTGGGCACACCTTCAACTCCTGCATCAGTTTCACCCAGAGCTCCAATGCCTCCAGGTTTTCTGATGAGTTAAAGGTCACAGTCAGGCCATCCTCTTTTATTAGCTGGGACCCATTCTGCCGGGAGAAAGCTTCAAAGATCCAGTCATTCCATCCACCTGGAATGATCACTCCATATTGCTTGGTCTGATTTCCTTCCCTGATGGTCAATATCTTGGCGTACTTTACCAATTCGTCCCAGCTTGCCGGCGGACGGTTGGCATCCAATCCAGCAGCCTTAAGCTTACTGGCTGCTGCTTTAAACATGTCTTTGTTCCAGTAGAGTATTGGAGTGCTTCTCTGGAAGGGGAACCCATATATCTTGCCGTCTCTGCCATAGGCATTTCCCATAAACCCTTTGTAGAAATTTGCGAGGAATTTTTTACCTCCCTCCTGTTCGATGTATTTATCCAGAGGTATTATGGCATCCATTTGCAAAAGAGAGAATAGTTCTGAGATTTCCACGACAGCGATATCAGGTGGATTGCCTCCTAATACGGCGGTCTGAACTTTTTGCATGGTCTGGTTGTAATTGCCGGCATAAACGGGTTCCACATGAATATTAGGGTTCTCTTTCTCAAATTTTGCAACCATTCCATTTATTACCTTAACCAGAGGGCCTGCCACACCAACTGGATAGTAGAACTTGATGTTCACCTTTGCCGAAGCAGTGGAGGTAAAGAATAAGAAAACCATCAATAATGCTATTGCAAAAAAATACATCCGTTTCATGGTGATTCCTCCTTTATTGAATATTGAAATTGACGTTACCTTGACCGAAAAATTAACTTTGATCACCTCCTTTCCTGTGAAGAATACATTGCAATTATTAGCTTACGTCTTCCCGTCATATATTGTACGTGAAATCGTTGCTCAACGAAAGATGAGGGGGCTCCATAGTGAAGAGATGCATTTTTTCCATATTAACGACCAGGTCAATCTCATTGTTGAGGCTTGCGTGCGTGTTTGAGTCTACTTGTGCTACCATATTGATTTTTCCCAGAGCAATCCGGAGGAGAATAAAAGATCCCATTGGTTCTATCAGTTCTACTTTGGCTTTGATTATATTGCGTGGGTCATATTCTTTCACGAATTCTTTATCAGATAGGTGTTCGGGTCGAATACCAAAATAAAATTTTTCACCTTTATACTGAGAGTATTGCTTGCGTCTTGAATCCGGGACAGGCAGACAGAATGCTCCGCCATCCACCCAGAGGCGACCGTCTCTGCTAACTAATTTTACCTCCAAAAAGTTCATGGCAGGACTTCCGATGAATCCGGCAACAAACATGTTGTCAGGGGAATTATAAACCTCAATAGGCTTTCCCACCTGCATTGTATGGCCCTCGTTCATGATCACGATCTTGTTTCCCATGGTCATAGCTTCAACCTGGTCATGTGTTACATAGATAATCGTAGTCTGTATGCTTTGGTGGAGTTTCATGATTTCTCCCCGCATCTGAACTCTGAGTTTCGCATCAAGGTTACTCAGTGGTTCGTCAAACAAAAATACCTTTGGCTTTCGAACAATAGAGCGACCCACTGCCACTCGTTGGCGCTGACCGCCAGACAGCTCCCTGGGCTTTCGTTTTAGTAACTCAGATATTTCGAGAATTTCAGCGGCCTCCCTAACACGCTGGTCTATCTCAGCCTTTGGAAACCGACGAAGCTTAAGACCGAATGCCATATTTTTATAAACCGTCATATGGGGATAAAGGGCATAGTTTTGAAACACCATCGCGATGTCCCGTTCTTTTGGGTGTACTTTATTTATTACCCGATCATCGATTTCGATTGACCCTTCGGTGATATTTTCCAGGCCGGCCAACATACGTAAAGTGGTAGATTTTCCACAACCCGAGGGCCCAACAAGCACTAAAAATTCTTTATCCTCAATTTCGAGGTCGAAATCCTTGACAGCGGTATTATCTCCAAATCGTTTAGTCACATGATGAAATGACACTGTGGCCATATCGCTTACTCCAATCCTATCACATCTTGTTATTCAAATATTTTTCCGCGAGGCTCAACGGATATGCGCGGCTTTTGTTCTAAAGCCCTTTTTTTCGATCTGGGAGAAATTGCAGTTGATTCCCGTACCACTAGGCTTGTCTCAAGAATCTTGTGAACGGGCTTGTATAGCCTTTTTCCAATGTTGTCGAGCAAAACCTCTGCACCGAGACTGCCCATATTGTATGCTGGCTGGCTGATTGTGGTGAGAGCCGGGGTAACAAAAGTAGCTATCTGCATGTCATCAAAACCCACGATGGACAAATCCTCAGGCAAATTGAAACCCAATTCTCTCGCTCCCTCCATTGCACCTAGGGCGATTAAATCATTGGAACAGAATACGGCGGTTGGGGTTTTTTTCAAGGAAAGCAATGTCTTTATTCCATCCCTTCCACTTAGCAGATTATACTGGGTTTGGAGCAGGAGGGCCGGATCGTAAGGGATATTGTGATCTTTCAAACATCTCTTATATCCATGCCATCTATGAAAACTCCTATCAGAAAAATTGAAACCACCGGCAAGCATGGCTATCCGATGATGGTTTTGATGTATGAGATGCTCTGTGGCACGGTATCCGCCTAGGAAATTGTCTACTCCAACAGTCGATATGGGACCCTTTCGCAGTGTACTATAGAGAAGCACAAAAGGGAAATCATCATCAAGCAGGCTTTTGAGAATATTTCCTTTGAGATTTGTAGTGGTGATAATTAAGCCTTCCACCTGCCTTTCCCGGAGAACATTAACCAACTTGACTTCTTTTTCGTATTGGTAGTCTGAATTACCCAGGATTACCTGATATCCTTTTTCATTAGCGAAGTCCTGAACCCCACGAGTAGATTCGGCGAAGATAGGGTTGGTGATTGTCGGTACGATGAGGCCAAAGGTATGTGAACGCTTGGTCGCAAATCCACCTGCAAGTGCATTATATTTGTAACGACAGACCTCCATGGCCCGGTAAACTCTTTTGCGAGTTTCAAGACGCACCCTTTCCGGAGAGTTAATTACGCGGGATATGGTAGCAGTTGAAACGTGGGCTATTCTGGCAACATCTAGGATTGAACTCATGGATTTTTCAAATGTAAATGTTTACATTTTTATTACCCAGGCGGTTTTCAAATGTCAAGCCTTTTCTTTCTATTTTTTATTTTTCCGAATAAAAATGGCTAGATATCAGTCTAAGACGCTGAAATATCAGTTATAATTACTTTTTTGTGGCCAAACAAATTTTTATTGAGAAATTGGTGATGGTTTTTCCTTGACAAAAAAAAGGGTATTTTATAATTTGTAAACGTTTACTTGCTGTGGAGGAAGTTGTGCCGTATCAAGACAACCTACGAGAACTTGGCGGGGAGATTCTTCGCATTGAGAAAGGAGCCATGCACATTGATCTTGTCAGGACCTCTCTGGGGCTTTTCCGCGTGGGCAGTATGCCGGATATTTCAAAGTCGATGACCCAATTCGGATTGCGAGAAGTGGCGGTGCTTGTGCCTGATTGGTCCGTTTCACAGGCAGGGGATAATCATACAGGTGAGGAATTTGTCCAATGGCATGCGCAGGTTTTCGGAAGTCGTCAGAAATACTATATCGGCACCGCCAAAAATATTGAAATTCTGTACCGGAAACTGGATACGACATTTTCTTACTACTTTGATCAAAAAAGGATAAATATTGTCCGCAAGGGATGGTTGGGCCGATGGGTCAAAAAACAGCCCGTCGAAACCTTTTATGAGATAGGACCTATAAAGCTCGTGTTTAGAAGCGGCAATGTAGTGGTTTTTAATGAGGGACGCGAGATATACGACCTGATGAGTTGCTACCCTGCAAGTAACGAGGAAGACCTAGTTGAAGAAGTTTTGGCGACCGTGTCCAGAGATTCCCTCCCAAGAGATGACCTCGAGATTACGGTGGTTGGCAATGGCAACGGCTTTTTTGGTACAACTTCGAGTTTTTTGGTTCGTTTTGGCAGACGCGTCATCTGGATTGACCCATGTGCTCAGCCTGCCCATAGCCTTTCAAGAATTGGCGTCCACTGGGATGATGTGACGGATCTGCTCATAACGCATAATCATGAAGATCACATTCTCGGATTCCCAGCGTGTTTAAAAAGAAAGATTGACCGCAAAGAGAGACTCAGACTTATAACAGCAAGCGGAATATATGAAATACTAATTAAACAATTTTCCTCACTCTTTCCTGAAATGGAAAAATGGATCGATTTTTTGGAAATTGCCCCGGAAAAAGCCTTTTTTCTAAACGGGATGGAGATCTTAAGCCGTTGGAACCATCATTTTCTACCTTATGGGACCCTGGGAATCAAGATTAGGGCTGGAGATAAAATATGGGGCCTATCAGGAGATACAAAATTTGACACCAGGATAAACAAAATTCTGAAAAGGCAGGAACTCACAGAGAATTGGTTTGCTGATTGTCACCTCGTTTTTCACGAAGTAGATTTTGATAATCCCGATGGAGTTCACACATATTGGAAAGAGGCAGAAAAAATACGAGGAGTCATTCCGGGAGAGTTGTTTGTGTACCACACATGTAACAAAGATAATATGCCTATATTGATTGCCCAAGAAGGGGAAATATACTAATTCAAATAGCTATGAATAAGTTTCATGTTGACCGATCCTGGAGTATCCCTTCGACAATTTCAGCGAATTCCTCTCTCCTTATTGTTTGCTATGTAGCTTGGTAACTGCCTTATTGTTGACATCCAGATCCATTTCCCATTGTTTTTGAACGAAGATTTTGGATCATATTGTAATGATGAAAGATGCGCCCGACATTGCATTACTTTCAAGATATCCGGCGGATGGAAATAATATGGAACGCTGCGTGAGGCTGAAGGCATTTTCATGGCATCCGAATTGCGGTGAATTACAACATGAACAAGTCAAAAAAATGCATGAGGCGGGCATCTGTGTGTTCCCATATAATGTCGATTCTCAAAAGGAGTATCAACGGATGATCCAGATGGATGTGGATGGTGTGATTACCAGTGATCCTGTTACAGTTCCGAAATTAGGCTTAGTGATGAGGACTGAAGAATGTTAGGTAAATTAATAAAAGCAATGGAGAGAGCCATCTTTGAAGTTAAAAGATGGCCGGATAATGCTGTTCAGATATTCCATCATAATGATGCTGATGGTCTCTGCTCAGGCGCGATACTTACAAGGGCTTTTGAGAGGCAGGGATATGTGGTTCACCGCTTTTGCCTGGAAAAACCTTATCCAGAGGTACTCAAAGAGATATACAAACATGAGGGTCGTATTCTCATCTTTGCAGATTTTGCCGGCAGGATCGCTCCAATGCTCTCAGGTCTTAATAGAGGAAGAAACCTGACGCTTATCTTAGATCACCATGTGGCGGAGGCCTCGACTGATCCAAAAGTTCATAACCTCGACCCTGATCTTTACGGATTTAAAGGGGATCGAGATATTACCGCCTCTACAACGTGCTTTCTTTTCGCACGCACCATGAATCCAGCCAGCGTAGACATGGCCCCCGTCGCGGCTCTAGGTGCGGTGGGCGATAAATTTTTTGTGGATGGCCGATTAGTGGGTCAGAACCGTGAAGTCACAATGAAGGCCGTTCAGCAGGGTATGATGGAGATTAGGGAGCATACAACAGGGGAGCAATATTTTTTAAAATCTTCAAAAGGTCTGATAGCATGTGATGAGGTGGGCGTGTATCTGGATATCTTGGGGGGAGCTGGCTACTACAGGGAAGGGCCTGATATGGGAGTAAGGGTTTGCTTCGAGGGGATCTCATCAGAATCGGACCGGATAGTTCAAGAGCTAACGGCGATAAAGAAGAAGGCGTTCGATGCCGAAATCAAACGGCTTCAGGAAGGCGCTTTAAGAAATTCCGCTCACATCCAGTGGTTTCACGTAGAAAATCGATTTTCCCCCATGGGGGTAAAGATGGTAGGATTATTCTGTGAGGCCATTAGAGGTGCTGATTTTATTGATCCTCAAAGATATATCGCTGGATTTCAGGTGATTCCCAATGAGATCCCTGGCTTTGGTCCCATTGGGTTTAATCAGGTGAAGATATCTATGCGGGTTTCTCCTTATATGGAAGAGGAAATTAGAGCAGGAAGGGCAATGGGTCTGGACGTCGTTCTTCCTGAAGCCACGAATAGACTGGGGGGATTTTCTGACGCTTGCCACAGCTTAACCGCAGCCACTACAGTGGCTATAGGTAAAGAAGTTGAACTGATCGAGGAGATGGAAAGAATTCTTGGTAGATAACACATTCC
>Ga0315545_1004894_pt1 | contig 10909 bp, 10 predicted proteins | sample SalMarSW160210MG_FD_203096 | JGI IMG/M metagenome (GOLD analysis project Ga0315545, IMG submission 203096) | Salt marsh sediment microbial communities from the Plum Island Ecosystem LTER, Massachusetts, United States - Salt Marsh Sediment SW1602-10 ...
GCTCATAATAATTGCCCTTCTAATGTTTTTTAGCGCTTCCTGTTTTTCAACTGCCTCTCCTGCCTGGTATTTAAATGCCTGTATTATTATAACCACTATGGTAACCACCCCAATCAAGGAATACATCCAGACTTTAACTTCATTTAAAATCTCAGCAATTGTATCTATATAAGGCATTTATATTCTTTTCTATAGGTTATTAGTTTTAATAAGATCCTCGATTTTTCCAGCAACGGCAATGAGTATATCCTTTAGCTCTTTTTTATTATCTACAGTCATTTCTGTATGGAATGAGAAACTGGTCCTTGTATCTTTAATCTCTGAGAGGAGATTTTCACAAGTCTTTATCAACTTCCAGGCAGGATTACGTTCTGGCTTAACCTTATTAGTATTATTATCAATATATACTCTACGGCTACCGAATCTGGTTTTAACTTCTTTTGCAAGCTTTAGAGTCTCGTCCCCAGACAGCTTTTTCTCTTTTGCAATTTTAGAGACTTTAAGGACCTCGTCTTTACCGCCCTCTAATTTCCGCAGAGCCCTACCGTGCTTTTCAGTTAGCTTCCTGCTCCTTATATCATCTTTTATTTCGTCAGGAAGATTAAGCAGTCCTACAAGGTCAAGTACCCTCTGTTTTGATAGGCCCAGCTTTTTAGCTATATCCACCCATGGTAAACCCAGGTTTACCTTAAGGGCTCTAATCCCCTCCGCCCTGTCAATGCTGTTAAGATCTTCTCTGTGCAGGTTTTCAATCAGTGAAATCAGCATTACATCATCTTTAGATACCCTTCTTATTACTGCCGGTATTTTTTTGAGTCCTGCCTGCCGGGCTGCTAAGAACCTGCGCTCTCCGGCTATTATTATGTATTTTTTCCCATACGGACGGATTGTGATTGGATTTATAATCCCCTGCTCTTTGATTGAATCTGAAAGCTCCTTTATACTTTTTTCATCAAATGTCTTTCTGGGCTGGTTTCTGTCACGTGCGATGCGTGATAGGGAAATATTTACTAGACCAACGGGGGTTTTAACATCAAATAAATCACTGGGAGATTCTTTCTCCTTTTCATTAAAAAATTCGGAAACGGTATCTTCTACGCTTGTCCTTTTTTTAGCCACTACCCATCACCTCCCGGGCAAGCTTACGGTAAGCTTCCGCTGCATCAGAATCCCCTGCATATTCCAGTATTGAGTAGCCCCCTACAGAAGATTCCTTAAATTTTACCGTCTCCTTTATGACAGTATTAAAAACCAAACCCTTAAAATATTTCTTTAGGGTAGAAAGAACTTCCCTAGCATGTATGGTCCTTTCGTTATGCATTGTAGGAAGTATGCCTTTAACTATTAAATTTTTATTTAACTTCCTCTTTACTTTTTCTATAGTCTGGTTTATAAGGATCTCCGCTCCCCTTAAGGCCAAATAGTCAGTTTCAACCGGAATGATAACCTCATCTGAAGCAGTAAGAGCGTTAACTGTTAAAATCCCAAGGCTGGGCGGACAGTCAATCAAGATATAATCGTATATACTTTTAAGAGGGTCCAAGATGTGTTTTAATATCCTTTCCCTATCCAGCATATTTATAAGCTCAATTTCCGCTTTTGAAAGTTCTATGTTTGAGGGAATAAGGTCTAAATTTTTAATTTTTGTTTTAATTATAATTTCATCTGTATTTATATCCTTATCATTGTTCTCCCTATTTATTGCTTCATATAAGGATTTATTTAAATTTTTCATATCTACTCCACAGGTTATAGTAAGAGATGCCTGAGGGTCGCAGTCTACCAGCAGGACCTTCTTTTCTTTTTCAGCTACAGCAACTCCCAGATTTAGCGTGGTTGTAGTTTTTCCCACTCCACCTTTTTGATTCGTTATTGATATAATTTTCGCCATTCAATAAATATTATCATAATGTTGTATAAACAACAATATTTACACCTGAATTTGCCCCCTCTTTTTGATTAATGGAATTTTTGGCTGGGGATAATGAACACATTTAGAACTAAATATTATTCAAATATTGTCGAATTAATTACTCAAATTAAGTCAATAAAAGAAGCTTTTGCTATTGCTAGTTAATTATTTTACTAATTAACTTAATAGATTTTTCTGATGTTTCGAGCAAATAAATTTTCAAACTATATTTAACACTATTAATTATTTCTTATGTATTTCTTCCAAACTTTTTATTTTATTAAAGATTCCTATTATTCTGTTTCTAAAAAAACTACTAAAGAAACACAAATAAACTAAAAATATCTGATCAGCAATAATTATTATTACCTTATATTCGTTAAAGTAGATTGAAACACTAACGATTGCTATGAAAAAAATAGTTAATATATTATATGAGATTAGTAAGTATTCCCAACTATTTTTTCTTCCAGCTTTCATAGTTAGTTTCGATTTCTTAAATATCGTTACAAGATCAGTAATTAGAGATCCAATAAAAGTTAAGCTTAGCACTGTTTGTAATATTAAAGATATTATTGTCTCTACGATTTGCATTTTTTAAATATATGGTAATTACTTTTCTAATTTTCTGAATATCAGAATAAATTCTTTAGTTAATGAAGCAAAATATTTACCCATTTCTCTTAGAATTATTAATACTAATATCTTATAAAAACTAGAAGTATATGTTTTTATTTATTGATTATAATTAATTCTATATAATATGTGTAAAAAATAAAAATTAATTCCTAAAAATTCTAACAGTAATTAGAAAATGGGTAAGAAAATAACTAAAGATATTGTAGAAGATATAATAAAACTATACGAAAAAATATGTTTCATAAAATTTAATGATTTTAACAAGCTGAGTTTTATAAAAAAATCTTATTATAATTTATTTAAAATGTGCAAAAAATTCAATCAATTAGATACTTCGAAAAAAAGAAATGATATCGAATTCCTAAAAAGAGATTTATCCAATAATTTTATTACTGAGTCAAAAAAACTTGAGAAGTTGTTGTATTATAAATTACAGGATATCTTTATTGGTTATAGCATCAGTAAAAACTTAAGAGATTATTATCAATCAAGAATATTTTATTCTTTCGCAAAATTTCATAAAACTATCCCAAAAAAAGAGTTAAAAGCATGGAAAAGTGAGATTTTAGTATTAAAGAAAACCTTACAACCAGATGATAAAATTCCAAATGATTTTAAAAAAACACTTATAAAATCCATAAAACAACAATTAGAATTATATAAAAATATAATAGTTAAAAATTTCTATGAAATTAGAAATGTTTTTCATTGGTATAATAAAGAAATAAGAATATATTTTAATTCTATATTAAAAGATAAAATGGAAGACTTTTCTATTTATACTTATAGTTCTGACAAAAACTCAATTTATATTTACCCTAAAAGAATTACTATGTTACCATCTCAAGATTTAAACATAGAAGAAATTAATAAAGAAGCAGATTTTTCTCTCAGAACTATTTACAGTAAAGAATTTGTTAAAGGATTAAATATCTTAAGGATAAATAGAAGTTCTCCATTAGAAGAGGTTATTAATTTATTTTGGAAATCTGCTTCTAAAAATGAGCAATTAGAATTACTTGTATATTTTTATGAACTTTTAGGGTACAAACTGGAAAATAGTCGAGACCCTGAAATATTCTATTTAACTAAAACTGGATTTGAAAGTATGAATGTGGAAGATTCAGATGACAATGCTGAAAGGTTGCTATTTTTCCCAAATAATACTTATTTTAATTCATCTGACCTAGATAAGATAATTCACTCTATAAACGAAAAAAATATTTTAGAAGAAGATACTTTTTTAACTTTGTTTTCAGCTAATAATATTAGTTTTGAAAAGGAAAAGTTACCGATTGCAAATGTATCTTTAATGACTTTAAATAATATTATTTCTATATTAGCTAAACTAAAAATATTAAATCTCTTTAATCCATATTTAAAGAAAAAAATACTAGAAAAAAATCCATCTGAACTTAAAATGCTTATCAAAAATGAAATTAAGGGAGAAAAATTATTAAAAGACTTAGCAGACTTTAATTTTAAAAAGGGAAACTGGAAACAATTCGAGGAACTAGTAGAAAATATTTTTTGTTTTCTTTTTAAAAATTCCTTTAAAACTTACTCTACAAAGAGGCAATATTCTGATTATAAAGGTCATAGAAGATATGACTTATTGATTGTTAATATTAATCCTAAAGTAGATTTTTGGAAAAATTGTAAGAATGAATATAACTCAAAAATAATTATTGTAGATTTTAAAAACTATAGTGAAGATATAGGTCAAGATACTGTTCATATGTTTTCAAAATATTTAACTCAAAAAAAGGGCAACTTTGGAATTATTGTATCTAAATCTGGAATAAATAAGTCAGGGAAAGAGGAACAAAGAATAAAATATTTCGATGATAATAAATTAATAATTCATTTAAGTTCTGAAGACCTTTTTAAAATGATAAGTTATGTAAAAAACAATCAGAGTCCAGAAGACATTCTGGATGAAAAAATTGTAAATATTTGCATTTCATCATAGCTTCAATTTACTTATTTTTATAACTAATATTTTCTTAATAAAATCCTAACAAAGTCTTCTATATTTTGTATAACTATCTGCAATAAGAAATAACTAGATTTAGTGGTATTTTTTAAATATTTAAAAATCAGTTAGTCATTACATGATAAATATTACATGGACCACATAAAAGTTAAATTTGGTATATATAGGGCATATAAATTCTTATAGCCTTAAAGATTTACACTTCGCGCTAGCAACACATTAGAAATCGCAAATTAGATTAAAATGATATATGGAATAGAAAGGAATATAATTTAGGGTATCAAATTAAGGATATGAATGAGTACAAGATTTCTGAAAGATTTAATAAATACAACCCTGTCAGTAGCTCACAAAAAATCGCGCTTCAGTATAAGGGGATGCAAAAAAATTTTATTATAAATGGAATTTATTCTAAAATTATTATCTAAATAAACTATATTAAATTATAGATAAGGATAAATTCGAAAATGTATTACCCTTTACGAAAAACCAATAGCTTATGCTGAGGATATTTTGAAAGAATGTGGGTAAGGACATTATTTTACTGGTGAGGGAGGATTCGAACAAAATTCTGTTCTTATCATTTTAATATTATTTTTAACTAAAAGTAATATTTATAATAATGCTTTTTAAACAGATATAAAAATAATATTTATAATCAAATAATCATTTAAAACAAATAAGTAGAGAAAATCATAAAATAGTTATCATTTAAAACAGTAAACCAAAGTATTTTTATTTCATAAGATTCCCCAAATTGTGGTAGAATTAAAATAATATTAAAATAGATAAAAATATTTATACTTTTCTACAAATGAGAAAAGATTAATTAGTGAATAAGCAAATTTCTACAAATGATAAGATCATACGGGCGGCTTTACTAGCAGTTTTAGAAAAAGATATTAAAAAGATTAATCTAAACGACAATCACCATTCAAAAATATTTGAAGAATTTAGTATAAGTCACGGGCTCGCAAGAATAGATATTGCTGTAATAAATGATATTTTGCATGGATATGAAATAAAAAGTGATCGAGATACATTGAAACGATTATCAGAACAAATGAACGAATACAATGATGTTTTTGATAAAATAACCTTAGTTGTTGGAAAGTGCCATTTATATAATGCAATCAATATTATTCCTGATTGGTGGGGTATAGTGATTGCAAAAATTGATATAAATAGAAATGTCGTTTTTCATATTATTAGGGAAGCAGATTATAACCCCGAACAAAAAGGAGTTTCCATAGCTCGATTGTTATGGAGAGAAGAAGCATTAAGAATTTTAGAAAGTCAGAACAAAGCAACTGGATTCCGCTCTAAGCCCCGTAATTTAATATATGAAAGACTGGTTAGTGTTCTAGATAAAGAAACCCTAAAGGAAATGGTAAAAGATACACTGCTGATTTCTAGGAAAGATTGGCGATCTGATGTACAACTAATGTCATGTGGTGATTAATACCAGCTCGAAGCCAAGTTTCAGTACTACCTGTCCCCCCAATATTATGGCCTTTATCTTTTTCAGTTATGTATTTGGTGTAATGTTTAGCTTTTTCTGATATATATTTATCACCATAACTAAACCTTTCACCGTAGTATTTATTACTACTAACTATTGCTGCTGCATGAGCTAAATAATGTCCATATTTTTGTTTTTTACCCTTCATAACTAACCACTTATTTTCTAGCGTGTACTTTATACTTGCAGAAGGATGAAAAAATTGAGAGGATTCCTTATAAATAGGGTGTTGAATTGTGTAATCAGCAAATGTTGGCTTTCTTTTTAAGTCCCTATTAATTAAATTTATCCAATTTGTCCAGTCTAATCGCGGAATATAATATTCTCCGAAAATTAAATCTGATAAGTCTTTTGAAAAAGAACCACTTGCGAAAATAAATGTTCTCCATTCTGAAATTCTTGGAATATTCTGGCTAATATTTAAATATTTGATATATTTTTGATCATTATCTTCTGTTTCTTTGATATCTATTAATAGATCTATATCTCCTATATTTAATTTCTCATTCGTTATTAGTTCAGTAATACTTCTATCCAATTGATCTATGTTTTCTAAATTAGGACAAACTAGTCTTAAACATAAACCGCTATTAAATTCTTTAGCTAGTAAACATGATATTTTTCTTATCTGAAGATCATCATTAATATGAATCACTGGAATGATATTTAAGCCAATTTTCGATCCATTAAGTATAACTTCCTTCATAGAATTTTCTTTTAGTTCAATACTTGATTGATTATCATATAATAAACTGACATCTAAAAAAATTGGTCTTGTACCCCATGATTGCAATATCTCCTCAGGGGCTTTTTTAATTCTATTTCCCTTAAGTTTTGTTACTTTCTCAGTAAGTATTTCTTCTGGCGATTTTCTAACATTTTTTCCATTCTCTTTTTTATATAAATACACAGATGGCATTACTAATTGAACTAATGGAGTAATATATTCTTTATGCTCCTTTTTTAGCATTTTTAATGCACTCATTTCAGCGCGTTTCCATTTTAATATTGGTACATAATGTCTTGAATTAAACATGTTATTTGCTCCATTTTTCTTCAGGGAAATATTTTCTAACTTTCTCCCTATTAACAATTTTACTAAGATAGACATATTTATTACCTCTATGCCTTATTTGCCCAGCTATAATCGCTATATGAATCCCAAGTTCTCTAGCCAAACTATTTGCAGCCATATAAGATGGGACAAGTCTTGCTGGGCTTATTTCCCATTTTGCTTTTGGCAATAAAGCTTCTCCTGCCAATTCATCAACCTCTTGTTCCTTCTCATCAAGGCTAATGTTTTTAATCCCTTCTATTTCATCATAAAAAAGGTTTATACCTTCATTATAATGAAGGCTTATATGAGCCAATTCATGCATTAATGTGAACCAAAAGTTATCTAGTCGGTCTAATCTAAGAGTCAATCCAATTATTGGATTACTTTTATCAACTAATATTGTTGCGCCATCTAAATAGGTCTTTGAAAAGTGGGGTTCAATTACTAAAGTAATTCCATACTTTTTAAGATATTCTCGGACTTGTATAGGACCATCTACCTCAATACTTAATTTAGCTAGATTTTTCATGAATGCTAGGTTAATAGTTCCATGTTTATACTTTATTTTAGGGGTCATTTTTTTTGCTTTTTTCATTACTTGAGTAGCCCAAGCAATTAATGCACGCCTATCGGTTAGTGGAGAAGATCTATAGTTAGATTTTCGAAGCATACCAAAGACGTAAGCAGGAGATCCAATTGGTGCAAAGAAATTTTTTAATAATTCTGATTTATTAGACTCATCAAATGAAGACTCGCCAAAGTATTTTCGCTTTGCCATTTCTAAAACAAGACGATTATCCCAATTTTGATATTCAGAATCATCTGTTTCTGGTTTTTGGATAAGAACTTTCGCTGGAATACCAAGTCCTACCTCTAGAGCTCTAACCATATCAAGAGTTAGTTGACGTTTACCTGAAAGAATTTCGGATACTCTACTTCGACTCCCAATATAAGGTACCAGATCAACTGGTTTGAGATCAGTTTGTTCCATTCTAAATCTAATTGCGTCAATTGGACTAGGAAGCTCCTCTGGCAATATTTTTGATTCATAGTTTTTAATGAGTGTACTAAGAAGGTTAAGTTGTTCACCTTCTTCAGAATCAGGATCAGGATCATTGACCATTAGACTCTCAACTAATTTAAGAGCTTCTTCATAATCTTTTTCAGTTTTTATAACTTTTATTTTAATCATTTTTTATTTTTAAATTATTTTCCATTTATTATATTCTTTATGGTTTCCTATTTTCTTTACTAGTACTATTCCATTTTTATAATTAACCCGCGTTAGTAATCTATATTTATTCCCACATAGGTTAAAAATAACATGATCATCTTTTAAAAGGCTAGCTTTCGGATACCTCTTTTTAAGATGAGTAGGGGTATCCCAGGTTGCTTCTTCAACTTCTGCCTCCCACGAATTAATTTGTGATCGAACATCAGCATGCCTTCGCCTGAATTTGTCTAATAATATCTTGCCTATTAATCTCATTCCTATTTACGGGATAATATATTATATTAGTATTTGTTCCCATATTGGGAATTATAATCCAAGTAATTATATATTGTCAAGTATTTTCTTAACCAAGGAATACACAACTAAGATAACCTCCCACCCTACATATACTCCCAACTTCCTGACCTAAGATAACCCATTTGCATAAATGTAAACATATCAAGGAAGCATAAAAACCATAAGGACAGCCAGAAGAGGAAGTGCCCGAGCATAAGGGGATAAAGAGGAAATAAAAGCGAAGGTAAAAAGTGGATGTTGGGAGGAGCCTGACTGCATCCATTCCACTGAAGAGTGTAAAGCACGATGAGGGCATCCTTTCCTTAAAAATCTATTCGAATTTTTCATTGCTGGTAAGTAATGGATTTGCGTAAGCGAACAGGAAAGTAGAAAGTGTTTCAGTAGAGGTAGCAATATTCTTCTTTTAAAAGTTAGATTCTAGTAAAATAGGATTGGTAATAATTCAATTCTCAGATGGGGAAAACCATTTAGGTATAGTTTGATAAATAAGGGTAGGATAAACAAGAATTATAGAATCATATAATTTTAATTAATTTTCTTAATACCAAGGTTAAATTTAAATACATCAAGGATTTTTTTCTCAATATTATCAGTTATATAGATGTATAAAATTAGCTCAGTAAAATTTCCCAAAGAGAGGTAATCATCATACAACTTTTTATATAATCCTTGTGACTTTTTATATGTAGAATGGAGTAAATCATAGGTTTTTTTATTTAAAAAAAATGATCTTGTAATTCCATATTCAGATGTAGGAGACTTCTTAAACTTATAACCGATATCGTTGGATATTTTTTTTAGTGAATAATTAAATAAATTATTATAAAAATCAAACTTACTTTTTCCCTTATATCCAGCATAAAAATCTAAAAAATCGCACATAACAATATAGCTTGGGTTTATTCTTATAACTTTTCTGATATAGTCTTTATCCCGTCTTCTATTAACCATACCTGAATTATTTTCCTTTGAACTGTTTACAGTTTTGTTAACATTTTTAACTAATAATATCATATTTAATCCTTTTCTTTAAAATTTATATTCTGTGTTAGATTTACTTGAAATTAAGATTTATATTATTTTTTACAGCATAGGCTTTAGCCAGTGATACGAACATCGCACCTCTATTCTTTCTAATTTTTCCGGTAAGATATGTATCTTTGATTACACTCAAAAATATCCTTATCCTTTGTTCTGATATCTTATCAACTATAGTTCGAAATGCTCCCAAGCTGTGATTGTCATTAAGCTCTTCTGCTATTTCTTCAGCTAGTAGCTCCTTCTCTTTAGATCTATATCTCCCTGGTATATGATGTTCATCCATTTTACTGTTTTTAGAACATTCATTTTTTAAATCAGTGTTGTTGCTATTACCAGAGTCCTCTAGTTTTATAAAACTGCATTTTCCCTTGCTATTTAAAGACTCCTTTATTTTTTTCCTGATATCGTTAATATCCTCTTTATTTTCTTCTGTTATTTCTTCAATTCCATCCTTAGAGTTTTCCACAACCTCTTTACCACTAGCTCTTTTAACGTTATTTAAATTGGTCTTTTTAATATTGGTATTGTTAGGGTATCTGTGAGATACTACCCCCGATATCTGTGGTATACCCCCGGGGTATCTGCCAGATACCCCCTCCTTTTTATTCTTATTATTAGATTTTGGATTAAGTAAAGTATATAGATTTGATGTAGAGCCTCCATTGATTTTATTTTTCCTAGCTTCTTTTTTTAATAGTCCTTTTTTAATTAAAGATTTAACTACTCGCATTGCTTGAACCTTAGCCATGCTTCCCTTCTTTGCTATGGTCTCATAACTTGGAAATGCTTTATTTTCACTATTAACATACCTGGCAATAACTATATATACAGTTTTTTCATAAATATTTAAATCCTGTCGGTCCAGTAAGTCATTTTCAAGGTAAAACCAGTTTCTCACCCGGCCATCTCTTAAATTATCTCTGCTCATTGAAAGACTCTCTGTTTAAGTTTCTCCTAATACAAAAAGCCCAGCATTATACCGAGCTTTCCATACTTAAATAACTTTGATTTTCTTTTTAAATTTAAGGTTTACGCTGGGTGAGCTACAGCGTTCGCTCGCCCAGTGAATAGCTTTGTCGCTAGGCGAACTACCGACATTGGACTTCCCCCCAAATATTGACACCGAAGAAAAGACAATAATAAAATGAAATCGGAGGTAAAAAAGATGGGGAGAAGAACTTTTAGCAAGGAATACAAACTGCAGACAACCA
>Ga0315545_1004899_pt1 | contig 10900 bp, 6 predicted proteins | sample SalMarSW160210MG_FD_203096 | JGI IMG/M metagenome (GOLD analysis project Ga0315545, IMG submission 203096) | Salt marsh sediment microbial communities from the Plum Island Ecosystem LTER, Massachusetts, United States - Salt Marsh Sediment SW1602-10 ...
TTCGTTAGAGGAAAGAATCTCCTCAATTTTCTCCTCGATCTCCTTAATCTTATTCTTTAAGAACTGAATCTCGTCAATGAGGATTCTTAAGGCCATTCCTCGCACTTCAGAAGCTTTACCAGAATAGATGGACTCTTTGGCTGCTTCAATGAGTTTATCAGCAAGCTCGAAAGAGTAGTTATTACCCTGGATTCTCCTGGCCATCTTCACTAAGTCAGTTTTCTTTGCCCGGACCATATCTACGGCTGTGGGGTATTTTTTAAGAATCATGGAGGAGACTTTTTTAAAGGGACTCTTAATCAAATTGGTATATTCAGGAAATACTAAATTCAGGAGGGTGTAGGCCTTTCTTAAATAGTTTTTCTTATCCTTCTGAAGGTGATGACGCAGTCTTACCAACTCCTGCAGAACTTGAACTTCATCTTCAGGAACATAGGAAGCTAAGGCTTCTTTTGAGCGAAGGAGTCCAGCTATCACTAGGGAATTAACCTTATCCGTCTTTGCTTTTTTGGAAAGCAGCTGGTGATATTTTCTCGTTTGATAGGGATTAAGAACGATAACTTTATATCCTTCTAAGAAGGAATAAAGATTCTCCCACAGGTTTCCTGTGGCCTCAATCCCTATCATAACCTGATTTTTTTCAAGTTTTAAGGAAGAGATTTTATCTACCAGCTTCTCGATCCCTTTACGAGTACAAGGAAAGGTGAGGAACTTGGTAATAGCTTCACCTTCTTCATCGAGGATTGAGACAGTGAACGACTTCTTGGAAATATCGATCCCTAGGTAATACATGAGTACCTCCTTGAGAATTTTTACTTTGAAAGAAAACAGGCTTCCTTGTCCTTATCGAGCACATAGCCTGGGGAATTTGATAAACGATGCCTTCTTAGGCTCGTAGCATACTAAATAAATGTCTATACTCGAAGAGATAAAGGAAGGGGCAGTCTTAGGGCAAATGGTCCATCTTTATGAAAAGAGGCCATAAGGAGGAAGCAAGCCCTCTTCCTGTTTTCTCAAAAAGCGTTTTTTAAAGAACCAATGAAACTTTAATCTTGAAACTATAGAAAGTCAAATAACAATCTTCACCTACAGTGAAGATTATACCAGGAGGATCGTATGAGAAGTGCTCGAAGATGTGTGCTTTTGGGATTGGATTCGGCTACTTTGGATTTGATTGATAGGTTCTCCAAAGAAGGTAAGTTGCCTCACATGAGAAAACTGATGGACAATGGAGTCGTCTCAGAGATGTTTTCCGAACTTCCCACCGGAACGGCCATGAATTGGACAAGTATCGCTACAGGTGCTCACACGGGAACTCATGGTATAACAGAAATGACAGTCCATTTACCCGGGGAACCTTTGTCCAAGCGAAATTCTGGTTTTACCACTGAACTGTGCCAAGCTGAGTATCTCTGGAACACGGTTGAAAGATTAGGCAAAAAGGTGATTTTACTGCGATATACAGCTTCTTGGCCTCCTACCATAACGGAGGGAATACAGGTAGCAGGTGTAGGAAATCCTGATTGGAATCCCTTCCAAATAACCCCTCGCATGATTTTCTCAACCGAAAAATATAAAGAGAGAGAAATCGATTCCTGCTCTACGGCTCCTGGGGAGATAAGTCGTGCCTACCAGGTGCAATTGCGTGACGCCTCGGACTGGAAGAATATTCCCGAGAGTAAATCTAAACCTATGCAGACAACAATTAGAGTCATTCCTAAAGGAGGCAAAGAAACGGATTTCTTCGTGTTGCTCGTTGATTGTGAGGGACGTGGATACGACAGGATGATTCTTAGTCGAGAGAAGGATGCCCATTCCTCCCTCTGTGTGCTTTCTCCTGGGCGATGGACTGGATGGTTAAAAGCAGATTTTGTGACAGGGGAAGGGAAGAAAACGGGTATCTTTCGAGTTAAGCTGATCACTTTATCTCCTGACGCTAAGTCCTTCACCTTGTATCTTAATCCCATAATGCCTGTTTCAGGATGGACCTCCCCTGATTCTATAGCTCAAGAGCTCGTGGAGGTTATTGGAAGACCATATCAGTCACTGTGCGACATCTTTACTCCGTATTTTTGCGCATGGATAGACAATCGGACCTATATGGAAGAAGTGGAGGAGCAGATCGATTGGCTAAAGAAAGCAGCTGCCTATCTGATGTCACATTACCAATGGGATTTTTTCTTTGCTCAATGGCATGGAATAGACTTTGTCGATCACTGCTTTTTAGGAGGGATGGATCCCGAAAGTTCTGTCTATCAGCCAGACAGAGCAAAGGAATGCGAGAGAGTGGTATCCAGAGCCTATGAGTTAGCTGACGAGTATGTGGGGACACTGATGGAAAACGCAGGAGAAGATACTCTTTTTATGATTGTTTCTGATCATGGCCACATTGCGCCAAGAAAGGTCTTTCACTGTAATAATCTTCTGGCACGGGAAGGACTGTTGAGTTATAGGATCCTACCCAATGGCATCATCGAGATAGACTGGTCCAAAACGAAAGTTTTTTCTCCCTTTGGTCCTTATATTTTCATCAATCTGAGAGGACGGGAAGAAAATGGAGTTGTTAAGACTGACGAATATGAAGAATTGAGGACAAGAGTTATTGACCTATTCAGGAATGTTAAGGACCCAGACACGGGTCGGAACATAGTCAATATGGTCTTAAAGAGGGAGGAGGCAGAGTTTTTGGGTTTGTACGGAGACAGGGTAGGTGACATCATCTATACCCTGGATACACATTACAACGATGAAACAGCTTGGACCTTAAGCAAAGATTTGCCCATAGTGAGCGGGCCTTTTTTTGATTCTGGAAATACAATGCGTCCTTTTGCCGGAGTCCATCATACCTATCTTCCCAGTCCCAGACATAGATTAGGGACCCTGAGAGCGATGTTGATAGCCAGCGGACCCGGTGTGCGTAGCAATTACCGGAGAAATAAAATTGCTCGGACAATAGATGTCGCTCCCACCATTGCTGAGGCTTTTGGAATCGATCCTCCACGGAATTGCGATGGTTCTGTGTTGATTGATATCTTTGAGAGATAAAATAGCAAATTACCAAAAGATTATGTTGATCAAGGTTGATAGTGCCTATGGAGGAAGAAAATGACCAGGAAAGTGATACTGATTGGACTAGATTCCCTACAATCTGATTTTGCTGCTCGATTTATCAGAGAAGGCAGAATGCCTAACTTAAGAACTGTTAAGGAAAGGGGGTTTTACACGGATGTGCTACCGACTCTACCCCCCCTCACTCCCCCAGGGTGGGTGACTATTGCCACTGGAGCTTGGCCAGGTACTCATGGTATTCTTGATTTTTATTTGCATGAATGGGGAGACCCTTTCGACAAAGTTCACAATGGATGTATGAGTCACAAATGTCGAGCCGAGTTTATATGGAATGCGGCTGGCCGTCAGGGGAAAAGAAGTATTCTCATTAAGTTCCCTTGCTCCTTTCCTCCCGGTCTCCAACATGGCATTCAGGTGGATGGCTCCGCTGGTTATGGTCTCCAGCACTGCTATTATGAACTTACAGAGGCTACAGCATTTTGCAACGATCCCAACGTAAGGGGAGCCAAACAGGTGAAATTCCGGAGCCCCAGCTCCTGGAGATATCTTCCTCCCAATATCCGATCAATTAAGGAGACCGAGATTACACTTCCTCAAAGAGACAATTCCACGAATTCGATATGCTTTCATGTTCTTGCATTCAAATCGGATGATGGTCTAGGAGTTATAATAACTCAGAATAAAAACTTAAGAACACCGTATGAAAAAATAGAAGTTGGAAAGTGGACCGATTGGATAGTTTTTGAATCTGTATCCAAAGGGGAAAAAGTGGAAGGGGCTTTGCGTATGAAATTATTGAAAATTTCCCAAGATCTTAATACTTTTCATTTATTTGCGACGGCTAGCCATCGGACAACTGGCTATACGGAGCCGAAGCAAATAAGTGAGGAGATTTATCATAAGATAGGTCCTTTCTTGGAGTTTACCGGTGTGGAGAGGGAAGGTAATCGAGTGGATGATACCACCCTTCTCGAACTTTATCGCATGAACATGGAATTCATGCGCGATACGGCCTGTTTCCTTATGAAAACACAGGAGTGGGATCTTTTGATGTTGCAATGGCATCCATTGGATTACGTCAAACATGTCTATTACGGATGTATCGATCCAGAACATCCGGATTATAGTCCTCAAAAGGCAGATTATTACTGGGATATAATAGGAAAAACCTATGAGATGGCGGATGAGTTGTTAGGAACACTATATAAAATGGCGGACTCCAATGTTGTGCTTATGATTGCGAGTGATCATGGCCATGATTTAGCTCATACCACCTTCTTTACTAATCAGTTTCTGATAAATGAGGGGTTGTTAGCGATAGAAGAAAAAGGTGGAGAAGTAACTATAGATCTGAGCAATACTAAGGCTTATGCAGGAGTAGGTGTTTTACCCGGGATTTACATCAACTTAAAAGGTCGTGAGGAGAGTGGAATAGTGGAGCTTGGCAGGGAGTACGAGTCGATTTGCCAAAGTATTGTGGAAAGACTAAAAGGTCTTGTTGATCCACTTAGAGATCTTCATGTCATATCTCATATTTGGCAGAAAAAAGATTTTGGCGGTATAGGCCTGAATGGGCCAAACGTCCCGGACATTGTCTTCGCTACCCGTAAAGGGTATGAACCCATATCAACTACTTTCTACGATAAGTGCGGCTGGGGAATGCCGGTTGCCATAAGACGGAGAGTTGGTCCTATGTTAAGAGATGATGGGTCGCTCTTTGAATCCCGTTCCCTTTTCAGCACTCATACTAGCGGTCATGAATCCGTCCCTTTCACCGCACGGACAGTGCGTGTTCCTCTCTATATTGTTGGTCCCGGAGTAAAAAGAGGATGTCGGCATCATCCTATAAATATGGTTGATATAGCTCCAACCATGGCCAAAGTTCTTGAAATAGACCCACCTCGAAATTGCGAGGGACAGGCTATAAGTGAGGCATTTGAGTAAATGACCTCACAGCTTGCTGTGAGGTATCCTAGACTGCAAGGATAACGAGATCGAGTTCCCTTATACCCTTGCTATTCGTGCCCCAGCAAAGTGAGGAGTATTCTGGCATTTTTTTATGAGTTTTTGGCTGCGCGTCCTGTTAGACATGGTTCAGTCTTTGTTGAAGTTGTTGAGTTCTCAAATGATAAAATGAGAGTGGGTTTCTGCTCTCGAGATTTGCAAAATGCAAATATCAATGAAACTTTGCACCTAATGGATGATAAAGGTTACATCAGCCGGTATTTTTGATAAGGCTAAAACAGCTCAGGACTATCAAACTTGGGGGAGTAAAGAATAAAAATCAGAAGGTATAAAACTCGCATTAGTTTGGACCACCGTCCAAGAAGACTGACAAGGAAAATTGAAACTTGTGGAGATCGATTGGTCGACCAATTTAACATTTACCGAAATTTAGGAAGGGACATGGTGAAACCTGCAACAAGAGTAATTAGCAAGGTTGCAGCTTATACTGTAGGAGGTTACGTCCAGTAGTCTCTTCGGTCATTCTTTAATCAATATTAAGGATCCAATGTTTAACTAGGGTCATGCGTTGTTATATCATGAAGTACAGGAATATAAGTAAATTGTACAGGAGGCTTTGGATTGTCCAAGTTCCGCGTTCCTTTAGAAAGGCCTAAGCCCGATAGCGATAGGTTTATTGACGTTTTGATGGGAAGAGAAAGCGTTGATAAACCACCGATATTCGAGTACCTGGTTGACGATGAGGTCATGGGGGTGGTACTAGAAAAACTGTTAGGGCGAAAGTGGGTTTTCCCGTATAGAGTAGAGGCTGTTTTTAAAAAAGCAGTTACCGATGATAGACGAAGCATAAAATCTTATTGGGATAATTACATCGAGTTTTGGTACCGCATGGGGTATGATTATGTGACACTGGAAGTGGGATACGAGTTTCCATTGAAAACACGGGTTACGAAAGACACGGCAGAAGATTTATCCAAAGGTGATAGAATCTGGTTCGAAGAAACAAAAGGTTTAATGGGAAGCTGGGAGGATTTTGAGAAGTACCCGTGGCCTCAATTGAAAGACATAGATTTTTTCCCCTTTGAGTATGTCTCCACTCATATGCCTGAGGGGATGAAGATGATCATCTCCCATGCGGGAGGCCCATTTGAGTGGCTTAGCTGGATAATTTCAATGCAAGGGTTAAGCACTCTCTTGTACGACGATCCAGAAGTTTTAGAGGCTATTACGAATCGGATTGGTAATTTGATGGTCAAATTCTATGAATATGCTTTGGAATTTCCTAATATTTGTGCTATTTTTCCTGGAGATGATTTGGGTTATAAAACAGCCACTGTGATTTCACCAAAACATTTGCGTCAGTACTTTTTACCGTGGCATAAAAAATTTGCTGCAATGGCTCATTCTAAAAGCATACCATATTTTTTACATTGTTGTGGTAACTTAGAGAAAATCATTGATTCCCTTATTGAGGACGTAAAAATTGACGGCAAGCATTCATATGAAGATGCAATTATGTCAGCTACAGATTTTAAACGCAAATATGGTGATAAAATAGCTGTTATAGGCGGCGTAGATATGGACTATTTGTCCAGGCGTAGCCCGGATGAAGTCCGTGGTTACGTGCGAAAACTTATTGAGGATTGTGCGCCCGGGGGGCGATTTGCTGTTGGCACTGGTAATTCCGTTGCAAATTACGTTCCACTTGAAAATTATTTAACTATGGTTGACGAGGCATTAAAATAGGAGCACGATATAAAACTATTTAACAAGCATTGCATTCCATTAATAGAAACTGGCTACACTTTGGTGACTTGACTTCTGCTTAAGGAATCGAGTTACTGCCTTGAAGCTAAGGCGTCAAGATGGTTATGGACTTTGCAAATATTCCTATTTAAGGGTCAGGGGTATGGGTATGCTCTTTTTCAAGGATTTACTTTATGCAAAACGAGGAGACTTACTCCCTGCAAGGGGGCAACGCCTAAGGAGAGCTGGCTGCTGTAAATCGGCATGGTCAGTTCGATGAGGGGTTGGTGGGGTAACCCGCTCGTCTACTCTACATGTAGCAAAAATATAGGAGGAGGAAAGAGAGTGAAGCGAAGGGGGTTCTCCGCTATCCAGCTTGAAGGGCTAAACGTATCCTTAAACGACCGATCTGATTTTTTCTACTTAGGGGATAAAGCTAGTCTAAAAGAGACTCTCTTCTTCTCTGGGAGGGTAAAAGAGGCAATTTTCTCGGAAGATGTCCCTTGACAAAAAGCATGTTTTAATAATTAGTAGTGAAGTCAAATCTTTCTTCGAATGCGAAGGGAAAAGATGGAAATGAAGGGCTGAAAAGGAGGTGAGGAGGGTAGGCAGTCCGATCTATCTTGGGGAAAGGGAAAACTTTCCCAGAAGAGAAAGTGTTGGAAAATTAATTTCTCTTTTGGGAGCTTTCCACAAAAGATGAACAATGTCATTTACAGGAGGTGTCATGAGTGAGATATTCCTAGAACTAAAAAATGTGTATAAATCGTTTGGAAAGGTTTTAGCTCTAGAGGATGTGAGCCTCAAAATAGAAAACGATGAAATCGTTGGTCTTATTGGGGATAATGGTGCTGGTAAGTCTACATTAGTAAAAATCATATCTGGTATTCATACAATGGATTCGGGTGAAGTATTTTTGTATGGGAAAAAAGTTGAAAAGTGGGAAACTAAAAATGCCCGCAGTGCGGGAATTGAAACTGTTTACCAGGACCAAGCGTTATCAGGTCAGCAATCTTTATATAGCAATATTTTCATGGGCAGAGAAATATGTAATTCTGTTGGTTATGTGAATATAAAAAAAGAGAAGAAAGAAACAGAAAGGCTAATGAAGGAGATGGGTTTTAGGTCAAGTTTACTTACTCCAGACACAGTTATCTTAAATTGTTCCGGAGGTGAGCGTGAGGGCGTAGCTATTTCCAGAGCGATGTATTTCAAAGCTAATTTGGTTATTTTAGATGAACCAACGACTGCTTTATCTATTAAGGAAACCCAAAAAGTAATAAATTTTGTGCGGAAAATTAAGGAAAGAGGAAGTTCATGCATTTTTATAGCCCATAACATTTACTATGTTTATGAGGTAGCGGACAGATTCACTATTATGGATAAAGGAAGAATCGTTGATGATGTACCTAAGACCAATATAACCTATAACGAACTGATAGACAGGATGACGTACATTGCAAGTGAGGACAGAAAGTAGGATTGTACTTTGTTAAATAGTGTCAGACGCCTTCGCTTTCGCCTCGGTCCTCTTCTTCGAGGATGGATAGAGGTGGCCCTATCGTATGTGTAAATCTTGTATTTTAAGTATTTCATTTTGCGCTTTTATGAAGCGAGAGCTAAAGAATGGAGAACATAATTCATAAATTTAAGCGATTGAAACTGGGAAGGTTTCAAAGAGAGATCAAGGTTGTTTGCGTTTTTATTGCTGTTTTTGCATTTTTCATTATAGCAAACCCAAGGGTTTTTCTCAGTTTTAATATCTACAATGCGGTCTTAACCTCCATACCTATAATAATTATACTTACCTTATCGTTAGTATTTGTCATTACAAGCGGTGAAATAGATTTGTCATTTGGGTCAGTTATGGGTATGTCGGGACTGGCGTTTGCTTATGTTACAAAATGGATGGGTAATCCTTACATAGGCTTAATTGCATGTATAGCCACAGGTGTATCTTGTGGTTTACTAAATGGCTATTTGATAACTAAGCTAAAGCTTTCTTCTCTAGTATCTACGTTGGGTATGATGTTTTTTTTGCGAGGGTTAATAATGGTCCTTACTCAGGGTAGAGCAACGCCACTAGTTCACCTCAAAGGAACAACATTTTATAATATTATTGTTGGAAGAATTGGCCGATTTCCAATTCAAATGATATGGGTAATTATCTTTGGTATTATCCTTTGGTTCATTTATTACCGTTTTCGATTTGGAGCCCACGTACATTTTGTAGGTGATAACAGAGAAAGTGCAAGGGAAATGGGTGTTAATGTAGATAAAACAACTATACTTGTCTTTGGTCTTGTAGGATTTGCCAGTGCATTTAGTGCAGTAATATCTGTTTTGATAAATTTAAATTTTTGGGCTTCTACAGGAGATGGATATTTGCTTGTAGTCCTCGCAGCCGTCTTTCTTGGTGGTACACCAACGTGGGGAGGAATAGGCACCATCTTTGGAGGTTTTCTTGGAGCCGTTATTATAGGTTTTCTTGAAACGGGGATAATAGCAGCTGGTCTCACAGGATTCTATACCAAACTGGTTTACGGTCTCATAATATTACTTTCGATAATTGGTCATAGGTATGGATTAGAAAGGCACTGAGGGGAGTAGTGGGATACGTCATCCCTGCAAGACCTGCTATCTTAAGCTTTTGGTTAATCAGCCAAGAAATATATGAAAGTTTAATCTTGAATTAAGTATATGAAGTAGGAAAAATGAATAAACCTCTAAAAATGATACAGGTCGGTTTAGGAAGATGGGGTTGGGGCTGGATTCCAATTGTATCGGAATCTCCTCAATGGGAATTAGTTGGGCTCGTGGATATAGATAAGGGCAAGCTGAATAAAGCATGTGAGCACTACAATTTTGAATCAGAACTAACTTTTTCTACTTTAGACAGTGCATTGAAAGTTGTAGAAGCTGATGCAGCATTGATAGTAGTGCCTCCTGAAGCTCACGCAGATATTACGATTGATGCGATTAAAAAAGGATTACATTGTATTGTGGAGAAACCGATTGCACCTAAGATAAAAGATGCTCAAGATATGGTTGAGTTTGCTTTACGCAACCAACGTAAACTAATGGTAAGTCAGAATTACAGATTTAGGAGAGCACCACGAACAGTCAGGCACTTATTGCAAAGAGGGGTAATCGGAGAAGTAGGAACAGTGTATGTTAATTTTCAAAAGGCTCCTTCCTTTAGTGGGTTCCGGACAAAAATGGCTGAACCACTTATCACAGATATGGCAATACATCACTTTGATCAAATGCGTGGAATATTAGGTTTGGAACCAGCAAGAATAATGGGATATAGCTGGAATCCTAAATGGAGTTGGTTCACTGGTAATGCAGTAGCATTGGTCCTTATTGAAATGTCGAATGGAGCTATTATAAATTATACAGGTAGCTGGGTAACAAGAGGTTGGGAAACAACTTGGGACGGGGATTGGCATATCCAAGGCGATGGTGGTGAAATTTATTGGGCAAATAACGAAATTATAATTCGACCCACAGATATCTCCAAAATGGTATTTACAAAGGGAGCCCTCGAGACTCATAAAGAGATGCAAGCTGATTTAGTCGAACTTCCAGCTGAGGATAGGGGGGGTGTTCTACTTGAATTTGCATCTGCGATTCGTGATGATGGAGAACCAGAAACATCAGGCAAAGATAATATCAAAAGTTTGGCTATGGTTATAGGTGCATGCATGTCTATTGAATCAAACAGGTCCATTAATATTGAAGAAGTAATAAATGGTGATTAACAGTTTTCTTGAAAAGTCAAATATGAACGATGGACTTCAAATATAGAAACAATGACTGGTCCGACCTTTTCTATTCAGATAAAGCTATCATGGAAGAGGCTCTTTTCCTCTCTGGGATGGTAAAAGAGGCAATTTTCTCAAAAGGCTCGTCTTGACAAGAAATTTGTGTTAAACAATTAGTAGTGAAGGTAGGTCGTTGGTAAGGGAAAAGCTAAAAATAAGGCCAGAAGGAGGTGAAATATAGGCAGGTCGTTAGTTCTAACAAAGAAACATTGAATAAGCAAAAAGGGGGATAGTTATGTTAAGGAAATTACAGAGTTTAATGATAGTGATGGCTGTCTTAGGTGCTATGGTAT
>Ga0315545_1004902_pt1 | contig 10895 bp, 9 predicted proteins | sample SalMarSW160210MG_FD_203096 | JGI IMG/M metagenome (GOLD analysis project Ga0315545, IMG submission 203096) | Salt marsh sediment microbial communities from the Plum Island Ecosystem LTER, Massachusetts, United States - Salt Marsh Sediment SW1602-10 ...
CCAGTTTCTGGCGGATTTCCTCGGCCATTTTGCTGTTGGGGAAATCGCTTACAATCTGTTGGCCGACCTCCAGTGCATCGGTCCATCGCTTCTCCGTTACCGCAATTGAGAACTGCACACCAAGGTTGTGCAGCTTTGTTCTGAAGACGTCCTTTGCAGCTTCCTGCAAAGCGAGTGCTTCATTAGGAGTCAGGTACATGTCGAGATCTCTTAATATCTCGAGGCTGCGATCGGTTTCCTGGTTCTGAATAGCGTCGTCCCAGGCGGCGAGCAGTATCTTCTTTCGCTCTTCTTTTCTGTCGACGAGCCTTTGTCGCATGTCCTTTGCACTTTCAGACTCGGTGTAAGAGGTAATTAGCGTTTCAATCTCAATGCTCGCCTTAGCCCACTGACAGGAATCAAACAAGCTTTCGATATGGGCTATGCCTTGGTCGATACGCTGTTGAATCGAGGAACGGCGATACTCGTCTACGTGAGTGCGCAGCTCATCAGCCAGTTCGTGATATTCTGAGCGATGAGCGATCTCATCGATTATTTCATAAGCGCCTTCAAAGTCGTTTTGCTTGAGCTTTTCGGAAACGACGTCACGTAGTGATTGCTTTTCCGCGTCGCGAAAGGCAATTGACTTTGCTGCTTCACTAATACGTGTGCTTTGACTAATTTGGGTTAGGCCTGCACCGATGTTTTCGAGAGCCTGAGTAACTTCTTCAAGCTTAGTGCTGTTGTCCTTCAGTGTGTCGACTATCTTGAAGACCCTCGATAGCATTGCCAGAAGAGCTCCCAAGAACACCAATGCGCCAAGTAGCCAAACAAGGTCGCGCACGGCCTCCGAACGTAAAAAGATGTCGGTAAAAACCCCCAGAATAATCACAGCAAGCAAAGTAGTGCAAACGACGGCGATATGCCACTTAAATCTCCACAAAAAAGTATCTTCTTGCGGATTCATAGATTAACTCCGACTACATAGAAAAGTCCTTTAAAGGCAAATCCTGTTTATATTTATTATAGCGTTCTATAGCTGATTTTGTCAATGGTTAGTGCCTGTCCAAATCGGTGTTTTTCTTGGTGTGTGTACAGCGCATGACAGGTCGTAAGTTGGTTAACAGGGCATGAAAAAAGGCCGAAGTCATAATAACTTCGGCCTTTTTGAGACAGCTTCTCATGACCTATATATAGCACGGTTATGAAATATCTGCTGTCTCTGACAAAAAACCAAGATGTAAAAGAAGAAAAGAACTTTATAAATCAACAATCATTATATAGGTATTTGATGAGCCATTGCAAGCATTTTTTCATAATTCTCCGATTTCTTCGTAATCTACCGGTTTTGCTCGGTCTACACGAGGAAATACTGCTAATTTGTGTATTTTTACTAAAATTAGGAGCTTTTTACCTATATGACAGCATATATAAACGTAGCAAGGGTTTTAATATGAAAGCAGCAGGTAATCATCATTGACCCCTTTGGTGAGGTGTTTTAAAAATGGATTTCGTAGTTCTACGTGGATCTAAAGATAAATAACCGGAGCTACACAATAAATGTAAATTAATGTATCTTCACCGGTGTTTTTAATATCGTGGACTGTGTTGGGTGGTATGTAAGTAATTTTCCCCTGACCAATGCAAAAGGAAACACTCTCACCAATTAACAGCAGCCCTCGGCCCGAAAGGAATATAAGGATTTCTTCATTATTATTGGTGCTATGCTGGCCGCAAGATTGTCCAGGATCAAGATACACTCGGCCGGCGCACATTCCGTGGGTTTGCGGTGGGCCGTCCAATAGCTCTTGATATTCGGTATTATCGTTCAAATCAACAATAAGGACTCTCCCGGTAGATGCCATTTTTTCTCCCTGAGAACTGTTAATCTAAAACTCCCATTAAATTGGGGGTCATTAGAAAGATTTGATGGATTTTTGTCAATGTTTTTCTTGACGCCTTGTCGTAAATTTTATATTTTTATATTTAGTAATACGATTTTATTATTTTTATGCGCTTAGTTAAAAGTTGAATTTGTATTTGTAGGAGGAATAAGCAATGAAAAGCTCAGGTAAAACAAGTGCAGTGATCTTTGTAATCTTACTACTTTATGTCTTAAGTGGGTCATTGTATGCTGACACTCATTCAAACATTCAGGCAATTGACGCCGACGGTTATGGAATTCATCCTGATTTGGCCACGACAGCGAAGGTTACCGTCGAGGGCATAATTCTGAATCGTCCGGATTTCATGCTAAATGCCTCTCCTAACGAAGACGCCCTCTCTGGAGCTGGGGCAATGTGGCAGATTTATATTCAGGGTGAGGGCAGTGACCACGCTGGTACTGCTGTCTGGATGGGCCAGTGCTATGATAATGTCTGGGGTAGTGGCACGTATAGCAACCAGCAGTGGCTCGATGAGATATATCGCGTAAGTCATGACCCACAGACCGGCTATGAATTTGCGCCCGGTGATAGGGTCAGAGTCACAGGCTTGCTCAAATTCTACGGCGGAAAAACAAATATCAACGAAAGGCACAACACCGACCCTGCGAATGATCTGACCATTGAGCTGATTGGGCCAGCCGTCGGCCTACCACAACCCGAAGTCATCACCCTGGATGACGTGAAGGATATAAACGACAACTTTATTTTTGATGCGAACCGACAGTTCGGCTGCGAGTATTATCAGGGTAGATTAGTCAAGATCAATAATGTCGGATTTGTAGATTCCAATTCTTGGGGTCCGGACGAGACTTTAACCATAACCGATGGTCAAAAAACTTTTCCCCTTAAGTTGGGACGGGGCTGGGGTATTCGGCAGGGCTCAAACAATTTGGTTGAACCTTTCGATGTGGTCGGCATCTTCGACCAGGAGGGTGGTCTTAAAGACAGCTACCGCATTTGGGTATTAAATTACGACGGCAACGGCAAGGTTTTGACTGACCGTGCCTATGCCAGATATAATCTGCCGGGTGACATTGATAGAACCGGCAGGGTCGATTTTCTCGATTTGGTACAGATGGCACATAATTGGCTGAAATGTCTTCCCGGAACCGGCGGCTGCGGTGGTGGCAACAAGTAATTCAGGTTTTTTATAACTATGAGACGTGGTTTTACGCTGATTGAAGTTCTGGTAGTGATCGCCATTATTTCGTTGCTCATGGCGATCCTTATGCCTGCTTTATCACGGGTACGCCAACAGGCAAAGATTGTTGTCGCTAATGGCGAACTCTACGGCATCAGCATAGCACTGGAATCTTACTATATAGACCACGACAACCGCTATCCGCCAACTCGGGCCGACTGTAATCCCTGGGCTCGTAAGCACGCCTACGCCCTGCCGCAGGAATTAGTCGATCAAAGCTACCTTTTAAAGGGTGAAACGGGCAACGTGCGTTTTGCCAAGATAGAGGACGAATTCAACAAAGGCTGCACCTATAAATACATTGCCGTCGGCCCGAAGTTCGATTATCTGGGCGCACCGTTTGGCAATCAGCATTTATATGTACCTCAGGGCTTCCCATCTAACGAGCAGGAAACCCTAATCAAATACACCGATTCTAAGGAGTCTCCTGTGACCTGGGTGCTTTTCAGTTTGGGGCCTCGATACGATAAAAGTAGCCTGGAAGAAAGAGACTTTCCCCTCAAGGAAGGTTTTCCTGTCTCAAAGCGCTTTTGGTATTCGCCGGATTCCGGCAAAGGAATAATTACGCGAATGAGGCTGAAACAAAACCGGCATATTGGTACATTCGAAGATTAAAAATGAAAAAAATAAGTCTCGTATGTATACTGACCTTTTGTATTTTTGTTGCCGGTACTTTGAGCGGCTGCAAGCGTAGAGGCCTAAGGCAAAATCAACCAAAAATTGCGGTCACGAATTCTTACCTGCAATGTATCGTTCAAGATCTGTGTGGTCAAGAAACACAAGTCCTCTGCCTGACGCCGCCGGGTATGTGTCCGGGACACTTTGACATTTCGCCATCACAGGTGCAACAATTACGGCAGTGCGAACTATTGCTGCTTTTCGATTTTCAGGAGAAGGTTGTAGATTCGCTGTCAAGGCTACAAAAAAATGGACTTGAGACTGTCTTGATTAAGATGCCGGCGGGGCTTTGTATACCAGAGACGTATTTAGCCGCATGTCGGCAGATCAGCGAGATTCTTTCGAGGAAATATCCTGCTAAAGCTGGTCAATATCAACAGAAAATAGAAGCCATAGAGCAGCGCCTCGACGGGCTGGGACAAGAGTTACTCATTAGCGTGAAGCGGTCGGATGTTGAGTCGGCTAAGGTTCTGGTATCCGATCATCAAGCGAGTTTCGTCCAATGGCTGGGTTTAGATACGGTTGCAACCTTTGTTGGCAGCGATATTGAGACAGTGTCTAATATTAATCATTGTCTACAAAAAGCTGCTGATACGGATGTGCAGTTTATCATATCGAATAAACAAGAGGGCAGTTCGCTTGCAAGAGCTCTGGCAGAGCGCTTGCAAGCCAGAGTAGTTGTTTTTAGCAACTTTCCCGAAAATGACATCGGAGCACATGGATTCGACCAATTGATACGGAGAAATGTGGAAGCTCTACTCGGGGCGGCTGAATAATGAGAGGGGGCAGCGTAAGTCTTTCTGGGGTGCAGGTACTTCGTTCCGGCCGGACTGTTCTTAATGTCGATAATCTTCAAATTGCTCCGGGGGCGTTTATAGGCATCTTAGGTACTAACGGCGCGGGTAAGACCACGTTACTGAAAGTGTGCTGTGGCCTAATAAAGCCAAATCGAGGCAGGGTCGTATTTGATAACGAGGACCTAAGCAGGCTGAGTAGCTGGAGAAAGAGCACACTACGCAAACGCATCGGTTATATCCCGCAGACGGCAGAGTACAATGCCGATTTGCCTTTTACTCTGCGTGAAGTCGTATCTATGGGCAGAACGAGTGTTAAACCTTTATTGGCTCGATTGGATTCCGAGGACCACGAGATTGTCGATAGCTGGATTGATAGGCTTGGATTAACCGATCGGCGCAATCAGACATTCAGAAGCTTATCTGGCGGTGAGCAGCAGAAAGCCCTGATCGCACGGGCAATGGCGCAGCAGCCGAAAGTTTTAATGCTGGATGAGCCTTACTCAGATCTTGATTTTAACTGGAGATACCAGATTACGGAAATTGTGGATAGGCTATATCAGCAGGCAAACATTACTGTACTGATGGTCTCACACGAAACAAATGTGCTGCCTTGTTGCTGTAATCGAATTGTTCTGCTGCACGAGGGACATATCTTAGCTGATGGCAAAACTGATGATGTTCTGGCATCCGAAGCACTTGAGCAGGCCTATAAGTGTCGTGTTGAAGTGGTTGAAGTGGATGGCCGGAAGTACACGATAGGAAGAGGCAGCGCCTCGGATGTGAGCTTATAAAATCACGGAGTGTGTGTGCAGGTAAACCTATTGTTTCCGACAGGTCCAACTATTGGGCGCGAGTGTAGATGGATTCCTTTTTTTATTTAGTCATGCTTGCGGGGTCGATAGCCGGAGCCAGTTGTGGCTTGCTGGGCGTTTACATTGTGGGTCTGCGTCTGCCTTTTATCGGTATATGCATCTCACATGCTGCAATGGCAGGGACGGTTTTTTCTATTCTTCTGGGCTTTAATCCTGTACTTGGACCTATAGCATTTTCGGCAGCGGCGTCGATGAGCTTAGCTGCGCTCAGACCTGAAAAATCGAGGGTCGATCCCAGTGTGGCTGTTGCAATACTCTTTTCCATGATGCTGGGGCTAACGTTTTTAGGGATAGGCCTAATGAAGGGCAGTCGAACCGAAGTTATGGGCCTATTATGGGGCAGCATACTTTTTGTAGGGAGAACGAATGTTGTGGTTATAACTATAGTCGGATTGATTTTCACTGTCTTTGCTATTGTTTTCAATAAGCAGTTGAAGGTTCTCCTGTTCAGCAGAGCTATCGCATTAGCGACGGGTGTGCATGAGGGCTTCGTATATAGCCTATTTTTGGCTTTGTGTGGAATTGTGCTTGCAGTTAACCTGCCTCTCGTTGGGGGATTGATGATTTTCAGCTTGATTACATGTCCGGCTGCGGCAGCTTATCAGATATGTACGGGCCATCGACAGGTTATTTTCGCCTCAATATTTTTTGGAATACTAAGTTCGCTGGCAGGTTTTCTCATCTCGTACTATTTTGATCTGCCAACTGGTGCGTGTATTGTCATTGCCAGTGCAGCCATTTTCGCATTAGCCGCGATGCAGAAGGCCTTTTTAGGTCGACAAGATTAGTCAGCTGTCGTCGATTAGCTGCCGGAGACAAATTCGACAGCGGCTGGGATTTGCTGCTACGATATTATAAAAAGTGCTTGCGGACATATCCAACAGGTCTTAAAATGCAATCTGCAACCGAATGAATTTAGGGGACGAGCATGTTAGCGAGATTGCACAGTGTTACACTGGAAGGAATTGAGGGCGTAATCTGTGAGGTTGAAGTTGATGTTGCGCGAGGTGGATTTGAGAAGTCAATTATAGTTGGCTTGCCTGACGCGGCCGTTAAGGAAAGCATTGAGCGTGTCAGGAGCGCGATTATCAACTGTGGCTTCAAATATCCAAAGACGCAATCATTGATAAATTTGGCTCCTGCTGATGTAAAGAAGGCCGGTCCTGCCTTCGATTTGCCAATTGCTCTCGGTATGTTGATTGGTGAGGGAGTGCTCGCTGGTTCATCGGTCAAAGATTTTATTGTCGTTGGTGAATTGGCTTTGGATGGCAGAATTCGGCCGGTCAACGGCGTATTGAGCATGGCGATTACGGCTGCCGCGAATGGCTTTAAGAGGATGATCGTTCCTTTAGAGAACTCCAAGGAGGCTGCGGTTGTTCAAGACATAGAGGTTTTCGGCGTTGGGTCACTTGCACAGGTTGCTGGTTTTCTTTTGGGGCAGTTAGTGCTCCAAACAACTAACGTTGACATCGATAGACTTTTCAATGTTGCTTCCAACTATGAGGTTGATTTTGCAGATGTTAAGGGGCAGGAGAGTGTTAAACGGGCGTTGACCGTTGCCGCTGCGGGTGGTCATAATATAATGATGATAGGTCCGCCGGGGGCGGGCAAAACGATGCTGGCGCAAAGGCTGGCTACTATTCTGCCACCTTTGAGTTTAGAAGAGTCGCTTGAGACCACACGAGTATACTCTGCGGTCGGACTTCTGGGTAAGGACAAGGCACTGTTGGCAACGCGTCCTGTTCGGATGCCACACCATTCGGCCAGCGGCCCGGCTTTAATCGGTGGAGGAACAACACCTCGTCCCGGTGAGCTTTCGCTGGCCCATTTCGGAATATTGTTTCTTGATGAATTCGTGGAGTTTCCACGGCATGTCCTTGAGATGATTCGGCAGCCGGTGGAGGATGGTTTTGTAATTGTGTCACGGACCAAAAAGACAATTAGATTTCCTGCCCAGTTTATGCTCGTCGCAGCGATGAATCCGTGTCCGTGTGGTTACTTTGGCAGTAACGTCAGAATGTGTAAGTGCACGCCTGGTCAAATTGCACGTTACCTTGCAAAGGTCTCCGGGCCATTGGTGGATAGGATTGACATCCACATTGATGTGCCGGCAATTGGCTTTACTAAATTGCGTACCAAATCTAAACAACTGGATTCCACGACCATAAGAAACGATGTGGTAAGGGCGAGAGAAATCCAGGCCGACAGATTTGGCAACGGCAAAATTATGACCAATGCAAGGATGAGCCATAAGCAGGTCGAGCAGTTCTGCAAGCTTGACTCAGCCTGCGAGCTTATACTCAAGCAGGCGATGACTGAGCTGGGCTTGAGTGCTCGTGCGCACGACAAGATTTGTAAGGTTTCGCGCACGATTGCTGACCTGGCCAATGAAGAGGACATCAGGCCCGAGCATGTCGCTGAAGCTATAAGTTACCGAAAACTCGATAGAAAACTTTAACAGGTTGCGCTGCTTATTCAACTTGTGTTCTGTTCGTGCTGAAATGCTGTGTTGACAAAGTTCTCAGCGGTGTGCGGCTGAAGCCCATATAAACTCGAAAAGAGCCGATATAGACGATTATAATCCCTATCAAGCCCGTTCAAGTCCAGGATAATGTATTTTTATAGGCTGTTACTCTGGATAGATAAGCGCCAAGATGTGTGTATTTTTACTCAACCTCCTTGCGGTATGTGCCGATAAATCATTTATAAATGCAAGGTTAAAGTTATTGAAGAAGGAGACTTAAAATGGGGATTCAAAATTGGTCTGAAGATATCCTTCTCGTTGATTTACCTGCTGAGCCTGAAATGGGAGAGGAGTTGAAAACGATTACGGAGATGGTGCGTGAGAGGGGCGATTGCGACGTGGTTGTCGATTTCTCCAACATTGATATTGTGACATCATCGAGTCTATCGAAGCTGCTGAAATTGCGTAAGCTGTTGGGTGACTGTGGGCATCGGCTTGTTTTCTGCAGCGTTGCGGCGGCTACGAAAGGCATCTTTACAGTGACAGGACTTGATGGAATCTTCGAAATTGCCGACGATAAGTTCGTCGCCCTGGCCGGTCTGCAGATGGTTGGTTAAACTGATAGCTGTGAGGCACGAGCCATTAAAATTATTCATTCTTGATTGTTGACTGTTTATCGATGAACTACGAACGTAGTACGATGAACGAGGCATCTCCGAGAGGTTGGTCTGTGTATTAACGTAAGCAGGATATCGTATTTTACATAGAGTGGACAAGAAAATTTGATGACTAAAGTAGTTGTATTAGAAGTTGCACATTCACCAGCTTTTTTTTGATAAGTCATTTCTGCAAACAGCTCGAAGGAGAATCATGTGGATAGGATGTGACTCAATGGAAAAAACAGACCTACAGCAGATCGAGCATATAATAGGTTACGAATTTTCAAATAAAAGTCTTTTAGCGCAGGCATTCACCCATTCATCCGCAGCTAACAATCGCCTCGACAGCAATGAAAGGCTGGAATTTTTAGGTGATGCTATTTTGTCTATAGTTATTTGTCATACCCTCTTTGAACAATTCCGAGACTTCCTTGAGGGAGAGCTGACTCGAATGAAGAGCATGCTTGTCTCGCGCGGGACATGCGCCCGCGTGGCAAAGGAGCTTGGATTGCAGGAATACTTGCACGTTGGCAAGGGCATGATTTCGAGCGGAACCTTGCCGGATTCACTTGGCGCCAGCTTATTGGAGGCTGTGATCGCTGCAATATATATCGACGGAGGATTGGAAGCAGCACGTAAATTCATCCTTAATAATTTCGCTCCTTTAATCAAAGAAGCTGAGGCAGAAGATGCTCATGGTAACTACAAATCTGTCCTACAGCAGTACGCCCAGGACCAATTCAATGTCACACCTGTATATATACTGCTGGATGAGAAAGGACCTGACCACAATAAGTGTTTTGAGTCTGGAGTGATTGTGGCGAACCGTCATTTCCCGAGCGCATGGGGGACGAACAAAAAGGAAGCAGAGCAGAAAGCTGCCTTAAATGCTCTTGTGGAATTGGGGGTGTTAAAAAAATCCTGCTCAGATTCAAAGGATTAATCCACATCTATCACCACCAACACAGAGGTCTTATTAAGCTTAAGGCGTACTTTGATACCAACGAACCCGGCTTCGGAGGTTGGTTGATGGAAAAACGAAAAGTCATGTGAACCGGGTTACAGACCGTTATTGTACATAATGAGCATCCGATTAAAATTCTGTGAGAAATGTGGGCTAAGCAGTTTGTAAGTTTAAATGTTGATATACAAATTCTCCTTGTTGTGTAAAGCACAAGGTCTTTTATGAATCTCGCAGCTTTTTAACGTTGGGTAATATAGAAGGGCTCCGGGCGTTAAGGCCCGAAGCCCTTTTTATTGCCAAAGTCGCACTACTATTATGACCTCAATCCTTTCGGACCAGTACCAGTCATCTACGTACAAACTGTTAAGAACTTTAAAATTCAACAGATTCAGAAGTAAACATAATGAACGACATATCTACAGGTTCTTCTACCTGATTGTGTAATTGCTCATAAGTTATTCCCTGTGTATCGGCTCTTTTAGCAACCGCATTACTCTTGAACGCGTGCAAATGATTGGTCCAGCCCCATCGATACGGGACACTATCTACTGGCTCTTTATATATAGCTACAACACTGAACCAATATGGCTGCTCGGGAGTATCTTGCTGGAACCAATTTTCTTCCGGTAACCTTACCGAGTAGCGGAAAACAGGTTCATTAGGTTCACCTTCCGGATGCTTATCGAAGCCAACGAGGACCTCGTTGTATTCGAGTGCCTTATACTCCCATATCTTATCGCCCGGATGATCAAATGGTGTCTGCTCATCGCCCAGTGCGTTGGTCCATAAAGACAAGAGGAAGTAATCCGGCCTGTTCGGCTCATTCGGCTCATTCGGCCCAGGACACTGACAAGCCTCGTATCCGTAACCAATATATGAGCCATGCCAGGCGACTGCGACAACCGGATTTGGTTGATCACAGAGCCAATCATCAGCTACCTGTCGGCTGATAGTGATCTGTCCGGTTTGATCCTCTGTGCCCATGGAGACCTCGTCTTCGTAATGCGGCCAGTCACGTATGCCGGTAAATGGCTGGTCCCATTTGACCCAAGGCTGCTCAGTCAACAATTCAAAGCACAGGTCGTATGCCCGGTTCTGCCCGCACATGAGAGAATTCTCTATCGGCGTGATTCTCCCGGGGAACAGACGCTCGTCGTACGTCGGCCATTCGCCCATGATGGCTGGATTAACGGCACCATTGCCCCAGATATGTGGCCGAGTTGTCCAACCCCACATATTAATCTGCGCAACATCTGCTGGGTAGATGGCCGTAATGCTGATCCAGAAGACACCCTCGTTACTCTCAAATTCGGCCTGGTGGAACCACTCTTCCGG
>Ga0315545_1004904_pt1 | contig 10888 bp, 11 predicted proteins | sample SalMarSW160210MG_FD_203096 | JGI IMG/M metagenome (GOLD analysis project Ga0315545, IMG submission 203096) | Salt marsh sediment microbial communities from the Plum Island Ecosystem LTER, Massachusetts, United States - Salt Marsh Sediment SW1602-10 ...
ACCCTGCTGGACCCGGATTTCGGCACGTATCCCTACGGTACGTCATCGTCACCGATGGCCGGCGGCGCCTGCCTGGGGTCTGGAATCGGCCCCAACCAGTTGACCCACGTCCTGGGCGTGTTCAAAGCCTTCCAGACCAGGGTGGGCGCGGGGCCCATGCCCACGGAGCTTAATGATGAAACGGGCGACGCCATACGCGAGTACGGTCAGGAATACGGCACCGTTACCCACCGGCCCCGCCGCTGCGGGTGGTTCGATGCGGTGGCCGCCCGCTTGAGCAAGCGCGTCAACGGGTTTACCAGTATCGCCATCACGCGCCTGGACGTCCTGGATAAAATGCCCCGACTTAAGATATGCACCGGCTATAAGATCGATGGCGAGACAATCGAGAGTTTCCCGGCCAGCGCCGTTATCCTGGGGAAATGCCAGCCGGTCTACGAGGAGATAGCGGGCTGGGAAAAGCCTACCGACGGCGTGAGGATTTTCTCGGAACTGCCCACCAAGGCGCAGCGGTATGTCAAGAGACTGGAGGAGCTAATCGGCTGTCCGGCGAGCCTGATTTCCATAGGGCAGAGACGGGAACAGACCATCGTCAGGAAGTCGATTTTCTAAGGCATCATGGCAACCGTCAGGCAGGCGACCGAGCAGGACATACCCCGCATCCAGAAACTGTACCTGCAGCTGGCTTTCACACCCCCGCCCGAAGGCGCCCCCTACCCTTCTCCGGAGGAATACCGGCGCGTCTTTAACGAGATGGCCGCGCTGCCGGGGTACGAGCTGCTGGTGGCCGAGGAGGACGGTGAAATCCTCGGGACAATGGTGATGGCGATACTGCCGGGCATGGCGCGCGGCGTTTCGCCTTTCGCGGTGGTGGAATACGTGGTGGTGGACGAGAAATGCCGGAGGAAGGGAATCGGCAGGGCGCTGATGGATGATATCGTGGCGCGGTCAAAAGAGGCTGGGTGCTATAAGATTATGTTAACCAGCGACAGGCGGCGGGAGGAGGCCCACCGGTTCTATGAATCGATGGGATTTGAGGCCTCTGCTCACGGTTTCAAGTTATATTTCAAAGACAGCGACGGCCTTTAGTTAGTCCTGCAATTATTAGCCACTCCCATCGCTGATTTTATAATTCCTCTTCTTGAGATAGTTACCGAACAGTATCGCCGATATAATCACCAGAGCTAAAGAAACCCCCAGCCTTATTACGGTGAAACTTATACCCAGGAAAGACGCTTCAAAAATAGTCATCGGGATTCTACAGACGGCGGCAGCGCCAACATAGGTAAAGATAATACTTAGCTTAGCCCCTTTTCTGTACATGGAATAGGCGACGGGAAAAGCCACATACAGTCCGCCTACGGTAGCTCCGGCCAGAAGTACCACCCACACATATCCCTGGATACCGGCCCCCTCACCGAGATGCTTTTCAACCGTCTCCCTTTTCACCCAGACATCGAACAGCCCTATCAATATGAAGGCACCGGGTATTATCTTAAGCATATCCAGAGAAAACGAGGCAAAGTTCCAGGCTATTTCTTCGCCGGGACCGTAATTCAGCGATAACGAAACCACAATGAAGGCGACATAAGCGACCAGGCCCGCCAGCTTGACGATACTGCTCCGTTTCATCAGAATATTTCTCCGAAAAAAATACCTATTACCGCAGCGATACAAAGGGCAATCAATAAACCGACGGCGTTTCTTAAAATCGTTACTTTAGCACCAAAATATGCCTTTTCTATCGGGTAGGTAACCACGCCCACCATCATCAAAGTGGTCGTGAAAGTGGCTATGACCGTATATGCGACGCCCTTCTGCAATAAAATACCGCTTAACGGAAAAGCGACGAAGCCGGGCATCAGCGTTACGGAACCCAGAACAGCCGCCAGGACAACTCCGACAGCTTTGTTGCCGGTTCCGAGATAGCGTGAAATCATTTCGTCCGGAACCAGAAACAGAATAACGGAAATAAGAACGAGCATCACCAGAAAGGCGGGCAAAATGTTAATGAATCTTCTAGCAGCTATCTTGAGTGCTTTGAGTGTCTTATTACGGTTGGTAAAGAAAGACACCAGCAGAGCTAAACCGGCTATAACATACAGGTAATAAAACATCTTATCGTACCGCGTAGTCAGTAAAATTTAAATATTAGTAATTGCTTAATTACTCATATATTACAATAAAGAGACCGTTCCATCAAACAGGTGCAGGAATTACGATATACGTTCAGCAGCGGCAACAGGCAATAACGGACATCATGTTTAATTTTTACAGTATTTGCTTACACAGTATTGATACTTATTCCAACATTTCCACCGCCAGCACCATCGACAGGAGGGAGCGGACGCGTTCCATTGCCTCGCGGTCCACGGCATAATGGACATGGTAACCACGTCTTTCTCCCCGAACAAGGCCGACGTTTTTCAGGATGCGCAAGTGCTGCGATACCGCCGATTGGGTAACACCGAGACGCCTGGCCAAAGCATTGACACAGAGAGCTTCTTGAACACCCTTACGACAGAGCAGCTTGACGAGTTTAAGACGCGTGGGGTCTGCCAAGGCTTTAAACAGGGCCGCCTGTTCTTCCGTTTGTTTTGCTGTATCGGTTTCTTTTTTCATAATTATTAGTTTTCACTAATATGCTTAATAGTATCCTTTACATCCGATGTTGTCAATACAGTTTGCAGGTAAAGAAATACGGGCTAAGCCGCCGATGATGCGAGGGCGGCGCGGGTGGGAAAAGATATAAAACGGGGGGGGGGGGGGGGTAAAGGAGAGGGGGGCGTTAAACCCCCCCTTTTTTACATATTCATCAGTAAATGAATTTACGGCTTGATGTCTATCTCGTAGTTTTTCAGGACCTCGATGATTTGAGCGCCGGTCTGCTCGTCGGGGGGGAGGAGGGGCAAGCGCGGCGGGCCCACCCTCATTCCAATATGGTTGAGGGCGAACTTCACCGGGCCGGGGTTGGGCTGGATAAACAGCGTTTTTACCAGCGGCACCAGGTGGCGGTGAATGGCCGCGGCGTCTTTCACATTATTATCCAGAACATATTCCATCATCTTCCTGACCTGCCTGCCGACGAGGTGCGTAACCACGCCGATGACGCCGTATCCGCCGAGGGTCATGATGGGAAAGGTATCGTTGTCATTACCGCTCCAGACGTTAAAGCCTTCGGCGGCATCGCTGATTACCCGGGCGACGTGTTCCATGTCGCCGTTGGCTTCCTTGACACCGACGATGTTATCCAACTGACTCAAGCGGATAATAGTCTCCGGCGTCATATTGACAATCACGCGTGAAGGTATGTTGTACATGATAATGGGTAAGCTGGTACTTTCCGCGACGGTCTTGAAGTGCTGATAGATGCCTTCCTGGGTGGGCTTGTTATAATAAGGCACCACCGAAAGACAGGCGTCCACGCCTATTTCCTCCGCGCCCCTGGTGGCTTCCACGGCCTCGGTGGTGCTGTTGCTGCCGGTATAGGCGACAACAGTCCCCCTACCGCCCGCCACTGATTTAATCTCGGTAAACAGGCGCAGTTCTTCCTCCCAGGAAAGCGTCGGCGCTTCCCCGGTGGTGGCGGCCACCACCAATCCGTCGCTCCCCGAATCGAGCAGGGCCAGCGCCAGTTTTTTAGCCTGTTCGTAGTCGACTTCCCCGTTTTCCTTGAACGGGGTTACCATAGCTGTTAAAAACCGTCCCAGCTTCTTCATTGCTACTGGCCTCCTTCCGGCTTCACCCAGTCGCGCTTTATCATCTCTTCGGCAATCTGGATGGTATTGAGAGCCGCTCCCTTGCGCAGGTTATCAGCGACAATCCACATAGCCAGGCCGTTGTCATGCGAGATATCCTTCCGGATACGGCCGACGAAGGTCTCGTCGGTGCCGGCCGCCGACCACGCCTGTGGATACAGGCTGATAGCGGTATCATCCAGCACCCTCACTCCCGGAGCACGGGAGAGGATTTGCACGGCTTCCTCTACCGCCATCGGACGTGTAAATTCCACGTGGACCGCCTCGCTGTGACTCACCAGCACCGGCACGCGCACGCAGGTAGCCGATACGAGCATATCATAAGCGTGCATTATCTTCCTGGACTCCTCCAGCATTTTCCATTCTTCCATGCTGTAGCCGTTATCCAGAAAAACATCTATCTCCGGCAGCACGTTAAAGGCTATCTGGTGGGAGAAAACATGGGGAACGGTCTCCTGTCCGTCCAGCACCTGCCTGGCCTGCGTCCTCAACTCGTCCAGCGCCGCGGCGCCGCCGACACCGGAAACCGACTGATAGGTATCGACCACGACACGCTTGATAGGGTTGACCTTGTGCAGGGGATATAATGCCATGACCATTTGAATGGTGGAGCAGTTGGGATTGGCGATAATGCCCTTATGCAGTCTGATATCCTCCGGGTTGACCTCGGGCACTACCAGCGGCACGTTTTTATCCATCCTCCAGGCCGAGCTGTTATCCACGACGACCGCGCCGGCTCTGGCGGCAATCGGCGAAAAATGGCGACTCTGGTCAGCGCCGGCCGAAAACAGGGCGATTTCCACCCCCTCAAAAGAATCGGCGTTGGTCTCTTCCACCTCGATTTCCCGGCCGCCGACCGGCAGTTTCCTGCCCGCCGAGCGGTCCGAGGCTAAAAGCCGAAGCGAGGCCATGGGGAAATTCCGCTGGTGCAGAATTTTAATAAATTCGTGCCCCACCAGCCCGGTAGCCCCCACTATAGCTACATGATAGTCCTTCACTTTTTCCCTCACAGATCCAGTAATTTATCCAGACCGTAAATAAATCCCTTACGCTTAATTATTTCTTTAACGGCCAGCAATACGCCGGGCATAAAGGCCTCCCGGCTTATCTGGTCATGCCTTATCCTCAACGTCTGCCCGTCTCCTCCCAGAATCACTTCCTGGTGCGCCATATAGCCGGGGAGACGGACACTGTGTATGTTAATGCCTTCAACCGATTTCCCGCGAGCCGGCGAGTCCTCTCCCACTACCGCCGGCGGGAGGAATGGCTTGCCCCTGGCCTTAGCCATGTCCCGGGCGGTAGTCTGGGAAGTGCCCGAAGGGGCATCCAGCTTGCGGTCGTGGTGAAGCTCTATAATTTCCGCATGGTCGAGATATTTCCCGGCGATTTTGGCCAGGTGCATCATGAGGACGGCCCCGAGAGCGAAATTGGGCGCCACCATGATACCGATTTCGTTAGCCTCGGCTAATTTTTTCATCTCGTCGAGGTCATCCGCGGTGAAGCCGGTAGTGCCGATAACCATATTAACGCCGCGTCGCGATGCCGTACGCACGGCCGGCATACTGGCGCCGGCGATACTGAAATCGACGATTACATCGGGCCGGCAGTCTTCAATGACGGCGGCAAGGTCATCCGAGAAAGGCACCGTACCGGAACCATCCGGTAGAGCCAGCTGCTCCCCGGAGACCTTGACGTCCACGGCGCCGACCAGCTGCGTTTCCGCGTCCAGACAAACGGCTTTTACCACCTCCTGCCCTACCCTGCCCAACGCTCCATATACCACTACCTTAATCCGTTCCATGACAGAACACCTCACTTAAAATGGGGAAGATATTAGCTAGGTTTATAAGGAGGGCGGGAAGGGCCACGGTCCGGTCTCTGCTGACGGTCGCCGCCGGAATAACGCGGCCGGTTGTTACGAAAACCGGATGAGCCGCCGCGCCTTTCCTGGCGCGCACCTTCACGGGCGGCAGCCTTTTCCGTACCTTCTTCAAAGACAGCCCGACGCGACAGGTTTACCCTGCCCAGGTTATCGACGGCGATTACCTTAACGGTAACTTCATCGCCGATTTTAACCTCGTCTTCAACCTTGCCCACGCGATAGTCCGCCAGCTCGCTGATATGCACCAGCCCGTCCTTGCCGGGGAGAATCTCCACCATGGCGCCGAAGTCAAGGATACGCGACACCTTTCCGGTAAAGATATCACCGATTTGCGCTTCGCGGGTCAGCCCTTCAATGATGGCGATAGCTTTCTGAGTGGCTTCCATATCCGGCGAGCCGATTACCACGGTGCCGTCGTCAGTAACATCAATTGTCGTCTTGGTCTCCTCGATGATGGACCTGATGGTCTTGCCGCCGGTACCGATAACCGCCCCGATTTTACTGGGGTCGATTTTTATCTTGGTCATCCTCGGAGCGAAGGGACTGACGTCCGGCCGGCTGGCATCGATAGTCTGAGACATCTTATCGAGAATTACCAGGCGACCCTCTTTAGCCTGAGTCAGCGTCTTCTCTACAATTTCAAGACTTAAGCCTTTCAGCTTGGTATCCATCTGAATCGCGGTAATACCATCGCGAGTGCCGGCTATTTTGAAATCCATATCGCCGTTGAAGTCTTCCTGTCCTTCAAGGTCGGTCAAGACCACGAATTTACCGTCTTCACCGGTAATCAGTCCCATGGCAATACCTGCCACAGCCCTCTTCAGTGGAATGCCCGCATCCATCAGCGAAAGGCTGCCGGCGCAGACACTGGCCATGGAAGTACTGCCGTTAGAACTTAAAACTTCCGAGACAAGGCGTATGGCATAGGGAAAATCCTCGTCAGCAGGCAGCACCGGGAGCAGGGCCCTTTCGGCCAGGGCGCCGTGACCTATTTCGCGTCGACTGGTAGAGCCGACGCGTCTTACCTCGCCATTGGAGAAGCCGGGGAAGTTATAGTGGTGCATGAAGCGTTTGCTTTCCTCTATTCCCAGGCCGTCCAGCATCTGCTCCTTGCGGGTGGAGCCCAGCGTGGTAATGGTCAGCACCTGGGTCATTCCCCGGTTGAACAGGCCGGAGCCGTGGGTACGCGGCAGCAGTCCCACCTCACAGCTAAGGGGACGTATCTCGGTAATGCCGCGTCCGCCGATGCGCTTCTGCTTATCCAGTATGCGCGTTCTTAGCACGTATTTATATCTGACATCAAGAGCTTCCAGGATTTCCTTCTCCTGGTATGTTTCGGCGAATTTCTCCAGAAGCCCGGCTTTCAGTTCGTCCATCGCCTGCTCGCGCTGCGCCCTATCGGCGATATCAAGAGCCTGCGATATCTTATCGTCGGCAAACCCGGCAACCGCCGCGACCGCCTCCGCGTTAGCTTCTTCCATGGGGAGAGTCAGCTTGGGCTTACCCACCGCCTTCTGAAGCTGTTCCTGAATTCCAATGATACTCTGGTTGGCCTCGTGGGCGAATTTAACCGCCTGAAGCACAATGTCCTCGGAGATTTCCTTGGCCCCGGCTTCCACCATGATAACCTTATCCCTGGTGCTGACGACGATAAGATCCAGCTGGCTTTCTTCCAGCTGTGCCATCCTGGGATTCAGTACAAGCTCGCCGTTGATATAGCCGACGTTAACGGCGCCTACCGGCCCGTCGAACGGAATCTCGGAGAGCGCCAGGCATGCCGAAGCACCGAGAACGGAAAGTATATCCGGGTCGTTCTCAAGGTCGGCAGAGAGCACGGTGGTGATTATCTGGATATCGCTGTGCCAGGTCTTGGGAAGCAGCGGGCGTATGGGGCGGTCCGTCTGCCGGCAGGCCAGAGTAGCGGCCTCGCTGGGACGTCCCTCCCTCCTGATAAAACCGCCGGGTATTTTACCGGCGGCATAAAGTCTCTCTTCGTAGTCGATGGTCAGGGGCAGAAAATCGACCCCTTCCCTGGCTTCCCGGTTGAAGCACATCGTCACCAGGATGACGGTCTCGCCGTAGCGTACGGTTACCGCAGCGTCAGCCTGTTGGGCAAGTCTGCCTGTTTCAATAATGAGATTACGACCTCCAAGGTCGCAGTTAAATGATTGTGGTTCCAATGAATTACTCCTCCATCCAAAAGGCTTTACTTACGCAGCCCCAGCCTCTTGATAAGTTGATTGTACCGCCCTACGTCCTCCCGGCTGAGATAAGCCAAAAGCCTTCGCCTCTGCCCTACAAGCTTGAGCAAGCCCCGCTGGGTATGATAGTCATGACGGTTAGCTGTCATATGTGTCGTTAACTGATTTATCCGCTCGGTAAGCAGCGCTACCTGTACCTCGGTCGAGCCGGTATCGCCTTCACGAGCCTGATAATTACCGATAATTTCGGTCTTTTTCTCTTTTTCCAATATTTTCCTCTTCCACTTTTTATTATTAGTTTTCAAGGCAAATTATAACATAACATAAGGCGGAAGTAAATTGAGGGGCTAATATTTTTCCGTTTTTTACATAGTTTACTTTTTAATTCTCACCCGTTGTGGTCTGGTGAACCTATCCCCCTTTATCCCCCTTCCCTCGGCGCACTCCCAAATTTGCCCCGTCACACTCACTGGACTATAATGTAAATGGTGGTATCTGTTCCTCATCAGCGGCACCCATAACAAAATGCATGAATTCAGCATTACGGAGAGTATGTTATCGCTGGCTCTGGAGAAGGCGAACGAAGCCAGCGCCGGTAAAATCACCCGCATCAACCTGGTGGTGGGCGAGCTGTCCGGCGTGGTAAGCGAGTGCGTGCAGTTCTATTTCGACTTTCTGGCTAAGGACACCATCGCCGGCGGCGCCGAGCTTGCCTTTGAAACGAAGCCCACCACTGTGCGCTGCCACCAGTGCAATAATGTTTTCACACCGGAAAACGGCAACTGGGCCTGCCCGGAATGCCGCGAAACGGGCATCGAGATAGTTTCCGGGCGGGAATGCTACATGGAAAGTATCGAGGTGGAGTAAATGACAGTAAAAGTAATCAAGGTAGGCGAGGATATCCTCGGCGCCAACGAAGAGAAAGCCAGGGCCAACCAGAACAGGCTGCATAGCCACGGTGTCCTGACGGTGGATATAATGTCGTCGCCGGGGGCGGGCAAGACCAGCCTCATTATGGCTACGATAAAACACATGAAAGATAAGGCCAGCATGGCGGTCATCGAGGGTGACGTTGCCTCCAGCGTGGACGCCGATAAAATCAACGAGATGGGCATACCCGTCGTGCAAATCAACACCGCGGGCGGCTGCCACCTGGACGCCAATATGGTCGAAATCGCTCTGAACGACCTGCCGCTGGAAAATATCGAACTGCTGTTCATCGAGAACGTGGGCAACCTGATTTGCCCCAACGCTTTTGCGCTGGGGGAGGATAAGCGCGTGATGATTTCCAGCCTGCCGGAAGGCGATGACAAACCGTACAAATACCCGGCCATGTTCGCCGACAGCGACGTGGTGCTCCTGAATAAAATCGACCTCCAGCCGTACCTCGACTTCGATATAGATGGTTTTAAGAAAATAGTCACCGGGCTGAACCCCGACGTTATTTTCCTACCCGTCTCCTGCAAGACCGGCGAGGGGATGGATGCCTGGTTCGACTGGCTTGAATCCGCTGTAAAAGGCAAGAAAAAATAAGTAACATGGCTAAATTACCGGCTATCAACCTCGTTAATATCAGCGTCCGGGGGGTGGTGCAGGGGGTCGGCTTCAGACCTTTCATCTACCAGCTCGCCACCAGGCATAACCTCAAGGGCTGGGTATACAACACCTCGGAGGACGTCAGAATCGAAGTTGAGGGGGAGGCCAGAGACATAGAGCTTTTCCTCCGCGGACTGCGGAAGCAGGCGCCGCCGCTTTCTCACATAGAAGATATCGCGGTTAGCGCGGGGCCTTACGCCGGCCATGACAGGTTCGAAATCCGCCACAGCATAGCCGAAGAGGGCAAATACCAGCTCGTCTCCCCGGATATCGCTACCTGCCCCGATTGCCTGCGGGAAATCCTCGACCCCGCAGACCGGCGTTACCGCTACCCGTTTACCAACTGCACCAACTGCGGACCCCGCTTCACGATAATCAATGATATACCCTACGACCGCCCCAATACGACCATGAAAGCCTTCCGGATGTGCCCGGAATGCCGGAAGGAATACGAAGACCCGTTCGACCGCCGTTTTCACGCCCAGCCCAACGCCTGCCCCGCGTGCGGCCCGCAACTGGAATTAATAGACGCGGGTGGCAATAAAGTCGACTGCGAAGACGCAATTACAAAAACTGTCGATTTGCTAAGAGAAGGCAAAATAGCCGCGGTAAAGGGGCTGGGGGGCTTTCTGCTGGCCTGCGACGCCATCAGCGAAAAAACCGTCAACCTTTTACGCCGGCGGAAAAACCGACCCGCCAAGCCGCTGGCCGTAATGGTGGCTACGCTCGACGAAGCCAGACGGCACTGCGAGATAAATGACGAGGAAGAGAGACTGCTGACCTCTTCCGGCAGTCCCATCGTCCTGGTGAAATGGAAGACCGAATCCGCAGTAACCAGAGCCGTAGCGCCCGGCCTTAATTACCTCGGCGTGATGCTCCCCTATACTCCGCTTCATCACCTCCTGCTGCGGGAGACCGGACTGCCCCTGGTAATGACCAGCGGGAATATCAGCGAGGAGCCGATAGCCAAGGACAACGACGAGGCACTGCGCAGGCTCGGCGGCATCGCTGATTATTTCCTGATGCATAACCGGGACATCTACGCCCGCTACGACGACAGCGTGATGATAGTGGAGAGGGATGCGCCCGCATTCGTGCGGCGAGCCCGCGGTTACGCACCCTACCCCGTACACCTCCCCTACGAAAGCCGGCAGATACTGGGCTGCGGCGCCGAGGAGAAAAATACCTTCTGCCTGACGCGCGATAACTTCGCCTTCGTCAGCCAGCATATCGGCGATATGGAAAACCTGGAAACGCTGGAGCATTTCACAAATACCATAGCGTTATATCGACGACTATTCAGAATAGAGCCGGAAATAATCGCCCACGACATGCACCCGGAGTACCTGCCCACCAAATACGCCAGGGAACTGGCGGACAGAGAAGAGATAAAGCTCGTTCCGGTGCAGCACCACCACGCTCATATCGCCAGCTGCATGGCGGACAACGGC
>Ga0315545_1004909_pt1 | contig 10879 bp, 10 predicted proteins | sample SalMarSW160210MG_FD_203096 | JGI IMG/M metagenome (GOLD analysis project Ga0315545, IMG submission 203096) | Salt marsh sediment microbial communities from the Plum Island Ecosystem LTER, Massachusetts, United States - Salt Marsh Sediment SW1602-10 ...
GCTCATGTCTGCAGAGTAGGTCATTGGATTTGCAGATAAAAGAGGTATGCTTGAAATATGTTGTATACAATATGCACAGATATGTGAGATGTTGTTTTGTCTTATGGATGATTTCTACACAGCCGGCGGAGGATGACTGAGGTAATATATTTTTTTACACCGTTTTGCTTTTTTTATTAGAAATCTATCTTTTCCAGATTGAGCTCGAATGCGGCCACGGGCTTTTCCAGTCCCCAGTTGTTAAGAACAAGCGGATGGACTTCCCCTACTGTTCCGACCGGCTTGCTGTTGATTCTTATTTCCGCTGTCCGGCCCGGGATGAAGCTTTCGTGTTCCGTTTTGACCAATTCGTATTCCAGGCCTAATGCGGAGAGCAGGGCGTCAAGGACGCTTGCGATATGTTCGTAACCGATCCTGTTGCCAGATACGGCCGCTGCCAGCTTTCTGAGGTCCCTGGTCTTTGTTTCCTTGTTTTTATCCAAAACAACGGCGTCCCCTATCTCAAAAATTGGCTGGGGGTATTCCCTGTGCTTGTTCTTGGACAGGAATTGCAACAGGCTTGGCAACAGCCAGTTCCTGAAAACGCACCAGTTGGACGAAACGATGTTCGAAATCTCGACCACTCCCTGCTCTGCCAGATTCATTCTTTTGAAGAGATTATTCTTGTTGGTCAGTATGTAGGAGAGCACCCCCTGAAAACCCAGGCCCACCATGGCTTCTGCAACGGAATCAGCGAATTTCTCGATTTTGCTGACGGAGCCGATGGTAGCGAGTTTTGGGGCAATTGGCTCAATCTTGTTGTAGCCGTAAGAGATGACGATGTCCTCTATAACATCCCTCTGGTGCATGATGTCCTGCCTGTAGGCCGGGTAGAGCAAGTTTATGTTTTTCCCCTTGACCTTTGCGTCGTACCTCGCCTGTTCCAGCAATTCGCACATTCTTTTGGGGCTGAGCTTCAATCCGGACATCTTGTTGGCATAAGCGATATTGATTCTGGTTTTCTTGGGTCTCATGTCAGGCGTGTATTTGACACCATCCGGATACACGACCTTGACAGACTCTATCACCCCTCCCCTGTCGGCCAGCGCCGCCACGAGGACATTCAATGCAGGCATTATGAACCTGAAATCGAAACCGCTACATTCTATGAACAAGTCCCTGGTCGCGGAGGTGACCTTGCCTGTATAATCAGAGTTTATTATGGGCGGCATGCTCAGCACCTCCCCGGCGGCGTCTATGAATATGGGATATTCAGACAGTCCCTTAAGCAAATGGGCATACTCCATACCCTTCGGATGCTTGCGCAGTATCTCCGCGGGCGTCATTTCGGTCTCGAACTCCAGGGGGACGAACCTTATCCCGTCCGGCTTCACCGATGTGAACGTGATAGGGGGGGTTATCTTGTGATAATCGTAAGCACCGATCGCAACCTCCCTCCTGTCCCGGCCGAAGGTGATTGAAACCTTTTCCTGCAGCTGTATCATCTGGGACAAGACATCCTCGGTTATGTTCAGGCCCTTGACAACGGCGCACACGGTTAAAGGCCGGATGTTACGAAGCTTTTTATCAACCTTGACCACGAGGTCGGACGGCTTAACATCGTATCTGGGCATGCCTGTTAGCATACCGTACCTTCCCTGCAGCTCCCGGGCTATGCCCTCGGCGCTCCACAAATCCGGCCTGTTCGTATCTTTGATGTCTATCTTGAGCATCTCGCCTTCTATTTCCTCGATTTCCCCCTTTGCGTACAGGATTCCCTCTTCCTGCAGCACGTCCAGGGGTATGTGCTTGCCCACCAGGGAAAGCAGGTCATTGTAGTTTGCTTCTATCGTCGGCATGATAGCACCTTAACACCTAAACCGTCACCTTTTGTTTTCTCAGCCAGTCAAGATTGTGGCTGAAAATCTCCCGGATGTCTTTTATCCCGAGCTTGAACATGGCCAGCCTGTCGATCCCCAGGCCCCATGCCAGGACTGGCTGCTTAACTCCAAGGGGTTCCGTCAACTCCGGCCTGAATATTCCGGCACCCGCGAACTCTATCCATCCCATTTCCGGATGTCTGGCTGAAAGCTGAGCCGAGGGCTCGGTGAATGGATAGTAATCAGGGAAGAACTTCACCTTCTCAGCCCCCGCAATCTCTACAGCGAAAAGTTTGAGCATCCCAAGCATCTCGTTGAAGGTCATTGATTCGCCGATTATTATTCCCTCGCACTGGTTGAACTCAACGCCATGGGTCGCGTCTATCACGTCAGGCCTGAAGCACCTCTTTATCGCGAAGTATTTTCCAGGTATTTCAACCCCCGTGGCAAGCTGCCTTGCCGAGCATGCGGTGCCGTGAGCCCTGGGCATCAGGTTCGAGGCCTTTGTAGGGTCCCATTTGTAGCCCCATCCCGTGCTCCCGGTCTTCCACCCGTTTTCGTGTGCGGCCTTTACCTGGCTCACGATCTTCTTGCCCGGCAGGCTGCCCTGCTTTGGGTGCTTGAGCGTGTACGTCTGGGCCCAGTCCCGGCTTGGATGATCCTGGGCCTGATACAGCGCGTCGAAATTCCAGAACTCCGTCTCTATGATTGGCCCGCTCATTTCCTTGAAGCCCAGTTCGACCAGTTTTTGCCTGACCTGCAAAAGGAACCTGTTGTAGGGCTGCCTCTTGCCGGGATGAATCTTCTCGCCGGGAACCGTGACATCATACGGCCTCAATCTGACCTTACGCCACATCCCCGTCTTTATCAGTTCCGGTGTCAGGTTCGGTATCTCCTTTCCTGCAAGGGCCATCGCCTTTTTCAAAGCCAGCCTCTCTTTTTGCACGAGATTTCTGCTCAGCAGAATTCTTAATTCGTTTTGAGATATGTCTTTTCCTTTGTGCAACTTCTCTAAAGCGTCTTTTATCTCTAACTTGCCGGGTTTTTTCATCAGGATAAGTTTGCCGTGTTCCAGACGTACCCACCCGTTCTTCTTGGCCCAGGACAGGGCTATGTGGAAATTCTCGATTCTTTTGCTGGCGGCCGAAACGGGCATGGGCTTTTTCAGCAGTCTGACTAGGTTTTCCTCAGGCAGGCCGTGCTTCAGGTATTTCAAACCCTCTTCGGTCAGTTTGTAGTTATCTGACGGTTTCAAACCTCTCGTCTCCTAGTTTATGAAAAATCTTCAACTTTAATAATGATATTGTTCTGTCGATAAAAACCTTTTTCGCTCCCTCTTTTTTGAGCCTTCTGGGTGAGGTCTTTACTATATTGTCGTTCAGGAATTTAAGCTTCCCATACCTTCTTATTTTTTTCATGAGCCATGAATCCTCGAGCATCTGAACCCTTGGATCGAAATAGCCGACCTTCTCAAGCACATTTTTTCTCATTATCAGGTTCGCGTCCGATACCCCCCAGGAAATTTTCAGCTTGACTATTATCTTGTAGAAAATGCTGAAGAATTTGAAAGTCCTTCTGTAGATGCCGCTTGAGTGGACTGGGCCGAAGCACGCTATGACTCTTTCGTTCTCAAAATACGGAAGAAACTTTTCTATCCAGTCTGGGGGGACCATGCAGTCAGCCCCAGTGAACGCTATCAGATCACCGGCCGCTGCTTTGCATGCAGCATTGAATGCGTGAACCACGCCCTGCCTGGACTCATGAACGACCTTGTTAGCGTATCTCTTTGCGATTTCACACGTCCTGTCCGTGCTGTTGTTGTCGCAGACCACGATTTCGCAGGGAACTGTCTGGGCCCGGACGGAACGCAGGCATTTGTCTATAAAACCTTCTTCATTGTATGCAGGGATGACTACCGATACTCTCATTGCCTCACGACCTTGAACTGGCTGGTATCGGTCTTTTTGGATAAGGTGAGCTTCAGCATCTGCATGAGGCCGAAAAGGACGAGGTGTAACTTGCCGCATTCGTCAACCCTCCTCCCCGAAGCTTTGATGGGGTTCCTGGCGATGAACTTCACTCTCCCCAGTTTTCTTATCTTCTTGAAGAAGCCGTTCTCCTCGAACACCTCGACATCAGGGTCAAAGTAACCCACCCTGGCAAAAAGATCCTTCCTCATCATGACGTTGGCTCCCTGGATTACGAACCAAAGGCCAGTCCTGATGCATATCTTTTCCGCATAATTCATCATTGAAAAATACCTTTTGTGCCTGTCTTCCAGAGGGTCTACAGGCCCGTAACAGGTGATAACCTCGGGGTCCCTGAAATGGGCAACGAAATTCTTTACCCAGTCTGGAGGCACTGTGCAGTCCGCCCCTGTAATCGCTATCAGTTCACCGGACGCACTTTTCACCCCACTGTTTATCGCGTGCAACGCTCCCTGCTTGTGCTCCCGGACCACCTTGTCCGTGTATTTTTTCGCGATAGCATAAGTGCTGTCACTCGAGTTGTTATCGCAAACCACTATCTCGCAAGGATATGACTGCCTGAGCAGCGACTCCATGCAAAGAGGCAGCAGTTTCTCCTCGTTATATGCAGGTACAACCACAGAAACACGCATGTCTTACACCTTGCAGCAATTATAATATTGTTCGTTGCTGTTAAATAACTTAAATGCACGCTTCTCAGCTTGCTGATTTGCAGAAGATGTGAAATGTGAATATTTTAATAATAAAACCTTAAATTTAAGGTATGTGGTTATCTAAGATAAAGATAAAGCACGATTGTGTAATAGGGAACAGGTGTAGAAAATTTAACGTAACAACTATGGGTATCCCATTTAATGTATATGTTGAAAGGGGTATTACTCATTCACCACAAGTGCAAACAATACATGGTGATAAAAAAAGCATCGAAAATTTTATCAATGACTTAAAAGGAGAGAAGAGAATTACAAACCTGGAATATGAAGGCAACACGATGTTTTTCATTGAGGTAAGAAAGGAGAAAATTCCTTCTACATATTACCACCAAAAAATGTTTTTTGTAAAACCTGTTTACGTCGATAAGAAAGGATACGAGTACTGGGAAGTTGCTTCGTGGGATCGGAAGATAATTGTTGAGTTTGTATCTAATCTACAAAAAGAGATAGATGATGTTGAAATTCTAAAAATCAAACAGACAAAGCTTACGGATATTTATTTCTCACACTTGATGCCAAAACTTACGGAAAATCAGAAAAAAGCCTTGTTGTTAGCCATCGAGAATGGATGGTATGCTTGGCCAAGGAGAACAGATTTTAATAAACTAGCAAATCTTATGGGGATTTCAATACCTACTTTTAGAGAACATCTTAAGCGCGCTGAAGAGAAATTGATACCTGAATTGGTTAAGTCTATCGAATAAAAAACCCTTAAATTTAAGGGTAAAATTGGATAAGTCTCGATTTGTTACTTCTAAAAAGTGAGTAATATGAAGAGTATGGGTTATCAGAGTGTTGCAAAACAGTATGGAACTCCATTGTTCGTATACCATGGAGACAAAGTCAGGGATAACTATAGAGCAATAAGGGGGGCTTTCCCATATCCGGATATCAGGATATTATATGCTGCTATGGCAAATTATCAGCCATTTATATTTGAAATCATAGATGAAATGGTCGGAGATGTTCATGTCTCGTCAGTTAAAGCGCTTGAATATGTGATGGAACGGGGTTTCAAACCAGAAAGACTTTCTTTCACTTCTACAGGAACTGAAGATGTTGATTTGGAAAGGCTTTGCAAGGAAGGTGTGCAGGTAAATTTTGAATCGTTGGAGGATATTGAAGATTACGGAAAAGCTGCTAAGAAATTTGGGAAAGGAGGACTTGTAAATGGTATAAGGGTGTACACTGGGGATCTTGACGTCCCAAATGGTGTCACAAATTCGAACAAGAACAGCAATATTGGTGTCTATCCTGAAGATATACAAGAAGCGAAATCAATAGCTAAAGCGTTTGGATTGAGATTAGGAGGTGTCCATGGATATCTTGCATCGAACATTTCTGACCCAAAATACTTCAAAACATTTGCTGATTATTTGACAGAAATCGCCTTAGGATTTGAAGACCTGGAGTATGTTAACTTCGGTAGCGGTTTTGGCTTAAAACTTGACTTGGAAGAAGTCGGAAAATACTACTCAAAAAAGGTTGGTGACCTCTCAGAGAATTTTGGAAGAAATTTGAGATTAGAAATAGAACCTGGAAGGAGACTCGTTGGAAATGCAGGGATTTTGTTAACCAGGGTTACAAAAGTTAAGCCACTAAGAGACGGAAGAAAGTGTGTATCAGTAAATGTGGGTTTTGGTGAATTTGCAAGACCTTATATATATGGACCTGAAGAACGCGGACATCATGATATTGTTGCAGTTTGCTTGGAATCCGCCAAGTCAAAATCAAGTTGTGATGTTAGGGCGGCAACAGTTCTACAGTCTGACGTGCTTGGTTGGCAAAGAATGCTTCCACAAGTAAAAAGGGGTGATATATTAGGAATAATGGATGCCGGTGCATATGCCATGGCTTCTGGTTTCCCTGATCCCCCTCCACCAAATACCAAACATGTCTTAATTTGAGTTTGCGTTTCCATCAAAATCTTTGAGATGCATTAAATTACAAACCCCTGAAATGAGATAATACATAAATAACTAGGCTGCCATTAATTCTGAAAATACGGAAAAGAAAGGCAAGGCAAAGATAATAAGATAAGATATATAGGGTAAATAAGGTGAATAATAAATTATGGCGATGAAGAGCTTTCTTTACAACAGCGTTACCGTCAGCATGCCGAAGAACGCAGTGCAGTTCATGCTGGGCGTGGTGCTTTTCTGGCTTGTTTACGGCAGCCTCGACTTTGCGACAGCCGCCGTTGCCATGGCCGCCTTTTTAATGGCATATTCTTCGGTGTATTTTTTCAACGATATCGTCGACTGCGAGGAAGACGAGCATGACCCCGAAAAAATGGAGTGGAAGCTTGTAGCGAATGGCAAAATCAGCAAAAGGGGAGCGGGAATCGCGGGTTTGGTATTCCTGTTTGCTGGCCTTGCGCTAGCAAGCACGATAAACGGATGGTTCCTTTTAATGATGGTAGTCCTTGTTTTCTTAAATTTTTTGCACTCATCCCCTTACACAAAACTGAAGAAAAGTATGCCGGCAGTCACGGTTAACATAACAGCCATAGAATTTCTGAAGTACTCTTCAGGGTGGTTCGCCCTCACCTCTAGTCTCACCACTTTCCCGTTCTGGATCATATTGACCTTTTCTCTCATATACTCAGCCATGTATCTGGTCTACAAGTCCAGATTCAGAGGCAAAGAGATAATTTCAAAGAAGTCGATAATAATCCCCCTTGGCCTGGCGTCCGCTTTTTCCTATCTGGTTTCCATTCTCCTGTATGATTTTGCGCTGCCTATGATATTTCTCCTTGCAATGTCACTTGCATTGGCCAAGTTCAGCATAGGAAAGAGGCTCCAGTTCATGAAATGGCTGTGGGTTGAATTCGCTATATTGCCTATGATCGTGCTCGCCTTTCTTATGCTCAGCATCCCCCCTATCGCCCAAGCCAACAGCAACATAACATCCACTATAGGTCAGTACAAGCAAATCGTCTATCAGGAGTTGCCGGGCAGTGTGGCAGATGGATTAAAGAATCTCTCAGAGTCGAGATATGAAACACTGGAAGAGGTGCAGGATGCCATCAACCAGAGCCTGAACCTCACTGCGCTGAATTTTTTGGAATCAGGAAATGATAAATAAAGCAGGAAACATGATTAATTATGAAAAATGACAACGTTCTCGATATAGCAAAGAGGAGGGGTTTTTTCTGGCCGGCTTTCGAGATATATGGCGGTTGCGCAGGATTTTACACGTATGGCCCTCTGGGTTCCCTGCTGAAATTAAGGATCGAGCAGATGATCCGGGAACACTACGTGAACAACGAGTGCTGTCTCTTGGTGGAAGCCCCCGTCCTCACCCCCGAGGACCCCTGGGTTGCCAGCGGGCATGTGGAATCGTTCACGGATATGATCATAGAGTGTCAAAAATGCGGAGAGCCTTACAGGGCGGACCATCTTTTGGAGGAAAAAACCAAGAAATCCACCGAGGGGATGAGCCTCCCGAAAATCAAGGGCCTGATAAAAAAGCATGACATAAAATGCCCCAAGTGCGGCGGGAACCTCGCCAACATATATGATTACAACCTGATGTTCAAGACTTACATAGGCCCCGGAAAGAACAAGGTGGCTGCTGACCTGAGGCCGGAGACTGCGCAGACGACCTACATGCCGTTCAGAAGGCTCTTCGAGCTGGGCCGGAAGCACCTGCCCCTGGGTGTCATCCAATTCGGCAGGTCCTTCAGGAACGAGATATCCCCGAGGCAGGGTCTGGTCAGGCTCAGGGAATTCTCCCAGGCAGAAGCGCAGTTCTTCATCGACCCTAAGGAAAAGGCCAGGCATCCAAAATTTGACACCGTCAAAAAGAAGGAACTGCTCGTTTTGACAAAGCATGATCAGGTCAAAAACAGTAAAGAAAATGTAATGAAGGCTAGCGGTTTGGTTAGAAAGCGCCTCACGAACGAGTGGATAGCCTATTTCCTTGCCGTTTCGGTGGAACTGTTCGAGAAAATGGGCATGGATGGGTCAAAGCTCAGGTGCAGGCAGCACAAAGATGATGAGAGGAGCTTCTACTCAACCGATACATGGGACGTTGAATTCATGTCCGACGTCTACGGGAAAATCGAGCTGGTGGGCATAGCGGACAGGACCGACTACGACCTCAAAAGGCATCAGGAATTCAGCAAGCAGAGCATGGAGGTCAACATGGACGGCAGAAAGTTCATCCCTCACATCCTGGAAGTTGCATATGGCATCGACAGACCGCTATACTCCATCCTTGAATCGACTTTGAAAAAGGACGGCGACAGGGTCTATTTTTCCTTCCCAGCAACCGTTTCACCCTATCAGGCCGCTGTCTTCCCGCTGGTGAAAAAGGACGGCTTGCCCAAGCATGCGTTTGGGATATACGAGATGCTCAGAAATGCCGGGTTCTACGTCCTGTACGACGAGGGCTTCATAGGCAGGCTGTACTACAGGCAAGATGAGGCGGGTACGATTTATTGCATCACCTACGATTACGACTCGCTAAAGGACAAATCGGTAACCATAAGAAATCGCGATGATCAAAAACAGATTCGGGTCAAGGTCAAGGATCTGGTCCAAATCATGGAAAAGATAATGAGGGGCCAGTTGAAATTCGCCAAGGCTGGGAAATTAATAAAATGACTCCTTGTCTCCTTAAATTTCACAAAAAACGATATCGCCCAAACTCATTTTCTGCCATGTAGTCAAGGCCCTCTTCCGTAAACCTTTGCTTTTTCCGCGTGCCTGATGCCTTCCTTTTCAATCTTTGCGAGAACCCCCTTGGTGGCCTTGGTCAGGTCCCAGGCGTAGTCGTCCGCGAAGAAATCTCCCTTTTCAGTTATCAGTCTGGCCTGGACGGAGTATTTCACCCTTTTTCCGGTTTTATGATATGTGCGTACGTGCATGACGAAATAGGACAATGGCAATATCTTTGCGAGTTTCTTGATTGCATGCTCTATCTCCTCACTAACGACGGACTTAATGAAATCGTCTTCATCCTGCATCCCCGAAATCGTGACCCTGACCCCCTCCACGACGCCTGATATCAACTTAAGGATGTCGACTGCTGTCACCAAGCCGGCGAGCTTTCCTTTTCTTTCAACAACGAAGGAAGACGCGTTTTTTGCCGTCATTTTTTCAAGCGCTCCGATCAGCGGCGTGTCCACCTCGGCTTTTAGGATATCTTTGGAGAGTATCGATTTCACAGGCAAATCGTCGAGCTTTATCTTTTCACCTATTTCCTCCCCCCTTTTCGCTCTTCGCTTCCCGATGACCGACCTGAGCAGGTCGAGTGTGTCCAGAACCCCCGCAACCATGTCTTTTTCGTCAACAACGGCCAGTCTGCCAACATTCATGTCCCTCATCAACCCTCTCGCTGTCGATATGCTGTCATCTGAACTGACGCAGAAGGGGAAGTTCATGACGTCGTTTACCGTCTTTCCTTTCAATTCTATCTCGTCCCTGAAAAATTTCAGCAGGGACAGCTTGCTCACAACAAATATTTTGCCATCCTTTTCAACCGGTATCGATCTGCATTCATTGACCAGAATCGTGTTCAGAATGTCCCCTGGTTCTGCACCAGAGTGTATCGGTGATATCTGCTTCAGGAATGGTTTTATGCTGCTTTTTTCCGGGTTTGATATGTTCGTCTTTACCATGTCCGCAGCCGACAGAACACCTTGAAGCCCGCCGTCGTCCATCGCCAGGGCTTCGTGTGAGCGGGACTCGAGCATCTTGGCTACAGCTTTGGATATGCTTGAATCAGCGCTGACAACCAACGGCTCCTCAAAAATATCTTCGATTTGCATATATTGCCCCATGGCCTAACGATATAAAAGCCTAAATGCCGCTCTTTTTGATCCTTTCCATTTCCTTGCTTATATACCCAGCCAGCACGTTCCGGATCTTCTTGGAGTCTATCTTTTTTATTTCCTGTATGATTTTTTTGTTACGCTCAAAATCCGTGCTAAAGCGGTCTCCGTGATCCTTGATCATCTCCCTTGCCAGATTCTTTATCGCTATGCTTTTTATCCTTCCCATCGTACCACCCATTAATATGTTAATGGTTGTTGTATATTACGGCTTCAGCCTTAAAACCTCATAGTACGTCACGTTGTTCTCGTTGTCTACTATGGACCACAGCATCCTGGCCCTGATTGAATGGGCCAGCCGGACTGCCCTGCTGAGCTCCTGGAAAGCGCATGTATAGTCCTCGGGGACAACAAAGACTATCCATTTGGTGTGCTCCCCCGGCCCCTTAGGCCCTTTTTTAACGCCGACCCCCCTTTTGTAGACCCTGAAGTCGCACCCGAACTTGAAGCCTGTCTTGACTACCAGCCCCCTCTCCCTCA